>Ga0196964_10000280_pt1 | contig 38163 bp, 54 predicted proteins | sample S1_10metaG_FD_148615 | JGI IMG/M metagenome (GOLD analysis project Ga0196964, IMG submission 148615) | Soil microbial communities from Anza Borrego desert, Southern California, United States - S1_10 | ecosystem: Environmental > Terrestrial > Soil > Desert | place: USA: California | collected...
CGGTTCGCGACTGGGTCGCTCGCCGGAAAATCCCGTTTACCCGGCTTGAGAGGCGGGTATACGTCTCGGCGGGTGTTGTTGAAGAAATCCTGAAGCGCAACGCCACTCCGGCGGTGCCGATTTCGCCACGTTCAACGCTCGCAGAGCAGGGAGGTGCCCAGACATCGGGAGATGAGACACATGGGTAATCCCAAGTCGTTTCTGTTTATCGGTAGTACTCGACGCTATCGGGTCTTTTACCATCGCTGGACGGGCTACTGGTTCGCTGCGTTCCGTGATGGTCATAGACGGCAACGAGTGACACTCGGTGTCAGAACGAAGCTCGAAGCCGAGGCAGCCATCAAGCAGTTAGATCGGCCAGTGATCATTCAGAAGCATCAAGCAGTACTCTGGCTGGATTTACAGAAGCAGTATCTGACGTACAAACAGGAACTCGGCAAGGCGCCCAAGACGGTTCGTCGCTACACGTCGGCCTTGGATGCGTTTAGCCGCTACCTGAAACAGAAGACAATCCAGTACGCGAATGACATCACGTTACCGGCTCTGGAAGGCTACATGCGTTACAGAACAGAGACGGAAGGATGCGATGCCAAGACGGCCTATACGGATGCGTTGGTGATCAAGAATGCATTCAAATGGGCATCGAAAGCATCGAGGGGCCTCATGAAGTCCAATCCAGCCACGGATTGGGAGACCCCGGAGCCTGTGAAGCCGAAGCGCAGGACCTATACGGCTGAAGAAGTGGTTAAGCTAGAAGCTGAGGTAAGGCCTTGGCTAAGAGCTGTGATCACGACGCTTGCTTGGACCGGGATGAGAATCGACGAGTTGTGCAACCTGCGATGGCAGGATGTCGATTTCAAGAAGCAGGTCATCCATGTCCGGGTGCAGGAGGACTGGAAACCGAAGGGGCGGAAGGACCGCATGGTTCCGATGCATCCGAAGGTTGAAGCCGTACTCCGGCAGCAGCGTGTGGGAGAGTACGTGTTTGTAGGGCCTCTGGGCGGCCGTATGAAGGAAACTCGTTGTCTTGCCTGTCTGAAGGCGGATCAGCGCAAATTAGGCCTTCCAGAGAGCGATCTACACGGTTTCCGGCGCTTCTTTGCGACGACCATGATGCAGGCCGGTGTCCCGACTGAGACGGTGAGGCAGTGGGGCGGATGGAAGTCGCTCGAAACGATGCTTCGCTATCTGGCGGACGTGGATGTGAAGGACAGCGTTGAAGCGATGGCAGCGGCAGCGAAGAAGCTGGCATCTGCGTAAAACGACTAGATTTTGACTAGGTTTTGAAACAGCGACAAAAAACTTCTTGGAACTACAGAGAAGACAACGAGTTCTAGGAAGGATACGGAGAGGGAGGGATTCGAACCCTCGAGACCCTTGCGGGCCTACTTGTTTTCGAGACAAGCCCAATCGACCACTCTGGCACCTCTCCAGTCTTTACAGCGTAAGGACTTACGACGCCGATGACTCGCCGCTTGCGGCGGCTTTTGGGGCGGTGTCCGACATAAGGCCCCGAAGATCGAGCAGGTTGACGACGTTTCGAGCGTTCATCGTCCGCAGGTCCTTGTAGTGCTTCTCGATCACAGCCACCGAGTTCCCGGCAATGCTGGCGACCAGCTCGGCGCTGATGCCCGCATCCATGCACAGACTTATAAACGTCCGTCGGCACCCCTGCAAGGTGACGTTATCGCGAAGATTGTTCGCCCGCCGTAGGTTCTGAATCTGCTGGTGGAGGTTCTGCCGTTTCATGTCGAGGATGCGGTCCGTCTCTCCCCCGCCCTTCTGAGCCTTCCAGACGGTCAGCTCATCGACGGTCCAGTCGTTCAGAGGAACGAACCGCTCGCGACGCTTCTCAAACACGCGCAACGTTTTCGCGCTCGCATTGAAGTCGCTCCACCGGAGGCGGAGTGTGCCGGCGGGACGCATTCCTGTCGTGATGCAGAGCAGCACCGCGGGCCAGATCGTCGTGGCGCGGCCTTTCGTCAGTAAGATCTTGAGTTCGTCCTGAGAGACCGGCGGCCGCGGCTGCCGGAACACCGTAGGCAGCTCGAGAAAGTCCTTACTCGCGGGGTTCGCTTGCCATGAGACGCGGCGCCGCTGAATCAACCAAGAGAACAGGCGTGAAAGTTTGCGCTGCCGGTGAATCACCGTCTGAGGCGCGTCGGATGCCTTGCAGCCGTCGAGGTACTTCTGCACCACCTGGACGGCCGACTCGAAGCTGAGTGATCCGAGATCAAGCCCCTTGTGCTTCTCTGCGAAGTGAGAGAGCTGCGCTTTCGTGGTGACGTGATGCTGTTCCTTCCGGCTCTCGTCTGTTGGGAAGCGTTCCGCCAGCGAGTCGGCGATTGCGGTCTCGATCGTCAGGCGCTCGCCTGTGCGGCCAGCGCGATCGAGCACCATGTCACGAGCCGATGCACGAGCCTGGGGCTCGAACATCTTCCCGGTTGACTCGCGATACCGCTTGCCCTTCCACCAAAAGCAGGCGTAGAACGGGCCGCTGGTCTTCCGACGCTGCAGGACAACACGCACGCGCTTTCGTTCGGTCTGGACGTTGAAGGCGATCATTTCCGGTGTTTCTCGTCCCACTCGATAGCACGTCGCAGCATCTCAGCTTCCGTGTCCTTAGTTGCCTGCACGAGGCTCGCTTCGAGATCGGGCTGTTTCGGAACCTCGCGAAATAGGAACTCCGAGAGTGCCTTGGCATACAGTTCTTCAGACATTGCGCCCGGCGCGAAGGCCGCGTCGTATTCAGCGACATCGAACCCAGCAGCCTTCAGGACATCAGGGATCTTACTGAACGACGAGCGAGCGTGTTTGGAGACATAGATCGAAACTTTTCGCACGCGCTCCCGCAGCGCGAGTTCCTGTCCTGGTGTCAGTTTCGGTGCGGCCTGAGGCTCGGCCTTCGATGGCTCAACGACCACCGCCGGGAGTGGTCGCTGTAACTGAGCAGTCACCGCGGCCTCGCGTTTCTCGAGATCAGCACGCAACGCCGCGACCTCTGCATCGGCTTTCTTTACCTTGCCCATGTAGAACACGATGAAGATGCCGCCAAGCACCAAGCCCGCGACGGCCGCCACGAGGAACAGCTTCACGCGGGACGGCCGCTCCGAGGCCGACGCGGCAGCATAGAATCGATCTTCAGCAGAGGACATCACTCGACCTCCAACAGCCCCACGAACTGCGCATAGAATTTTACGCTTTGGGTTTTGCGGACGTGCATGTCGGGCCACTCGCTCGGGTTGTCGGCCTTGATCACAAGGCGCCAGTCGGCCACGCCCTCAGTAATGTCGTAGTGCACCCGCTTCAGCGTTGGAAAATCATCGTCGACGCTGAGTATGCATATGGAATCTTCGGGCACCTCGCTCTTGAGCCGGTACATATCGTTCTTTGGATTGTTGCCGCGAGGAGGAAGCTCAAGCCCCTTTTCGCCCCAGCGGTGTTTAAGTAAAATTCGGTCCCCGACCCTGATCGTATCGAGCATCGACTCGCCAGCGACACGCGCGTATGTATAGCCCTGCGGAGACGGCAGCTCTCGAACGTAGAGCAGGTCTGGCGACCGCTCCAAATCGCGCCCAGGCCCAGCCGCCAAGCCCCTGTAGCCGTGAACCGGCAAGCCCTTCCCCATGGAGCTCAGGTAGTATCTGGGCAAGTCATCGCGTCGATTGATTCGTCGTAGTCGCTTCATCGGTTGCACAACCCTGACTTTAGTTGTAGTGGCTGCTGGCAGTAAAGGCCGTTCGGGCTTCCGAGGGAGCGGCAAGCTCCGAAGCATCGCGAGCACCGTATCGTACGGCGGCGCCTCGAACCGACGCAGCGCATCAAGCACCTGCTGTTCGCCCTCGAATAGTTCATCAGCTTCCGGAAGCTCGCCGAACGCGAGCCACGCTGCGCGACGGTCAAAGAACCGCGCAACTCTTAGCGCCTCAACGATATTCGGCACCTGCCACGAGGTTCCACGCTGCGAGCCCCACCACCGCATTTTGTCGTCGCTGATGCCCGTCTCCTTGCGGAGGTCATCCTTGGACACGGACTTGTAGAGCGGCCGGAACCGCTCCTCGAATTTCCGACATATGTCGGCGTCTGAGGGGCCCATGTAAAAATTCTTATCGCCTAAACCCTTGTGGGGCAAGAACGAACAAAATAGGCGAAAAATAGTCCTTGCAGATACCGACAATTGTCGTTAAATATAGGCATCAACGAAATTGATAACGACACTTGGCGGGAAAACTCGATGCATCCTCTCCGAGAGTACAGGCTGAAAAACGGGGACATGACCCAGGAGGAACTCGCCAACCGCATCGGGTGGAGCCTCAGTGCAGTGAAGAAGGTCGAGCAGCGCAAGGTAAATGCGAAGGACCGTCTCGTCGTGCGGCTGGCTGAGAAGCTCAGTTTGTCGAACGACGAAGCCCTCGCTCTGGTCGGGGGGCCAGACAATGCCGCAGCAGCAACCACGACATCCAAGCGAGTTCGAGACCCTAGCGGACTGGCGTCGCCTCGTGCTGAAAAAGGCACAGTGGCAAATCGCAGAGGCCGCGTTCGGAGATCGAGAGCGGCAGCCGTTCATTAGCGACATCGAGAACGGGCACCTGCCGAGCCCGCTGAACGAGTGCTACGACAAAATCATCAAGGCGTACGAACTGAACCACTTCCCCGCTGAGTTCGAGCGGATGGTGAAGAACGGAGAACAGCGCCGGCTCGACAGAAAGCAACGCTGGGCACTGCGCAAACCCGTGGCAGAGACAGAGCCGCTGATAGCGCAGCAGAAGACGTACGAGACGCCGAAGATCGACCCGATTTTCGGAGCCGAGGAAACGATCAGACGGGCAGCAGAAGGAAGCGCCGAGGCACAGGCGATTCTGCAAGAGAAACTGAGAAAGGCGAAGCTGGGATGACGGCACCGCTCTCACTCGAAGGCATGCGACTCGCGGCGAAGCTCAGCCCGCGCGAACTCGCGGAGCGCGCCGGAATCTCGCACACGACCGTGCTGAACTACGAGCACGGCATCGTGAAGAACCCGGACGGGCATGTCCTCGAAAAGCTGGCTCTGGCTCTGGGCGTTCCGGTTGCGGACGTGATCCGCTCTGCGCTCGCGGTTCGTGATTCACGTGTCGCCCGATACGCGACGACGAAAGCGAGGGCGTCGTGATCAACCTGAGCGACACTTCCGACGATCTTTTCGCGCAACTGGAAGCCGAGCGCAGCAAGCACGCAGCCGCGGCCGCGAAGTGGATGCGCGAGAACCCGCAGGCGATGGAACTCTTCGAGCGGTTCGCTCTGGAGGCCGCGCACAAGCGCCGCCGGTTCGGGATCGGCGCGCTGGCTGAGCGTGTCCGCTGGGAGTGCCACATCGGCGAGTACGAAGACTTCAAGATCAACAACAACTACCGCGCGTACATCGCGCGCGAGCTGGTCCGCAAGTATCCGCACCTCGCCAAATTCATCGAGTTCCGCACGGTCAAAGCCGAGAGGGCGAGCGCATGACACAGACCGCACAGACTCCCGGCGTCATCGAGTGCACCGTCGGAAAGCTAAAAGTCGTCGGCACCGGGTTCCTCTCTGTCGCTGAGGGCTTCGCGACGCTGAACGTTTACGAGGACGGGCTCGACGTCACAGCGAAGCTGGCACAGGTCCACCGCACTCACCTGCACGACGCACTGATCAAGACGTACATGGAGGCCGCATCATGCAGACGGTAGCACCAGAGCGAAAGGTTCACCCGAGCCTTGAAGTCGGCCAGTGGATGGGCCTCTACGGCGTCGAAGTCGGGATGACGCTGCCCTATCGCATCATCGCGTGCGAGTACGACCCTGAGACAGACAAGGCGCTCGTGACGTTCGACGCGCGGCACTACCACAACCACTACGAAGTCACGAACGCAAGTCAGGACAAAGTCGGATGGCCGGACGGCCGCTGTATGCGGCTGCTTCCGTGGTAACGCACACCCCCACTTTCAAGGAGAACGAAGGCAATGGCAACACGCATGGTACCGCTGGAACTTGGGCTCATCGACGAGGGAAAGCTGCTGAACGACGTCAACGACGACCTGAAGCTGACGATCGCGGACCTCATCAAGTACAAGCTGAAGTACAAAGACAAAGCGATCGGCGCGAAGGCTGAGCTCTGCCTCAAGGTCAAGATCGAGATCGACGAGAGCGAGGACGGCTACAGCATCAAGGGCGACATCTCGCGCAAACTGCCGAGCCGCCCGTCTCGCGTGACCATGGCGATCGAGGACAAAGAGCAGGACGGCGAACCGACACTGTTCGTGCGCAAGTCCGGCAGCTCTCACGACTCGCCCAGGCAGCAGACCATCGGCGATGTTCTGCAGGAAGCGGCCGACAAGACCGGCGCATCGGTCGAGATCCACAGCCGCGGCAAGAAAATCGCCGAGGCGAAGCCGTCCACACCGCCGAAGGCCGACCCTGAGACCGGCGAGATTCTCGAGGACTCCGAAGAAGCGAAGTAACTCCGCGCGCTGGCGTGTGCCGGCGGCATCGTATCGAACCACACCAAACCGAGGGGACACATGAAAACCGTTCAGGAACTTCTCACGCACATCGTCGAGGGTCAGACGACCGTTATCGACCTGCAGCAGGATCTCGACAACGGAACGCCGAAGCGCATCCTCGAAATCAGGACCGAGAAGCAGCCGCCGCTCTCGCCTATCCGCGCCGAGTCGAAGCGCCGGGCTCACACGTTCTACGACGTTCTGAGCTTTAAGTCGTACCTCACGAAGTACGGCGGCGCCGACACCGTCGTGTACGGCAATCCGGAGACGGGCGTCATTCACGCCACGATCAACGAGAAAGCCTTGACTGGCGTCGAGGTTCTGCGCTTCGAGCCGATGCTTCACCCGCTCTGGCGGCCGTGGGAGCTGCTTCTCAAGGCGTCCGTTATTCCGCTCGACGCGTTCGTCGATTTCGTCGCGAAGAACCGCCGGACGATCATCAACCCGATGGGCCGTGAATTGCTGATGCTGTTCTCGCAGATTCACGCCTCGACGCACAAGGAACTGGACCGCGGCCGCGGCAAGAACGCGGTTAACGGCATGATCGTTACGACGAAGATCCAGGGCGTCGACAAGGCCGAGCGCGTCGAACTGCCGGACGCGATCGAAATCAGCGTGCCGATTTTCGTGCGCACCTCTCCGCGCATCATCGAGATCGACCTCACGATCGGCGTCGACAGCGAAGGTGAAGACGTGCAGATCACGCTCGCGGCCGCTGACCTCATGGAAGCGAAGTTCAAGGCGTTCGAGGAGATGTTCGCGACGCTGACTGAGCTGAAGGACATGACGGTCACGCTTGGCGACCCGGCTCACAAGGAATGGGACTACCTCAAGTAATTCTAGGCATGGCTCCTACGGGGCCGCGGATAGTCCGTTGCCCCACAATTTTCCGTAGGCATGCCGACCCCGCTGCGTGTGCGGCGGGGAACAAGATTCGAGGCCACCGCATGAAATTCGCGATGTTCCTTCTCTGCGTTCTCGCAGGCGTGCTGATCGGTTGCGCTGGCTGCACTGAAACCGACTGGCGCAAGAAGTCGTGGAGTGAGAAGGACCGTCGTGCTGCTGGCATCCGCACCGCCCAGGACGAGGAACCCGGCGAGGCTGTGATCGAGGAGACGTACGGCAAGAAGCTCCCGCCGCCGAACCTCACAGAACGCAAGACGCGCGCTCACTACTCGACGAGCGACGACGCGCGCGAGGCAGAGCGGACGCCGATGCCGGAAGGCTGTTGGGAAATCGACCCGCGCTACAAGGACACGCGTGCCTTTGACGGCTCGCAGGTCATTTGGCGCGACGTTGGACAGTGAGAGCCGTACGAACCGACGCCGGGCGCGTCATCCGAAGGCAAGTGAGGTCACACTACGTGAAACGCTCGTCGATTTGTGTAGGCAATGTTCGATGGGCAACGGCTCGTGAGCAGTTGGCTAACAGGAGGCAGCATGCCTAAGCCACAACTGCATTGGAGCCATGTCTCATTATTGATGAAGTGCGGGATTCAGTATGAGTTCCGCTATGTCAAAGGCATGCGCCGGCCGCCGGGCGTCGCTGCTCACATCGGCGGGGGGACCCACAAAGGCGTTGAAGTGAACATGCTTCACGTCAAGGAAAAGCGCGAACTGCTGCCCGAGGACGCCGTCGCTGAAGCCGCGCGCGACGAGGTGAACCGAAGGTTTGCAGACGACGGTGTCATGCTCGAAGGCGATGAGGTCAGCGTCGGGCTCGACACGATCAAGGGCGAGGCGGTCGATACTGCCGTCACGCTGGCGAAGCTGCACCGCAACGTTCTAGCGCCGAGCATCCAGCCCGTTCACGTTGAACGGAAGTGGGTTATCGAGCTTCCCGATCAGCCGTTCGACCTCAGCGGGACGATCGACCTGCAGGAGCCGGACCGAATTCGCGACACGAAGACCGCGGCGAAGTCGCCGAACGCAGAGGCCGCGCACAACTCCGACCAGCTCAGCTTTTACGCGCTGGCTGCGCTGGTTCACGACAAGCAGTTGCCGAAGTTGCAGCTCGATTACCTCGTGAAGACGAAGACACCGAAGGTCGTGACACTGGAGACCGAGCGCAGCCGCGAAGATCTCACGATCGTCGTTCGCAGGCTCCAGGTCGTGATGTCGAGCATACAGACGGGCGTGTTCTTGCCCGCTCCGCAGGATTCTTGGGTCTGCACTCGGAAGTTTTGTGGGTGGTTCGACATGTGTCCGTACTCGCGGAAGCGCGTGACAGTCGCGGCGGGAATTGATGAGGTTCTACAGGCTAAGGAGATCACACGATGACGACGGCACTGGCAGAAGCGCCGAAGGCGCAGGGCACGAGCCTTATCGCGACGCTCGCAGGTCAGTACGGGCTCGCTCCGAAGGCGTTCGAGGAAACGATCCGCAAGACGGTCATGCCGTCGGCGACGACGAACGAGGAGTTCTGTGCGTTCCTCCTGGTCGCGCACAAATACAACCTCAACCCGATCACGCGCGAGATCTACGCGTTTCCGAAGAAGGGCGGCGGAATTCAGCCCATCGTCGGAGTTGACGGCTGGATGAATCTGGTCAACTCACACCCGGCTTTCGACGGCGTCGAGTTCGAAGACGACTGGGGTAAGGACGGCGACGCAAAGGCACACCTCAAGTCGGTCACGTGCAAGATGTATCGGAAGGACCGCTCACGGCCGATCGTTGTCACAGAGTACCTGAGCGAATGCCGCCGGGACACGGAGCCGTGGCGCAACTGGCCATCGCGGATGCTCCGTCACAAGGCTTACATTCAGTGCGCTCGCGTGGCGTTCGGCTTCTCTGGCATCGTGGACGAGGACGAGTTCGAGCGTCAGGTCGTGAGCGTTGCCCAGGAGCGCAAGGCGGTCGAACGCGCTGCGCTCAATATCGAGGACCTCAAGCCGGCCGACCCGGCTGCACACGTCGCGGTGAGTGAACCGACGGGCCCGGTCAAGGCCGCTGAACCGGCCGCTGCGCCCGTTCCTGAGGCCGCCACAGAGCCCGCGAAGGTCGAGGCGCCTGCAACCACCCCAGCCGCCGAAGTGCTGCCACCGAAGCCGCCACGCGGCCGCAAGGCGCTCACGACGCCGACGGCTGAACCCGCACCGGCTGCGGCGCCTGCACCGGCTGCTGAGCCGACTGTCGATCACTGGACGGGCAGCATCGCGACCGTGCTCAGCATCGGCCAGGGGAAGCACAAGGCCACGTCGAAGGACAACGACGTGTTTTACACGGACGACGCGAAGGTCGCGGAGTTCCTCAAGGCATCGATTCAGAAGTACGACGTAGGGATCACGTACACGGAGAAAGACGGCCGCTGGCACATCGTCAAGGCCGAGAACATCTGAACGGCGGTCCGGTCGGTCACGGATAGCCCAAGTGGAGAGTGTTTACCACGCGGCGCTGCAGTGACGGGCACCGCCGCCGTGACCGAGAGGACCGACCGCATGACAGCCAACACGAAGGTAACGCGCGCGCTGAAGAAGCTCGAAGCGGTGCACGGCTGGGAGGGGCTCGTCGAGGTCTGGATCGACAAGTACGGCATCCAACGAATCGAGTGCAAGTACCGGCTCGATTCTGACCCGCAAGACAGGGAGTTCCGGTCGCACTGCGTTGTCGAACGGATGAACACGAAGGTGACGGACGCCGAACTCATGATCGAGTTCGCGGACAAATGCGTCGAAGGGCTGGAAGACTGATGAGCATCGAGGTTTGGGTCTCTGGCGTTCCGACTCCGCAGCCGCGCGCGAAAGCATCCTCTCGTGGCGGTCATGTGCGCATGTACACGCCTTCGACGTTCATCTCTAAGAAGAACGGCATCGAGCAACGGGTGACGCACCCCATCGTCGCATGGAAGAACGCTCTGAGGGATGCGTTGAGGCCGGTCGCGCCTTCCGTTCCGTGGGAGGGGCCCGTCCGCGTTGACCTCACGTTCATCATGCCCAGGCCGCAGGCTCTGATGCGGAAGAAGGACCCAGACGCGCCGATCTACTGCGGACGCAAGCCGGACCGTGACAACCTCGACAAAGTGGTCCTCGACGTATTGACGGAGTTGAAGTTCTGGCTCGACGACGGGCAGGCCGCCGCGGGTGAAATCTCGAAGCTCTATCACGCGAAGACATCAGGCGAGCCGGGTGCGCGAATTCGGCTGACGCCGTTGGCTGAGGCTGCGCTCGGACGCGTGGCGATGGAGATTTGAGACGCATGATCATCAGAAACGCGCTGATCACTTCGGCCAGTATCGCGCTCGAGAACGGCATCCTCTGCTGTTCGCTCGGGTTCGACACGGGCAGCTTTCATCAATGCATCACGATCGTGCTCGACACGGCGACAAAGTACGACCGCCGCGAGCCGACTGCTGGCGGTCTCGCCTACATCCAGGCCGTGATGCAGACCGTCGGCGTCGACCGCTTCGAGCATCTCAAAGGAAAGTACGTCCGGCTCCGCTACGAAACGGGCAAGTGGAACGAGGAGATTCACTCCTTCGGCCACATCCTTGACGACAAATGGCTCGTCGCGAGCGAACTCTTCTGCAGATACGCGGAGATGCAGCGATGAGCGTGACGAAAACGAAGCCCGACGCCTACGGCATCCTGTTCAAAGCCGAGATGGTCCGCGCGATCCTCGCCGGCCGAAAGTCGCAGACGCGTCGCGTCGTGAAGCTTCCGCCGTGTGAGTACGAGTACCAGTTTTACGGAATTGGTAGCGGGGAGTTTCTGTTTGGCGAGGCCGACTATCCAGAGGAAGGCGTCTTTCCGGTCCGCTGCCCATACGGCCAGGACGGCGGCAAGCTCTGGGTTCGCGAGACGTGGGCAAAGTACGACCGAATGTTCTACGCCGCGACATCGGACCGCCCAGTATTCAACGGCATGCCGATGGCGTGGACCTCGTCGATGCTCGTGCCGCGCTGGGCCTCGCGCATCACGCTCGAAGACATCAAGATCCGCGTTGAGCGCGTGCAGGACATCAGCGAAGAGGACGCCATCGCTGAGGGGCTTGCCGTCGTCGGTCACGGCATCTCGGGTTGCCCGCTCTACTCGGTCAATCCGGATGCAAACCCCAAGCTCCACTACACGCGGCAAAACGAGGGGACGTTCGACACGGCGCGTCAGTGCTTCCTCGACCTGTTCTTTAGCATCAACAAACGAGCGCCGGCCGATTCGAACCCGTGGCTATGGGTCATCTCCTGGGAGAAGGCAACAATCAAATGAACCACCAAGAAGAACACTGGAAGAAACGCGCCGAGGAGGCCGAGGCGAAGCTCGCGGCTCAGTCGATCGTTCACGTCGACGGTGCGTTCGTCGGCACGAGCGTCGTCATCGCTGGCGTTCTCGGCATCGTCGACAAGGCGCAACTCCGCGACCTGAAGGCTGGACAATCGGTAGTCGTAACGATTCCGCTCAAGCGCCTGTACGTACGCGCTGAGGGCGAGCTGAACGCGCTGGAGGTCGAAGTCACAGGGTCAGGTCTGTCGAAGGGCGAGAACGGCCGCGAACTCATGTTGACGGTGAAGCGATGAACTACGGCAGCGTGTGCTCTGGAATCGAGGCCGCCACGGTCATGCGTTGGATCGGAGAGCGGATTCAGGATGTGGAGGCGTTGCACGCTTGAGAATACGCACGATCAAGCCTCAATTCTGGTCGCACCCGGTGCTGCGTCGTCTCTCTGACTCCACGCAGCTCTTGGCAATCGGCCTGCTGAACTACGCCGACGATCACGGCTACTTCTGGGCGGCGCCGAGTCTCGTGCGAAGCGCGCTGTGTCCATTCACTGATGATTCAGTGAGCGTTCAAACATCCCTCATCCAACTGGCAAAAGTAGGGTTTATTGAGCTCCGAAAACACGAAACGCACGGCGAAATCGGATGGATCGTCAACTTCACAAAACACCAAAAGGTCAACCGTCCCAACTCCAGCAGTATCAAGGACTATTGGAAGCAAGCGGATTCACTGAACATTCAATGCGTGATCACTGAACCGTCACTGAACACTCAGTGCCGGAATAAGGAAGAAGGAATAAGGAATAAGGAAAAGGAAAACAGCAGCGCGCCTTCGGCGCCGGTTGATATTGTTCCTGTCTCGACCGAACCTGCACTAGCTCCGAAACCACCCGAAAAACCGCCACGCGAACGCTCACCAGCGGTCTTAGCCGAGATCCCGGACAATCTGCGGACCGAAGCGTTTCACGCAGCCTGGGAACGCTGGCAGCAGCACAGGCGCGAGAAAAAGAAACCCGTCACGCCGACGAATGCTTTCATGCTGCTGAAGAAACTCGCGGACATGGGCCCGGAGCGCGCCGTCATCGCGATCGACCACAGCATCACGCACGGCTGGCAGGGCATATTCGAGCCGAACGAACTGAGCCCGCCGAGCAACCGACCGCAGCCGCAGAAATCGTTCACCGGGGACGACTTCAAGGACTTACTGCCCGCGCCGATCGAAGACCCGTCGGACGAGCCAGGGAACAGGATTCCGATATGAGCATGAAGCATATCCTCGTGCAATTCCGCGGGCAGGACGGGCTCGCCGCAGGCTTCATCGTTCCAGACAACGAGCCTGAGGACCGCACCGTCCTCGAATACAGCGACGCAGGCTGCGCAACGTCCGGCCCGTGGCGCCAGTGCGGCCAGTGTCAGGAGTGGAAATCCGAGTGGGGCTACGGGAACACACAGCGTGAGCACTTCCGCTGCGACCTCACAGGCCGCTATTTCTGCGAGGCGTGCAGCCGGCGGCGTGGGGGCGGTCCGGGCGAGCTGCCTGTCGTCACGGCTAAAGTACCGGCCGAATACATGTCCACGTCGTTCGAGTGGCTCATCGCCAACGGCATGCTCTGCAAGCAGAAGGCGGTCACGCGCGGCGTAGTGGCGCAGCTCAAGCGGTGGCCGAAGGAACAACCGTTCGTGCTGTTGGTCGGAGCCGCAGGCATCGGCAAAACGTCCGCAGCGTGGGCCATCGTCAAGGCTCAAGCCATCGAACACCGCGAGGTGACAGTGATCGACTGCCTCGAGCTGCGCTCACGGTGGAACACGCCATACGCAGACGCACGCGAACGAGTTATCACCCAGGCCACACGCGTACAGTTCGCCATCCTCGACGAGTTCTCAGGACCGCAGGCGTCGCAACCGTGGAACGCTGCCATGCATCGCCTGCTGAACGAACGACTACAGGCCCAGCGTCCGACGATCATCATCAGCCGCATTCCGCCGCAGAAGCTGCCCTATGGCGAGGACGTCACATCACGACTCAATCGCTTCCAGTGGGTAGGCTGCGACGGTGTGGACCGACGCAGCGCACGCATACCGGGCGAAACGCCGGACCTGCGCATCGTACCCAAAACAGGAGAGCAGCAGCAGACGGCAGGAGAGAGCCGGGGGGCTACTCAACACCCCGCAGCAGCGCAAAATGCAGAGCAGCATACGGAGGCCGTACGGTGAACAGGCATAGCAGCAGTGTGAATGTGAGATGCTGCGAAAATAGCCCGCCACAAGGGCCGCAAACGCTGTGTGTGAGCGGGTCCTCCCGACGGGGGGGTAGTACGGGGGTCAGGTCTCCGACCGCGGTGTCCGGCTCTATGTGACCTCGATTTCTGCACTCTTACAACGGAATGATGCACCACGAGTGAACGGGAGAGACGCAAAGTGAGCTGGATTGACTACATCGGATGCTTCGCGGTGCTGTCTGTTCTGAGCCTGGGGTTTCTGGACATCTGCCGGGCTGTGACGCTGTTCATTCACTCGAAAACGCTGGGCAACACCGCACGATTACGCCAGGACGTTCCGACACCGCACCCGATTCCACCAGCCGCACCGCCGCCACAGCCAACGCCAGCGAACCCACTCAAGTTATGGGAAACGGTTCATGTTATCGCACCGAAACTGACCGACGCGGAAGCTCATGAAACGGTGGAATGTCGAGTGGTTGGCATTACGCGACGCAAGGACGGCGTTCTGACTTTAAAGCTTTGGGATGCGGAGAAAGCGGAGGCTTCAATAAAGGCCGCCCGAGAGGAGACGAGACGTGTCGATCAACCAACACGAAATTAAGCGGATGCCGCTCTCTAAGCTGAAGCCGGCGGCGTACAACCCGCGGCAGATCAGCGACGGAGCCATGTCCGGCCTGAAGGCGTCGCTCAAACGCTTCGGACTGGTGCAGCCGCTCGTGCTCAACAAACGCACGGGCAATCTGGTCGGCGGTCATCAGCGATACAAGGCGCTGGTCGATCAGGGCGTCAAGGAGGCCGACGTCGTCGTCGTGGATCTTCCAGAGACGGAAGAAAAGGCGCTCAACATGACGCTGAACAACCCCGAGATACAGGGCGAGTTCACCGCGGGCGCGCTCGACATCCTCGCATCGATCGAGATGGACGCGCCGGACCTCGCGGACGACACGCTGTTGTCGACGCTGAAGAAGACGCTCGGCGCCGAAGACTTCGAGACCGACGGCGCGGAGGAAGGCGACGACAAACCCGTCGAGGGTGAGAAGACGATCCCCGAGATGGAGCTCAAGCCATTCGAGCACTTCGACTACATCCTCGTGGTCGCGAACAACGTTCAGGACTGGAACTATCTCTGCGAGCGGCTGGGCATCGCGAAGGTTGACGCGACGGTCGCGGGGCTGGCGAAGAAAGTCAGGAAGATCGGTCTCGGGCGGGCGATCTACGCGAGCAAGCTGGTCGAGCTGCTGGAGGGCAAACCGAAATGACCACTCCCGCCCTTCCCGCGCCGCTGCCGCCGAGATGCGAGCTAATAAAGCGCAAGAGCATCAACGGCCATAAGGTCCAAGTGCTTGAGGTTGAAGGCGTATTTGAAGTCGTGCTCTCTGATTTCAAATGCTGGCAAGGTTGGGACAGCAAACTAGCCAAGCGGTTGCGCCCGCTAATCGGAGCATACTTCGCAGAGGCTTGGAGTGCCGAGTATCGGCGATGCAACAAACACGTTTGGAAATGGTACGGCGAATCCCGAAGCGAATGCGCTAAGTGGGAGCGAAAAACGCGAGCCGCTTGTGCTGCCAGTGACGCTTGGCGCTCGTGGTCCCGTCAGGCAGAGGCGAAGGAGGGAGGCGAGAGATGAAAGAGAACGAAGCTAACGACATGCGCTGCATCGCCAGCGAAATCATCATCAAGCTTATGGAGGCGGGCCAATGGGAGCAGCTTTGGCTACTTCAGCGGCACGCGACTAGTGCGCTGGAGCGAAAGCCGAAAGAGATTGAGCTTTTTGCCGCTCGCCAGCACGGGGAGGGCGGGAAGCGGTGAGCAGAGACATCTACAAGCACACGCTGGCCACTGGGCCCGTTAGCCAAGTTTACGGTATTCCAGTCGAATACGGACGCGGTGGCGGATGCGGGCATTATGGCTGCCGCATTTGTTATCCACGAAAGCGCGTTCATCCACCACGTGACAAGTACGACAAGGAGCCCGCATGACCCCGACCCCACCCGCGCCGCTGCCGCCGAGGTGCGCGTTCATCTACGAACACGGTGGCGAGCACTTCAGCGTGTTACCCGGCGAGAACCTTGGCGCTCCACTCGATTGGGAGCATGAACGAAAGTCGCCAAAAGCTCTGACGCGCCGTGAGGTTGTCGGTGCGTGCGTTGCAATGGCGTGGCTGGACGAAGCAGAGCAGCGAAACGCTCGCATGTACGCCACCGACGACGAAGACGAGAATATCACGCTTTACGAGCTAGCCGAAGAGGCATACGCGCACGCCGCCGCTTGGCGTCGCTGGTCCCGTCAGGCAGAGGCGAAATCAAAGGAGGAATAAGTTATGGGCGAATTACTGACTTGGATGTGGGATGGACAGAAGCGCGTTCTAAAGGCATTGCTGCCCGATCCGTACCGAATCGAAATTGAGAAGCAGCGCGGGCCAGCGGACGAGGAGAAGTGGGAAGTCTTCACCGTCGTCAATAACCGGATTGCTGGCGAATACTTCGAGTGTCTTCACGATGCCATGAACTATGCCCAGCGTTTCTATACTCAAGCCCGTCAGGCAGAGGCGAAGGAGGGAGGCGAAAGATGATCGAGCGATTCTGGCAAGCATTGAACACGTCCAGACTAAACCGGAGCATCATTGACGACGTAATTTTAATCGGCGGTGTGCTTACGATCATTGCCGCCATAGCGGGCATTGGCATTCTTTATCTTTGGTTGGCCGGGAAAGTTCGCCAGCGCGGGGAGGGCGGGAAGCGGTGAGTAAGCACGAATACGACATCGGACAGAATCTAGGTTGCGCATTGATGACCATCGCCGTGTGTGCGGTGCTAATCGTGGCAATCATCTACAGTCACTAGGAGCCACCCGCATGACCCCGACCCCACCCGCGCGGAGCGAGGCAAGAACCGAAGGGGAGACAATCAGCCTCACGACCGCGAGCACGAATGATGTGACTCCGTGGCCGGTGATTCGCCTTGAGTGCATCAAGAGCCTTGGCTACGCGATGATGTACATGGAGTATCTGCATCCCGACGTGAACTTTGAAGGGCAGCGCGAAGCTGTCGAAGGGCTTTGCGAAGAATTGCACCGGAACCGCAATCTGGACTGCCAAGCGTATTGGCAGCACTTCAAGGAAGTCATCGACAACGAAATCGAGAACATGTGCTAGCGGAGGCCCGCGCCCAATGACCACGCAGGGGAAGAGCGTTGAAGACCGTGAGCGACTGATAAGCCTGCTCTCGGAGAGCCTGATTGAAATGGTTGCGCAGCATTGTACGTCCGGTGCTGCTGGCAAGCTGGACAGCATGTCTCTATCTGCGAACGCACGAGCAATGAGACTGCTCGCCAGCTTGGGGCATCTGAAGGTGACGGCTGAATATGGCCGTCGCGTGATGGCTGAATGGAACGACACGGAGGCCCGCCCATGAGCGACGCAGCGCCAGAATTGAAACCATTACCAGACCACGGCGATTTGATGCCGTTCGCCGATTGGCTGGAGTCTGTGAACGACGGCTTCTTCATCGACTACGACGGCCACGGCCACATGGCTACCAAAGACGGCTATAGCCCCAAGCACCCCGTCTATCCTTCACAATGGAAGAATAAAGTCGAACGCTGGCCTGCATGGGCAACACACGTGGTTTGGTACAACCGATAGGAGCTAGACGCATGAGCGACGCAGCGAAGCGAAAGCGCCGTCGAATCAGCCGCGCAACCGCCATCGCGCTTTATCTCAAGGGCTGCACCGTCCTCGGACCCGACCGCAAAGAACTCAAGAACTACTTCGACATTCCGAAACGCGGACCTTTTTATTTCCCAGAACAGGAGCCTTACGAACGTGAGCGATAAGAGCGACGCAGCGAAGCAGGAGCGTTACTACACGGTCCACGACAGCGGCAATGACATGTATCTGATCGTGGACCGCAAGCACGAGGAATGTATCGCCACGTGCGTGAATCAGTGCCACGCGAATACCCTTGCTGGCGTGCTCAACGACTATGAGCCAATGCGCGATGGACTGGAGTGGTACGCAAAGCCAGAGAGTTACGTCGAAGACGGCGAAGACTGGAAACTCGCCAAGGCCATCATCCACGAACGCCCGAGGAGACAGCTATGAGCGCAGCGAAGCAGGAGCAGCAGGTGCCGGTTGACATCTTACGAAACGCATTGCAGGAGATTCGCAACAGCGCGCACCGCCATAGCGCGTGGTGGGCTTCAGAATTGGCTGTTAAGGCACTGACGGAATACTCGCACGCCGCCGCCCACTGCGCCGCAGAGCAGCAGCAACACATCTGTGGACTGGAAGGCTTTAACCCAGCTGTCGATACGTGCCGTGGCTGTGCACACAAGAAAGGAAGCCATGTACTGCAAAGCGTGCCCAAACCGGAAGTGCGCGGATTGCCCGACAGTGCCGTGGTATCGACAACTGATTCGACACCTGCACGAGATTCACTGGAACTTCCACAGGCGAGCCAAGGGCATGATGAACCGCACGATGCCAAAGCCGGAGAAGTGAAAGAGAACTTGCGCGAACTGGAAATCATCATCGACAGGGTGACAGACGGGCGCGAACGTGATGAGTGCTTCCAGCTAATCGACGCGATCCGTGCGCGCCTCGCCGCAGAGCAGCAGTTGGTCCCGATCTCAGACAAGACGATGCTCCAAGCCGCCGAGATGGACAAGACTGCATTGCGCCAGCAGGTTGCCCGCCTTGAGGATGAGGCATCAATGCTGCGGCAAACGGTAAAGCGCCTCGCCGCAGAGCAGGGGCGAGAGCGGGAAAGCACAATCGTCGGCAGCAAAGTCATTTCAAAGCCTGGAGCGGCAATAGAAGTGACACAGATAAAGCTTTCCGAGAAAGCGCGGCGAGCATTGACGACGTGTGCACCGCTGATTCCCGCCGCCCGCCCCGCCTCGCCCGAAGCGGAGCAGAAGGCAAAAAACGGCGTGTCATGTACGTGCGAATCTCCAATACCAATACTCGGACTATTTAAGCACGAGCCGGAGCAATTCCGCTGCGCTCGATGCCAACGTGTTACGGACGCTGAGCCAGTCGGCTGCTGCGAGAGTGACAAGCATGACTTTAACGCCTTATCGGGTGAGTTGGAGTGTCGCAAGTGCGGATACAAGCCGTATCTCGACAAGCCGCCCGAAACGACGCATGAGCTTGGGCGAAATGTCTGTGATCCCGAGGACAAATCGCATCCACCCAAGGCTATCGGGATAGCTTCATCGCCCGCCCCTGACATCGCGCGGCTGAGGGAGCTGCTGACGAGAATCACCGAAGGCCCGTGGAGCCGAGAATACCTGCCGCGTCCATACACGGGCGCTCGTGTTGTCGGGCCAGAAGAGGCCGATGGTGTTGAAGAGTCGTGCAAGGTCGTCGTCGCGGAGCACTCCAGCGCATTCGACGCAGAGTTTATCGCGCTATCGCGTGTCGCCGTCCCATACTTTCTGGCGCACCTGGAGCTGGTTGAGCGAGAAAACAATCAATTTAGACAGGATTATGCCGCCCTGCTCGAGCGGCTGGAGAGGGCGGAGACGTTGCTGAAAGACATCTGGGCGCTGAAGCCTGATGTTCGCACCCACGAGAAGGAATGCGAGATGGGAAAGTTTAACGAGGACTGCATCACGTGCTGTGTCCGTAAGGCTCTTGGATGGGAGTGGAAGTAATGAAGCGATACGACATTTACATTACTCCGGCTGAAGACCTTGCTTCAGAGGAAAGCGAAGACGGGGAGTGGGTGCAATGGGAAGATGTGCGCGCCCTGCTGGCCGAGCGGGAGCGGGTGAGGAAGCTCGTAGACGATAAGTGCCACGAGTACGACCTCATGCGAGAGCGCGGCAAGGGTACGTGGCCGGGGCCGAATTACGTCACGGACGAAGAATGGGCGCGACTTGGCGGAAAGCTGCATGCTTGGGAAGAGATGCGCGCCGCGCTCGAACGCATGAAAGCGGAGGGGTAGAGAGATGAAACCAGGTATCACGATAATCATTCCATCCCGAAAACGTGCACAGAACATTCCGCACACGCTCGAGCTGCTGCCGTCGGCTCTGATCCTCGTGGACGAGTGCGAGAAAGCCGACTACGCGCGAGTCGTGCCGAAGGGCCAGCTCATCACGCATCCGGGGCTGAACTGCATTTCAAAGATCAGGAACTTCGCCCTCGACGCGGCAAAGACAGAGTGCGTCGTCATGAGCGACGATGACCTGAGCTGCGTGCGCGCGCTGGTCGGTCGCACTCAACGCAAGATCGTCGAGCCGGAGGCTATCCACGCGATTCTGTGGTCGGCGTACATGTGTACGCGTGATCTCGGGCTCTCGCTGTTTTCGTTCTGCCGTGACGCGCGCTGGGCGATCATGAAGTACCTGCCGCACGACCCGTACAGCCTCAACGGTCCGGCCGCGGGATGCTTCGGAGTCATCGGCCGTAGGGTAAGATTCAACGAGGAACTGATCACACGCGAGGACGTAGACCTCACGCTGCAATCGCTGCTGAAGGACAGAATCACGCTCCACGATCGGCGCTTTTATTTCGACTACGGCCGCACGTGGCACGGCGCAGGCGGGAACCAGGGACGACGGACAAAGGCGAACGAGGCCGCGGACCTGAAGACAGTGAAAGACCGCTGGGGGGCGTACGTCAGTTTCAGCAATAAGGAACACGGCGACAACGCTTCAATGTCGGTGCGCGTACCACGTAAGAACAAGGAACTCACGGACTGCTACTGATGGCGAGACGACGCGAGGCCACGATCGGCGAGTTGCAGGAGAAGCTGCAGAGAGACCCGAAGTCTCTCACGCCGAGCGAACTCGCGGCCATCGAGAAGGTCAACCGCTTCAAGAAAGCGAGCGCGCCGCAGTCACCCGAGGCCCGTTGGTTCTGCACACGCCAGGAAGCCGCGCAGTTGCTCGCCTGCAGTGTGATGAACGTCGACAAGTACACGCAGGAGAAAAAACTCACGAAGGACGACAGCGGCAAGCTCGACATCCGCAGCATCTGCGAGCTGCTGCGCAACCGCTCGCGCGTGGATGACGATGACGACGACGACACACACGACGACGGCAGCGCGCCGGCCGTGCCGGGCGGCGAGAGCCTGTCGAAGCAACTGAAGCGTGAGCAGGCGCGGTTTCGCAAGCTGAAGTCGGACCTCGCGGAGATCGAGCTGCGACTCAAGAACGGCGAGGCGGTGCTCACGGAGCAAGTCGTCGCGGAAACGAACCGCGCGCTGATGTCGCTAAGGGACAACCTTCTCGACGCTGGGAGACGGCTGCCGGAACAATGCCAGGGGCTCGACCTGAGGAACATGGCCGAGGCGATGGAGAAGGAATTCCGGCGGATACTCACGGACTTTAACCTGTTGCTGTCAACACCGCTGCCGGATGACTGGAAGGCTAAGTATTTGGTGCGAATGAATGACGACAACAGCGCCAAGTAGACTAGTGCTGCATCGATCGGCGCCGCTGGTGTTACCGCCAGCGAAGCCGCCCGTTGCCGAGTGGGCTGAGAAGCACCTCCGTTTCGACCCGGCGGTTGACGCAGCCACGAGCTACATCCTCGCGAAGTCGCCTTACTCTCGTGCCGTGTTCGAGTGGTGGCTCGACCCACTCGTCGAAGAAATATTCATGATCTACCCGACGCAGGCGTCGAAGACTGCAAGCATTGTGGCGCTACTCACGTACTGCTTAGCAAACGACCCCGGACCGATCATTATTGTGCAAGCTAAGGAAACAACCACGAAGTCGTTCATTAAAAAACGTCTAAGACCCACCATCGCGAAAACGCTGCCGCAGTTTGCCGACGCCGAATGGTCGGAAGATGCCGGAGCACGCATCGGCGGCTCTGACATTTGGCCCGCGTGGAGTACATCCGAAGATCGATGCCGTCAGTGGCCGCGGCGCTACGTATTCGGCGACGAAACTTCGATCTGGAGTAACTCTCGACAACTTGTATGGGAGCGAACAAAACAGTTTCAGCGCAACCGGAAAGCGTTGTGGGGCACGACGCCGACCGTCGAGACAGAGCAGAGTTGGATTGCAGCGACGGAGGTCTTTCAGCTCTATCGCTACCACGTTCCGTGCCCACTCTGCGGTGCGTTCCAGGTGCTCGACTTCAAGCGCCTTAAATTCGATCACTGCAAGAACGCGGATGGCACTTGGGACCTCGAGAAAGTCGAACGCGACACGCGGTATCAGTGTGAGCACTGCGAGGAAGAGATCACACAGGACAAGCGCCCCGCGATGCTTCAAGCTGGCGAGGCCCGGACGGAAGTCCCGAACCGCTCGCCACGTCGCAAGGCGCTCCGCATCACAGCCGCGGACGTTCCGAACATCAGTTGGGGGCTGTACGCGCGTACGTTCCTTGAGTGCAAAGCGAACCCGGACGACCTTCGCGTGTTCGTCAACTCGTGGATGACTGAGCCGTGGCGTCCGCGCGAGAACGGGCTCGTGGCGAAGCAGGTCATGTCGCGTGTGCTCGAGATGAAGCAGGACAGCGTTCCTGAGAACACCGTCTGTTTACTCGGGGCGGTGGACGTTCAACGCGGTCACGTCTGGGCAACGGTGCGCGCGTTCATGGACGACGAGCGAAGCGTTCTCATCCACTGCGCGCGCGTGGACGGTCACAAGGCCGACGGAACAGCGAGCACAGCCATCGCGCTCGAAAACTGCTGGAACCAGGTCCTGTCGCGTCAATGGCGCTGGACCTCTCAGCACCCAAGCATCGGCGTGATGATGACGATCGTCGATTCGGGCGACGGCGAGACAGCCGGCGACGTGTACCGCTGGGCGTGGAATCATTACGGCCGCGTCGTTCTCGCGAAGGGATCCTCGACACAGGCGCAGGCGTGGCGCGCGAGCAGCGTGAGCCGGTACCCGGACGGGCGTCCCATCCCCGGCGGCGTGAAGCTCTATCACGTCCGCAGCGACTACTACCGCGAGATCATCGTCGGTTCGTACATGGCTGCGATGGAAGACAAAGGCGCGTGGCTCATCGCTCCCGGAACTCCACAGGAGTACGGCGACCACATGTCGGCGTGGCAGATCGAGAGTAAGAAAGGCAAGGACAACCGGCTCGTGAGGGAGTGGAAGCAGATTCGGCGGAACGATCACTGGCTCGACTGCGAGATCTACGGCGCGGCGCTCTGGGAGATCATGCGGTTTATGCCGAAGTCGAATCCAGTGGCCGAACGTCCGACCGCCGTTGCACCGAAGCCGTTCTCAGAATTCCGTCGTGAGCGTTTCTAGTCGTGGGGATGTGGGGGAGAACAGGGGAAATCATGTCGAAGAAGGACGTTGCACCCGTCGCACCAGTCATCAAGGCACCGCCGCCAGCTCCACCGGCCGCACCGGCAGAGCCGAAAAAGCCGCCCGAAGAGGCTGCGCAGGGCATCGTTTGCCCGAATCGCGCATGCCGCTCGCGGCGTAACTCTGTCCTGAGGACCGTTCCGAAGGGCAACATCGTCGTTCGTTACCGCTGCTGTCAGGCATGCGGGTCGAACTTTGTGACCGAGGAGAAATCGCTGTTCTCGAATTGAGACAGCGGTTTCTAAATTTCCATTAGTAGCAGCGAAGCCTTGCGCACGTTCCGTTGTCTGGCTCTACTGCGCGCATGTTGACCGACGCACAGCGCGCGGCTGCCGAGGCCGATTACGTCGCGTACGCGGACTACGAGTCGGACACGACAGGCGCTTATGCCAAGTCGTTCCGTGCTGCGTGTCGAAAGCTCATCCTGTCACCGTCACAGGCCAGTGTCGGCGGGCGCTCATACACACGTGAGAGCCTGCAAAAGCTGATCGACGACGCGACGGAGTGGCTGCGGATTAACGGTCTCGACAATTCGCCGACCAAGATCGTGCCCATCGGATTCCGGAGACCGAGCTAATGTCAGCGAAGCCTTTGCTGCTGCCGATGGACGGTCGCGGTGTCGATGTCGTGATCCAGCGGCCGACGCGCGAGAAGACGAGCATCGGCACGCGCGTTACCGGCGGTCTGGGCTCAGCGATCGACTCCGCAATCTCGATTGTTGCTCCCGGCTACGCGTACAAGCGCGCTATGGCGCGAGCGATGTACCGCAGCATTGCGGCCGCGGACAAGTCGCGACTGACTGAGCACCGTATCCCGAGTTTGCGCGACGCCGACAGCGAGTTGCAGAACAAGCAGAGCCGTCTCCGCTGGTCCGCGCGCGAGGAAGTCCGGAACAACGCGATTGCGAAGAACCTGAAGCGCACGCACAAGAACAACACGATCGGCGACGCCGACACCGGCCAGGGCGTCACGGTTGACCCCGCAGTGTTGAAACCCGACGGCACCCCGGACGTCGAAGTGAACCGCCAGCTCAAGCAGCTATGGGCGAAGTACCGCGACCGCCTCGAGTTCACCGGCCGCTGGGGCTTCACCGACATGCTCACCCTGAACGACGGCGAGCTGTGCGAAGCAGGCGAGGCGCTCGGGATCTTCCACGACCGTCCAGCGCCGGGCAGTGATCTTCCGTTCTCAGTGGAACTGATCGAAGCCGACCGGCTGCCGATGGACACGGACATGTTCCTCAGCGGCGTCACACTCTCACCCGGCACGGAGTTTATGATTGCCGGTGCCAATGGGATGCCGCGGCTCGGTGCGGACAACAAACCCGAGAAGCACTTCATCAAGCACGGCATCGAGTACGACGACAAGAAGCAGATCGTGGCGTTTCACATCCTTGAATGTCACCCCGGCAGCTTCCACCCAAGGACTCTGCACACGCTTCAGACGCGACGCATCGAGGCGTCGAAGGTCTTTCACTACTTCGACCCGGAGCGCGCGGAACAGACCCGCGGCATGAGCAAGTTTATCTCGTGCCTTCCGTTGATGGCCGACCTTCGCGACCTGATCGAATGGGAACTCATGGCAGCGAAGCAGCAGGCGGTGTTCGGGATCCACTTCGGCGGCGGCGGCGTTCCAAATCTGCCGTACCCGAACGGCACCAGCAACCCGCCAGTCGATGCGAACGGAAACCCGATTGCGCAACTGCAGCCCGGCATGGTCACAGTCGGCGGCGAGCAGGCGACGTTCTACGCGGGCAACCGGCCCGGCGGCACGTTCTTGCCGTTCTTCCAGAGCCTCGTGCGTCTTGCGGGCGCCGCCTTCGGCATCGGCTACAGCGCCACAGCCAAGGACTACAGCCAGGGCGCTTACTCCGCTCTGCGCCAAGAGGACAACGAGGACGGGCGCGCGTACCAGTCGAGCCAGGGCCTTCACACGCGACACTTCATCCGGCCCGTGTGGCGTCGGTTCGTGCGAGCGTGCGCGCTGAAAGGACTGATCGATACCGCGGCTTATATGAAAGACCCGTCGCGCTTTGAACGCTGCGAGGTCAACGTTCCAGGCCGCAAGCACATCAACCCGCTGCAGGAAATCACCGCTGAGGCCGTGGCCGTGAAGAACGGTTTCAAGGATCTCGACGAAGTGATCAACGTTAGCGGCAAGGAACCAGAGGACCGCATCGCCAAGCTGGGCGAGCAGAAGAAACTCGCGGAGTCCGCTGGTCTTGAGCTCGGATGGATGACGGGCGAGATCAAGCCGCCGAACAATCAGAAGCTCAACACGACCGACCCGGACAAAGAGCCGACGGGCGACGAGGAACCAGAAGAAGCCGAGAGAAAATTCGCTCGCGCATAATTCTAGTTTTCCATTAGTAGCACCGACCCATTCCTTTTTTCTCGAAGTCTCCATTAAATGCGCGGGCATGAAGAAACCCGCGCCGCAAAAACCACAGCCGAACGATCCGCGCTACACGGACCGCAAGAAAGGCGGCATCCGCACGCGCAACAGCGATCACAACGGCACGCGGCAGCATCGTTTCCTGAGCCTCGACAAGCGGTCGATCAACGAGAAGGACCGCACGCTCGAGGTCAGCTTCTCAAGCGAGTGTCGCGAGGTTCCCTGTTACGACTGGGATCTTGGCGAGGTTCCCGAAGTCCTAAGCCATGCCGACGGGGCGGTCGATCTTTCGCCGTTCGTGTCAGCCGGCAGCGTCCTTCGGAATCACAACTCCAACGAACCGATTGCAGTCCCGGTCGATGCCCGCATTGATGTATCTACGAAGCGCGGCAAGGCGATCATTCACTTTCCCGCGGGAGACCCAGACAGCGAACGCGCCTGGAATCAGGTGCGCTCGGGGCTCTTGCGCGGCGTGTCCGTCGGCTACGAGGTTCTCACCTCGGAAAAAGTCCCCGCCGGGCGCGAGTCGTCTCAGGGTCACGCTGGTCCGTGCATCGTCGCGACCAAGTGGCGTGTCCATGAGATTTCACTGACTCCTGTTCCAGCCGATTCGTCCGTGGGTGTCGGGCGCGGCAAACACAACACACCCCCCAACAAGGAGAATGCCATGCCCGTCGATCCGAAAATCATCCGCGCGATGGTCCGCAGTGCCGGTCTCAACGCCGAGTACGCCGAGGACCTCATCAAGCGCAACCTCACGAGCATCGACGAGGTCGAGGCCCTGATCTCGAAGGAACGGGAGAAAGTCAACGCCAGCACGCGCGCGAAGCGCGAGGACGAAGGCGCCGACGACAACACCAAGAAAGACGACGACGAAGAGGACGAGGAGGAACGCTCCGCTCCGAAGTCGAAGCAGCGCAAGAAGGGCGCGGACCATGTCGCCCAGGAGCGCGAGCGCCAGAAGCAGATTCGCGCGGCCGTCCGCGCGGCCAAGCTCGGGGAGGACGTCGCTGACGACCTCTGCGAGCGCGACGTGTCCATCGAAAAAGCCCGCGAGATCGTGCTCGCGAAGCTCGCCGAGAATGACCATCAGGCGCTGGTTGACGGCGGCCGCGGCCGCTCGATCGAGGTCGGCGCCGGAGCCAACGAGAAGCGCATGCGCAGCTTCGAAGCCAACATCGCGCGCCGCGCGGGTGTGGCCGGCAACGACGACTACAAAGGCGTCGAGCAGGAGCATTACACGCTGATCGGCGTCGCGCGCGAGTATCTGCGCATGATCGGTGTTCCGGGCGTGAACCAGATGAGCAACGACATCGTTGCCCGCGAGATCTTCAACCCGCGCAACAAGTTCCGTGCGGCCGCGGCGAATGCCACGGGCGACCTCGCGAGCTTGTTCGCGAACATCCAGAACAAGGCCCTGATTCGCGCCTACAACATGGCGCAGCCCACGTGGCGCAAGTGGTGCAAGAAGGGAAGCCTGAGCGACTTCAAGTTGGCGAAGCGCATCCAGCTCACAGACTTCGCCCAGCTCCGCGAGACCGGCGAAAACGGCGAGATCTTCGACAGCAAGATCGCGGACCGCGGCGAGAACATCCAGCTCGCGTACTACGCGCGCTCGATTTCGTTCACGTGGCAGATGTTCGTGAACGACGACCTCGACGCGCTCAGCTCGCTCCCGGCGTGGATGGGCAAGAGCGCCGCGCAGCTCCCGAGCCGGTTGGTGTATGCGCACCTGCTGGCAAACCCGACGATGGGCGACGGCGTCGCGCTGTTCCACGCGGCGACCCACGGCAACCTCGAGACGGGTGCCGGGTCGAACCTCGACGACAGCAACAAGGTCGCCGCGCTGAAGGCCGCCATCAAGGCGTTCCGCAAGCAGACGGCTCCGCAGGCTCCGAACGACACCGCGTTCGCGGCCGAAGCGATCGACATCGAGCCGCGCCTGCTGCTGGTGCCGCCTGAACACGAGTACGCGGCTTACCAGCTCGTGAACCCGAACCTGTACGTTGCTGAAACGCAGTTCTTCAAGGGCAAGTTCGACATCGCCGTCGAGCCGCGCCTCAGCAACACCGGGTACACCGGCTACAGCCTCACGGCGTGGTACCTCACCACGACGCCAGATCAGGCCGACATCATGGAAGTCGCCTTCCTGGACGGCAACGAAGCGCCGCGGAGCGATTCGTGGGAAGACTTCGATCGTCTCGCGCTGCGCTACCGCGCGATTCTGCCGTGCGGCGTGAAGGCGCTGGATTGGCGCGGAATCGTCAAGTCCGCGGGCGCGTAAGCAACGCTCGAATAGATCACAAACCGTGCCCCGTCCAGCAGTCCGGCGGGGCAGCGGTGTCAGAGGCCGACGGCGGCCGTCATAAGATTTTGAAATGGAGGAACGACAATGTCACAGGCCGCACTCAGGGGCGACGGGCGCTCCATCCGCTACACCAACGGTACGGGTGGCGCTCTCACCGTCGGAAACATCATCTCGGTCGGCGAGCTGCTCGGTCTGTTGCTCGATGCCGGCGAAGGCTCGAGCGGTCCGAACACCACGCTCGCGGACGGTTCAACAGGCGACGTGGCGATCGACGGCATCGTCGAAGTCGCCAAGGTCGGCGGCGCTGGTGGCGCTGTGGTCGCGGGCCAGAAAGCATTCTGGGATGCGGGCAACAGTCGCATGACGCCTCTCGCCGACGGCAACCGCTATGCGGGTGTCTTCGCCGAGAATGCGACCGAAGCGGCCACGCGCTGCCTCGTGAAGCTGAACGTGCCGAGCGACGCGAGCATCGCGTCCGTTCCGATGCTGTTCACCAAGAAGGCGGCGGCAGCCTCCGGCAGCAACGCGTTTTTCACCGCGCCGCGCGCTCTGCGCCTCATCGACTGGTGGATCATCTCGCGCACCACGGGTGCCGCGAACGTGAAGCTGGTCAACGCTGGCACGGACATGACCGCCGTTGTCGCCAAGGGCACGACGGACGACGCCATCGTGCGCGGCTCGACGATCGTCGAAGCGCAGGAGGTCGTGGCGAAGGATGCCGCAGTCACGATCAACATCTCGGCGGCCGAAGAAGTCGACGTCTTCGCGCTGTTCGAACCGCAATAAGCGCAGGCGGCTTAGAGAACCATTCAAGAGCCGCCTGACACGATCGGGCGGCTTTTTCTTACCGCGGGCGGCATGGGCATGGTTGTCCGGTGAGGCTCATAACCTTGCGTTCTGGGTTCAATTCCCAGGCCCGCTATCGAGACAACTGAGTCGGCTACGCGGAGCGACAGCATGGCTGCAGACAGCGAAGGGTACAGAGCCGTCACGGTTCGGACGCGAGATAACAATCCGCACGAACGCGCCGACGATGTGGCCTTCAGGACGAGGATCATCAGGCGCGGCGCTGATGTTCTTCTGCAGTACGGCGCGATCGGTGTCATCTGCCTGTTTTTCATGGCGGTGTTCGGGTTTGGCTTCAAGTGGATGCACGACGCGGACGTCGCGCGCCAGGAGGAACAGTCAGAGCTGATCCAGCGGCAGGGGCGGGCGCTCGAAGAAGCGCGCGAAGAGAGCGCAGTGCTGACACAACAAGCGATCCGGGTCATCGAGAACAACACCCAGGCGATGACGGGCATGAAGGAAGAAATACGGGAGGTGCGAGAGGCCGTGGTGAATATGGGCCAACGCATTACTCGAATCGAGACGGGGAAACCGAGAGCGGAGTTCGTCGAACCGTGAGCAAGCGCAAGGAGATCACGCAGAAGGAAATCGCGAGCTATCAGCTCGCTCTGCGTTGCTTGCGCTGGGTGAAGCTGAGGACCGGCGGCGTTGTGAAGTTCAACTCTGCCGACGTCCACGGGCTCGCGAAAGAGATCCGCGCGTATCGGAACGAAGAAAGGAAAGTGAACTGATGAAAGCGTTCCTGAGTTGGTTCCTGATCCTCGCGTTTGCTCTATCCGCTGGTTGCAGCAAGCGGCCCCCGCAGGTCAACGAGGCCAACGCGACGAAGAAAAAGGCGTTCATCGCGGCCTCTGAAGGCAAGAGCAAGATCATCGCTGCCGTGCTCGAGGGGCTGAAGAAAGCCGAGTACGACCGCATCGACATGAAAATCGAAGTTGAGATGCAGAAGCAGCTCGCTCTCGTGCGCCAGAACGTCGGCGCCGACGGCAAGGTCAACGCCGACCAAGCTATCGCTGGCATGCAGAAGTTGGTCGAATTCAGGGACAGCGAACGCGCCAAGCACCGCGCCGCTGTAGACGCAGCCATCGAGCGCGTGCGCGAGCTTGTGTCACAGACCGATGACCAGCTCGCCATTGCCCTCGAGTTGGATGAACTGGTCGACAAGTTCGACAACGCAGGCATCGATATGAGTGGTGTGCGTAGCGCCGTCTCGCAGATCCTCGACGTTTGGAAGAAACAATCGACCAAGGCAGAAGTCGTTCCGCTGAAGTGATAACGCGCTAACCGCGCGGGGGAGAAAGCTATGTCGGGCCCAAACGCTGAGAACCCGTTCGACGTCAACCCGACGCCGATCGACTTTTCGCCAACCGTCACGACGGCGCAGCTCGACGCGCTGCAGCAGGCGATCACGGCCGGGAGCGTAAAGCCTGAGGACGCGGAGAAGGCGAAGGCCGCGATCGAGAAGGCGATCCAGGAAAAGAAATCGGCGAGTGAGATCCTGTCGACGGTTGTCGGGATCGTTAAGGGTGTCGCTGGCATCTTGAAGTAACGGCCGTGTCGCGCTTCGGACTCACACGAGAGCCGAAGTATTGCACTGCCTGTCACGACACGACGACGATGGAGAAGAAGGCAGGCGAGCGGAAATGGAAGTGCTTGCGGTGCGGCGCGGAGCTGAAGGAAACGGAGGCTAAGGACAAAGGACGTGAGCCGCTTCGATGACAACATGGGTTCGACGGTGCCGTGCTTCCTGGCTGACTTCGGGGACACGATCACGTATCAACCCGAGTCGAACGCAGCGAACAATAAGAGCATCGTGGCGATCCCGGCAGACGGCGAGCCTGAGCCGTTCCCGGAGGCGAGCGACACCCTCGAGTACCGCGAGTGTGAGATCCTGATCTCCGCTCGCAACAACACCGAGGGGCACGTGACGCCGAAGATTGCAGGCTTTGCAGGGCAGACGCCGGACAAGGTCATCGGGTACCGAGGGCTTGACTGGTTTGTGGTGAACATCATTCAGACGGACGACGCCGGAGTGCACCGTCTCGTGCTTCGAGATAAGTGCATCCCAGCGTAAGCGGCGAGGGCTGAAACATGGCATGGGCAACGGCAGCAGATAGCGGTTTCCGCATCACGGGTTTCACGTTCGACCCGAGCGGCACGCCTGTGACCATTCTCGGGCGCATCCGCGCTTTCGTGCAGAAGATCATCGACCGCGAGGTCCTGCAGTACGACGGCGACAACTTTCCGAGCGCGCGACCTGTGGACAGCAAGGACGCGCGCGCCGTTCTGGCGTTCGCTGCGATGGAGCAATTCATCAGCGAGACCGTGGCAGCGAAGAACCTCAAGATCGATTTCACCGCGGCCGACGGCGGCGCCGGCAGCATCACGATCGGCAAGATGCTCCCCGGCAGCGTGGATTTCACCATGCAGCGCCGTATGGGCGGCTTCATGGCAGAGCAGACCTTCGAGCTCGAAGGCGATTTGACGTTGACCGTTAGCATCTGAGGTGCGCGATGAGCGAGAAAAAAGTCGAGAAGCTGCCGGAGTCCGAGAAGGATTTCGTGCCGCCGGACTTCTCAAAGCTGCTGGTACCGGGCGACGAAATCCCCGCTGAGCTGCCGTTCGGCAAGGCTCAGGGCACCGGCAATGCGCTGGGCGTCATCTATCTGCGCGAGAAGCCACATCCAGACGCGCGGTTCTCCAAGGACACGAACCTTCGCACGGCTCTACGATACCTGAAAGGCCAGTCGCAGAAGTGGCTGGCGATGAATCCGGGCTTGCGCGGCCGCAGCTCGATCGACTGTTTCCGCATCATGGAGCTACCGCATAACGCAAAGGCGGTGGAGGACATCCGGCGAGTCTGCAAGGAAACAGGCCAGTCGCTCGCGTGGACCTTCCACACGTGCGACCTGGTTATCGACGGCGAACAGCCGGAGCACATTCGGCGCTGGTGGATTGTCCCAGCGCCAGGGGTGGAGGGCGTGTGGTGTATCTTCTACGTCTAATCCTCGCGGTGTTCTTGCTGCCGGTCTATGTGCTGGCGTTCATGGTCGGGATGCTGAGCAACGCCGTTCGTGGCGGTGCGAAAGATCATCCCGCGGACGCTTTGCCGGTCGAACACGACACGATCAATCAGCCGGACCACGTCGTACACGCGCGCGTGATGCAGGCGCTCTATGAGCCGCAGAACACATTCACGCCGTCGAAGGAATCGCCCGAGGAGTGGGAGGCACGCAGGAAGGCAGAACGAGACAAGGCGCTCGCCGCTCTGCGCAACTGATCGAGGTAGTCAATGGCCGGAGACATCGTCATCACGCCTTCGGGCGGCGCCGCGGTGACGTTCGGAGCGGCCACTGCGGGCTTCTATCGCACCGTCGGGCGTTACTGGGGACTCGGGATCATCCAAGACCCGGAGTACGCGCTCGAATACGTGCCCGCGCCGGGCGTGGCCGGCTGCGCGATTCGGCGGCATGGCTGGCGGCGTCGGCAGTTCGACATGTTGCTCGTTGAGTACGTGAACACGACGGCTCAGCTCGTCGCGAACATGTACAACAACGACGTGGCTGCACTAAAGAACGTGAAGACTCAGATCGTCATGCCGGACGACGCGACTTACGCAAGTTGCGAGATCCTGAGGATGGTGAAGGAAAGCTATCCGAAAAACAACGGCGTCACGTTTCGGATGCGTGTGCGCATCATCGCGAGGCAGGTGCGGCTGACATGAAGCGCGGTCTGGTTGACCTCATCAAGAGCATCGTCCGGCAGGTCATCAAGTCGGAGATGCCGAAGGCTGCGCAGCAGGCCGCCCAGGACGCGGGCGTGCCGCAGGTCGCGCCGTCGGTGGATGAAGGCACGCGCGCCGAGGCGGTGCGAAACCTCAACGCGAAGTATTCTGGCGTCTCCCAGGCGCACCAGAAGAAGATTTCGAGCATCACGAAGAACTGGGCCAAGCGCATCATCAACATGGGCCCGCGCGTTCCACCAGCGGTGCAGCAGGCCGCTCTGGAGGCAATGTCCGGCGTCGGCAACGACAAAGACCACCTCGAGGTGTTTCGCGCGTACGAGAACGTCAGTCGCTCAGGAGCGACCGGGGCCAAGGCTGCCATGCGTCCTGTCCGGGCGATGGTCGGAGCAGGCGCTCGAGCAGCAACGCTGATGAACACAATCGCGCAGGGGGGAGTAGGCGCGGCGTTCGCAGGTGGCGAGCTGTTCAATCTCGGGACGCGCGAGCTTGCCAACATCAGCAACCGGAAAACGTTCCAGGGCCAAGCGTGGCAGGCCATGTCCTCAATGCTTTGGGAGGACCCCGCACAGGGCAGCCGGATAGCCAAGAGCATCAGTCGCTTCGCGAAGAAAATGGGTGTGCTGGGCGATGCTGCGGCGCTGGGCTACTCGATCGGCGGCACGGCGGGAGCCCCCATCGGCAACTGGTTCGCAGACATCTCCCAACTCAATCGGGCGGCCGCTGAGGGCGACGCGTTCGACGTCGCGCGACGCTCCAAGATCGACAATGCGCGCGCCATCGCGGAAGCAACGCGTATTCGCGCAGAGGAAGACCTCGAAGGCGGCTGGTGGATCAGAAAGTACCGCCGCGGCATGAACGACAACACGGATTTCGAGGGCAAGGTCAAGGAGCGGTTGCAGGCTCGCGAGGCGCAGATCGTCCGGGCGCGGAACCTTGCGGCAGATCTCGGCATCGACGTTGCCGCGGTGCTCGCCAAAAAAGCCGCGAGTCTCGGCAAAACGATGTCGGAGCTTACGGAGCGCGAGCGCACCAACGCGATTGACGACGCGACGCAGAACATCCTCGACGTTAACAATCGGCTCAAGGATCCACGCATCGAGAACCGCCTCGCGTTGCAGAGTCCAGCCGAGAAGGCGATGGACGTCGCGAAGACTGAAGCGCAGATGAACGCGAAGCGGGCACGCATCGCAGGCGAGCTGATCAACGACGACTTGAACGACAAGGAGCGCCGCCGTGAGGAAGCACGCCTCGAAGGTGAAAAGACCATGACGCGCCTGTTCGACACGCCTGAGAAGTGGGCGGCGCTTAGGCGCGAGCTGCGCAAGGCGAGCACGGAGTATGACGCGTGGAAGTCGCGTCATCAGCAGGTGGAGCTTGACTGATGATCACGAACTATGCAGCGACGGTCTACACGGACGCTCAGCTCATCGCCTATACGGGGTACACGTGGACTGACCCAGTCGCGTACACGAGTCAGAAGTCGAAGCGTGCGGACGCGAAATATTTCTTCTCTGAAACCACGTCGATGTTGATGAAGCTGCGCGACATCGCGATCACGAACGGCATGGGCATCCGGGTCCGTAACGTCAGCGGTGGCACGCTCGCGGCCGGGCCGGTGCGTGTGACCGGGTACAACTCAGCGAACGATCGATTCACGATCACGCTCGCGGACGCCGATGCCAACGCACCCGCGGACCTGCTGTTGCTCTCGAGCCTCGCGAACAACACGGACGGCATGGCGTATTTCGCGGGCGAGTTCGTGAGCGCGCTGGACACGTCTGCAATTTCGATCGGGACTGAAGTTTTTCTTTCGGCAACGGGCACGATCACGACAACGGCTCCCACGGGCGGCGATCAGATTGTGCAGTCGCTCGGCTTTACCAAAAATCAGAGCGCGACGGGCACGATCAAGGGTTTCGTGCATCAGCCGAAGAAGTTCGGCGCGTCGTGGCTCCAGGCTGCGATGTCGATGTCGTGGACGGGTGACCACTCCTTCGGCGGTGCGATCGTCTGGAATGGCATCATCAGCCCGACGGCGCTCGCAGCGAACACAAACGACTGGGCACCCACAGGCTTCGCGACGGCGAACACGATTCGCATTTCAGCCAGCAGCGCGGTGGACCTCACCGGCATCGCGGGCGGCAGCAGCGGCCGAATCCTGACGATTCACAACGTCGGTGCGAACGCGATCACGCTGAAGGACGAAAGCGCCAGCAGCACGGCCGGGAACCGCTTCGCACTATCTGCGGATCTGACGCTCGGTGCCGATTCAATGATCATGCTTCAGTACGACGCAACATCGTCGCGCTGGCGGTGTATCAGCGGTGCCAGCATGGACATAAACGGCCTGACTGCTGCTGATGTAGCGTTGAACGACACCCTGCCGATCTACGATGTCAGCGCGACAGCCAACCGCAAGACGACAGTCGAGCGTCTGCAGGGGTGGTTTAATTCGACGTGCAACGGCCGTCTGACGTTGACGAGTCAAACCCCAGTCACGACGTCAGACGTGAGCAATGCGACGACGATTTATTATTGTCCCTATGCCGGGCGAAAGATTGCGCTCAACGACGGCACGCGCTGGGTGCTCCGTGAGTTCACAGAAATTGCAATTCCACTGGGGACGTTGACGAGCGGGAAGAACTACGACGTTTTTGCGTTCACATCGACCGCGGCTCCATCGTCCACAGACACCGGCACCGATGTGTTGACGTTCGGCTCAGCGACGGGCTGGTCAACAGGGGCGCAGGTTGTTCCGGATGCGACGGGCGGCGGGCTCACGGCAGGCACCACATATTTCTATAACGCTGCCAGTGCGACCACAGGGTCACTGCACACGACGCTGTCCGATGCGTTGTCGGGCGCAAGCAAAGTCAATCTCACTGCGAGCATCACGGCGAACCTGACAGCCGTGACTCTGGCGTTTTCTGCCGCGTGGACAAGCGATACAGCGCGAAGTGATGCTCTGGTCCTGACCGATTGGGTGTTGACGAAGACAGGTACGTCAACGCATCGATACCTCGGCACATTCCGCACGACCAGCACGACCCAGACGCAGGATAAGCTCACGCAGCGGTTCCTTTGGAATTACTACAATCGCGTCAGCCGGCCAATGATGGGACGGCGCGTTGAGACTGGTGGAGCCACAAGCTCGACCTCTGTTGGCACGTCGTTCACGTCGCTGGGCGCAGACTTCGAAATCGAATGCGTTCAGGGCTACGCAGAGGACGAGATTGCCCTCACAGCGTTCGCTGTGACCGCGCATGGAACCGCTGGCACCGGCAATGCCGTAGCTATCGCCAAGACGACCCAAGCGAACGCTATGGCGAAATCGCTCGCAACAACGCCGGTCAACAACTATCTGACCTCGCACGGGATCACATACACAGATCCGGCAGTCACAGGTTACGAAAAGTACCTTCTGTCGGCAGCGTTCGACGCGACGACCGGGACTGTGTACCTGGACTTTGGTGGAGGACATGGCGAGTCGGCTACGAACGACCCGCCGGGATCACTCATTCGAGGAATCTTGCGTGGTTAACTTGAAGCTGGTGGCACAACACGCGGACGTCTATCAGAGAGTCAGCGCCGTGTGTCCGATCGTTCGCATCGATTGGCGCGATCGAACTGCGGAGCGCATTGTTTACGCTGAGAATGCGACGGACGCGCAGAAGGCGGCCGCGGAGAAGGTCATTGCTGACTTCGACTGGACGAGCACAGGGCCTGATGTGCCGCCGTTGACCAGCGATGAGATCCTCAAGATTCGTGCATTGTTGAAACGTTAAACCGAAAGGGAGACCGATGAAGCTCACTCAGGATATGACCATCGCGGCCTGGAACGTTCTCTCGAGCGCCCAGGTGAACAAGCCGAAGCTGCTGAAGCAGCACCGCCGGTTGTTCCAGGCGCTCAAGGAAGGCTGCTGTAAGCTCATCCCCGCACAGCCTGAGCAGCGCGACGCCGAGGGCAACGTCACGAAGCCGGGCGTCCCTGAAGGCTGGGAGCGCAACGCGGGCGAGTTCTCACCCGAGCCCGACGATCTCAAGTTCTTCCAGCAGCTCTATACCCAGGCCGTCGAGCGCGGAATTCCGGGGCACCTGGTCGAGGTCTGGGCGCAGCTCGGGGACGCGATCGAGGAGGCGCTTCAGACCGCGCCGAAGCGAGAGCAGGAGGTTCCCGCAGCGGCGAAATGATCCCAGGCTTTCCGACCTCAGTCGCCATCGGCGACCCGGACGACATCTTTCTCGTGCTCGACCGTCAAGGCAACGGGCTGGGCACTGGCGAGATCGTGACCGGACAGGCCGCAGTTGAATACGGCGAGACGTGGGCCGCGTTCGTGTGCGACGGTCGGAAGCAGGAGATCCGCTACTTTCCAGAAGGCGAGTCAGTAGTCGCCACAGTCGCGCACGATCCCAACCGCGAGAAGCACGTCGTCAGCATCGCGCCGCTCGGTGACTGGGACAGCGACCTCGACATCGATGTAACAATCCAACAGTTGTATTTCACGAGCGACAAAGGCCAGTGGGTGACGCTCGACTTCGATGCGTCCATTGAGACGTTCGAGGTCAACGGCGACAGCGGTCAGCTTTCGTCATGGTCTCTCACAGGAATCAGCCGCTTCAGCACCAGTAAGCCCTATACGCGACGCACCGAAGCGCAGATCGATGTAACGCTGACCGATGTCGCGGGCACGCGCACAGTCACGTTGAAGCTGGGAGACTATGCCATCGCGAGTGGCTCTCGGTCCGGCGACGGTGCGATCACGCTCACAGCGGAGAACTCGAGCGGCGTCTCTGGCTCGGTGAATGTCGTCTACACAGCCGACTTCACGTCGGACGCTTACCTCGTCGTGCGCTGGTGCGAGAAGTACACCGTCACGGTGGGCGCGCTCTCTGTGACCGTGAACGACAACGGACTCGCGAACCGGCTGCAGGCTGTCGTCGGTCCGTTCGACGCTGGAACGTACAACTGGAGTATCACGCCGATCTCAGACACGCAGATCAGCGGCACGGCAGCGACCGGCACTGTTGACGTTCCAGGAGCGCCAGAGCCCCCAGGAACGCCGGTTTACTCGAGCGGAGACTGGGACGACCCGACCGTCATCGCGTTTGCAGCCAGCGACACACCCGGAGCCACGTACAGGATCTATGATTCTGAGCTGGGGCTCCCGACGAATTTCGATGTTGTCGCAGCGACGCATATCGCAGGCAGCGGCACTCTCACGGTCAACTTGCCCGCGCTCGCGTCCGCAGGCACCGGCATCCGTCGTGTCGTGGTCGAGAGCGTGTTCGGGGGCATCGAGAGCGGCTTCCGTCGCAGCGTCGAGATTGAGTACGCGTCTGGCGTCGTCATTCTGCCACGTCCGAACGTGCCAGGATTCGCGCTGCGAGTTAATGACCCGGTCACCTCAGGCCGGACGCTCAATGTCGAGTACGAGTACGACGCGACCGACCAAGAAGGCGTGGCCACGCATGTCCGGCTGGACATTCGCAGCGAGGCCGGTGTCGTCACGACTGGCACTCCACAGGCTCTCACGCCAGCGGTCAACGGAGTTTCGCGCGGTACGCTCACAGCGACCGCTGGCGCCGACGGGTGGTATGAGTTCATCGTCGTGGCACTCACGGCCGCAGGCACGGCGAG
>Ga0196964_10000281_pt1 | contig 38147 bp, 44 predicted proteins | sample S1_10metaG_FD_148615 | JGI IMG/M metagenome (GOLD analysis project Ga0196964, IMG submission 148615) | Soil microbial communities from Anza Borrego desert, Southern California, United States - S1_10 | ecosystem: Environmental > Terrestrial > Soil > Desert | place: USA: California | collected...
CGTATGGGATCAGGCTCGTCCGTCATGTGGGACGGGCGCGAAGGAGCCGCCATGGACGAGGTGCTGTTCCTCTACACCACCTGGCCCGACGCCGAAACCGCCGAGACGTTCGCCGCCGAGGCCGTGGCCGAGCGGCTGGCGGCCTGCGCCAACGTGCTGGCGCCGATGCGGGCGATCTACCGCTGGAAGGGCGCGGTGGAACGCGCGGCCGAGGTGCCGATGATCCTCAAGGCGACCACGGCCACGGCGGAGCCGCTCAAGGCCCTGCTGCTGGAGCGCCACCCGTACGAGGTCCCGTGCCTGGTCGCCCTGCCGGTGGTCGCCGACGGCTCCAACCCGGAGTTCCTGGCCTGGATCGCCGAGCAGACCCGCAGCGACCAGGCCGACGCGCAAGGCTGAGGGCTCACCCCTCCTTCAGCGCCGCGTCGATCAGGGCGCGGGCTTCGGGGCTGTTCCAGTCGGATTCGCCGGTCAGGCGGGCGATCTCGCGGCCCTTGCGGTCCAGCACGATGGTGGCGGGCAGGCCCTTCACGCCGAAGGCGGACGGCACGCTGAACTTCGGGTCGTGATAGAGCGGCAGCGGCTCGTGAACGTCGATGAAACTCTTGGCGTCGGGCAGGTCGTCGGGGCGATCGACGCTGACCGGCACGACGATCACGTCCTTGCCCTCGTAGCCGCGCTGGAGCGCCGCCAGCGTCGGCATCTCGGTCACGCACGGTGCGCACCAGGTGGCCCACAGGTTCAGCACCACCACCTTGCCCTTGAACGCCTCCAGCCCGGTGATGGCGCCGGTGCGGTCGTTGAAGCGCACGGCGGGCGCGGCCTTGGGGTCTCCGGAGGTTTCGAGCTTCTGCAGGCTTCCCTGGGCGTAGCGGGCGAACTCGCCCTCCGCGGCGGCCTTGAACGGCGCTTTGTACTGATGGGGGTTCAGGACATATACGATGCCGACGGCCAGCCCCAGGGCCAGGCCGACGGCGGCGGCGATCGCCGCCCACTTGAGCAGCTGGTTACCGCTCACTTTCCGTCCCGCTCCCGAGGCCTCGTCCATGACCGAACGCTCCCAAACTTCACCGGGCCAAAAACCCATGGGCCAGAGTTTATGGGGCGGGCGGTTTTCGTCGAAACCCGCCGACCTGATGCAGGCGATCAACGTCTCGATCGACGTGGACCGCCGCCTCTGGCCCCAGGACCTGGCCGGGTCCCGCGCACACGCCGCCATGCTGGCCGCGCAGGGGATCATATCAGCCGAGGACGCGGACGCCATACGGCGAGGCTTGGATCAGATCGAGGCCGAGCTGCGCGACGGGAGCTTCCCGTTCCGCGCCGAGTTCGAGGACGTCCACATGAACGTGGAGGCGCGGCTGGCCGAGCTGATCGGCGCGCCGTCCGGTCGGCTGCACACCGCCCGCTCGCGCAACGACCAGGTGGCGACCGACTTCCGCCTGTGGGTGCGCGAGGCCTGCGACCGCTCGGCCGAACAGCTGAAGGCGTTGCAGCGCGCCCTGCTGGACCAGGCCGGGGCGCACGCCGACGCGATCATGCCGGGCTTCACCCACCTGCAGCCCGCCCAGCCGGTGACCTTCGGCCACCACCTGATGGCCTACGTCGAGATGTTCGGCCGCGACGCCGGGCGGTTCGCCGACGCGCGGGCGCGGATGAACGAGAGCCCGCTGGGCTCCGCCGCGCTCGCCGGATCGCCGTTCCCGATCGACCGCCACGCCACCGCACAGGGGCTGGGGTTCGACCGGCCCTGCGCCAATTCCCTGGACGGGGTGTCGGCGCGCGACTTCGCCCTGGAGGCGCTGGCGGCGGCCTCGATCGCGGCCGGGCACCTGTCGCGCCTGGCCGAGGAGATCGTGATCTGGGTCACGCCCCAGTTCGGCTTCGTCGCCCTGTCGGACGCCTTCACCACCGGCTCCTCGATCATGCCGCAGAAGCGCAACCCCGACGCGGCCGAGCTGGTCCGGGCCAAGACCGGGCGGGTGACCGGGGCGTTCGTGGCCCTGTCCACCGTGATGAAGGGCCTGCCGCTGGCCTATTCGAAGGACATGCAGGAGGACAAGGCGCTGGTGTTCGAGGCGTTCGACGCCCTCGACCTGGCGCTGTCGGCCATGGCCGGCATGGTGCGCGACCTCAAGCCCGACCGGGCGCGGATGGCGGCCGCCGCGGGCGCGGGCTTCTCCACCGCCACCGATCTCGCCGACTGGCTGGTGCGCGAACTGAACCTGCCGTTCCGCGAGGCGCACCACGTCACCGGCCGGGCGGTGAAGCGGGCGGAGAGCCTGGGTGTGGACCTGGCGCAACTGCCGCTGGAGGAACTGCGCGCCCTGCATCCCGGCGTGACGGAAGCAGTGTATAAGGTCCTGACCCCCGAGGCTTCCTGCGCCAGCCGCACGAGCTACGGCGGGACCGCGCCCGATCAGGTGCGCGCCCAGATCGCCCGTTGGAAGGACCGCCTGTGATGAACCCGCGCCTGATCGCCGTCGTCGCCCTAGGCCTGCTCGCGCTCGGAGCCTGCGGCAAGCGCGGGACGCTGGAGCGCCCGCCCGCACCCGCCAACCGCGGCGAGGTCCGCGACCCGGCGCAGGAGAACCGCACCATGCGCGAGGCCCCCCTGGGCGGCGCGCCTCAGGACCCGCGCGCCGGACCGGGCTCCGATCCGCGGTGAACCACTTCGAGGTTCGCGACGGCGAACTGTGGTGTGAAAGCGTCCGCCTGAGCGACCTCGCCCGCGAGGTCGGCACGCCGTTCTACGTCTATTCGACCGCCACCCTGGAACGGCACTACGCCGTGTTCCGCGACGCCTTCGCCCCGTACCGCGAGACGCTGGGCGAGCCGCTGGTCGCCTATGCGGTCAAGGCCAACAGCAATTTGTCGGTGCTGGCGACCCTGGCGCGGCTGGGCTCGGGCGCCGACACGGTGTCGGAGGGCGAGATCCGGCGGGCGCTGAAGGCGGGCGTTCCCGGCGAGCGGATCGTCTTCTCCGGCGTCGGCAAGCTGGACCGCGAACTGGCCTTCGCCCTGGACGCGGGCGTGCGCCAGATCAACGTCGAGACCGCCTCCGAGCTGCGCCGCCTGGCCTCCATCGCCGCCGACAAGGGCGTGCGCGCGCCGCTGGCGATCCGCGTGAACCCCAACGTGGGCGCCGGCGGCCACGCCAAGATCACCACCGGCGGCAAGGGCGACAAGTTCGGCGTCACCGCGCCTGAGGCCCTGACCCTCTACGCCGAGGCCGCGCAAAGCCCCTCGCTGCGGCCGCTGGGCCTGGCCTGCCACATCGGCAGCCAGATCACCGACCTGTCCGCCCCCGCCGCCGCCTTCGCGGTGATGCGGAGCCTGGTCGAGCGGCTGCGCGCGGACGGGCTGACCGTCGAGCGCCTAGACCTGGGCGGTGGTCTTGGCGTGCCCTACTTCAACCAGGGCGACCCGCCGCAGCCGTCGGAGTTCGCGGCGATGGTCGCGGGCGTGGTGGACGGCCTGGGGGTGAAGCTGATCTTCGAGCCGGGGCGACTGATCGTCGCCAACGCGGGCGTTCTGGTCTCGCGTGTGGTACAGGTCCACAGCCGACCCGAGGGGGGGCGGCGTTTCCTCGTGCTCGACGCGGCGATGAACGACCTGATGCGGCCGGCGCTCTACGACGCCTTCCACGACATTCGTCCCGTGCGGTCGCACGAGGACGCGCCGACGCGCGCCTACGACGTGGTCGGGCCGGTGTGCGAGAGCGGCGACACCTTCACCCGCGACCGCGCCCTGCCGGATCTGGAGGAGGGCGAACTGGTCGCCTTCATGACCGCCGGCGCTTACGGGGCGGTGATGGCCAACGAATACAACACGCGCGCGCTCGCCCCTGAGGTGTTGGTGCGTGACGGCGCCTGGTCGGTCGTACGACGCAGACCGTCCTACGACGAGATGTTCGCGCGCGAGCCGCAGGCCCCCTGGTTGTCGTCATGAGTTCCAGCCTCGACCCGAAAGCCCGCGCCCGCCTGACCCGCGCCCTGTGGCTGGCGCGCGCGGTGATGCTGTGGGAGCAGGGCGCGGGCGTCTGGGCGCCGTTCCTGCTGGCCTTCGGGGCGATCGGCGTCGCGGGTCTGTGGGGCCTGTTCGACCTGACGCCGCGCGCCGTCCACGGCGGCCTGATCACGGTGCTGCTGCTGACCGCCGCCGTCCTGGCGGTGCGGGCGGGAACGCGCATCCGCTGGCCTTCGCGCGAGGAGGTCCGGCTGCGGCTGGAGGCCGACAGCCGCCTGATCCACGCCCCGCTGACCGTCCTGGAGGACGCCCCCGCCGTCGGCGACCCCGCGCTGTGGGCCCTGCACAAGGCCCAGGCCGCCGAGGCCCTGAAGGCGGCCCGCCTTGCCAAGCCCAAGGCCGGCCTCGCCGCCGCCGACCCGTTCGCGGCCCGCTACGCCCTGGCGCTGGCGGCGATCCTGGGCCTGTGGGCGAACTTCGATCGGGCCGACGAGCGCGTGGTGCTGGCCTACGCCCCCGCCCACGACTTCGCGGTCGTCAGCGGCCGCACGGTGAACACGGCGGCGGTTCAGACCGGGCTGGCGGTCAAGGCGCTTGGATTACAGGTCGCGCGCCTGTGGACGCCTAAGCCGGTGACGCCCCACCACCCTCCGCTCATCCCCGCGAAGGCGGGGACCCAGACCATAGCCCGCGACCAGCGGAGCTAGCTCGGAAGCTCAGTCCAGCGCCGCGATCGACGGCAGGCCGCGCATCCGTCCGGCCGCGTCCAACCCGTATCCGACCAGATAGCGGGAGGGCGCTTCCCAGCCGACGAAGTCCGGCGCCATGGCGCGCGGCTCCGGCCAGGGCTTGCGGGCGAACACCGCGGTCAGCACCTCGGCCGCCCCGACCTCGCGCACCAGCCGCACCGCCTCGCGCAGCGACAGGCCGGAGTCGAACACGTCGTCCAGGATCAGCACCCGCGTCCCCTCCACCGACCGCTGCAGCGGGGCGTAGACACGGACCTCGCCGGCGCTCTTGCGCTCGTCGCCGTAGGACGCCAGCCACAGGGCGTCGAAGCGGACCAGCTTGCCGCGCTTCGCCAGCGCCCGGGTCAGGTCGGCGGCGAACCACAGTCCGCCGGTCAGCAGGCAGACCGCGACCGTGTCGCTGTCCACGCGCGGCGCGATCTGGTCGGCCATCGTCTCGACGACGGCGGCGATCTCTTCGGAGCTCAGAAGGACGGTGAAGTCCGGGCGGGGTTCGTCAGCCATGCGGGGCGGCTGATACCGCCGGACCATGGCCGGTGTCGAGCGCGTGCGGGTCGGACGCGGGCAGCGGCGCGGCGTCCACCGGCCCGGCCGGGTGCGTCTCGACCCCCAGCGACGGCCGTAGCTTCGGCGCCGCCTGGGCGGCGTGCAGGGTCTGCTCGGGCCGGGCTTTCGGCGCCGCCCTGGGCTTCGACCGCTCGGCCAGCTCCAGTGCGAAGGTCAGGTCCACGTCGGCGGCCAGCGCCTTGGGGTCGGGCACTGAAACGGAGAACGCCTGCGTCTTGCCCGGCGCGATCGGCGCTGTGGACACCCGCACCAGTTCGGTCGCCAGCCGCGCCCCCTTGCCGTCCAGCAGGGCGACGCGGATCGGCGGCGCCGACGCGGCCTCGTCCTCGACGTTCCTGAGCACGCCGGTCACCAGCACGCTCGGCGAGCCGTCCGGCGCGGGCGAGGCCCGGACCTGTTCGAACTCCAGCCCCGTGGGGTTCACCGGCAGGCCGGCGGCGGCGTAGGCGCCGGCGGCCTTCGGATAGAGCTTCACCACGTCGACGCGGAACACGTAGGCGCCCAGCAGCAGGGCGGCGAAGCTGGAGGCCAGCCCCGCCCAGACCACGCCCGCGACCGCGGCCTCGCGGCGGCGCTTCTCAGCCTCGATCTTGGCGCGGAAGGCGCGCGGAAGCTCCGGCGCGCGCAGCGGCTCGACCTCGTCGGCGGCCTTGAACGAGATCGGCTCGCGCGCCAGCGCCTCGTCGGCGGCCAGTTCCAGCGGCTCCTCCGGCCGCGCGTGCCACGACGCGTGACAGCCGGCGCAGCGCACGGTCCGGCCGTTCGTCCCGAGGCGCTGGTCCTCGACGAAATAGCGTGTGGCGCACTCGGGACAGGTCAGTATCATGGCCGGCGAATCGGAGGCGAAAGCCCCTCCCTATCGAGGTCTCCGATCTCGGACCCCATGTCCAGCCAAGCCGCCGCCCCGTCGGAGCCGCCCTCTTCGCCGTCCACCGGACCCGTCGTCCGCTTCGAGACCGTGGGCCTGCGCTACGGGCGCGAGGCGGAGGTGCTGAAGGACGTCGGCTTCACCTTGGCGCCCGGCTCTTTCCACTTCCTTACCGGGGCGTCCGGAGCGGGAAAATCGTCTTTGCTGAAGCTGGTTTATCTGGCGCTGAAGCCCACCCGCGGGCGGGTGGAGCTGTTCGGCCGTGACGTCGAGACCCTGCCGCGCGCCGAGCTGCCGTTGCTGCGCCGCCGGATCGGGGTGGTGTTCCAGGAGTTCCGCCTGCTCGACCACCTCAGCGCCTTCGACAACGCCGCCCTGCCGCTGCGCGTCGCGGGCCAGAAGCCCGCCGCCTACCGCGACGACGTGGCGGAGCTCCTGACCTGGGTGGGCCTGGGCAAGCGCATGCACGCCATGCCGCCCACCCTGTCCGGCGGCGAGAAGCAACGCCTGGCCATCGCCCGCGCCGTGGTCGGCCGGCCCGAGCTGCTGCTGGCCGACGAGCCGACCGGCAACGTCGATCACGAGATGGGCCTGCGCATTTTGCGGCTGCTGGTCGAACTGAACCGGCTGGGGACCACCGTGCTGGTCGCCAGCCACGATCAGGATCTGGTGCGCGGCTCGGGCATGCCGGTGCTGCACCTGGACAAGGGCCGCCTGACCCGCCGCGAAGGGGCGCAGGCGTGAGCGCCCCCGCCCCTCCCGGCGGCGCGCGGTGGAAGCCCGCGCCGCTGCTGCCCCGCGACGACGCGCGCGAGACCGCCCTGCTGTTCGTGGTGGCGGTGCTGTGCTTCCTCGCCTGCCTGGCCGCGATCACGGCCCTGGCGTCGGATCGGGCGGCGCAAGGGTGGTCGCGCGAGATCCGCGGCGAGGCGACCGTGCAGGTCCGCCCGGCCCTGAACGAGACCGGCTCGGCCGCCGCCGCCCGCGCCGCCGAGGTCCTGGCGGGAGTCCCCGGCGTCACCGAGGCCGCCGCCCTGGAGCGCGAGAAGGCGGAGGAGCTGCTGCGGCCGTGGCTCGGCGACGCGGTGCTGGACGACCTGCCGGTGCCGCACCTGGTGGCCGTCACCCTGGACCCGGAGCGGCCCGCGACGTCGCAGGACCTGCGAGTGGCGCTGCGCCGCGCGGGCGTCGACGGCCTGGTGGACGACCACGGGCGCTGGCTGAAGGACGTGGAGCGCTCCGCCGCCCTGGTGCGGGTCGGGGCCCTGTTCCTGTTCGCCCTGATGGCGGCGGCGGCGGGCGCGGTGATCGCCTTCGCCACCCGCGCCGGCATGGCCGCGCGCCGCGACGTGGTCGAGGTGCTGCACCTGACCGGCGCCCGCGACGACTTCATCGCCGCGGTGTTCCAGGGGCGTTTCGCCCGGCTGGCGGCCGAGGCCGGTCTGTACGGCGCCCTGGCCGCGGCGGCGGCGGCGGCGATCCTGAAGCTGGCCGGCAGCGGGGGCGGATTCGGCCCGGCCCTGCCGATGACGTGGTCGGACTTGGCCGTGGTCTCGCCATGTCCGCTCGTCGCGGCTACGGTGGCGGCCGTCGCCGCGCGGCTGACCACGCTGCGCCTGTTGAGGGGATCGCCATGAAGAGCCTGGCCGCCCTGCTCGTCGTCGTCCTGGTCTGGGGCGCGGGCCTGCTGGCCTTCGCCGACCGGGCGGCGCGGGCGAACCCGCCGTTCGAGACCCCGCGGGCCGACGGAATCGTGGTGCTGACCGGCGCCTCGGACAAGCGCATCGAGACCGGCATGAAGCTGCTCGAGAGCGAGAGCGGCCGCCGCCTGCTGGTGTCCGGCGTGAACCGCGACGTCACCCGCGCCGAGCTGCGCGCCGTCGCCTCGGCGCCCGCGCGCCTGTACGACTGCTGCGTCGATCTCGGCTACGACGCCGAGGACACGCTGGGCAACGCCCAGGAGATCGCCGCCTGGGCGCGGGCCAAGAACTTCCGCCGCCTGATCGTGGTCACCTCCGACTACCACATGCCGCGCAGCCTGCTGGAGATCAAAGGCGCCATGCCCGAGGCGGAGCTGGAGCCCTATCCGGTGCAGACCCCGTCGCTGGACGCCCGCCGCTGGTGGCGCACCGGCACGGGCGCCCGGCGGATGACCCTGGAGTACACCAAGTACCTGGGCGTGCTGGCCCGCGAGGCCGTGCTCGGCATCGGCCGCAAGACCGACGCGCCCGCGTCCGCCGCAGAGGAAGCCCAGCCCGCGTGATCGTCCTCCGCTCCCTCGTCTTCACCCTCTACCTGTACCTGTCGATCGCCCTGGTGGGTCTGGCCCTGATCCCGACCCTGGTCCTGTCGCGCCGCACCTCGATCCGCGCCATCTCCGTGTGGGCCAGGATCGTGCTGTGGGGCGCGCGGGCGATCTGCGGCATCCGCGTCGAGGTACGGGGCCTGCAGCACCGGCCGACCGGCGCGGCCCTGGTCGCGGCCAAGCACCAGGGCATGCTGGACGTGATCGCCCCCTTCACCTTCCTCGACGACCCCTGCTTCGTGATGAAGAAGGAGCTGATGGCCCTGCCGGTGTTCGGCTGGCACGCCTGGAAGTCGGGCATGATCGCGGTGGACCGCGCCAAGGCCGCGGTGGCGCTCAAGAAAATGGTCGCCGACGTGCGCGACCGCCTGGCCGAAACCCGCCAGATCCTGATCTTCCCCGAGGGCACCCGCACCGAACCGGGCGCGGCGGGCGACTACAAGCCCGGCGTGGCCGCCCTGTACCGGGAGCTCGACACTCCTTGCGCCCTGATCGCCACCAACTCCGGCGTCTGCTGGCCCGCCCACGGCTTCATCCGCCGGCCCGGCACGGTGGTGTTCGAGTTCCTGGAGCCGGTGCCAGCAGGCCTGAAGCGCGCCCAGTTCATGGCCGAGATGGAGAGCCGCATCGAAGCCGCCTCCCTGGCCCTGCTGCCCCCTCCTCCAACGGATCGGGCGTAAAAATCACGCCCAAGTGTCGGGGCGCCGCCGCCCCGTTCGTCGTATCCTCGACCGAACAGGGAGACACGACGATGAAGTTCATGGTGATCGTGAAGGCCGACAAGGACAGCGAAGCCGGCGTGATGCCGAGCACCGAACTCCTGGCGGCCATGGGCGCCTACAACGAGGAGCTGGTGAAGGCCGGCGTCATGGTGGCCGGCGAGGGCCTGCACCCCACCTCCAAGGGCGCGCGCGTGCGCTTCAACGGCGCCGAGCGCACCGTCATCGACGGCCCCTTCACCGAGTCCAAGGACCTGATCGCCGGCTTCTGGCTGTGGAACGTGGGCTCGCTGGAAGAATGCATCGACTGGGTGAAGCGCTGCCCCAACCCGATGCTGGGCGAATCCGAGATCGAGATCCGCCAGGTGTTCGAGGCCGAGGACTTCGGCGAGGCCTTCACCCCGGAGCTGCGCGAGCAGGAAGAGCGCCTGCGCGAGCAGTTGGGCGAGAAAGCCTGATCAGCCCACGGCGACGGGGCCGAGGGCGGCCAGCAGGCCCGGGTCCCGCCCGTAGACGTCGCGCCGCAGCCTCAGCCCCTCCGCCGCGGTCAGGTAGGTGATGTAGACCGGCACGGGCCGGGGCAGGTCCTCGCGCCGCTCCCACCCGTAGCCGGACGGCGGCTCGCCGCCGAACAGCCAGCGGGCCAGACGGTCGGGGTCCTCCACCCGCACGCATCCGGCGCTGAGGGTGCGTACGCCGCGCCCGAACGCCGCCTTGTCGGGCGTGTCGTGCAGATAGATGCCCAGGTCGTTGGGCAGCATGAACTTGACCCGCCCCATGGTGTTGTTCGGCCCCGGCCGCTGGCGCACGCGCAGGGCCTGCGTTCCGGCCGCGACCGCCGCCCAGTCCACCGCCGCCGCGTCCAGCGGCCGGGCACGCGGCGTCCAGTCCGACAGCACCTCCAGCCCGCGCGCCTCCACGATCTCGGGGCCGAACCGCAGGACGTCGCGCGCCACCTGCTCGCGCACCAGGTCCGGCGGCATGTTCCAGTACGGGTCGAACACCGCGTAGCGGATCACGCCCGCCAGCATCGGCGTCGGCAGCCGCGCCTGGCCGACCACCACCTTCATGGAGTCGACCGGACGCCCGTCCTCGTACAGGTGAAGGCGCTGCTCGGCCGCATCGACCAGCACGTGACGGCCGGGGTTCGCCGGCAGGGTCCGCGCCCGTTCGAGATTGGCCCGGATCAGCGCTTCCTCGCGCGCAGACCCGCCCGCCGCCCGCTGCGCGGCCAGCCGGTCGCGCAGGGCCTCGTACACCGGGTGTCGCCGGCGGACCTCGGCCAGGTGCGCGCTCAGGGACGGCGCGGCGGCCGCGGCCCTCAGCACGCCCGCCGCGGCGCGCGGCTCGGGGATCGCGGCCGCATCGACGACCACGGTCTCGGCTCCGGGGGCGGGGGTGCGCAGATCGACGACCCAGGCGGCGAACGCGCGCGACAGCGCCAGCTCCGCCGCGGCCAGGGTTTCAGGCGTCGCCTTCGCCCGCGCCCGCTCGACCGCCGCGGTCAGGCCGCGTGGATCGTAGCGGGCGGGGTCGAGCCCGTCAGCCTCGGCCTCCGCCAGCAGGCCGATGAGAGCGTCGGCTTCGGGCCGGACGGTCCCGTGCGCGACCCAGACCGGCCGCCACGCGCGCGCGGCGTAGAAGACCTCGATCTCGGCGTCCTGAACGCGCCCCAGCTCGGCGCGTACCAACGCTGCGACCGGAGTCGCGGGCGCGTGCAGGCCCTCGCCCCCGCCGCGCGGCGGGGCGGCCGACCCCGCCGTGGAAGCCGCGGCCAGCCAGCCGGCCAGGGTCACGCCCCTGGCCAACCGCGCCAGCCGCGCCTCGCGCGCGGATCGCTCAGGCGTCTCAGGTCGGGTCAGCCGCGTTCCCCGGCCATGCCCATGCCGCCGCCGGTGTCGCCGGCCATGTCGCCGCCCATGCTGCCGGTGGTTTCCGTTCCGCCCATGGTTCCGGTCGTGCCGGTCGTGCCGGTCGCGCCCATGGTCCCAGTATCGGTCGCGCCCATTGAGCCCGTCGTGCCGGTGGTCCCGGTCGTGCCGCCGGTTCCGGTCGTACCCATGGTCCCGGTGGTTCCGCCGGTCGTGCCGCCGGTGGTCCCACCGGACTGAGCGATGGCGACGCCGCCGAGCAGAAGAGCGGAAGCGGCGCCGATGACAGCAAGTTTGGTGTTCATGAGATCGTCTCCAGACCTTGAAGTAAGGCCCGGGACGAACCGCGCTCCACCGTCGCCTGTTCCGGCGATGAACAAAGTTGATAAGCTTGAGCGTCGCTCGAATACCTGAGCTTACAGGCGGGCGCGGCAGTCCGGTGTCTCGCTGTTCCAAGCGAGACCTCCCGGTCTCCAGGCTTTCCAGCTCCAGCGTTTCCAGCCCGGGGCGGTCAGCCGCCGCGCAGGTCGATCAGCGCCTCAAGCCCCGAGATCAGGCGGGCCAGCACGTCCTCGGGCGGGTCCTTCCCCTCGACCAGGGCGTCGTCCACCTCGCCCGCGTCGCGGCTGATGTCGGGGTAGCCGAAGGTGCCCGCCGCCCCCGCCAGCCGGTGGACGACCAGGCGCAGGGCGGCGGGGTCGCGTTCATGCCGCAGGGTGTCGAGATCGCCGGCCGAACGGTCCAGGAACCGCTCGCGCAGGGCCTGGAACCGGTCCCCGGCGTCGCTCACGCCCGGGCCTTCGACAGGATGGCGCGCAGCTCGACGGCCAGGGTCATGGGGTCGAAAGGCTTGGTGATCACGCCGACCGCTCCGAACGACAGGAACCGCGCCTGCTCGTGGGCCTGGGCGCGGGCGGTTATGAAAACCACAGGCGTGTCCGCATGTTCCGGCCGCTTCCTGATCTCCTCCAGGGTCGCGGGGCCGTCCATGCCGGGCATCATCACGTCCAGCATGATCGCGTCGGGGGTGAACTGGTCCAGCAGCGCCAGCCCCTCCCGCCCCGACCCGGCCGAGCGCACCTCCAGCGCGCCGTCCAGCTCCAGCGACATCACCGCCACCTCGCGGATGTCGGGCTCGTCGTCGACGTAGAGAACCTTCAGCGGCTCGCTCATGGGCGTTCAGCCTGGCCGTGATCGACCAGCTCCTTGACCGCGCCGACCAGCCCCGACAGGGACGTGCGCGACTTGACCAGGACCGCGGCGACCGAGGCGCCGATCTGGTCCGAGGCGTCCTGGGCGGAGAACACCACCACCGGGATCGGCCGCCCCTGATCGTCGACCAGCTGCTTCATCAGGTCGATCCCGGACCCGTCGCGCAGCTCCAGATCGAGCACCACCAGGTCGGGCTTGCGCTGGGCCAGGAACGCCTGCGCCTGCGCCATGCCCTCCACCGACACCACCTCGCCGTAGCCGGCCAGCGCGGTCGCCACCAATTCGCGGATGTCGCGGTCGTCGTCCACGTGCAGGATGGTCTTGGCTCCCGCCGCCGCCCGTCCGACCACCGAGCGCACCAGTTCGATCAGGCGGTCCGGATCCACCGGCTTCTCCATCCAGTCGACCACTTCCAGCGCCCTCACCTCCCGCTCGCTGCCCGGCTTGATCTCGCCGGAGACGATGACGATCGGCATGGAGACGTCGGGGCGGCGCCGCAGTTCGCGGATCAGGTCCATGCCGTCGCCGTCGGGCAGGCGCAGGTCCAGCACCAGGGCGCCGAAGCGGTCGGGCTCCCTCAGCAGTTCGCGCGCCTCCGCCAGCGACATGGCGGGTTCGACCTTCAGCCCGTCCTGTTCGAGGATGGAGCTGAGCAGGGCCGAGGCCGCCGGTTCGTCCTCGACCAGCAGCACCCGGTCGCGGGGCTCCTTGCGCTTGGCGGCGTCGAGCGCCGGGACGTCGAGGTGGAACACCGCCCCGCCGGTCTCGGGCGACTCGAACCACAGCCGCCCGCCGTGCCGCTGGGCGATCTCGCGGGCGATGTACAGGCCCAGGCCCGTGCCGCTCTTGCCGCGCGCGTCCGACGCGTCGGCCTGGGCGAAGCGGGAGAAGATGCGCTCGCGGAACGCCTCGGGCACGCCCGGGCCGCGGTCCGCCACCGACAGACGCGCGCCGGCGCCGTCGCGCGTCACTGTGATCCGCACCGTCTGCCCCCGCGGGGTGTACTTGGCGGCGTTCGAGATCAGGTTGGTGGCCACCTGCACCAAGCGGTCCACGTCGCCGCGCACCCACGGCAGCGCCTGCTCCTCCAGCGCCAGCTCCACGCCCAGCTGATCGGCGTAGCCGCGCACACCGTCCACCGCCCGGCGCGCCACCTCGCCCAGCTCGACCTCGGCGAAGTGGAACGGCAACTTGCCCGAGTCCAGCTTCTCCATGTCGAGCACGTCGTTGATGAGCCTCACCAATCTCTGACAGTTCGACTGGGCGATGCCGATCAGGCGACCGGCCTTCTCGGGCAGCGGGCCGGCCGCGCCGCCCATGATCAGGCCCAGCGACCCGGCGATGGAGGTCAGGGGCGTTCGCAGTTCGTGGCTTACGGTGGAGACGAACTCGTCCTTCATCCGCTCCACCTCGCGCTGCTTGGAGATGTCGCGGGCGAAGCCGACGATCCGGTCGCCGTCCTCCAGCCGGGTGATCACCAGGCCCATGTCCATCGGGAAGGTGGAGCCGTCCTTGCGCCGCCCGGTCACCTCGCGCCGGACGCCCGCCTCCAGTTCCTCCGGCTCGACGCCCAGGGTCTGGTGCAGCGGGGCCTGCTCGCTGGCGCCGTCGAGCAGGCGCGAGACGTGGGCGTGGCGCAGGTCGTCGGCGCTCCAGCCGAACATCCGCTCCGCCGCCGGGTTCAGCGATTCGATCAGGCCGTGGGTGTCCAGGGTGACGATGCCGTCCAGCGCGAACTCGAACACCGCCCGTTGCCGCCCGGCCTCGGTCCGCGAGGCGGTGACCAGGGTCTGGCGCACGCGGGAATAGCGGCGCACGAGGTAGATCGAGGCGACCGAGCCGGTCAGGAAGCCGAGAAACAGCAAGGCTACGATGTACTCGGTGCGCTCGGCGCGAGCCCGGTCCTGGGCGACGGCGGCGTCGATGGTCGCCTGCTCCGTCCGGCGCATTTCGGCCACCGCCACACGAATCTCGTCCATCAACGCCTTGCCCTGACCGGACGAAACCGCGGCTTCCGCGGCCTCCGGGCTGCGGGCGCGCAGGGCGATGACGCGATCCATCTCGGCGAGCTTGCGGTTCGCCACCGCCTCCAGCCGTCCGAGGCGCTCGGTCTGTCGCGGCTGGTCGGCGAGCAGGGCGTCCATGCGCCGGAAGCCGTCGGGAAGACGCGCCACCGCCATGCGGTAGGGCTCCAGGAACTCCTGGCGCCCGGTGATCACGTAGCCGCGCTGCCCGGTCTCGGCGTCCTGCAGCAGCGAGAAGGTCTGGTTGATCGCGGTGCGGGCTTCGTAGTTCTCGATCAGTTCTTCGCGAAGCGCCCGCGCACGGCCCAGTTCGCTGAACACCCACCAGCCGGCCAGCGCCAGGAAGACGGCGAGCGCCAGCCCCAGCACCCAGGCCAGACGTTTCTCGGAGCCGCCGCTGTCTCCCCCCGCCTCGCGGGTTCGGTTCATCCGCCCAGGACCGCCGCTTCCAGGTCGGCTTGCGCGATCGGCTTCACCAAGCTGGCGTCGGCGCCGATCTGCTTGGCCAAGTCGAGATAGATCTGCGGGCCGACGCGGCCGCCGCCGGAGATGGCGACGATGCGCAGATCGGGGCGGGTGCGGCGCAGCTGGCCGATCGCCTCCAGGCCGTCGCGGTCGGGCATCAGGATGTCGACCACCGCGACGTCGGCCTTGTGGGCGCGGATCAGCTCGATCCCGGCCTCGGCCGAGTCCGCCTCGTGCACGTCGTGCCCGCCCTCCCGCAGGAGGTCGGCCAGGTGGCTGCGCACCAGTTCGTCGTCCTCGATGATGCAGACGGTCTTGTTCACGAGTCTCACATCTCCCCGCAACGTCTCGCGGCGTCGGCGACACCCCTATGGAAACGCCGCGAATTCATCAAGCTTGTTCGTCAGAAAATGGCTGAAGAAGGGCGGCTTGTCACCGGCTGCGCCTTTCCGTAACTGACGCCCGACCACCCCGAGAGGAACCCCGATGCGCAAAGTCTACCCGGACGCGGCGAGCGCGCTGGACGGCCTGCTGTTCGACGGCATGACGGTGATGAGCGGCGGCTTCGGCCTGTGCGGCATCCCGGAGAACCTGATCCTGGGCTTGCGCGACTCCGGCGTGAAGGGGCTTACGGTCATCTCCAACAACGCAGGGGTGGACGATTTCGGCCTGGGGCTGCTGCTCTGGACCAAGCAGATCAAGAAGATGATCTCGTCCTACGTCGGCGAGAATAAGGAGTTCGAGCGGCAGTACCTGTCCGGCGAACTGGAGCTGGAGTTCAACCCGCAGGGCACCCTGGCCGAGCGCATTCGCGCGGGCGGCGCGGGCATCCCGGCCTTCTTCACCGCCACCGGCGTCGGCACCCTGGTCGCCGAGGGCAAGGAGGTGCGCGAGTTCGACGGGCGCAAGTACGTGATGGAGACCGGCCTTCGCGCCGACCTGTCGATCGTCAAGGCCTGGAAAGCCGACGAGCGCGGCAACCTGGTGTTCCGCAAGACCGCCCGCAACTTCAACCCGATGATGGCCACCGCCGGCAAGGTGTGCGTGGTCGAGGTGGAGGAGATCGTGCCGGTCGGCGCGCTCGACCCCGACCAGATCCACACGCCGGGCGTCTACGTCGATCGTCTTGTGCAGGCCACGTTCGAGAAGCGCATCGAGCAGCGCACCGTGCGCCAGAAGGAGCCGGCGTGATGGACGCGCCCGGGACCGACGATCGCGCCCAGCTGCTGAAGAAGATCGACGGCAAGCTGAAGTGGATCATCTTCTTTCTGGTGCTGATCACGCTGAACACCTGCGAGGCGGCCGATAAGATCGAGGATCTGGTCGATCGCGACGACACGCCCGCCGCGGCGGCTCCGGCCGCGCCCGCGACCAAGTAAGGAAACGACCGTGCCCTGGACCCGCGACCAACTCGCCGAACGCGCCGCCAAGGAGCTGCAGGACGGCTTCTACGTGAACCTCGGCATCGGCATCCCTACGCTGGTGGCCAACCACATCCCGTCCGGGATGACCGTCACCCTGCAGTCGGAGAACGGCATGCTGGGCATGGGGCCCTTCCCGTACTCGGGCGAAGAGGACCCGGACCTGATCAACGCCGGCAAGCAGACCATCACCGAACTGGACGAGACGGCCTATTTCAGCTCGGCCGACAGCTTCGCCATGATCCGCGGCGGCCACATCGACCTGTCGATCCTGGGCGCCATGGAGGTAGCCGAGAACGGCGACATCGCCAACTGGATGATCCCGGGCAAGCTGGTGAAGGGCATGGGCGGGGCCATGGACCTGGTCGCCGGCGTCAAGCGCGTGGTGGTGGTCATGGAGCACGCCAACAAGCACGGCCAGTCGAAGGTGCTGAAGCGCTGCACCCTGCCGCTGACCGGCACGGGCGTGGTCAACCGCATCATCACCGACCTGGCGGTGTTCGACGTGAAGCCGGACGGCACGGGGCTGGTGCTGATCGAAACGGCCCCGGGGGTGAGCGTCGAAGAAGTCACGGCCAAGACCGAAGCCGCCTTCACCGTCTCTGAAAACTTGAAATCGCTGGCGTAATACGCCTTTCTGTCCTGGAGCTTCGCCGCGAGGGGCGGCGGGCCGGAGGACTCGATGACGGTGCAGGGGATCGCAGCCATGCCGGCGGCCGACGCCTCGCGCGTGGCCGCCGTCAAGAACAGCCTCAATCTGCGCGACGGCGCCGACATCGACAGCTTCGGCGAGCGCGCCAAGCGCGAGGTCAGCGCCAGCGTCGAGCGGCTGCTGGCCGAGGTGCGCACCCGCGACCTGATCGAGGCGCGCGAGATTCTGCGCCACGTGGTCGAGGCGGTGGAGCCGCTGGACCCGACGCCCCTACAGGCCAAGGGTCTGTTCTCCGGCGCCAAGGGCAAGGCCGAGCGCCTGCGCACCAAGTTCGTGGCCGCCGACGCCTCGCTGGAGGGGCTCGGCGAGGACCTGAACGAGCGCATCGCGCGGCTCCAACGCAAGGCGGACTCGCTGAACGCCCTGCACGAGCAATCGAAGACCTTCATCCTCGAACTGGACGCTTACCTGGAGGCCGGCCGCGCGCGCCTGGCTGAGGCCCGTGCAGCGCCGGTGCAGGAACTGGTCGACGCTTCAGGCGAGGCCGCCGAGGGCGAGCCCGCACCGGTGAAGTCCGCCGACCGGCTGGAGGCGCGCCTGCGCCAGCTGGACATCGCCCGCACCGCGGCGGTGCGCCAGCTGCCGCTGGTGCGCGTCGTCCAGAACGTCGATGCGCCCCTGGCCGACCGGCTGGCGAACGCGGTCAAGGCGGTGGTCGTCTGGCGCAAGGACTGGAGCGAGCTGCTCGGCCTGACGCCCGGCCGTAAGGGCAAGCGCATTCGCCCGGACCACGTCGCCCTGGCCGAGACCAAGGCGAAGCTCCTGACCGCGCTCAAGGCCCCCGAAGCCGCTCTCGCCGAGGGCCTGGCGCGCCGCAGCCAGACCGAAGAGCAGATGGAACGGCTGGTCGAGACGGTGCGCAAGCCGAAGTGAACCCGCTCCCTGGCGGGAGAGGAGACGGCTGAGCGAAGCTAAGCCGAGGTGAAAGCCGCCCGGGTTCAGGGCTTGACGCCGTCATATCCCTCATTCTCCCCAGGGGAGAAGGAAGTCTAGCGCGCGTTCTGGTCCGTCCACGTCACCAGCTGACCCAGCGCCGAATCCAGCGCGCTGTCGTAGGCGGCTACGATCGAGGTCATGCGGTTCTCGCCGGCCGGCTGGGCCGCGCTGATCCGCCGCTCCGCAACGACCGTCCGCTCGGGATAGCGGACCAGCCGCGCGTCCATGTCGATCAGCACCGTCGGCGCGCCGCCCTCGTAGCGGGTCTCGAACGCGTTCACGTCCACGTCCAGGGTCAGGGTCGAGGCCCCCGCCTCGCCCCGGCTGAGCAGCCGAACCGCCTGCGACCGCGTCTCGAACGTCCGCTCCAGGGACTCGGCGAACAGGGTCTCGGCCGGCGACACCCAGCGCGCCTCCTTGACGAAGGCCGCCTCGTTCCCGGTCACGGTCAGGATGCGGTCGCCGCCCGCGGCCTGGGGGAAGTCGATCGGGGCCAGGGTGACGGCCACGCGGGCGCCGCTCGTCGCCGCCGCGGCTTGTGCCGCCTGCGGCCCGCCGAAGCGGTACAGCTGGGCCGGGTCGCCGCCGCCCAGCAGGCCGCCGAGGCAGCCCGACAGGCCGATCGAGGTCACGGCCAGCATAGCGGCCAGAAGGCGGGAACGGGTCACCGGGGCACCTCGACTTCCTTGGACGGTTGCTTGGCGAGCAGCCCGCGCGGGCTGCGGTTCGCCTCTTCGAGCAGTCGGTTGAGCGAGTCGGCCGCCTCCTGCACCGAGCCGATGGCGGTGCTGAGCTGCGGCAGGCCGGTGGTGGCGAACTCCGAGGTCGGCCCCTCCAGCTTGGCGATCATGGTCGACAGGTCGGTCGCCGCCTTCTCGGTCTGGGCCGCGGCCTGCTCGACCTTGGCCATGGCCTGGGCCCCGTCGCCCTCGACCAGGGCGCGGGAGGACTTCATCAGCTCGCGCGCCTCCGCCGCCGCCTCCCCGGCGTTGCGGATGGCCAGGCGCGCCTCGACCAGCATCTCGCGCTGGGCGCGCATCTCGGCGGTGACCACCTCGACGTTCTCCAGCGTGGAGGAGAAGGACTGGACGTTCTCGTCCGACAGCACCCGGTTGACGCGGTCCAGCGCCTCCACCGCCTTGGCCAGCACCGTGCCGCCGCCCGACAGCAGTTCGGAGAAGGCGCTCTCCTGGCTCTGGATCACGGGGATGGCGTCGTCGGGCTTGCCGGCCTTCAGCAGGGCCCGGCCCGGGGAGCCCGCGCTGATCTGGATGTAGTTGATGCCGGTGATCCCCTGCGGCTCCAGCTGGGCGACGGAGTCGACCTTGACCGGTACGTCGGAGGTCATGCGCACCCGCGCGATCACCTTGTTGGGGTTCTTCACGTCCAGGTTCAGGTCGGTGACCTCGCCGACCCGGATGCCGTTGAAGTGCACCTCGCCGCCTTCGGACAGTCCGCGCACCGGCCCGAAGAAATGGATGTCGTAGATGTCGTAGTCGCGGGCGAACTGGAAACGGGCCAGCCAGACGATGAACAGTATGAGGCCGGCGAACAGCACCAGCGTCGCCAGCCCGACCGCCGCGTAGTGGGCGTTTCTTTCCATTCAGCCTGCTCCTCCCCGAGCGGCGCGTCCCCGCGGCCCCAGGAAATACTCTCTTATCCAAGGATGGTCCGAGCGTTCCAGTTCCGAAACCGTGGCCTTGGCGACCACATGCTTGTCGGCCAGCACAGCGACGCGGTCGCAGACGGCGTACAGGCTGTCGAGGTCGTGGGTGATCATGAACACGGTCAGGCCGAGGTTGCTCGACAGGTTGCGCAGCAGTTCGTCGAAGGCGGCCGCGCCTATGGGGTCCAATCCGGCGGTCGGTTCGTCCAGGAACAGCAGCTGGGGATCCAGCGCCAGGGCGCGGGCCAGGCCCACGCGTTTGCGCATCCCGCCCGACAGCTCCGCCGGCTTCAGATGGTGGGTCTCCGGCGCCAGGCCGACCAGGGCGATCTTCAGCTCGGCGATCTCGTCGGCGATGGCGACCGGCAGGCCGGTGTGCTCGATCAGCGGCGCGGCCACGTTCTCGCGGACCGTGAGGGCGGAGAACAGCGCGCCCTGCTGGAACAGCACGCCCCAGCGCTGTTCGATCTCCAGCCGCTCGGTTCGGCTCATGGCCGAGGCGTCGCGGCCGAACACTTCGATCGTGCCCCCGTCGTGCGCCTTCAGGCCCAGGATGCTGTTCAGCAGCACCGTCTTGCCGGTGCCCGAGCCGCCGACGACGCCCAGCACCTCGCCGCGGTCCACGGTCAGGTCCAGGTCGCGATGGACCACGTGTTCGCCGAAGCAGTTGAGCAGGCCGCGCACCTGGATGGCCGGGCCCTCGTGGTCGAGGCGCAGGTCGTTCACCGCCCCGCCTCCAGGTAGAGCAGGGCGAACACGGCATCGAGGGCGATGATGGCGAAGATCGCCTGCACCACCGCCGAGGTGACGCGGCGGCCGAGCGATTCGACGTCGCCCCCGACCGACAGGCCCTGGCGGCAGCCGATGGCGGCGACCACCACGGCGAACACCGGCGCCTTGGACATGCCGACCCAGAAGTGGGCCGCGCCGACGTTCTGTTCGATCCGCTGCAGGAAGAAGGCCGGGCTCAGGTCGAGCTTGGACCAGACCACCAGGGCGCCGCCGAACAGGCCGGCCAGGTCGGCCACGAAGGTCAGCAAGGGCGTCATCACCAGCAGGGCCATGACCCGCGGCAGCACCAGCGCCTCGAACGGGTCGACGCCCAGCACGCGCATGGCGTCGATCTCCTGGTTCATCTTCATCGCGCCGATCTCGGCGGCGAAGCTGGACGCCGAGCGGCCGGCCAGAAGCACCGCGGTGATCACCACCGAGAACTCGCGCAGCACCGCGATGCCTATCAGCTCCACCGCGAACACCGAGGCGCCGAAGTCCAGCAGGATGTCGGCCGACAGGAACGCCACCACCGCGCCGATGAAGAAGGTGGTGACCGCGATGATCGGCATGGCGTCCAGCCCGGCGCGCTCCATCAGGCTGACCCAGGCGGCCCAGCGGATGCGGCCGGGATGGGCGATCACCCGGCCGATCGCGGCGAGCAGGTGCCCCTGGAAGGCCAGGGACCGGTAGAGCTCGGCGCCGAAGTGGGCGACCCCGTGCCCGACCTTGTTCAGGAAGCGCCCGACCGGATCGCTGCGCGGACGCGGCGGCGCGGAGCCGCGCTCGGCCTCGGCGACCAGTTGCAGGATGCGCGCGGCCTCGGGCCGGTTCTTGAAAGCGTCCGCGGGCGGCGCGCCCTTGGCCGCGCGCAGCAGCACGTGCGCCCCGGCGGTGTCGAAGCGGCCGAGCTCGCGCGCGTCGACGCCCACGACCGCACGGCCGCCGAGCGCGCGGTCCAGCCGCTCGGTGATCCGCCCCAGCGCCGTGGCCGTCCAGTCGCCGCTCAGGGCGAGGACGACCCCGCTCGCGCGCGAATCGATACGGAAATCGGCCGGCTGCATGATCCTCCCATAGCAGAGCTCCCGACGGAGCATAACGCTCAAGGTTCTGAAGCGATGCGCCCGCCCGTCCGGCGCAAGTCAGTTGAAATCAGAATCCCACACTCGAAGATCAAAGAACTCACGTTTCTGAACAACGAAGACGCGGAACAGAAGAAACCTTCACCTGGGACGCGCGTTTGGCGGAGATACCGCTATCGGGAAGAACACCCTGATCTTAAGCTAGCCTTTTTCCACGAGAAATTGCTGCGGAGGCCCTGCAAGGCTGGAACCGGGGCGCTCTGTCCTGCGTTGTGTCTCCAGTTGCCTGAAAACCGCTTCCTTAGGGGGTACGGCCTTGCAGACTCCGCCGACGCGCGCGCGTGCGCTTCCGTCAGACGCTTCCGTGATCGACATCGTTTCCGCCCACGGCCGTGACGAACCGATTTTGTGCTTCTCCCACCTGCGGTGGGACTTCGTCTTCCAGCGTCCCCAGCACCTGATGACGCGCTTCGCGCGGACGCGCTCGGTCTACATCTTCGAAGAACCCGTGCGCGCCGAGCCCGATTGCGGGCCGTCGCTGGACGTGCGCACCGACGACAAGACCGGCGTGGTGGTGGCCACTCCGCGCCTGCCCGACGGCCTGGACGGCTGGGGCCGCGACGTGATCCTGCACCAGCTCGTGGACGAGCTGATCGAGGAGCGCGCGATCAAGAACCCGGTGCTCTGGTACTACACCCCGATGATGCTGCCGTTCTCGCGGCACCTGGACGCCTCCGCGGTCGTCTACGACTGCATGGACGAGCTGTCCGCCTTCCGCTTCGCGCCGACCGAGCTGAAGGACCTGGAGCGCGAGCTGCTGGGCCGAGCCGACGTGGTGTTCACCGGCGGCTACAGCATCTACGAGGCCAAGAAGGACCAGCACCGCAACATCCACCCCTTCCCCTCCAGCGTGGACCGGGCGCATTTCGCCAAGGCGCGCGCCGTCGAGGAGCACCCGGCCGACCAGAAGGACCTGCCGCGTCCGCGCTTCGGCTTCTATGGAGTCATCGACGAGCGGATCGACCTGGACCTGCTGGCCCACGTCGCCGACGCCCGGCCCGACTGGCAGCTGGTGATGGTCGGCCCGGTGGTGAAGATCAGCGAGGACGACCTGCCGCGCCGTCCCAACATCCACTACCTGGGCGGCAAGTCCTACGCCGAGCTGCCGACCTATCTGGGCGGCTGGGACGTGGCGATGATGCCTTTCGCCATCAACGAGTCCACCCGCTTCATCAGCCCGACCAAGACGCCGGAGTACATGGCCGGCGGCCGTCCGGTGGTGTCCACCCCGATCACCGACGTGATCCGCCATTACGGCGACCTTGAAGCCGTCGGCGTCGCCGACACGGCCGAAGGGTTCGTGCAGGCCTGCGAAAAGGCGTTGGCCCTGTCGGCCGATCCGGACGGCGCCTGGGCGCAGGAGATGGACAAGACCCTGGCGGAGCTGTCCTGGGACCAGACGCACCTGCGCATGAGCGCGCTCGTCGACAAGGCGGTTTCGGCCAAGGAGCCGGCCAACGCGCCGATCTCCGGCCCGGCCGTGCGCGCCTCGCGCCGCCGCAGCCACTACGACGTGCTGATCGTGGGCGGCGGCTTCGCCGGCTCGGTGATCGCCGAGCGTCTGGCCGCGGGCTCCAACAAGCGCGTGCTGCTGATCGACCGGCGTCCGCACGTGGGCGGCAACGCCTACGACCGCTACGACACGGCGGGCGTGCTGATGCACCAGTACGGGCCGCACATCTTCCACACCAACTCGGCCGACATCTTCGAGCACCTGTCTCGCTTCACCGATTGGCGCCCGTACGAGCACCGGGTGCTGGCCTCGGTGCGCGGCAAGCTGGTGCCGATGCCGATCAACCGCACGACGCTGAACGCCCTGTACGGGGTGGACCTGACCTCCGACGAGCAGGCCGAAGCCTTCCTGAAGGAGCGCGCTCAGCCGGTGGAGGTGATCAAGACCTCCGAGGACGTGGTGGTCTCCGCCGTCGGCCGCGAGCTCTACGAGCTGTTCTTCCAGGGCTACACCCGCAAGCAATGGGGCATGGACCCGTCGGAGTTGGACAAGTCGGTCACCTCGCGGGTGCCGACCCGGACCAACACCGACGACCGCTACTTCCTGGACGCCTTCCAGGCGATGCCGTTGCACGGCTTCACCCGCATGTTCGAGAACATGCTGGACCACCCCAACATCGACATCGAGCTGGGCGTGGACTTCGAGGACGTGAAGAACGAGGTGGTCTACGACCGGCTGGTGTTCACCGGGCCGATCGACGAGTACTTCGACCATCGCTACGGCGAGCTGCCCTACCGGTCGCTGCGCTTCCGCCACGAGACCCTGGACCAGGAGTGGTTCCAGGACGTCGCGGTGGTCAACTATCCGCAGCAGGACGTGCCCTACACCCGGATCACCGAGTACAAGCACCTGACCGGCCAGCGGCACCCGAAGACCAGCATCACCTACGAGTTCCCGAGCTCGGAGGGCGACCCGTACTATCCGATCCCGCGCGCGGAGAACCAGGCGCTGTTCAAGAAGTACGAAGCGCTGGCGCTGCAGACCCCCGAGGTCACCTTCGTCGGCCGGCTGGCGACCTACCGCTACTACAACATGGACCAGGTCACCGGTCAGGCGCTGGCCACCTACCGCAAGCTGGTCGAGCGCGAGGGCCGCAAGGTCTCGACCTCGACCGGAACCGGCAAGGCCGCCGCGGCGGTCTGATCCGACAGACGAGAGCGGAAAGGGGGAGGCGCCCGCGCCTCCCCCTTTTTTCATGCGGCCAGGCTCCACGCCGCGCGCAGATCCTCGACGAACATTCCGTAGGCCCTGTCGCGGTCCGCCTGCTCGGGCAGGCGCAGCATGTAGGAGGGATGGACGGTCAGGAACGCCGTCGAGCCGTCCTCGAGCGGCACGGGCGCGCCGCGCTCCTTCATCACCGACACCGGCCGGCCCAGCACCGACTGCCCCGCGGTCGCCCCCAGCGCCACGATCAGCCTGGGCTTCACCAGCTTGCGTTCGTGCTCCAGCCACCAGCGGCAGGCCTTGATCTCGCCGCCGTCGGGCTTCCTGTGCAGCCGCCGCTTGCCGCGCGGCTCGAATTTGAAGTGCTTGACCGCGTTGGTGACGTAGGTCTCCGCCCGGGGCACTCCGGCCTCGGCCAGGGCCCGGTCGAACAGCTGGCCGGCCGGTCCCACGAACGGCTCGCCCGCCAGGTCCTCCTGGTCGCCCGGCTGCTCGCCCACGAACATCAGCCGCGCGGTCGCCGGCCCCTTGCCCGCCACGCCTTGCGTCGCGTTTCGCCACAAGTCGCAGCGGCGGCAGGCCTGCACCGCCGGCCAGACCTCCTCGACCGAGGCGGGCACGACGCTGTCGCCCGGGACCGACACCGGCGTCTCCGCCGCGCGCTCGCGCCTGGGCAGGCGGCGCTGCGGTTCGGTGTGGGGCGACTGGACCATGGTTTCGGCTCGCGCGGCGGCCTGCTCGATCAGACGGGGAATGACCGCCGCTTCCGGCAGGTTCCGCCACAGTCGCTTGGGCATCTGCGAGGTCATCGCCTTCACCTTCAGCCGCGCCGGATTGAAGGTGGAGGAGAAGTAGGACCGCCACAGGTCCTCCAGCACGTCGGGTTCGGGCGCATGCTCGCGCCGCAGGCCCGGCGTGTACGACAGCCCCTCCCCGTCCCAGTGGGCGCAGGCGTCCGGCGTCAGGATCGACCAGCGCATGTTGGCGAACCGCTCGACGAAGAACGGCGCCGCCTTGGCCACCACCCGGTGCTGCGGCTCGATCCAGGCGACGTAGGCGGGCTCGTCCCCGTCCTCGACCTTCCGGAAGCGCACGTACTGCTTCATCTGGTAGGCGGCCTTGCCCACCGCCTTCCGCATCGCCAGCGCCTTGCCGACCTCGTAGTCGGTGACGATCTTCAGCAGGTTCGGCTCCTCCCCCACGCGCCACAGCAGCCGGTACAGCAGCTCGAACCGGTCGGGGTCGCGGTGCAGGACCACGTCCTGCGCCAGCTCCAGAAATGCCCTGGGAACGGCGAACACCGGCGCGTCCACCGGGGGGACCGGCAGTTCCTCGGCGAACAGGTCGGCCCCGTCGCCGACCTTCCACACCACGCGGTCGGGGGAGACCTCGGCGGCGCGCAGCGCGCGCGCGGCCTTGCGCCACCCGTCGAAGTCCGTCTCGCTCTCCAGCCGGATCAGGCTCACGCGAACAGCCTCAGCTGCTCCGGTTCGGACGGGCGCACCCGCGCGGGCAGGTCGGCGCGGTCGAGCAGGCCGCCCGGCGTCCAGTCGGCGGCGGTCACGAACGGGCGCACCTTGTCGAGGTTGCGGCACAGCCGCGCCACGTCCTCCAGCCGCAGGCGGCGGTAGCGGCGCACCGACAGCATCCGGTCCACGCTCTTCACCCCCAGCCCCGGCACCCGCAGCAGCGCCTCGCGCTCGGCCCGGTTGACGTCCACGGGGAACGTCGCCCGGTTCTGCAGCGCCCAGGCCAGCTTGGGATCGACCGCCAGGTCCAGCATGCCGTCCGGCAGGGAGGCGGCGATCTCCGACCGCTCAAAGCCGTAGAAGCGCATCAGCCAGTCGGCCTGGTACAGCCGGTGCTCGCGCATCAGCGGCGGCCGGACCGGCGGCAGGGCCTTGCTGCTGTCCGGGATGGGGCTGAAGGCCGAGTAGTAGACCCGCTTCAGCCCGTAGGAGCCGTACAGGCTCTCGCTCCTCGCCAGCACGTCGGCGTCGGTCGTGGCGTCCGCGCCCACGATCATCTGGGTGCTCTGGCCGGCGGGCGCGAACTTCGGCGGTCGCGTCTTGGCCTTGGGTTCGGGCCGCCCCGCCTCGATGCCGAGCCGGACCGCGCCCATCGCCTGCTTGATGGTGCGGCTGCTCTTCTCCGGCGCCAGGGCCGCCAGGGTCTCGTCCTTCGGCAGCTCGATGTTCACCGACAGCCGGTCGGCGTAGAGCCCCGCCTCGCGCACCAGGTCCGGGCCGGCCTCCGGGATCAGCTTCAGGTGGATGTAGCCGCGGAAGTCGTGCTCGAGCCGGAGCGTCTTCGCCACCCGCACCAGCTGCTCCATGGTGTAGTCGGAGCTGCGCACGATCCCCGACGACAGGAACAGGCCCTCGATGTAGTTGCGCCGGTAGAAGTCCAGCGTCAGCGCCACGACCTCCTCCACCGAGAACCGCGCCCGCTCGACGTTGGACGACACCCGGTTCACGCAGTAGGCGCAGTCGTAGACGCAGAAGTTGGTCAGCAGAATCTTCAGCAGCGACACGCACCGCCCGTCCGGGGTGAAGGCGTGGCAGATGCTGTGCCCGTCGGTCGACCCCAGCCCCTTGCCGCCCCGCGACGTGCGCTTGGGCGCCTCGCTCGACGCGCACGAGGCGTCGTACTTGGCCGCGTCGGCCAGAATTTCCAGTTTACGCTTCAGGTCGAGGACGGCCATTCGTTCGCACTATGTTCTCACTCGCAGGCGAGAACTAGCGCGTTCGCGGACCAGGTCCAGCGGTGCGGCGATCGGTCATGGCGAGCCCCTCCCTTTCCGGTGCGCGTACCCGCGGGAGAGGAGGGTTCCTGAAGGCGGCGGGTCAGCCGGCGGGCGCCTTCGCCCGCGCTTCGTTAGCGAACAGACGGGCCGAGATCAGCCACAGGACGCCGAACAAGCCCGTCGCGCCGACCAGTTCGCGCACGTTTTCCCACGCCCAGCCGAGCGCGAGCGCTATCACCGCCACCGCTGCCTGCGCCACCGCCGCCGCCACCATCGCCCGGGCCATGCCCTTCGCCTCGAACCGCGCCAGCAGCGCTCCGATAAGGGCCGTCGCCAGCACGCCGGAGAACAGCAGGTTGGCCCCGTCGTCCTCCGACCCGATGATCCCGACCGCGCCGTTCACCCACACCAGCCCGAGCGCCGCCGCGGCCGCGAAGCCGACGCCCAGGCGATAGGCCAGGCCGCCGCCCAGCATCGCCAGCTCCATCGCCAGCAGCCCCGAACCCAGCATCGCCCCCCAGACGACGAAGTCGAAGGCGTTCCACTGCATCTCCGGGGTGAGCCGTTCGGCCACAAAGGGCGCCGCGAACAGCGCCGCCGCTCCGATCCACGCCGCCGGCCTGATCCAGTCGCCCCGCCGTCCGCCGTTCTGCGCCTGCGCCGTCACCTCGGCCTCCCTTAGGTCCATGTCAGGGCCGCACTCCAGCCCGCGCGGCGGTGAACGTCATGAGCGAAATCTGAGGTCGTGGTGAAAGCGTCGGTCAGCGGCCCAGCGCGAAGTCCGCGCGCACCCGCACCTCGCGCACGTTCACGCCCGGACTGACCGGGGGAGCGACCGACTCCGGCGCGGTCGCCTGCACCGCCGCGCCCATGGCGTCGTGCGCCTCTCCGTAGCCGATCGGCGGACCGGAGACGGCGCCGTCGCGGATCGCCAACACCCGGCGCACCTTCAGCCCAGCGGCCTGGGCGTAGGCGTCGGCCCGGGCTCGCGCCGCGCGGTAAGCCGCCGCGTAGGCGGCGTTGTAGGCCCGCTCCGGGTCGCGCACCCGCAGGTCGGGACCGGACAGCACGTTGCCGCCGGCCTCCGTCGCCGCCGCGATCGCCTCGCCCGCGCGGGCCGGGTCCGCCAGGCGCACCTCGATCAGGTTCTCGGCGCGGTAGCGCCCCCGCTCGGGCCCGTAGTCGATACGGCCCAGCGAAATGTTGCGCGTCTGGACCTGCTCGGGCCGCACGCCGAGCCCGCTGAGCGCGCCGGTGATCCGCGTCAGGATGCGGTTGGTCTCGGCCCCCGCCTCGCGCGCGGTCGGGCGTATGGCCGAGACGCCGACGGTGAACCTCGCCTCGTCGGGCCGCGCCTCGCCCCTCGCCGAAGCCTGCACCTGCAGCAGCACCTCGTCCGGCTTCACCCCGCGGGGGTCCGGCCGCCCCGGCGAACAGGCGGCCAGCGACAGGCAGAGGAGCAGAATCGGGCGAGACAGGATTCGATGCACGTGGACCTCGCGGCGTCGGACACAAGCTCAACCGTCCTCGCCCGCCGCCGTTCCCGCTCGCGCCCCTGTTGCGAACCGTTCTCAACTGTGCCACCAGTCGCCGCAAGCAGCCAAGGTGTGCCTGATGCGTCCCCTCCCCCGCTCCCTCGCTCTTCTCCTCGCCGGCGCCCTGGCGGCGACGGCCCTGAGCGGGTGCGGGAAGAAGGCCCAGAAGCCGGCCGCCGAGGCCGGGGTGCTTAACCTCTACACGGCCCGGCACTACGACGCCGACCTGCAGATCTACGAGGCGTTCACCGCCCAGACCGGGATCCGCATCAACCGGCTGGAGATGCGTCCCGACCAGATGATCGAGCGGATGAAGGCCGAGGGCGAGGCCAGCCCCGCCGACGTAATCCTGATGGCCGACGCGGGGGCCCTGTGGCGGGCGCAGCAGGCCGGCCTGCTCCAGCCGGTCCGGTCGCAGGTGCTGGGCGCGCGCATTCCGCCGGCGCTGCGCGACCCGGAGAACCGCTGGTTCGGCTTCTCGCGCCGGGCGCGGGTGATCGCCTACGACAAGGCCTCGGTCCGCCCCGAGGAGATCGCGACCTACGAGGCGCTGGCGACGCCGCGCTTCAAGGGCGGGGTCTGCGTCCGCTCGTCCGACAACGTCTACAATCTGTCGCTGATGGCCGCCCTGATCGAGCGCTGGGGCCGCGACAAGGCGCTGCAATGGGCGAAGGGGGTGGTCGCCAACATGGCCCGCCCGCCCCAGGGCGGCGACGTCGACCAGGTCAAGGCGATCGCCGCCGGCGCCTGCAAGGTCGCCCTGACCAACAGCTACTACTTCCTGCGCCTGGCCCGCTCCGAGGACGCCGCGGACAAGGGCGTGGTCGCCAAGGTGGCCCTGGGCTTCCCGTCTCTCGCGGGCCAGGGGACCCACGTGAACGTCTCCGGCGGCGGGGTCGCGGCCCACGCGCCGAACCGGGCTGCGGCGGTGAAGTTCCTGGAGTTCCTGAGCACCGACCAGACCCAGGCGATCTTCGCCGACGCCAACAACGAGTTCCCGGCCGTCGAGGGCGTCGAGCCGCCGCCCGCGGTCAAGGCCGTCGCCGGCTTCAAGGCCGACCCGATGCCGGTCGCCACCTACGGCCGCCGCCAGGCCGAAGCCCAGGCCGTGTTCGACGAAGCGGGCTGGCGCTAGGTGGCGTTTGAAGGGTCCCAGTACGGGTTCCTTCTCCCCTCGGGAGAAGGAGGGCCCCGCGCACCGGAGCCCGAAGGGCGCAGGTCAGCGCGGGAGGTTGAGGGGTTGCGAGGGCGCCAGGTCCTGAACCCGGGGGCCCCTCACCCTGGCCTCGCTTCGCTCGGCCTGTCCCTCTCCCGTCCGGGAGAGGGAAGAACGCGCCTGTCGTGACCCTCGCCGCAACCGCCGCCCCGCGCGCCTCCCTGCCGTGGCTGAAGCTCGGCGCTGTCGCCGCCGCCCTGCTGGCGGTCACGCCGCTGGTCGCGGTGGCGCTGCTGGCCGTGTTCGGCCAGGCGGACGCGGCGCTGTCGCCGGCGTTGATCGCGCGCTACGCCCTGAACTCGGCGGTGCTTGCGGCCCTTGTCGCGATCGGGGCGGGGACCACCGGCGCGCTCGCCGCCTGGCTGGTGGTCATGCACCGCTTTCCGGGGAGAAGCGTGTTCGCCTGGACCCTCGCCCTGCCGCTGGCCGCGCCCGCCTTCGCCCTCGCCTACGCCTACGCCGACCTGTTCGACGTGGCCGGGCCGGTCCGGACCGCGCTTCGCGACCTGATCGGAACCGACGTGCCGCTGAACCTGCGCAGCCTCCCCGGCGCCGCCTTCGTGCTGTCGGCCGCCTTCTACCCCTACGTCTACCTGACCGCCCGCGCCGCCTTCGTCAGCGGCTCGGTCTGCGCGCTCGAAGCCGCCCGCACCCTAGGCTCCAGCCCTCGCCAGGCGTTCCTGCGCGTAGCCCTGCCCATGGCCCGCCCGGCGATCGCGGCCGGCGTCGCGCTGGCGGTGATGGAGACCCTGGCCGACTACGGCGCGGTCAACTTCCTCAGCGTCCAGACCCTGACCACCGGCGTGGTGCGCGCCTGGTCGGTGTTCGGTTCCGCGGCCTCTGCAGCCCGGCTGTCTCTGCTGCTGCTGGGCGCCGCGGCGGTGCTGCTGCTGGTCGAGCGGCTGGGCCGCAAGGGTCGGGGCTACAACGCGACCAGCGCGCGATGGCGCGCCCTGCCGACGCTGGAGCTCAGCGGCTGGCGGGCGGGGCTGGCGACGCTCTACTGCCTGCTGCTGCTGACCCTGGGCCTGCTGCTGCCGGCCGGATGGCTGGCGCACAAGGCCCTGGCCGCCGAGCCCGAGCTGCCGCGCCTGCTGGCCGCCGCAGGCCGGTCCTTCAGCCTGGGCCTGGTGGGCGCGGCCGCGACCGTGCTGCTGGCCGCCCTGATCGCCTTCGGCGCGCGGGGAGGCCGCACGATCAGCCGTCTCGCCGGCCTCGGCTACGCGACGCCCGGCGCGGTGATGGCGGTCGGGCTGTTGGCCCCGGCGAGCCTGCTGTGGAGCGCCGTTCCGGGCGCGGTGGCCGGCGTCGGCGCGGGGCTGGTCCTGCTGGTCTACGCCTACGCCGCCCGGCTGACGGCCGCGGCGCTGGAGCCGATCGACGCGGGCTTGGCGCGCCTGACGCCCTCTATCACCCGCGCCGCCCGCACCCTGGGCGAAACCGAGGCCGGGGCGGTGCGCCGGGTCGAACTGCCGATCGCCAGGGGGGCGCTGCTGACCGCGGGCCTGCTGGTGTTCGTCGACGTGCTCAAGGAACTGCCCGCGACCCTGATCCTGCGGCCGTTCAACTTCGACACCCTGGCCCTGCTGGCCGACAACTACGCCTCCGACGAGCGGCTGGGCCAGGCGGCCTGGCCCGCCCTGATGATCGTGCTGGCGGCGCTGATCCCGGTGATCGTCCTGTCGCGCCAGATCGCCGACTCGCGCCCCGGAGCGCCCCGATGAGCGTCGTGACCGTCGAGAACGCCCGGCGCCTGTACGGGCCCAAGGCCGCGGTCGACGGCGCTTCCCTGCAGCTTCGGCCGGGCCGCATCGCCTGCCTGCTGGGACCGTCCGGCTGCGGCAAGAGCACCCTGCTGCGCCTGATCGCCGGGCTGGAGCGGCTGGACGGCGGCGTGGTGCGCGACGGCGAGCGAGTGCTGTCCGGCCCCGGCGTCCACCTGCCCCCGGAGCGGCGCGACATCGGCTTCGTGTTCCAGGACTACGCCCTGTTCCCCCACCTGACGGTCGAGGCCAACGTCGCCTTCGGCCTGAAGGGTCTGCCCGGCCGCGAGCGCCGCGCCCGCGCGCTCGCCCAACTCGAGCGCGTCCGCCTGGCCGACCGCGCCGGCGCCTATCCTCAAACGCTTTCGGGCGGCGAGCAGCAGCGGGTGGCTCTGGCCCGGGCTCTGGCGCGCGAGCCACGCGCGGTGCTGCTGGACGAACCGTTCTCGGGGCTGGACGGGCGGCTCAAGGCCCAGGTGCGCGACGCAACGCTGGAGGCGCTGCGCGGGACCGGCGCCGCAGCCCTGATCGTGACCCACGACGCTGAAGAGGCGCTGCACATGGCCGACGACCTGGCCCTGATGCAGGCCGGGCGCATCCTGCAGACCGGCTCGCCCCAGGACTGCTATCTGCGCCCCGTGTCGATGGGTGCCGCCCGCCTGCTCGGCGAGGCCAACGCCGTCCCGGCCGAGGTCTCCGGCGGTCTCGCCCGCACCCCGTTCGGCACGGTTCCCGCGCCCGGCCTGCCCGACGGCCGCGCCGCCGTCATGGCTCGTCCAGAGGCGTTCCGCCTCGACCCGTCCGGCGAGCCCGCGACCGTGACCTCGACGAGGTTCGGCGGGGCGCGAACGGAACTGGTGCTGGCGGCGCACGGCGCCGAGGCCCGCGCCCAGATGCCCTCGCGCGAGGCGCCCGGCGCGGCTGAAACGGTGCGGATCGCCCTCGACCCCGCCCTTTGCGCGGTGTTCCCGGCCTAGTGGCGCAGGTCGCCGCGGTCCTGGTGCGACTTCACCTCTTCCTCGCTCTCCATCTCCGACGAGGTGTTGGTGCGCTCGCGGAACTCGCGTTCGGTACGGGCGCCGGTCGGGTCGGCCTGGGCGTCGAGATCGCTCTGGCCCATGCCCAGACCCTGCATCCGGCCGCGCGAGGCTTCCGGGCCTGACGGCTGGTACAGCGGGCCGGCGTCGGCGCCCTGGTCGAGCTGGGCGTCGGGATCGCCGGCGCCTTCGCCGTTCCATTCAGGATTGGCGCTCGGGCGCGCGGCGTCGTCTTCAGGTCGTCCGGTCATCAGAGGCTGTCCTGGTTGTTCATGCCGTTGAAGTCCGCCTGGGCGCGGGTCTGGTCCGGCGCGCCCTCGCCCGCATCGTCGGCGGATTGGGCCTTCGCGTGCTGGCGCAGCTGGTCCTGCTGCTCGTTCCGATTTCCGGTCGCGTCCGCATCGCCTTCGGGACCCGCGGACTGGACGTGGACGCCTTCCTCACGCGCCTGGGCGCCGCCCGCGCCCGCGCCGCCGGACCACGGGCCGGTCACGCCCGGCTCGCTGGTGCGCAGGTCCGGGTCGAGGCCGGTGGAGGCGATGTCGGCGTTCTCCGCGCCCGCGCAGCCCAACGAGCTCACGCCCGGCTGGTCGGGGCTGAGCGAGCCCGCGCCGTCGCCCGGATCGCGGTCGGCGACTTCGGCTTCAGTCCTGAACTCCTCGCCCGTCGCCAGCGGCCCCGGCGCCACGTCGGCGTTGAAGGCGCGCGGCTCGGAGCCCGCGCCGACGTCGAAGGCGCCCGGATCGTCGAAGGCTATGCTGCCGACGCCCTGGGCGGACCCGGCGTAAACCTGGTTGCGCGGCTCCATCGCCTTGCGCGCCGCGTCCTGGTCCATGGCCGCGTCGCGCTCCGGATCGTTCGAGCGGTTCAGCTGCTGATCCTCAGGCGAGTGGGGGTTCTGGGAGGGCACGGGTCAGGCCTCCTCGTCCGTGTCGCCCTTGGCCGCGCGTTCGGCGAAGGCGCTGGCGCCCGCGTCGTCGGCGGCGATCTCGTTCGCGTCGGTGGCGACCGCCTCGCGCGGCATTCGTTCGGCGAACCCGGCGCCGGCGGTGTGACGGTCGGTGCCGCCGCCGCGCTCGACGTTCTGCAGCGCCTGGCCGTAGTCGTCGAACAGGTCGGGCGTGTTCGGGTCCGACGCCTCGGCCGAGGCCGGATCGCCGCCGTCGCCCATCCCGCCCATGGCGCTGTGCTCGGCCGGGTCGGCGTCGGCGCCCACCTCGCGCGTCACCGCGTCGGTGCGATGGCCGGGGTCGCGCACGCTCTGGCCTTCGTTGGGGGCGTGGGCGGCTTCCGTGTCGGACGGCCGATCCCAGGAGCCCAGCTCCCTGGGCTCCTCGCCGCGGATTCGCGGGCCGCCTTGCGGATTGTCGAGGCCGCCGTCGCGCGGCTGGCTCTGGGTTTCGCGGTTCTCGGGCATGGACGCGCCTCCTTGTTCGTCAAGAAGGACAAGCGCCGGGGCCGCGCCCCTGTTCCCGCTATTCGCGCACGTCTTCCCAGCGCGCCTCGCCCGCCATGTCGGCCGCTATCGCGGGATCGACGCGCGGCGCCGAGTGGGCGAAGACCGGCCGTTCAGGCGCGCGCGCCTGCTCGGTCGCATCCGTCGGAACGGGTTCGGCCAGCACATCGACCGGCAGGCCGGGCGCGGGCGTTTGGGCGGCTTGGGTCATGGGGTCCCCCGAGGCTGACGAGGGAAAATGCCCGAGGCCGGACCGGGTTCCCGCGCAGCGGCTCAAACCTGTGGAAGAGCGGTGCGGACGTCGGTGTGGGCGAAGTCGTCGCCCTTGAACAGCAGGGGCTCGTCCGTGACCTTGGCCAGGGCGTAGACGAAACTGTCGCCGAAGTTCAGGGCGGCCCGATGTCTTCCCTTACCGTATTGCAGCCGGGCCTCGACCGCGACGTGCGCCTGTTCCGCTGTGACCGGCACGATGGAAAGTCCCATTCGGGTCAGGTCGGCCAGCAGCTGTGCGCGCGGGTCTTCCAGCCGGAGCTTGCGAGCGTAAACCTCGATCAGCTCGACCACGGAGGCTGCCGAGATCCTGCGGCTCGGAGCGTCCGCCATCGCCCGATAGAAGGGCTCCCGCTCCGGTTCGCCCAAGACGATCGCGGCCACCGCGGAGGTGTCGACGATCATGCGATCGGTTGCCCGTCCGGACCATACAGGTCCTCTTCCTCGATCTGTCGCCAGCCCCGGACGTCGGCGGTACGCGGCCGCGCGTCGAGAGCGGCGAACCAGGCCTGCATGTCCGCATCGCGCCGATCGGCGGGCGGCAAGGCGTGACCCAGTTGCTTCATCCGCTCCTCGAGCGCGGCATGGATGGCGTCGGTAAGGCTCTCGCCGGTCAGGGCCGCGACCCTACGGGCGAGGGTCTCGGTGTCTTCCCGCTTGATGCTCAATCCCATCGGCATCCACTTTCTAGAATTCAGCCGTTTTCTAGAAGTAGCACGCGCCCGCGCCCCGCGCTAGAAGCGCGCTCATGACCGCCTCCCCAGCGCCCGCCGAATCCTCCGCCGACCTCGCCGCCGAGTTCGGGCTGAAGCCCGACGAGTACGCCCTGATCCTCGACCGGCTCGGCCGCGAGCCGACGCTGGTGGAGCTCGGCGTGTTCAGCGTGATGTGGAGCGAGCACTGCTCCTACAAGTCCTCGCGCATCCATCTGCGCAAGTTCCCGACCACCGGTCCGCGGGTGATCTGCGGCCCTGGCGAGAACGCGGGCGTGGTCGACATCGGCGACGGCCAGGCGGCGGTGTTCAAGATGGAGAGCCACAACCACCCCTCGTTCATCGAGCCCTACCAGGGCGCGGCGACCGGAGTCGGGGGCATCATGCGCGACGTGTTCACCATGGGCGCCCGGCCGGTGGCTCTGCTGAACGCCCTGCGCTTCGGCGACCCGGCGCACCCCAAGACCCGGCGGCTGGTCTCCGGCGTGGTCGCGGGCATCGGCGGCTACGGCAACTGCGTGGGCGTGCCCACCGTGGGCGGCGAGACCAACTTCCACCCCGGCTGGAACGGCAACATCCTGGTCAACGCCATGTGCGTGGGCGTGGCCGACGCCGACAAGATCTTCTACTCCGCCGCGCCGGCGCCCGGCCTGCCGGTGGTCTACTTCGGCTCCAAGACCGGCCGGGACGGCATCCACGGCGCGACCATGTCCTCGGCCGAGTTCAGCGAGGACAGCGAGGAGAAGCGCCCGACCGTGCAGGTGGGCGACCCCTTCGCCGAGAAGCTGCTGATCGAGGCCACGCTGGAGCTGATGGCCTCGGGCGCGGTGGCCGCGATCCAGGACATGGGGGCCGCGGGCCTGACTTCCTCGTCGGTGGAGATGGCGGGCAAGGGCGGGGTGGGCATCGAGCTCGACCTGGACGCCGTGCCCCAGCGCGAGGAGGGCATGAGCGCCTACGAGATGATGCTGTCGGAAAGCCAGGAGCGGATGCTGGCGATCCTGAAGCCCGGTCGCGAGGCCGACGGGCGGCGCATCTTCGAGAAGTGGGGGCTGGACGCGGCGACCATCGGCTGGACCACCGACACCGGGCGCATCGTGCTGCGCCACAGGGGCGAGGTGGTCTGCGACCTGCCGCTGGCGCCCCTGTCCGACGACGCGCCGCTGTACGACCGCCCGTGGGTCGAGCCGCAGCCGCGGCCGCGCCTGGATCCCGGTCAGGTCCCGCCCCCGGCCGACTGGAACGCGGCGGTGCTGAAGCTGATCGGCTGCCCCGACATGGCGTCCAAGCGCTGGATCTGGGAGCAGTACGACCGGCACGTGATGGCCGACTCCGTGGCCGAGAGCTCGACCGGCCACGACGCCGGGATCGTACGGGTTCACGGCACGCGCAAGGGACTGGCGGTGGTCTCCGACTGCGCGCCCCGCTACGTCCAGGCCGACCCCTACGAGGGCGGCAAGCAGGCGGTGGCGGAGGCCTGGCGCAACCTGACCGCGGTCGGCGCCGATCCGGTGGCGGTGACCGACAACCTCAACTTCGGCAATCCCGAACGGCCCGAGATCATGGGCCAGATCGTCATGGCCATCGAAGGCATGGCCGAGGCCTGCCGCGCGCTGGATTTCCCGGTCGTGAGCGGGAACGTGTCGCTGTACAACGAGACCGACGGGCGGGCCATTCCGCCGACGCCGACGGTGGGGGCGCTGGGCCTGCTGCCGGACTACGGCGTGCGCGCCGGCTTTGCGGGCCTGAAGGACGGCGACACCCTGATCCTGGTCGGCGACACCCACGGCGAGCTCGGCGCGTCCCTGTACCTGCGCGAGATCCTGGGCCGCGAGGACGGCGCCCCGCCCCCGGTCGATCTGGCCGCCGAACGCAGGAACGGCGATTTCGTGCGCGGGCTGATCCGCTCGGGCCGGATCACGGTCTGCCACGACCTGTCCGACGGCGGACTGATCGGCGCGGCGGCGGAAACGGCCTTGGCGTCGAACGTCGGCGTCACCCTGAACGCCACCTCCGTGACCCACGCCCACGTCTACCTGTTCGGCGAGGACCAGGGCCGCTACCTGATCGCCGGCAACGACCCCGACGCAATCCTGGCCGAGGCCCGGTCCGCCGGCGTCCACGCCATCGTCGCGGGCTCCGCGGGCGGCGACGCCTTCGCCAGCCGCGAACTGTTCAGCGTACCCCTGAACGAGCTCCGCGCCGCGCACGAGGGCTGGATGCCGCGGTGGATGGAAGGCGGCTCGTAAACCCTCCTGCAACCCTCGTCCGGCGAACGCCGTTCTACACGCGCCGACATGGCGGGCTCGACTGCGGGCTGGAGTGTGCAGCATGAACTTTCGTCGCGGATTTCGGCGCGCGGCGGTTTTTCTGACCGTCATCTACTGGGCCGTGGTCGCCCACTTCATGGTCAACAACGACTACGGCTACGGCTGGGAATACGGCTACGGCTACGAGACCTTCGACGAGGGCGCGTTCTTAGGGATGGCGGCCATGATCTACGCCCTGGCGTTCGGCGTGGCGTGGACGCTCTACGGCTTCTTCTCCGACAGCCGCAGCGGTTGAGCGCCCGCCCCTCGTCAGGGCGGTGTTAACCTGAACGGCCGCATTCACCATGGGGAGGAGATTCGCCCATGCCGATGTCGGCCGACGATCTGAAGGCGCACCTGCGCGAAGCGTTCCCGGACGCGGAGATCGTGATCCAGGACCTGGCCGGCGACGGCGACCACTATCGCGCCCGCGTCGTCTCCTCCGCCTTCAAGGGCCTGCCGCGCGTGCGCCAGCACCAGCTGGTCTACGCCGCGCTGAAGGGCAAGATGGGCGGCGAACTGCACGCGCTCGCCCTGGAAACCGCCGCGCCGCAGGAGGGCTGAGACCGTGCGCTACCGCCCGTTCGGACGTTCCGGCACCGTGGTCTCCGCCGTCTCCCTGGCGATCGACGACGCGGCCGTGGAGCGCGGTCGCAACCACTGCCGCGACTTGATCTGGGCGGCGCTGGAGGCCGGGATCAACAGCTACCACATGACCGGTTCGCACCCTTCGCTGCCGGCGATCGTCGGCGAGGCGCTGTCGTCGGTCGAGCGGCGGCTGGTGTTCGTGTCGATGCGGCTGGGCGTCGTGCGCGGCCCGCAGGGGATCGCCCGCGACTTCTCGCCCGAGACCATGACCGCCGCGGTCGACCACGCGATCGAGAGCTCGGGTCTGGAGCACGTCGACCTGGCGGTGCTGGACAACCCCTCGACCGAGGAGTTCCCGACCCGCGCCCTGTCGGCGCTGAAGGCGCTGCGCGCGGTCGGCAAGGTGCGGCTGCTGGGCGTGGCCGGCGACAACGACGCCA
>Ga0196964_10000282_pt1 | contig 38002 bp, 34 predicted proteins | sample S1_10metaG_FD_148615 | JGI IMG/M metagenome (GOLD analysis project Ga0196964, IMG submission 148615) | Soil microbial communities from Anza Borrego desert, Southern California, United States - S1_10 | ecosystem: Environmental > Terrestrial > Soil > Desert | place: USA: California | collected...
ATTCATACTCCGGCCGTTTCTCTAAAATAAAGAATCTGTTACTAGCAATATGTTAATGCGCGAAATCATGATCGAAATTCTTCATCCTTTCGATGGGCGGGTTATAGTAGCCGAACTTCAGGTTGGGGAACTCTTCCCGGATCAGCTCCATCATCTGCTTTATTCCGATGCATTCACCTGTATCTGTCACCCCGATCTTTCCGAGGTACCAGTCCGGATCAATATTGAAGTTCCGCCACTGGATCATGCTCAGATTAGTATCCCTGATCAGCGCCCGTAAGGCTTCGTACTCCTCGACGCTGTCGGTCATGCCCGGGAAGGTGAAGTAGTTGATGGATGTCCATCCCCCGTGCCGGTTAACGATGCGCAGACTTTCTACGATATCCTCGAACTGGTAGTTATTGGGCAGGTAATACTTTGTATATATCTCCTTCCGCACCGAATTGAGGCTGACCCGGATGCTGTCCAGCCCTGCCTGCATCAGCTTTTCCACCACATCAGGTCTGCTGCCGTTGGTGTTGATATTGATACTTCCTTTTTTCGTGTGCTTTCGTATCTCGACGATCGCTTCCCGGATGGTCTCCCCCATCAGCAGGGGCTCGCCTTCACAGCCTTGTCCGAAGCTGATTATAGGATAGGGCGCAGACTCCAGGTGGGGGACCGTAAACTCAACGATCTCGGCCGCTGTTGGCTTGAAGCTAAGACGGTCCTGGGAGGAAACGATCGTTTCGTCTTCCGGCTGGAAAGAGATGCAGCCGATGCAGTTGGCATTACAGGCAGGTGAAGATGGTATGGGGCATTCCCAGCGACCCAGAAAATAGTTTCTGGCTGCAGGACAATGATAGGTAAGTGCACAGTTTTCGGCAAGGTGTTTCACCAGGCGGTTGTGCGGATATTCCTTCAGCAGCTGGCTGACGCCCTGCTTTACCTTTTCCTGGTCATAGCCGCTGCAATCCTGACGGATATCCCGCTCGATCCTGACTGCGGGCACATAAAATTTATCATTATACCACCCTACTGCGGTATAACAGAACAAGGGTAAAGTCTCTGCCTCAGGCATGGTTTCGAAGGCCGCCAGATACAGACCGGTGTGCGCGGGAGGAACGAAGGCGGCAACTGCCCAGCCTTTCTCGCAAAGCCTCATCTCGCCTGTTTTCACATCAATACCAATACCTCTTCGCCCGGGCAGCTCATACAAAGAACCGCCATCCGGCAATTCAATAAAATCTTCGGGCTCTATGGGATATGCATCCCAGCCCGCACGCCCCACAACATAAAGGCTGGTATCTTCAAATATTTTGCCCTTTCCGTCAGAATAAAGCAGGTAAGGCGATTGCTGTAACATCGTATCTATTTTTAATTGTGACTGGGCTACCAGACATGTTTTTTCCGGAGCTCACGGCTTTCTGCGATCTTTTCGCCGCAAAAGCGCTGAAAGCTTTCCCGGTCGAAGTTGCGATCGCTGATATTCCATTGGAACAGGCGGTTGTCATGGCAGTCGATAGTAAGGATGCTGAACCGGACCAGCACATTCTCTACCTCCCACCATTGCAGGAATTTTTTCCTGGAGGTTACCGGAAGCCGGATTCCCTTTTTGTCCGCCACCACATATAAGGTGCTGTCTGCCCTGCCCTCCGATATGAGTGCGTATAAAACCGAAAGACTGATAATTGTGTAAATTATTCCCGGTATCTGGAGTCCTTTCCAGAAAGAGAGTCCGGCGAAGGCTCCCATCAGCAAAAGCTCACTGATCCGGATAACGCGGCCGGGGCCACGCTCCAGCAGCAGGTTGCTTTTGAAAATGGTAAGTCCGAGCAGCAGCAAGCCGCCGGCCAGCACCCCTGCTCCCAGCCCGGCAGGAATGGTAAGTGGCGTCAGGGATGCGCGTCCGGCTCCGTCCAGGCTGTTGAGCATGTACTGGATAATGAGCAGAAAGGCTCCTGTGATGATCAGTGCAAAAACAACTATCAGATGCAGGGTAACAATATGCCCGCGCCTCACCCGCTCTTCTTCCAGGGCTATCTTAAACTCCATGGCCGCAAAGGTACGGTTATTGGCGCAACCGCCTGTTTTATAATATGTGAAATCAATCTGTGTAGACAGTGTCAGCGGCGTGTTCCTCCATGGAATTCATTTCGGACAGCAGGCAGTCGGTAAGCGCCAGGAGCTCATGCCAGACCCCGGCGGCGATCGATATCCTGGCAGGTGCCTGGATGTTAGCTTCAGAGAGCGACTCATCCTGCAGACGCCGCCAGCGCAGGGTGATACTACCCGTAAGCAGAATCAGGATCTCCGGGCTCTTCGTGGCAGACTTACCGGTATGGTAGTGCCTGCCACGTACAACGCCCTGGCGGGTAAAGATGAGCAGCTGGCGACCCGAACGGTCATGAAGGTATTCGGCCGCATACCCGCGTTCGTCCTCTCTGACCGGCACAATTGGCTCGATGATGACTGCCTGTGACATGTTAGGAGGTCTCGCCGGTTTGTGTTGCAGCAGGTGTCTCTATCTCGCCTGGCAGCTTTACATCAAATTCATTCAGTGCCCTGCCCGGATCTCCCTGGATGACCAGTCTGCCCTCGGCAGCCAACTGGCGCAGTCTCCAGCCCAGCCAGGTGTCGCCGGGGGGCACCATATATTTGTGAAGGATCTGACGCACGATCTTGCTTCCTTTCTGAAACTGCAGGGAGCAGAAGGAAAGCAGCCATGCATCGTAGTGGCTGACCTCACGGCTAACTATCTTTTTACCTCCTTCATGGGTGCGCAGCGGCGCGTTTTCCTCCACCAGCTTTTTCCACTCATCGGTATCTACCTCCATCTCCGAAGGAGTAACCTGCCGGGCGAGCCTGCGGGCCTTGACCAATTCCTTTGGCAGGATCTGGCTGATGCTTTTCGGGTAAAACACCTTCCCGTTCTCGTCCAGGAACGGCAGGCCGGCAATGTTGACAATATGAAATCTCCCTTTATGCTTCGTCAGATATGGCAGCAGCCAGTAATAGGCACAGACATCCGCCGGCCAGGGCGCCATCCAGATCCAGGCCTGAACGGATTCATCCCTGTACATAGCCGCAGATACTTCGAGCATGCGTTCCATGTCATCTACCTGGATAGGATGCTTTTCGTTTGGTGCAATTTCCTGCCAGTAAGCACTGCGCATTTCGCTGAAAGATTGTCCCTCCTCTTTTTTGAGGGGACCGACATGGAGAATGTCTTTGAGCACGATCACCTCTCCCTTCAATTGCTCCTCAGCGGCCACCGCTTCCATCAGCGGCTGCGCGGCCAGATCTCCCACCACAAAATGATATATCATAGCTTATTACTTGCCGCAAAAATAATATCCAGGTTCCAGAAAGGAGCTGTCATAATGAGTGATCCGCCTGCCCGGTGCGGGAAGCGGAGAGGACCTAGACCTATTATTTAAAAAATATTACAGCGTCAGCCATTATCTTTGCGGCGGCTTACAAGGGCTGGTCCATCCGGCCTCCGCTTCAACACCAGAATCACAAATCAAACATCATATGAGTTTCATTTCAAACATTGCAGCCCGGCAGATTCTTGACTCCCGTGGCAATCCTACCGTAGAAGTTGACGTTCATACCAGCGATGGCCATATGGGTCGCGCCGCTGTTCCCTCAGGTGCATCTACCGGGGCGCATGAAGCAGTAGAACTGCGCGACGGCGACAAGAAGACCTACCTGGGAAAGGGCGTACTGAAAGCGGTGGAGCATGTAAATGAAACGATCTCCGAAGAGTTGTACGGCTGGGATATCACCGATCAGCGTGGCATTGACCAGGCGCTGCTGGCACTGGACGGCACAGAAAACAAAGCGAAGCTGGGTGCCAATGCTATCCTTGCCGTGAGCATGGCTGTAGCCAAGGCTGCGGCACAGGCTACCGGGCTCTCGCTGTTCCGTTATATTGGCGGATCCAATGCCCGCACGCTGCCCGTACCGATGATGAACATCCTGAACGGAGGCGCACATGCGGATAACAAGATCGACTTCCAGGAGTTCATGGTCATGCCTGTGGGCGCGGCCAGTTTTTCTGAAGGGCTGCGCTGGGGTGTGGAGATCTTCCACAATCTGAAGACTGTACTGAAAGACAAAGGCTACTCAACGAATGTGGGCGACGAAGGCGGCTTTGCGCCGGACATCCAGAGCAATGAAGAAGCCATCGAAACGGTACTGAAGGCCATCGAGAAAGCTGGTTACAAGCCCGGCGAGCAGGTGGTTATTGCCATGGACGCTGCCATCAGCGAACTGTTTGATGCAAAAACCGGTAAGTATAACTTCCACAAATCAGGTGGCGGCAGCTTCAGCAGCGATGAGATGGTGGAGTTCTGGAGCAAATGGTGCAGCAAGTACCCGATTGTCAGCATCGAGGACGGCATGAATGAGGATGACTGGGACGGCTGGAAAAAGCTGACCGAGGCCATTGGCAGCAAGGTGCAGCTGGTCGGGGACGATTTGTTTGTGACGAATGTAAAGCGCCTGAGCCAGGGTATCAATACCGGTGTGGCCAATGGGCTGCTGGTAAAGGTAAACCAGATCGGTTCCCTATCAGAGACCATTGATGCCGTAACGATGGCGCAGCACAACCGGTATAATACGATCATGAGCCACCGTTCCGGCGAGACGGAGGATGCTACGATCGCAGACCTTGCCGTTGCCCTGAATTGCGGACAGATCAAGACCGGCTCCGCATCCCGCTCCGACCGCATGGCGAAGTACAATCAGCTGCTGCGCATCGAGGAAGAGCTCGGACTTAGCGCCTGGTATCCGTCAACCTCTCTGAAATTCGGTAAGTAGGCGAAGCCGGACATTGCAATTAATAAAATAGAAACTAACTTAGTGGGAATCAATCGTGCTGTATGAAAAGACTGTTTCGTATACTGACCAATAAATTTCTGATCACCGGGGTAGCATTTTCCATCTGGATGGTATTCTTTGATCAGAACAACTGGTCGGCGCAGGAGGAGCGAAGGATGGAGCTGCGGGAGACCGAACGGAATATAGCCTGGCTGCAGACAGAGATCGCGAAGATGGAAGCAGACCACCGGGAGCTTACCACCAATCCCGCCCGCCTGGAGCAGCACGCACGGGAACAGTACATGATGAAACGGGACGGCGAAGACCTCTATGTTATCGAAGAATAGTAAATAAGCCACCGCAAGGTGGCTTATTTGTTTTAATAAGGATGCACAATGAAGTCGTAAGTGGTAAGTCGTAAGCGGGAAGGCAAATGGCTCAATGGCGCAATGATGGAACGTGAAGGCGTGAAGGCGTGAAGGCGTGAGGTGTAAAGATGTGGGGTTGCTGACCTTAGCAAATAAAGGAAAAGCTCAGTTGAAGGAAGAAAACTATAGATTGCTTATTCTTTTCCCCTTGCAAATTCGGCCCTCCAAAAGGTCATTTCCGACAGGGGGAAAGGAGTGTCTGCCATTCTGGCGTTCGAATTCACCCCGAATCAGACCCGAATTAACCCCGAATGTTCCCCGAAGGTACCCCGAAGGTACTACGAAGGTACTACGGAGGTACTCCCCTGAACTTTACCAAATCCCGCTGACGCTTTGGCAGGCGCTTTTATTGTAAACGCGAGGAGTCGTAAAGGCGTAAAGGCGCCGGGAATGTTGGGGCGTGGCTTCGTGTAATTGCGGATTTACATCATGCGTCCTTCTGCCTCTTGCTTCTCTGCCTTTTAGCTCCCTGGAATCACTCGCGCTGGGAATCTGCCTACTGCCAACTGCCTACTAGTTCACTCACGCTGGTCTCTGCCCTCTGCCTCTCTGCCTTCTAAATCTCTAAAACTCGCGCTGGACATCTGCCTACTGCCAACTTTCTTCTATTTTCTGCTATTATGCAAGCTTCCGGCGTTTCAGCTCGCGGTTGATGAGCATCAGCTCGCGGCCCGTTTGCCCGGCAACCGATGTATTCTCCTGGGCCCGGCGCATCAGGTAAGGAATCACATCTTCTACGGGGCCATAAGGGAGGTACTTAGCCACATGGTAGCCCTGGTGGGCAAGGTTGAATGAAATATTATCGCTCATACCAAAAAGCTGGGAGAAGTAAACCCTTTTATGCTGCGGCGGCAGCCGATGATCTTCCATGTACTTTGCCGCAAGCAGACAGCTTTTCTCATTATGGGTGCCGATAAAAACACTGAGTTTATCCAGGCGCTCCAGGCAAAATATAACTGCCGCGTCGAAATCTTTGTCCGTAGCTTCTTTGTTTGGCTGGATCGGCGATTGATAACCAAACTCCTGCGCGCGCTTACGCTCCTTTTCCATATACGCTCCCCGCACCAGCTTGGCGCCCAGAATGTAACCTTTGCTCACAGCGTGATCGAAGGACTGCTTCAGATAGGGCAGCGTACCGTGACAATAGAGCTGGAAAGTATTGAAAATCAGTGCCTCCTCTTTATTGTATCGCTCCATCATGGCTTCAGTAAGTTCATTGACCCCGCCCTGAATCCATGTTTCCTCCGCATCGATGAGTACCATCACCTTATGCTTATGGGCTGCTTCACATATGCGGTCAATCCTGTTGTGCACGCGTTCCCATTCTGACTGCTCAGCGGCCGACAACTGTGCCTTTGCATGTACCAGCTCCAGCAGATGAAAGCGCGCAAAGCCAGTGATCTTCACGCTGATAAACGGTATATTTTTCTTGGATGCCGCGTACCGGATAGCTTTGATGAATTCAGGCACAGCCTTATCGAATTCTGCCTCTTCCTCCTTTCCCTCCACGCCGTAGTCGAGGATAACGCCAACTCCGTATTGTTCAAGTACTTGTGCCGTGCGCGCCGCTTCTTCCATCGTTTCTCCTCCGCAGAATTGCCTGAAGATCGTCTTTTTGATCACTCCCTTGATCGGAAGACCAAGCTTCATAGACCATTTGGTAAGTCCGATGCCGAGTGTCGTGAGGGTCGGTGAGCCCATTGATGAGAAAAGGAACTGGGCCTGTTTCAGATCTCCGTTGGTCTTGTATCGAAAAGCTATTTCCGTATTGTCGAATTCTGGGAGCATAAACCGTTTAATGTCACGCAAAAGTAAAGTCCTTTGGAATAGCATAAAAATCGGGGTTATAATGACAAACGGGGACCAACGGCACGACCAAAAATATTTGTCTTGTTGAAGTAAGAATCTATATCTTTACGCAACAAAAATCTTGTTAAAAACTACGACGATGAAAAAATTATTACTTCTCATGGCTGCTGGTATCACTACCTTCAGCGTAAACGCCCAGCAGAAGAAAGTGATGCCGCTCGTTCATAACAACAGCGAGGTAAAGGCAGCACGCACCATCAAAGCTACTACCTCTAACCCTCACAGGACAACTGCCGGTGGTTCCCGCTGGCTGAATGCAGCAGAATCTACAGGTGAGTACAACCAGGTGGATATTTACGATCAGACTCTGGCTAACTTCTTCTATATGTGGCAGGATTCTTCCGTTCGTTTCCCTGCTCCAAACAACAATTTCGGTATCAGCTACCAGTCTATCGGCCAGGTTTTCCATCCGCAGTCTCCTCTGTTCAACGATCCTCAGATCGCGAGCAACGTAGGACAAATGCAGATCCCGAGCAACGCGCAGTATACTGTTGACTCTATGGAACTGATTGGCTTCTATGACAGAAGGCCAAACAGCACAGCAACAGATACCCTGATGTTCGTGTTTGTTTCTGAAACTCCGAACAGGCAGTTTGCTTATTTCAGCTATGGCGGTACCGTTTTCGCTGACCACGGCGTTGACTCTTTCGCAGTACAGCTGTATCGCGATACTCAATATCAGATCATGCCGATTCACCAGATCAGCTATTCTGTAGGTGGCGTAGGCCTGGCTCAGGCAGATACGATCTATGTACCGCTGACTGCTGCTGTTTTCGCTGACTCTAACGCCAACGGCACCCACACTATCGGCGTAGCTCCTAACATCACAGTTCCTGCCGGCAGGAAGATCTCTGTGTCTGTAACGTATATCTCCGGCGAGAACTACACTGCAGGTACTTCCATCGACCAGTACAACAACTTCATCTTCCTCTCTCACGAGACTGATGAAAACGGCTATGTCGTATACTTCCCTGGTGACCTGAACCAATCCAGCGTAGTAACCAAAGACACTACCAACGCTAACGTTAACGCGGACCTGAATATGTATGTTCCTTCGATCGCATTCACAGCTCCTTTCGCTGCTGAACTGCACAATATCTGGTGGAAAGTTTCTATCCCTGTTAGCGTAAACGATATCAGCGGTGTAACTGTAGGCGAGGCTTATCCGAACCCTGCTAACACAAGCGTTGAGATTCCTTTCTCTGTAAAAGAGAGCGCTACTGTTAACGTAATCGTTACCAATGCAATGGGTCAGGTTGTTAAGACCGTGAATGCTGGCAAGCTTTCTGGCGGTCAAAGCAGCAAGGCTGTTGTAAACGTTTCTGACCTGTCTTCCGGTGTATACTTCTACACGCTTGAAGCTAACGGACAGCGCGTGACAAAGCGCATGGTTGTTACTCACTAATCGGTAATCACCTACTAATTATAGAAGGGCAGCATTCGTGCTGCCCTTTTCATTTTTACAAAACAATACTTTATTATTGCACACCCCGCCGGTTTCCGACTGGTACGTATTTTATTGCTTTTTAATTAAACCGTAAGAATGGCTAAAAACCTGCTGATCGTCGAGTCGCCCGCTAAAGCCAAAACAATAGAAAAGATCCTGGGAAAGGATTTCGAGGTAAAATCCTGCTATGGCCACATCCGCGACCTCGAGAAGGAGGATATGGGCATTGATATAAAAAATGGTTATCGCCCTCATTATAAAGTATCCGACGACAAGCTTAAAGTTGTCGGCGAGTTGAAAAGCCTTGCCAGGAAAGCTGAAGAAGTGTGGCTCGCAACGGATGAGGACCGGGAGGGAGAAGCTATATCCTGGCATCTGTGCGAGGTACTGGGACTGGACCCGACCCAAACGAAACGTATTGTCTTTCACGAGATCACCAAGCCTGCAATCCGAAGAGCGGTTGAGAACCCCCGCACGGTGAATATGAACCTGGTGAACGCGCAGCAGGCAAGACGGGTGCTGGACAGGATCGTAGGTTTCGAGCTATCACCGGTTCTTTGGCGAAAGATGAGCATGCGCAACAATCTTTCGGCAGGGAGGGTGCAATCGGTAGCGGTGAGACTGATCGTAGAACGGGAACGGGAGATCAACCAGTTCAGCGTAAAAAGCAGCTTCAAGATAGAAGCCTTCTTCCAGGCACCCGACATCAATAAACGTAATGTGGTGTTCAAGGCAGAGGGTCCCGACCATCTGAGCGATGCGGGTACCGCGCGCAGCTACCTGGAGAAATGCATTAATGCAAGCTACAAGGTAAACGATATACAGGTGAAGCCTGCGAAAAAGTCGCCGGCACCGCCGTTCACCACCTCTACCCTGCAGCAGGAAGCCAGCCGCAAACTCGGCTATCCCGTTGCCAGGACCATGCGTATAGCACAGACCCTTTACGAGAGCGGACATATTACCTATATGCGTACCGACTCGGTAAACCTGTCGGAAACGGCTCTTGAGAACATATCCTCAACCATCAGCAGTCAGTACGGAGATAAATACCACCAGCGCCGAAACTTCAAAAATAAGAATGAGTCGGCGCAGGAAGCGCACGAAGCGATCCGCCCTACGGATATGCGGGTCACGAATGTAGGTGACCCCGACACCCAGCGCCTGTACGACCTTATCTGGAAGCGCACCATGGCTTCACAGATGGCTGATGCGCAGCTTGAGCGAACGATTGCCAGGATTGGCGTATCTACCCAGCCTGATCCGCTAACGGCAACAGGTGAAGTACTGAAATTTGACGGATTTCTGAGAGTATACACAGAAAGTCGTGACGACGAGGACGGAGAAGAGGAAAATGCCGGTATGCTGCCGCCGCTTTCTGTTGGACAAACCCTGGATCTCCAGGAAATGAAGGCCACAGAGAAGTTTACCCGGCCCGCTCCCCGCTATACGGAAGCCTCGCTGGTTAAAAAGCTTGAGGAGCTTGGTATCGGACGTCCTTCGACGTATGCGCCGACCATCAGCACTATTCAGCAGCGCGGCTATGTCGAGCGGAAGGATAAGGAAGGCACAAAACGGGAATACCAGCTGCTCATTCTTAAAGATCATAAGATCACACAGAAAGCAGAATCGGAGAACGTAGGTGTTGAACGCGGCAAGCTGTTTCCTACCGATCTGGGCATTGTGGTGACGGATTTCCTGAAAGAGCATTTTAACCGGGTCATGGATTACAGCTTTACAGCGAAGATCGAGGAAGAATTCGATGAGATCGCGCAGGGAAAGCTGGTCTGGAACAAAATGATCGACGAGTTCTACCACCCTTTTCATGAGCGGGTAGCACAGACCATAGAAACGGCCGCAAGGGCGAAAGGCGAACGTGAGCTGGGCACCGACCCCCAAAGCGGTAAGCCGGTGATCGCCCGGCTCGGACGTTTCGGACCCATGGTGCAGATAGGCAGTGCCGACGAGGAGGAAAAGCCAAGATTCGCCACACTGAAGTCAGGTCAGAGCATTGAAACGATCACGCTGGAAGAAGCGCTGGACCTTTTCAAGCTGCCGCTGCACCTGGGCAGCTATGAAGACAAGGATGTTTCGGTCAATCTCGGCAGGTTTGGTCCCTATGTAAAATGGGGTGAGCAATTCATCTCTATTCCCAAGAATGAAGATCCGCTCACGGTGGATATGGACCGGGCAATAGAGCTGATCACGGAAAAACAGCAGGCGGATGCGCCCATTGGCTATTACGAAGGAAAGCCCGTAACGAAGGGCAAGGGCAGGTTCGGTCCGTTTATCAAATGGGAGGATATCTATATCAATGTGCCCAGGCGTTATGATTTCGAAAATCTGTCGCAGCGAGACATCGATGAGCTGGTAAGCACAAAGATGGAGAAAGAAGCTAACAGGTATATCGTGCGCTGGGAAGACGAGAATATTGCGATCGAGAACGGCCGCTGGGGACCATTTATCAGGTTCGGCAAGCTGATGCTGAAGCTCGGCAAGAAGGAAGACGGCAACAAATACACTGCCGAGGACCTTTCCGGCGTTACGCTGGAGGAGGTTAAAAAGATGATCACTGATCAGGTGCCGGATGCATTTGAGAAAAAAGCAAAGAAATCAAAAGCTGCGGGAACCAAATCAACGGTAAAGAAAGCAGCGGCAAAAAAGGCGGCTCCTAAAAAAGCGGCCGCCAAGAAAGCAGCGCCAAAGAAAAAATAGTGGTGGTATATCCCGGTGCCGGATCCGTAAAACGGGCTTCACGGAGTGCGTATTATTTCGTAAATTTCTGTTGACAGAAAAGGAATTAGCTATGTGGGAGAATAAAGAGATAACGGCACTGCTGCAGCTCCTGGATGACCCTGACAGTGAAGTATTCGAAACTGTTTCGGAAAAAATCCTCAATTACGGAAAGTCGATCATCCCAAACCTGGAAAACCTTTGGGAACATACAGAAGACGAAGCGGTACAGGAACGGATTGAGCTGCTGATACACAGAGTCCACTTCCAGGACCTTCAGCATGAATTGCTGGAATGGAGCAGGTCAAAGCATCCGGAGTTGCTTAAGGGCGCCATTATCGTTGCCAAATACCAGTTCCCCGACCTTAATGTTCCGGCATTGCTGGCGCAATTCGACCAGATCAGGAGGAATGTGTGGCTCGAGCTGAATAATTATCTGACACCCCTTGAACAGGTAAATGTCTTTAACAGCATCCTTTACAATTATTATAAGCTGCAGGGGCACGAAATCACAGAGCGGGAGCCTAAATACTTCTTCATAAACCAGGTACTTGAAAGCCGGCAGGGCAACTCATATACCCTGGGCATCATCTATCTGGCTCTTTGTGAGCTGCTGGACATACCCGTTTTCGCGGTCGAGGTGCCCCGTCAGTTCATTTTTGCCTATATAGACACATTGTATCATTTTCATAGCCCGGACGGCGAGGGAGTGCAGCAGATCCAGTTTTTTATAGACCCGCTGAACGGCATGGTGTATACCCAGAAGGATGTGGATACTTACCTGAGGAAAATAAACGCTACTGACCGGGCCTCCTATTTTACACCGCTGCTCTCAAAAAGAGTGATCTATAAGCTGCTCGAAGAGCTTTGCCTCTGCTACCGCTATAAACGGGAAGAAGCAAAGGCTGATGAGATACATCAGCTGATGAATATTCTGGTAACCGACCGTCTTGAAGAAGATTACTGAGCTGCGCGGTAACGCAGAAGGAGATCGGCAAGACTCATCGCGGTCACAGCTTCGGCAACAACCGGAACTCTTAATGCGACACACAGGTCATGCCTTCCCTTAACGGTAAATGATTCCACCTTTCCGGTTTCCCGGCTCCAGGTGTGCTGCTCTTTGGGGGTGCTGCTGGTTGGCTTTACAGCAATCCTGAATACTAACTCGTTGCCGTTGGAGATGCCGCCATTGATTCCGCCGGCATGATTGGTAACTGTTTGTCCAGTTTCATTCATGATCGCATCATTATGTTCGCTGCCCTTCATCCGGGACCCCGCGAATCCTGCGCCGAACTCGATACCTTTCACTGCCGGTATGGAAAATACAGCATGACTGATAATAGATTCCATCGAGTCGAAAAATGGCTCTCCGAGTCCCGGCGGCAACCCCGCAGCCCTGCACTCCACCACCCCTCCGATGCTATCCTGTTCTTCAACAGCCCTCGCAATGGCATCCTCGATATTATCGCTGCCACCCGCCTCAACAAGCATTGCTGCAATACGGATCCGGGGGATCACCCTTTTTGCGATAACACCTGCGGCAACGAGCGCTACGGTAAGGCGACCACTGCTATGTCCCCCGCCCCTGTGATCGTTAAATCCTTTATACTTCTGATCGAGGACAAAATCGGCGTGCCCCGGCCGCGGCACCTGTCTGATCTTATCATAGTCGGCTGACCGGGTATTGCTGTTCTCGAAAAGTACAGTTATCGGAGCGCCGGTCGTGAATCCGTTGAAAACACCGCTCATAATTCTGGGAACGTCGTCTTCCTTTCTGGGTGTGGTACCGGCAGCGCCTGCTTTTCGCCGGTTCAGGTCTTCGAGGAAATGATCCTCCCCGAGCGGGATCCCTGCGGGACAACCATCAACCGTGATACCTACCACGGCACCATGGGATTCGCCAAAGATGCTGACTCTGAACAGCGTACCGAATACATTCATTGATCAGGATTGTAATCTCAGATTAATACCCAAAGATGATAAATGCTGAAAGAAAAGCGGATAGGATTTTCCAATGGATTCGGCGGAACTGATCAATACCGGATTCGCAGCCCTGAGTGCTCCGATAGCTGCAGCCATTACAATACGGTGATCACCTGAGCCGTCAATTTCACCGCCATTCAATATTTCCCGGCCTGAAATGACCAGCTCATCCCCCTCGATCCGCCAGCTTACTCCAAAACGTTCCAACATCAGGCAAATTGACTGTCGGCGGTCACTTTCCTTATGCTGTAACCTATGAAGTCCCGCGATCCTGCTTTCTCCCCTGCAACAGGCAGCAAGCACAGATAAAACCGGAAACAGATCGGGCGCGTCAATCGCATTAAAGCAGAAAGAACGGAGCGTATCCGGAGACTGCAGAGCCAGTGTCCCATTACTGTATACCGCCGCACATCCGGACTGCGCAAGGACATCAAGAACAGCTCTGTCGGCCTGAACAGAGTCGCGGGCAATACCGTCAAGCTGCAGATTTCCTGAAACGGCAGCGCCCACTGCCCAGAATGCCGCGCTGCTCCAGTCGCCTTCTACGGTAACATCAACTTCGGGGACCGTGTGAAAGCCGGAGGGATCTATCTCGAACTCGTGGTAATCACTATGCCTTATTTTCTTACCGAATGTTTCCAGTACCTGAAGTGTGAGGTCTATATAGGGCTTGCTTTTCAGGTTATGGACCCGGACGATCGTTGTCTCATCGGTATTAAAGGTGAGCGCAAACAAAAGCCCTGAAAGAAACTGGGAGCTCATAGACCCATCGAGCGTAATATGTCCGGGTCGAAGAGGACCGCGCAGGCTGAAGGGGACGGTTCCGGTAAAGTCCTGAAGCGATACACCCAATGAAGGGAGTACTGAGCCTAATGCGTCCATAGGACGACGCAGCAGACTGCCCCTGCCGTTAATTCTTACCCAATGATCTGCAATTGCTGCTATCGGAGTAAAAAGGCGGGCAGAGAGACCGCTCTCGCCGCAGTCGATCTCGGTGGCCGCTCCAGGCTTTCCTGAGGATTGAACTTCGATGGTGCTGCCGGACTGTACAACATGGGCACCCAGCTGACGTATGATATTGAGCGCTGCCATATCATCTTCACTGTGGCCCGGATTACGGATAAACGTCTTTCCGGGATGGAGCAGTGCTGCCGCGCAGATCCGCTGCATCAGACTTTTGGAAGGCGGAATGCCGATCCTTCCTTTAAGGTACCCCGGCTCAACGATCGCCTTCATCAAGGACCTCTTTTAGCGCCCGGTCGATCATTGCCATGGGTACCGGCTCCAGGACTGCCTCTCCCTGCCGGCGTAGCAGTACGAAGCGAATCTGATCCGCATTCTTCTTCTTGTCCATCTTCATCAGTTCAAGAACACGCTGTACCTCGTAAGCAGCCCATACCGGTAAACCAAACTGGCGCAGCCGTTCTTTTAATGTATCGGTAAATGACGGCGCCAGGCCCGTAAGCCACTCGGACAGCTTACACGCTACCACCATACCGATGGATACCGCAGCGCCATGCGGAAGTTTCAGACTGGTTTCTATCGCGTGGCCTGCAGTATGCCCGAAATTCAGCAGCCGCCGCACGCCTTTTTCCTGCTCATCTTCAATAATAGTATTATGTTTTAACCCCGCGCAATGAGCGATGACCATCTCCAGTTCTTCAGCGTGATGCCGGTAAAAACCGGGACCTGACATACCGAGGGTTTCCAATAAGCCGGGCTCAAATACGCAGCCATATTTAATGATTTCAGCAAACCCATTGCTCCATTCGGCTTCCGGAAGCGTAGCAAGGAAAGCAGTGTCAAAAAGAATAAAGGCAGGCTGACGGATGACACCGAGCATATTTTTGTATGGTCCGACGTTGACTCCGTTTTTACCTCCTATGGCAGCATCTACCATCGCCAGTAGCGTGGTAGGCACGAAGCCGAACCCGATGCCGCGCATATAGATACTGGCTGCAAATCCTGCTATATCGGTGACCACTCCGCCACCTATGCCGACCAGTATCGAGCTCCGGTCGGCACCAAGCCGTATCAGCTCATCGGTAACCAGCTTCACGGTATCCATTGTTTTGTATTCCTCGCCGGCCGGGATAACGATCAGCTCGTAGGGCAGCAGTTTTTCTCCGTGCAGCTTATAAACATTGCTGTCTGTCAGCAGAATCATTTTCCGGGTATCGCCGACAGAGGCGAGTTGGCTGACATCGCTGCTAAAATAGCAGTCGACGGTGCCGGAAGGCAGGTAGACAGGTAATGACATAGTTCTCAAAAATAAACTTATCAGATAAAATAATGACAATACATGTTTTATCTATGTTTTTAACAGCAATGGCCCGTTATGAATCTGTAACTTTGCCGTTTCAATCAATTTCAGCAGATTCCATGAGCAGAAACGGCCGGGTACTGGTAGCCATGAGCGGAGGTATTGACAGTACTGTCAGTGCCCTAATGCTCCATAACCAGGGGTATGAAGTAGTAGGGATTACTATGAAAACCTGGGATTACGCGCATTCCGGGGGCGGGAAGAAAGAAACAGGATGCTGTAATCTGGATTCTTTTAATGACGCGCGCCAGGCTGCCGTAGACCACGGCTTTCCTCATTATGTGCTGGATATCCGTGAGGAATTCGGAGATTTCGTGATCAATAACTTTGTGGACGAATACATTGCCGGGCGGACCCCAAATCCCTGCGTGCTCTGCAACACCCACATCAAATGGGCGGCTTTGCTCAAGCGCGCCAACGCGCTCAACTGTGACTTTATCGCTACCGGGCATTATGTAAAGGTTCGCGAGGAGAACAGCCGTTTTGTACTTTCAAAAGCCAAAGATCTTACTAAAGATCAGAGCTATGTGCTTTGGGGACTGGGGCAGGAATGTCTGAGCCGCAGTATTTATCCGTTAGGCGATTATCTAAAGACAGAAGTACGACAGCTCGCTTTCGATATGGGTTATAAAGAGCTGTCAAAAAAAGCGGAAAGCTATGAGATCTGTTTTGTGCCTGACAATGACTACCGGGGTTTCCTCAAACGCCGGATTCCAGACCTTGAACAGGAAGTGGACGGCGGCGATTTCGTGCTTGCGGATGGCACGAGGATTGGCAGTCACAAGGGCTATCCTTTCTATACAATCGGACAGCGGAAAGGTCTGGACGTTGCTTTTGGAAAACCCATGTATGTAACCAGGATTATTCCGGAAACAAACACCGTGGTTCTTGGGGAAGCGCATGAGCTGCAGCAGCAGGAGATGACCGTGCAGGGATTAAACATGATCAAATATGATTCAATCCGGGACGGTATGGAGGCAGTTACACGGATTCGCTACAAGGATCCCGGAACTGAAAGCACGCTATTCAACGAAGGGGCAATAACCCGTGTCCGGTTTCATCATGCCGTCAACAGCATCGCACCCGGCCAGTCGGCGGTGTTCTACGAAGGCGATGATGTAATTGCAGGCGGCGTGATCCGTGCAGGCGTCGAGACATTATAATCATATCGTCTGACTATTATTACATGCACCCGCTGAAGAGGGATTTACTACCGTCATCGCAGCGTCAGGAAGGTTGTGAAAAGGAGCAATAAATGCTAGTCTTTTTCGTTTCTTTAACTATATTTACGCAAATAGTCGACCAGTTTTTATGAACAAAAAGCTTGTACCCTTATTTCTGATAGCGGCTTTCTTTTCCCTGAGTTTCCTTTCCTGTACCAAAGAAAAGGACACTGAATACAAGGAAGATCGGACCAGGGCGTATTTCCCGCTTCAGTTTGGCAGGTACGTAGTTTACGACGTCGATTCTACCCGCTGGGATGATTTTCTGAAGGTCAAGACGCTTTATCAGTACCAGATGAGATATACCGTGGCAGATACTTTCCGGGATAACCAGTTCCGCCTTTCCTACCGCATCGATGTGCATCTGCGCAAGAAAGACAATATTCCATGGAATACACATCGTGTGATCTATGTAACTCCTACTCCCACCCACCTGGAATACGTAGAGGATAATGTAAGATTTATCAAGCTGGTCTTCCCTGTTTCCAATACCATCACATGGAAAGGGAATTCGATGATTCCGGCAGGGGACCAGGACTATTCATATTTCCAGGACTGGAACTATACTTATGCAAATGTTGACAAGCCCTTTAACAATGGCATTGCACATTTTGAGACTACAGCCACGGTCTACCAGGTGGATGATTCGCTGAACCATCCGGAAACAAGACCAAATGACTACGCGTACCGGATCTACGGCAAGGAAGTTTACGGATACGATATCGGAATGGTATACCGCGAGATGACCTACTGGACTTACCAGCCAACTATCGGCTACCGAAGTGGCTACAGTGTTGTGATGCGTGCAGTTGATCATAATTAATCCCCATGTGCTTCCGGAAAATTGCAATTCTCTCCCTGCTTAGTGCTGGTCTGCTTGCAGGTTCGGAAGCTTTCTCCCAGGAGCAGTTTGCTTTCAGGGTTCATTTCAGAGATAAGAAAGGGGCACCTTCCCTGGATGACGCGGCAGCATATTTGTCGCCTCGGGCGCTTCAAAGACGTGCTGCCTTTGGCATTTTGCCGGATGAATCTGACCGTCCGGTATCTCCTCATTATATTGAATCTGTCCGGCAGCTCACTGGCGGAAGGATACGAACTGTTTCCCGCTGGCTGAACCATTGTACCGTTCTTGTGGATGATTCTGCGGATATTATGCAACTCAGGGAACTGGACTTTATTACGGAGACAGAATTTATTGCCAGTTTTCCCGGAGAACTTCAACGAGACAAAACCGCAGCGTCTTCATCGCCTGCCGGTATATTGGGGTTGCCTTTCAAGACGACTGCCGATCCCGCCTATTATGGCGCTACCTGGACACAGACCAGTCTGGTGAACGGTGGCTGCCTGCATGATATGGGCTACAGGGGTCAGGGGAAGCTGATTGCTGTTCTGGATGACGGATTTATGTATGTAAATACAGCACCGGGATTCGATAGTTTGCGCCAGCAGGGCCGAATTGCCGACCGTTACAATTTTGTCCTGTCAGACACCGGCGTTTATTCGTATGGCGGCCATGGCACAACGGTACTCAGCACCATGGCAGGATTGATACCTAATACCTATGTTGGCGCAGCCCCCTCAGCCCAGTATGCTCTTTATATTACCGAGGATGTCACTTCCGAGCAATCTATTGAAATGGATTACTTCCTGGCTGCAACAGAACGGGCAGACAGCATCGGAGCCGATATTATCAGTTCCTCACTGGGGTACAATACATTCAATCCGCCCTCTGTCAGTCTTGTGTATGCAGATCTGGACGGCAAAACAACAGTTGCTGCCAAGGCAGTGAATGCTGCAACGAGAAAGGGAATATTATGCGTGATCTCTGCAGGCAATGAAGGCGGTAACAGCTGGAACTATATCCTGACACCCGGCGATGCTGACAGTGCGTTGACCGTAGGCAATGTGGATGCCAACAAAAATGTAGCTGGCAACAGTGGCTGGGGACCAAATGCTGCCGGAATAATAAAGCCTAATGTATGTGCCATGGGTAGCCCTGCACAGGTCCTCTCCAGCGGCAGCAATCCATACTCTATAAACGGAACCTCTATGTCGACCCCGCAGATAGCCGGGTTTGCAGCCTGCCTGATGCAGGCCGTTCCCGGAAGGCCTCCCCTGAAAGTCAGGGAATCAATAGAGATGAGCAGCCATTTATATTCCAATCCGAACTTCCATGCGGGCTATGGAGTTCCGGATTTTTGTGCGGCTTTCCAGATACTCGATGTTCCGGAACCGGATGCAAGAGCCACCGTCTCGATACTGCCAAACCCCTTTAATACTCAGTTTACTTTGGTTCTTAATGCCCCTCATCCGGCAGAGGGACAGCTGGATATTTTTGATTTGACCGGAAAGATCATCAGATCCACCCGGGTAATACTGCAGCGTGGAAACAATCGGATTACACTGAGTCTCGATGAGGCGCAGGCTTCTGGAATGTATATTGGCAGACTATCAACAGGGAACAACGTAGAAGTTTTCAGGCTGCTAAAACACTGATTCATTTACGCAAGACGGCGGCGAACATACAGTCAGCCCCAATCTCGAGCCCATTGATCAATCCGGACTGAACAACCTTCAACCCGCCTTCCTGCGCGAGTCCGCTCACTACCTCTTCATTTTCTTCCCTGAAAATGGAACAGGTAATATAGACCATTTTTCCACCCTGACGGAGATAGGCAGCAGCATTCAGCGCGATCTGCTTTTGCAAGGCCGAAAACTGTGTTATTGTCGTTTGCCGGAAATGATAAAGCTGCTCTGGTGTTCGGAACCAGGTGCCGGAGCCGGTACATGGCACATCTGCTATAATGCCATCGAAACTGCGTGACTTTAGTGCGGTATACAAGGCAGCCGGTTCGGACATATCAACAGCCAGGCTACTCTGCGGACGATGTCCGTAAAGTCTGAATCGCTCCGCCAGATTGGAAAGAATTGTCGGTCGCTTGTCAGACACCGTAAGATTTACCCGGGGTTCCAGGTCTTTTAATAAAAGAGATTTCCCTCCGGCTCCGGAACAACAGTCCCACCAGCTTTCGCCTGACCGCGGATTCAAAAGGTCGCCTGTAGCCTGGGAGGATGCATCCTGTACTACATATAACTCGGGCGGCAATAATTTATCGACAGCTGTACCGTTGGGTAAAGATAAACAGTGATCCCTGACCTGCTGAAAGGTTATTCCCGCGCCCTGAAGAATCGTCAAAACTTTGCCCTCGTCTTTCCGCGTCCTTATGAACAGCCGCGGTTGTCGCAACATGGACAGCTGCCAGGCTTCATATGATATACCTTCAGAGAGCTCCACAGAAAATGGTGCGATTGCATCCGGTCTGAAGCTGATACCCAGTCTTTTCAGCAATGATTTCTTTTCCTCGAGATCGCTTCCTCCCTCCCGCAGGGGCTCAGGGATGAACGCTCTGACCTGCGGTAGGCTTGTTTCGCAAAGAAAAAGACAGATGCCCAGCCGTTCAAAGAATGGAACTGATGCATCCACAGCTTTGCTGCACCGGTACCAGCAATATGCCATCTCGGACAAAATTTTCCGGTCTCGGCTACCAAGCTTTGGATGAAGCCTGAAATAATTTCTGAGGAAATGAGTCAGTGGCAGGCCACCTTCATAATGCTCAATAACTGATTGTATATGGGCGCGAATGTATTGCAAGAGAATACAAAAATAAGTAAGGGAGATTAAGGTGCAGCAGTTACATAAATCCCTCATCGCTCAGGCTCAGATAGGAGACACCAGCTACTATCAGGTGGTCAAGTAATTTAATATCCATAAATCCTGCAGCCTCCTTCAGCTTACGCGTAAGTTCCTTGTCAGCATTGCTTGGTTGCAGGTTGCCCGATGGGTGGTTATGCGCAACGATAAGCTGGCTGGCGTTATACAGCAGCGCGTTCTTCAGAATCATCCTGATATCCGCAACCGTTCCTGTAATGCCGCCGCTGCTGATCAGCTCATGCCTGATCAGCCGGTTCGCATGGTTAAGATAAAGCACACAAAAAACTTCGTGATTCAGGTCACGCATCAGCGGTATGACAATCTCAGCGGCATCCCTGCTTTGTGTGACGGTAGTGCGTTGCAAGCCTTCAGTGATTTGACGTCGTCTGCCAAATTCGAGCGCTGCCGCGATAGTAATGGCCCTTGCCTCCCCTATTCCTTTTGTCTTTTGCAGCTCCGGGATAGAGAGGCGCCCGAGCTCATGAAGGTTATTATGGGCCTGCGACAGTACATCACGCGCAAGATCTATCGCCGACCGATCCCGGGTGCCGCTTCCTATCAGGATCGCCAAAAGCTCAGCGTCACTAAGAGACGCAGGTCCTTTCTGCGTCATTCGTTCCCGGGGACGATCATCTTCTGCCCAGTTCTTTATGCTGATGTATGCTTTTTCCATGGTTATGGGTGCTATAGAATTCCAGAAAATTAGAACATCCGTCGCATGAAAAGAAATATGTGTATTACGAATCGCTATGCGCATATTGGAAGAAGTCTGCCCCGGGCCGCTTAACTTCGCTGCCAAATTCCGGCTAAAGGTGTCAATCAGTATTACGCATCTGCCTTACAGCGCTACCCACTCGTTCAGCCAACTGGCGCTGGATTATATCGGTGGCAGTCCCAAACTTCGGTCTTTCTACGGTTATACGCCTGATTTGCAGGGCATCAGCCAGGCGATCGAGCACCGGCACAGGTACCGGGTTGACCGTAAAACACTTGTATCTGTGCTGCAAAGGCAATACAGTGCTTTAAGCGCCGGCTCAAAAACAACGCAGAACATCACGCTGCTGTTACAGGAGAACACGTTTACGATCTGCACTGCGCATCAGCCTAATCTGATGACCGGCTACCTATATTTTATCTACAAGATATTGCATGCTATTGTGCTTGCTGACCAGCTCGCAAAGAATCATCCGGGCTACAACTTCGTACCTGTATATTATATGGGCAGCGAAGACAATGACCTTGAAGAGCTGGGAACTTTCCGTTTCAACGGGCTAAAATTCGTATGGGACGCTGCCGGACAGAAGGGAGCGGTTGGCAGAATGAGTACGGAGAGTGTAAAGCAGATCCTCGATGAGCTGTTCCTGAGAATGGGCCCTCCAGGCCCTTTTTGTGACGAGCTCAAAGAATTACTGCTAACAGCGTATGGCGGTCAGCCTACGATCGGCCGGGCAACTGCCTGGCTCGTAAATGAGCTGTTCAGCCGGTATGGGCTAATCGTTCTGGATCCTGACAACCCGCAGCTGAAACAGCAGTTTACCAGCATTATGAAAGAAGACCTGCTGCACCACACCGCCAATGGCATCGTATTGCAACAGGCGGCCAACCTGTCGGAACATTATAAAATACAGGCGCATCCGAGACCGGTTAACTTGTTCTATTTACAGGATGGATTGCGGGAGCGTATTGAAAAAACCGGCGACGGATGGAAAGTACTCAATACTTCCAAACGCTGGAACGAAGCGGAACTTACAAGGGAACTTGAGCAATATCCGGAGCGGTTTTCTCCCAACGTCATTCTGCGTGGTTTATTTCAGGAGATCATACTGCCTAATGTTGGGTTTATTGGTGGCGGGGCAGAAGTAGCCTACTGGCTGCAGCTAAAGCCCCTTTTCGAACACTATAGTGTTTTTTTTCCCCCGGTGCTGCTTCGCCAGTCAGTGGCCTGGCTTGGCAGACGGGAGCATAGCCTGCGAAAGCAGCTCGGATTAAGTGTCGAAGATTGTTTTCTGCCGCAAGCCGAACTGGTGCAACAGTTTGTCCGCCGTAACAGCGATAATGATTTACACGTAGTCAGGGAGCTGGACGAACTTGAAAAGCTGATGTCTGCAATGAGAGAGAAAGCCACCAGGCTGGATCCCACACTCAGGTCGTCGGCAGAAGCTGCACTGGCAAAAATGCGCCGCCAGGCGATGGTGCTTGAAAAGAAAATGCTAAGGGCAGAAAAAAGGAAAATGCAGGATAAGCTTAGTCAGCTGCTGAAGCTGAAGGAGCTTATTTTTCCGGGCGGAGGACTGCAGGAACGGACCGACAACTTCATGCCCTGGTTTCTGCAATATGGCAGGGAGTACCTGGATATATTGTATGCAGCCATTGACCCTGCCCGGCAGGAGTTTCTCGTACTGGAAGAAGAAAATTAGAAGAAGGCATGTTTTTTGTGCCTTTATTTATCAACACACAGGTAAAGACAACTTTATGAAACGACTATTTACGACCATTTTTGCCGTTGCCGGCATCTGCACCCTTGTTTCCGCTCAAAAGACAGGACTTGACCTTGGCGTAAAGGTAGGTGCTAATCTAAGCCAGATAGATGGCAAATACTGGGAGAATGGTTACAAAGCAAATTTTCTCGGCGGAGCATTCCTTGGATTGCAGGGACCGCGGTTTGGTGTACAGATCGAAGGCATTTTTTCACAGTCGACCTATGTTGCCGGAGAGGGTTTCAACGAACTGTACAAAGACTTTTTTAACCAGGGCAAGGACTCAATAAAAGGGGGCAGCTTCCAGGTTAATTACATGAGTATACCTGTGCTCCTGAATGTAAAACTCCTGCCCTTTCTGAAACTGCAGGCAGGTCCGCAATACAGTGGAATAGTGAACGTAAAGGACAAAGAACGATTGCTCAAGGATGCAAAAGGACTATTCAAATCGGGATCGCTGGACGGCGTGCTGGGCGTGTGGATTGACTTGCCGATGCGCTTTAATGCCGGTGCACGCTATATAATCGGATTGTCCAACATTAATGATAATGACGGTGTTGCTGCGGGAAGTCAGGAAATCAGTGATGCGTGGCGACAGAAGACCCTGCAAATCCATGTAGGATACGGGCTGTTTTAGCAATAATTATTGTAGAGGAAAAGGCTCCGGTTATCCGGAGCCTTTTCCTTTGTTCCCTTATACAACAAAAGGCTGGTAAAAATCTCATTTTTACCAACCTCGTATGGTGCTAAAACTATGGTTCTTATCAGATTAACGCAGCAGGGAACTAACCTGGAGTTTGTTAGGACAGCCATACTTCTTGTTGGAGGCGCAGGAGGCCAGTAAAGAAAGCATGATTACAGCTGCTACAGGGATAAAACGACGGATTGATGAATTTACTCGCATAATTAACTACTTAATTAAAAAACTGGAAACCTCTGTTACTTTTGTACGAAGTTAAGCATTTTTGATGAAGCATATACATTTTATAGCCATAGGAGGCGCAATAATGCATCAGCTTGCCCTTGCTTTAAAAAAGCAGGGAAATATTGTGACTGGCAGCGACGATGAGATCAACGATCCGGCCAAGTCGAATCTGGCAGCTGCCGGCATCCTTCCTGAGGTATTTGGCTGGTTTCCGGAGAAAATCCATAGCGGACTTGACGCAATTGTGCTGGGAATGCATGCCAAAGGTAACAATCCGGAACTGCTGAGGGCGCAGGAGCTTAACATCCCTATCTATTCCTTTCCCCAATATATTTATGAGGTAAGCCGTCAGAAGCAGCGGATCGTGGTTGCCGGCAGCCACGGCAAGACAACCATAACCTCAATGATCATGCATATCCTCAAAGATCAGGGACAGCAATTCGATTTTATGGTCGGCGCCAGAGTTGCAGGATTTGAACAGAGTGTGCAACTGACAGATGCACCGGCAATCATTCTTGAAGGGGACGAGTACCCCGCTTCGGTAATCGAAAAAAGACCAAAAATATTCTTCTACCATCCGCAGATTAGCGTCCTTAGCGGCATAGCCTGGGATCATATCAATGTATTCCCCACTTATGAGAATTATTGTAGCCAGTTCGAACAGTACTTATCAGGCATGGACGCCGGGTCCAGGCTTTTTTACAATGCAGAAGATCCGGAAGTGGTCCGGATTGTAAAACAATCTGCGGGTCACCTTGATGCAGTACCATACCGTATGCCGGAATTCCATTATGAGGACGGCCAGGCGGTGCTGGATACTTCCTTTGGCTCGTTCAGTGCAAATGTCTTTGGAAGGCACAACCTGTTGAACATGGAAGCTGCGGTGTCTGTGGCAGCAGCGATGGGTGTTGACCGGGAAAACGCCTACCGCGCAATTGCAGGATTTAATGGCGCAGCGCGCCGTCTTGAAAAACTGTTTGCAAATGACCGTATTGTCGCCTACCGCGACTTTGCGCATGCCCCGTCGAAGCTGAAAGCAACTCTAGATGCGGTTCGGGAGGCATATCCTGATCGGGAATTGATCGCCTGCTTCGAGTTGCACACCTACAGCAGCCTCAATGAGGCGTTCCTATCACAATATGCCCACTCTATGGATTCCTGTGATAAAGCGTTTGTCTACTTTAGCCATCACGCACTTTCGCTTAAAGGGCTCCCGGAGCTGGCCAAAGAAACAGTGCACAGCCATTTCAGGCGTAGCGATCTTGAGGTTCTGGACAAGAAAGATGACCTGGAACGATCTGTTGCAGCCGCGCTTACCGGAGCCGAAAGACCTGTATGTCTGCTCCTGATGAGTTCCGGTACTTTTGACGGAATTGACTGGAATAGCTTAAGTTCGCATCAAATCAGTTAAATCTTTGCCCCATGCCTCAATTGCAGCTCAAGCGACCTATCATTTTTTTTGATCTGGAGACTACCGGGACAGATCATGCCAAGGACAGGATCGTCGAGCTGGCCATGGTCAAACTGCATCCAAACGGAACAAGGGAGAATATGGTAAAAAGGGTGAATCCCGGTATCCCGATCCCGAAAGAATCTACTGCCATACATGGGATCTCCGACGAAGACGTAAAAGATGCCCCAAGTTTCCGTCAGATTGCACACGGACTCTACGAATGGATGAAATCCTGTGATCTGGGAGGTTATAACAGCAGCAAGTTCGACATTCCCCTGCTTGCGGAAGAGTTTCTCAGAGCCGGCATCAACGTCGACTTTACAGAAAGGCATATGATTGACGTGCAGCAAATCTTCTTTAAAATGGAAAGCAGATCACTGAGCGCAGCCTACCAATTCTACTGCCAGAAAGAATTGCATAATGCGCACAGCGCAGAAGCGGATATCCTGGCCACGATCGAAGTCCTCGAGGCGCAGCTCAATAAGTACGAAAATCTGCCTTCCGATATCAAGGAACTTCATAGCTTCACAAGCGGAGAGCAATATGTTGATTACGCAAGAAGGATCGTCGTTAAAGACGGCGCACCGGTCTTCAACTTCGGTAAACACAAAGGCAGGAAAGTAGAAGACGTCTTCAATTCCGAACCACAGTATTATGACTGGATGATGCAGGCTGATTTCCCGCTTCATACAAAGCAGAAGATTTCTGAGATCCTGAACCGGATGAAACTTCAGAAAAGCGGGCTCAAAATCTAGCTAACCAGGTCAATCAGCTAACTTCAGGAGCCATACCACCGTCTAAAAGATAGTAAACACAAGCTGCAAACACATTCAGTTATAAGATTTAACGAAGTGGTTCTGCTTTATTTACTATTTTGGAGCCTTTAATTTTTTGCCCGTTTTGGACAAACTAGTCATCATACCCACTTATAACGAAAAGGAGAACATTGAAAAGATCATCCGGAAGGTAATGTCATTACCGGGTGCATTTCACGTTCTGATTGTGGATGACGGTTCTCCGGACGGCACGGCAAATATCATCAAAGGTCTTCAGGCAGAATTCCCAGAAAAGCTTCACCTCGTAGAACGCAGCGGAAAGCTTGGTCTTGGTACCGCGTATATTTTCGGCTTCAAATGGGCATTGTCCAAAGGCTATCAGTATATTTTTGAGATGGATGCGGATTTTTCGCACAACCCTGACGATTTACTGCGCCTTCACGAGGCCTGCCGCGAGGGTGCGGATGTCGCCGTCGGTTCAAGGTATGTGCGCGGCGGGAAAGTCGTCAACTGGCCCTGGGACCGTATTTTCATTTCCAGAGGCGGGGCGCTGTATACGCAGATCATCACGTTCATGCCGGTAAGGGATCCCACAGCAGGGTTTGTTTGTTACAGACGCCATGTCCTGGAAACTATTCCGCTTGACCAGGTCCGTTTTATTGGGTATGCGTTTCAGATAGAAATGAAATATAGAGCCTGGAAACTGGGCTTCAGGATCAGCGAAGTGCCCATTACTTTTGTTGACCGTACAGAGGGCCAGTCAAAGATGACCAAGGGTATTGTCAAAGAAGCAATCCGTGGTGTCTGGGCAATGAAAAAGTTTGGCAGGGAAAGAGCCCAGTGAAGGCTATCTGCAATTATTGAACATTACTTCTATCTCCGATGCATGCTCCCGGATCCAGGGCAATGTGCCAGGCCCCTCTGCGAACAGAAGATCGAGGATGCTTAGGTTGGGGATAAAGCCGGTTCTGCCTGCAAACACCTGCTGGTAGACCGGGAAGCGTGTTTTTTCCGATAGTTCACTACCGGGCATCATCCTTCTCAGGTCAGTCCCGTCCTTTGTCGTTTGCGCCGGACTTGTTTCTTCGATGAATGGAAGCTTAAGCTGATCCCTTACCCAGTGCACGGAAGCGAGGTTAAATTCTGACAGCTTATTGAACTTTGTCAGGAACAGTTGTTCCAGGGACGGCGCATAATACTCGAAAAACGGCGACCGGTTGTAAGCTGAAAACAATGTCCGCCAATGTTGTCGCTGCCAGGCTTCACCATAGCTGATACTGATTTGTTCCATGCTGGCGCGCTGGTCCCTTCCGTTCACCACCGGAATGCTAAGAAGGATGAGCCCGTTGGCGCCGGCAATATAATAACGGTTCCGATAGCTCATCTTCCGGAACCGTTCCGTATGATCCCAAATGACTGTCGCTTCATTAACAACCTTAGACCACCAGAAAATATTTGGGAAAGGCATCAGGGAACTTATAACAAAAGACATACAATTCGGCACCTGGCTATTTAGTAATTTGCAAAAGTGTTCAAATCTAACGAGTTCAGTACATCTATGATGCATTTTGGCGCTCACCGGCATCCGAAAACCATGCTTTATTCAGGAAAAGCATCCATCTTTCTATTTTTATTCCTGCTTCTCATTTCTTCGGGACATGCAGCTGGTGCAATGCAGGCGCTGGTGCGGTCGAAGGTTTTCTTTCTGCCGGAGCATGGCACTTTGCGACCCTACGTCGAAGTGTTCTACGAGATAGACCCGCTGACCATCCTGTTCGACAAAAAAGATTCGGTTTTTCAGGGACGGATCAGGGCCGATATAACAATTGCTAATGAAAAAGGAACTGCGAATGAAGAACATTATGTCCTGGAAACACTTCCCGTAACAGACGGAGCCAGGACCCTGACATTGAAGATCATGGATCTTCGTCGCCTCATGGTTCCGTCCGGCAAGTACACGCTATATGTGAAGCTTACAGATCTGATCAAGCAAGGCAATGAATCGGTCTTTACTGATTCCATTGATACCTCGGTGCCCCGGGACGCTGTGTTTCTTAGCGATATACAGCTCCTCGATACCGTTATGGCCGCGCAGGGAGAGAACACCTTTGTTCGCAACAACCTGATGCAGATCCCAATGACAGCTGATTTTCTTGAAAGAAGAGACAATCTTCATTTTTATTCTGAACTGTACAATCGCCCGGATACGACCGTCAATACTTCAATCATCAGAAGAGCTTTTATATCCAGGAAACCGTTGGGTGACGCCGTATACAGACTGCAGATCTCGGACACTATTGCACCCACATTGGTAAGCCCCTACCAGGGCAGGCTCCGGGTAGCTGCACTTTCATCAGGCAATTACTATTTGAATATTACCGCTACCGATACTGCAGGACAATTACTGGCGGGCAAATCGCAGTTTTTTCAGGTGATGAATCCGAACCCGGAAAAGGTGGAGATAAAGGAAGATACGGTCAGAGGACCGCAGCAGGTTGAGATCGTCAACCTGGCCAAATCGTTTATGGCAAAGTATACACCGGCCCAGATCCGGGCTATACTGAAAATGCTGCTGCCAATCGCAGACCCGACGGAACGTAACCGGATTGGAGACTTCCTGCGAAAGGCAGATGATATGTACGCCCGCTATTTTATAGTTAACTTCTGGACGGCAAGGGAACCTTCGCAGCCTGAACGCGCCTGGAAAAATTATTCAGAAAGAGTGAAGGAAGTAAACAAAATATTCGGCTCATCAGCACGCCCGGGTTATGAAACTGATCGCGGGATGGTTCAGCTTAAATATGGCAAGCCTACAGAAAGGGTCATTGTAAATAATGAAGCAGGAGCACTGCCCTATGAGGTATGGCAGTATAATACAATTCCCGGGCAGAGCAATGCTATATTCCTATTTTACAGGCCTGGCATTGCTGCCAGTGAATACGAGCTCTTACACAGCACGGTAATCGGCGAGCGGAGAACGGTACACTGGAGAAGTGCCCTTTACCCGAACGGAACAACTGACGGAATATCCGGATCGCGGGCGGAAACATTCATCGGTAACAGATAATGCACTATGACGCTTAGATTTTCGAAATACCAGGGAACCGGCAATGATTTTATTCTGCTTGATGACCGAGAAGGTATCATCGACCTCAGCGCAGCCCAGATCGCGCGTCTATGCCACCGTCATTTTGGCATTGGAGCTGACGGATTGATGTTGCTGCGGAAGGCGGATGGCTTTGATTTCAGAATGGTATATTTTAACGCCGACGGTAACGAAAGCACCATGTGCGGTAACGGCGGAAGGTGCATCACAAAGTTTGCGCTTGATATCGGGTTGATCCGGAATAACGCCAGGTTCCTTGCTGTAGATGGTCCGCATGAGGCTGTTGTGAACTCTGATGGCACTGTCAGCCTGCAAATGAAAGATGTGACTGGCATAGAACATCGCGCGGATGCCTTTATCCTCAATACCGGCTCTCCGCATTATGTGCAATACGTTGATGATGTTGATAGTTTCGATGTTATCGCTAACGGAAAGCGGATCCGGTATAGTGCGGAATATAAGCCTGACGGGATCAATGTTAACTTCATACAACCGGGTCCGGCGGGACTTAAAGTAAGGACCTATGAACGGGGAGTGGAAGATGAAACGATGAGTTGCGGTACCGGCGTTACTGCTGCTGCCGTCGTCAGCGCTTCCGGCCGACGGGGGCATATTCTTGTTCCGGTCAGCACGCCGGGTGGTAGGCTTTCTGTAAGCTTTACAAGCATTGATGATACTACCGCAACCGATGTCCTGCTTACCGGCCCGGCCACAAAAGTCTTTGATGGTTCTATTTCTATGTTTCAATAAAAGAGGTCCTGCATGGCAGGACCTCTTTTATCAGCGTTGCAGCATCAGCCGCCGCACCGCAATCAATCTTCCTTCCTTATCCCGTATCTGAAGCAGATAAATACCATCTTCGATGGTATCGGGCAAGTTGATCTCATTGTTGCCTGCTTCCAACTTAACCAAAATAATGCGTTTACCGTCGATCCCGCAAATTGCTGCGCTGCCGGACCGTGATATTTCTATAAGGAACTGTCCATTCGTAGGGTTCGGGTATACACTTGTTGTCACCTGCTCGCCAAAGCCGGGCACACCGGTGATCTTGCACGAAGGGAAAGTATCATTTGCCGATACCGGCATCAGCAATGCTGCCTTATAAAGAGTATCAGCAATCAGATCAGCCGAGGAGACAGAACTTCCGTTACCGTTGGTCAGAACGATCACGCCTATTTCCTTATCGGGGTTAAAATACATAGCTGTATTCACACCCGCATCACCTCCGTTATGCCCCCAGAGTGTATCCCCGTTTGAAGAAATAGCTGAGTAGAAGATAATGCCCTGGAAAGACTCGACAGGCGTTTGGGCTTGCAGCATATAAGCGACAGTGGCACTGTCGAGGATCCTGGCGCCATTGTAGCTGCCATGCTGCAGGTACATTGTCATAAAACGGGTCAGAGAGATCAGATTGGTGCGTAGCTGCCCATCCGGATAATCAGGGTATCCATATAGTCCATTGTCTACATATCCGCTCGACCACGTATAGGGGCGGGCAATCAGCGTCGTATCGGTAATCCCCGAAAGCAGGAATGATGTATTATCCATACACAGCTTAGTGAAAATCGCAGTGTCACAATAATGGTGAAATTTATCGCCGGTGATCGTCTCCACCAGATACGCCGCCAGCGTTGAGCCTACATTACTGTAATTCCAGCCAGCACCGGGGGTATAGGTATAGAAGTTTCCAGCCTGGCTGTAGTATGTTCCTCCCGGCACCAGATAATTCCGTAAAAAGCTATCGAGCGGAACCGGGGAGTCACCATATACATATAAAGAAGCCAGAGTATTCCAGTTATCCTCTATCGCGGCTGTGTGGGTCAGCAGCATCCTGGCTGTGATAGAATCCGAGGGATGGGCCGGCGTCCTCACAGAAAATGGAAGGTAGTGATTTATATCAGCATCCAGGTCTATAAGCCCTCGTTCCCAGAGTTGCATGATCGCGGTAGCAATGACAGTTTTGGAAACAGACGCCAACATAAAGATTGTTTCTTCCGTCACATCCTGGTTAGTGGCCAGGTTTGATTTGCCCAGACTTTTAAGGAACGGCAGCTTTCCTTCTTTTACGATGGTAAAGCTCCCGCCGGGCATATCGCCGGCGGCGAGTCGGTCAAGCAAATAAGTATCTGAAGGCTGGCCAAAACACGGAATGCACCCGCAAAACAGTAAAATAACGTGTAGCAGTTTTTTCATAACGACGAATGGAATATAAAAATATAAAACCACCGGCATTAATGCTGATTAAAACTGGTTTTGTCCTAAATCGGACGGGAGGATTATGATTTCCCGCCTATGCTGACATAATTCTCGATGGGAAGGCGTTTGGCGATCGAACGTGCCAGAGTCATTTCATCAGCATATTCAAGCTCGCCGCCAAAGGCAATACCTCTGGCAATAGTAGTGATCCGGACTGGGAGGTCGCGTACCTGCCGCGCAATGTAGTATGCCGTGGTATCTCCTTCAATTGTAGGACTAAGCGCCATGATCAGTTCCTCAATTCCATTCTGCTGGATCCGCTGATGAAGCGGCGCAATATTGATCTGGTCAGGCCCGATTCCGTCGAGGGGCGAGAGGATACCGCCGAGCACATGGTAAAGCCCATTGAATTGCTGGGTGCTTTCAATTGCAATCACATCACGAATATTCTCAACCACACAAACCTGTGAACGGTTCCTTCCCGGATTCGAACAGATGGCGCACACCGCAGTATCTGACACGTTAAAACACTGCTCACAAAAAACAATTTCATGGCGCATCCTGGACAGCGCACCTGTAAATTCATCCACTTTTTCCTTTTCCATTCGCATCAGCTGCAACACCATCCTCAAGGCTGTTTTCTTACCTATACCCGGTAGTTTGGAAAATTCCTGTACTGCATCCTCAATCAGTTTCGACGAAAAAATCATTGTGTTTACCCTCTCTGAATATAGTCTGCAAATTTACGATTTTTAGCCTCAGGAAGCTGATTCGAAAACGTAAAAAGCAGGCTGGAGCCTGCTTTTTAACACCTTGAATATGTACAGGTTAAGCTTCAGAATATCTACCTGACAACTATCCGGCGCGTTGCCATCCGTCCACCGATCTGTACATTGCACAGGTAAACGCCCGCTTCCAGGTTTTCAGTAGACAAAGGCAGTTCCTGCTGTCCCCGCTGCATCATTCCCAGATCTGCGGCCACGAGGGTCCTTCCCGTAAGATCTGCGATCCTGTACGCGATACGCTGCGGTTGTTCCAGGCTCAGTTGCAACGTAGCGGACCCGGCTATCGGATTAGGATAAACGGATACTGCTTTTTCCGGCACATCCAGATCATCTATGTCCGAGGTGACGCCCCCTCCGATCAGGATCATATTCCTGCAGGATGCATTATTGCTCAGGTTGATGTCATTGTATTTATTGGATACCGGATCCTCATTGATGAACATACAAAAGCTGCGGGTTCCGTTAAGATTTGCCTGGAAATTGATCTTGAACACTTTGGAGACATGCACTGTATCCCCCACTGGCACATCGCGGTTAAACGTGTAGTAGAACTGCTGATACCAGGCCCCCTGCCACTTTACCCAGATAACAGATCCGTCTATAGTGTATCCATATGAAAATACAGACCCTGAATCAATACCAGCCGGACCCTGGTTAATGATGGTTACATCGGTCCACTGATCTCCCATCGCTGTTATGTTACCATTGTGGACAGGATAGTTCATATAAACGTCCAGATCGGTCTGGTCCTGGCCTTTGGAGATAAATCCGCCGGATACTAGCAGGATCAGGAGTATAAGTTGCTTCATTGAGGGAGATTTTGTTTCAAAAATAGATTAATAATAATATTTTAAAAACAAACTTCAATTATTTTTCTGTAATCCCTACCCGGTTATCAAAGCTTCTTATTTTCCTTATGTCGCTGGGTATCCCGGAGGCTTTTTTTATCCATATTGTCCCGGAAAGCTTTTGTCAGATCTACTCCCGTCTGGTTCGCAAGACAGATAAGTACCCACAACACGTCTGCCATCTCATCTGCAAGATCCCGGTTCTTATCGCTCTCTTTAAAGGACTGCTCGCCATATTTTCTCACCATCAGCCGCGACAGCTCCCCTACTTCCTCCATCAGGATACCGAGGTTTGTCAGTTCGCTGAAATAACGGACGCCTACCGTTTTGATCCAGGTGTCCACTTCCTCCTGGGCGTTCTTTATTGTTAGTTCCACGGTTGCTATTTGTTAGTTTTCACAAAATAATAGAACTTGACAGGATATTTTCGTTCCTGGCAGTTAGAGCTGCCGATCCTGAAGCAATCATACTACACATGCAATCTTACTCATCGGATATAGAAGCGGCCAAAGCCCTCAAGATCAAATTTGAAACATTACGTAAAGCAATCGGACAGGTCATCATCGGGCAGGAAGAAGTGGTGGACAAGCTGATAACTTCCATCCTCTGCAACGGACATAGCCTGCTGGTTGGTGTGCCGGGCCTGGCAAAGACGCTGCTGGTAAAAACGGTGGCGGATGTGCTGGACCTGTCGTTTAAGCGTATTCAGTTTACGCCCGACCTTATGCCCAGCGACATTACAGGTGCAGAGATACTGGATGAGAGCCGGCAGTTCAGGTTTCTGAAAGGACCCATCTTTGCCCACATCATCCTTGCGGATGAAATCAACCGTACCCCTCCCAAGACCCAGGCTGCACTGCTTGAAGCAATGCAGGAAAAGAACATCACTGCCGGAGGGGTTGTCTACAGGCTACCGGCTCCATTCTTCGTACTTGCGACACAAAACCCGATTGAGCAGGAGGGTACCTATCCGTTGCCGGAAGCGCAGCTCGACCGTTTCATGTTCATGCTGACACTCGATTATCCCAGCTTCGCTGAGGAAGTAACGATTGTGCGTAACACAACCGGATCCGGAGGCGCTGAGCTCACCAAGGTGATGAGCGCCGAGGAGATCCTTCAGTTCCAGGAGTTGGTTCGAAGGGTACCGGTGCCCGATAACGTGCTGGAATATGCGGTGGGACTTGTTCATAAAACCCGGCCCTCATCGGGCAATGCGCCGGAGGCGACCAGGCAATATATTGCCTACGGCGCGGGGCCCAGAGCCTCTCAATACCTGGTGCTCGGAGCAAAATGTCATGCCTTGCTCCAGGGAAAATATTCACCCGATATCGAAGATGTTCAGGCTATGGCGCTCCCCGTGCTGCAGCACCGCGTAGTGCGCAATTACAAGGCTGAAGCAGAAGGTATCAGTCAGGAATCCCTGATCAGACAATTGATGTAGCATGCAACAGATAGAACAGAAAAAGCGGTTCCTGAAAGAAGAGTATGTGCGCCTGCTTCGGCAATTACCGGCAGACAGCGCGCGCAGATGGGGCAAAATGAACCTGCAGCAAATGGTGGAGCACATGTCCGCCTCTGTGCGCGTTGCAAACGGGCGAGATCCGCATCAGCTGGTCACACCGGCTGAAAATATACCTAAAATGCAAGCCTTCCTGATGAGCGAAAAGCAATTCAGGGAAAACACATCCAATGTACTGATGCCTGAGGAGCCGGTCCCGGCGCGACAGCCGGATATTGCAGCGGCACTGGACGAATTACAGGAAGAGATCGATGAGCTGTTTAGCGCCTTTCAGGACCAGGAAGACAAAACAGTCACCAACCCTTTTTTCGGAAATCTGAACTTCAATATGTGGGTGCAGCTGCTGCATAAGCATGCCTGGCATCACCTCCGGCAGTTCGGGGTTGAACAACCGGTCTCCGCAAGCTAGTTTGAAGCGTTGCCGTCATAAGCCAGCATTTGCGATGCTGTCCCTTCTGCCATACACTATCGCTTTGCAGCCCCATACATCCAGCATTGCAGCCGGAACAAGATGCTTTTCGACCGCTGCTTTAACCTGCCCGATCTCTTCATCCGGGCCGCTGGAAATAATTAACGCCATGCTATCCTGAATAGACGCGCCAATTGCTTCATAGTTGGCATCCCACTGAAGCAGTTTCGCATCGCGGATCCTGGCCCACCTGCTCCTCTCCGGGTGGATCTGTGTGTAATAAATAAACGCCGGCCTTGCACTATTGTGCAGGTAAAGATTCTCAGCCGATATACCGGGATGAGCCATCACGAAACTCATGCCGTCTGTTATCGGCTCTACCTCTTTCGGTTTGCTGATCATTTCCTGGGCCATGCTATGATGTCGCACCGTTCTCATACCGAATAGAAGCATAACTGCAGTGCCGGCGATCGCCAAAGGCTTCCAGGGTAGTTGTACAAACTGATTCATGCCATAACCGATTAGTATCAGTATCAACGGCATTGTAAATAGTGCAACCCGGGGTATCAGCGAATATTGATTAAGGGCCGCCGCCAGGTACACCAATAGTAAGGGTACTATCACGAGAACTGACCTCCGGAAGTTACGCAACACCAATGCAATAATGCCGATACAGATCAGTATGGTATTGATCTTAAAGCTGAAATCATTGTACCCCGAAATCTCCTGTATCAGGTTCTTAATGAGGTTCCAGTTATGCTCCCATTCCTGGCTGCCCGATGGTGTCGCGTATAGGAAATACTGCTGGTGAAAGCTCTGGAGGTAATTGCTTTCAATCTGGGGTTTTAAAATGAGCAGGTAATAGATGCCAAACTGCATCAGCCAGACCAGGCTTAAACCGGTAATCATGAACATAGCCTTCCTTTCCCTGCGTAAAACCGACTCCGTGAAGTAAAAAACACCCACTCCCGCCAAAACAAACACTGCCGGCATAGCTGCCCAGATGGCAATTGTACCCGCCGCCACCCAGGCTAAGAAAAACTTCCGGTATTGTCCGGTTTCGAGCCTTAGCTTCAAGGCGAGCAGGATAAGGGAAAGTACTACCAGCACATCAGACATATACTGCTTCACCTCGGTGGAATAGCGGATCATTATATAGCTTACAGCCATCAGCGCCATCGGGTACCAGAGGGTCCGGATGGAGATCAGCTCACGGAGCAGCAGATAGAATACATAAAATGCAGCAATAGCGCACAGCAGGGGAAACAGCCGGAATCCGATCTCTCCATAGCCCAACAGCCCGGTCATGAGCTTCAGCGCCCAGAGGAAAACCGGCGGTGCGTATTGTTCATAGCTTAAGGGCTGCGCCAAACCCAATAGTCCGCGCTCCGCTACATTCCTCGCTACATTCGCCTCATCTATGAACAGATCCCTGCTCTGCAACAACACAATGACCCTTGTCACCACCCCGGCAAAAACTGCCAGCGCGATAAGAAACTTAAAGAAAAGGTCTATATAGCGGCTTTTGAATCTTTGGTCAGACACGATGCAAACCTATACTAAACCAGTTAAAAATTATATTTCCCTGCTGCAGCACAAATGGCCGGCGGACCTCCCGGTCTGTCCAGGGAAAGAACTTGGATACAAAAAGTATAAATTGCATCCTGTTTCCGGAACGGGAACTTCTTAATATTAATTAACTACTAAATTCGATATGGCTCTGACTCAATTGAAGAATTTTGCGGAAGGGAAATGGGTAACAGCCTCCAGTGAAGGAGATGTGCTCTATAACGCGGTGACCGGTGATCCGATCTATTGCGCCAACAGTGAAGGATTGGACTTCGGCGCTATGATGGACTACGCCCGGAAGGTCGGTGGTCCTGCGCTGCGCAAACTTACCTTCCACCAGCGTGGACGAATGCTCAAGGCGCTTGCCATGTACCTGCTGGAACGGAAAGAGTATTTCTATAAAATCAGTACCTACACCGGTGCCACCCGTGCCGATAGCTGGGTGGATATTGAAGGGGGTATCGGTAACCTCTTCTCCTATGCGAGTCTCCGCCGGCAGTTTCCCGACGAACGGTACTATGTAGACGGAGAAGCAGCAAAGCTATCCAAGAACGGCACCTTTATTGGACATCATATCATGGTACCCAGGGAAGGTGTAGCCATTCATATCAATGCTTTTAACTTCCCGGTATGGGGCATGCTTGAGAAAATTGCGGTTAATCTGCTGGCGGGAGTTCCCGCTATCGTAAAGCCGGCTACGCTTACTTCCTTCCTCACCGAAGCGGTGTTTGAGGAAATCATTAAGTCAAATATATTCCCCGAAGGCTCCCTGCAGCTGATATGCGGATCGGCAAGGGGCATCCTGGATACCGTTGAAACGCAGGATGTGGTCACATTTACAGGGTCAGCCGACACGGGCAGAAAGCTGAAGTCTCATCCCCGCATCCTGGCAGAGGCAGTGCCGTTCAATATGGAGGCAGATTCCTTGAATTGCTGTGTGCTGGGACCCGATGTTCAGACGGGCATGCCTGAGTTCGACATCTTCATCAAAGAAGTAGTCAGGGAAATGACCACCAAGGCTGGTCAGAAATGTACAGCTATACGCCGCATCATTGTGCCCGCAGACCGGGTTGAAGATGTACAGATCGCACTTGGTAAGCGCCTTCAGGGGACAACCATCGGAGACCCGTCAAAAGAAGGTGTGCGGATGGGACCCCTCGCAGGTATCTCACAGCGTAATGAAGTGCGCGAAAAAGTACAGCTACTCTCAAAAACTCAGCAGATCGTTATCGGCGACCTGGAAAAATTTGAGGTGATCGGTGCCGATAAGGAAAAGGGTGCCTTCCTGCCGCCAATCGTGTTTTTCAACGATGATCCATTCCATAAAGTAGACTGTCATAATGTTGAAGCCTTCGGACCGGTGTCAACACTTATGCCTTATAATACCCTTGACGAAGCCATGGAGCTGGCACGTATGA
>Ga0196964_10000283_pt1 | contig 37960 bp, 58 predicted proteins | sample S1_10metaG_FD_148615 | JGI IMG/M metagenome (GOLD analysis project Ga0196964, IMG submission 148615) | Soil microbial communities from Anza Borrego desert, Southern California, United States - S1_10 | ecosystem: Environmental > Terrestrial > Soil > Desert | place: USA: California | collected...
TACCAATCCCTGCGCTACTCGCTGCGCTGAACTGAGCCGCAGAGGTTCCATCTGGTGAACCGATGAACGAAACAGTCCCCGAGGTTATATTGGACTGTATAAGGTATGAGCGTTGCGTACCTGTGTCCAGCTTCCCAATAAGGCTTTGAGTGGTGGCCGTGAGGCTGTCTGGAGCAGCGTCGTAAATCATTTCTATGTCACCTGTTATGTCAAGAGCGGACTTGTCATCAGTCATAACATAGTTGCCGTTGACACCAGGCAAATCCACATAGGTGTCCTGTTGTACAAGGGCATTACCCTTATTAACCCAGACATTGCCGTAAGCGTCCGTCCAATATGTTGCCAGTCCTGCCTTAGTTCCAGCGGTTGAGGATACGACAGATAATAGTGCTCCTGAGCGTCCAGACAACAGCAGTCCATCTTTACCCACCGCCGTTGAACCTATACCAGAGGGTAGTGTTAGTGTTCTGGCTACGGTGGTATCAACCTCTAAGCCTGAAAACGTGTTTGAGCCTGTAATGGTCAGACCACCGGCAGAGGCGGCTACGTTATATCTCAGTATTCCGTAAGTTTTGCCACCACCAGCGAATGTTCGTGTATTCGCACTCGCATTGCTCAGCACGAATGTCGCTTCGTCAGCATCGACGGTAGCAGTCGATGTGAGACTCACGAAGGTCTGCGTCGCCGTCGTCGTGAACGTGGACACGCTGGTGCCGAACAAGAATGTCGTTCCGGCGCCTCCGACGAGCTGACCTCCAAACGTCAGCGAGCTTGAGCCGAAGTTAACAGTTGCTCCGCTTGATACCGTAACCGTAGCCGCCCAGGAAGCCGTGTAATTTGCGGTGTTAAATGTACCAGATGCAACCAAAAAGGTATTGGTTGTACTAGTAAAGTCGCTACCAAGCGAGTATGACCCTGTAGTTGAGTTAATCTGCATTGCTACGCCGATGGCTACACCATTAGTCGTAATCGTGTGCGACCCTCGACCAATAAATACCCACAAACTACCGGAAGCGACGGTTACACCCATTCCCGAGGCAAGCGTTAAGCTACCTGTCATATTTGATGTTGTGTTCACGGCGCTCGCCATACGTAAGGTCGTGCCCGTAGCTCCAGTCCAGTCGATATTTCTACCTAGACGCGGCATGTCTGTCGTAACAGTTTGTGTTGCGCTAAAGGCAGAAGCGATAACTACGTCATCCTGACTGAGGGGCACTCGGCTTGTCCACTTCGTCACATCAGACCAGTTACCACCACTCGTACCTTGCCATGTTTGTGTTGTGCTAGGCGTGAAGGTAATCCCAGAGTTCCCCGTGTTATCTCCCGAATTGCCCGTAATCGCAGATAAATTCCAGCTTGCCGCCCCCGCTCCTGTGATGTCTCGCCAGTCCGAATTTGACGTGGACACTGCCGCTGCGGTGATTGTTCGACTTGTCCCAACTGTAAATGAGGCTACTAATAATCGGTTATTCGTACTATTTCCATTAGCTGTGAATGTACCCGTAACCGTTACGTCTCCACCTAGTGTTAGGCTGTCTGTCTTAACGGCTGTTCCGGTGCGGGACAGGTTCGTCACAGTTGTGGGCGCTGCGATTGTGATGAGGGAACCACCGGCTCCCGTAATGTTTAGCGTCCCGTAGACGACACCTGAACCCGCCGCCGAACTGCCGTGATTAAATATGGCGCTCGAGCCAGTCAGATTGATTGTGCTCGATGCGCCAGACATGGTGAATCCCGTAGCGGTTTGCACCGTCCAGGCCGTGTTGGCACTAGTCATCGTCAGAGACGACGTTCCAAGGGTCAATGAACGTGTGGTGCTGTTTGACGACGAAAACAGCCCAGAAGTTACAGTCTTACTGTTCGTATCAAAATGTCCTGCGGCAAGAGTAATCGTTGCTGAACCTCCGGTAGCCGTAAGGTTGTCTTGCAGTGTCCACTTACCGCCTGCGGTAAAGAAGGTTAGGCCGCCCATAGTCTTGCCAGCCGTAGTAATTGGCCAGCCAGCTCCACCGTTGTCCGTAGTAGCATTGAAGCGAATAGCACTTAATGAGCCAGCATTGTTATAGGTCATCCCAGAGGACAGGGTAAGCGCTCCGCCTGAAGCGTCTCCTATCGCCAGTCCTGGGGAAGCGTTACTATTGGTAAAAGTGCCCGTAAAACCTGTGAAGTTCAAGGAACGGCAGACCGCTTGTAGGGCGGTGGCGCTGGTCGTGATGGTTCCGGTGCCACTGTTAGCGTCAAAGAATACGTCGTCGGCAGCAGTAGGAACTGAAGAACCGCCAGCACCTCCAGAAGTAGCAGCCCACTTAGTTCCGGCAGTAGTGTCCCATGTGGCTGTGCCGCCAACCCAGAATCTATTCGCCATCTGTTACCTACTTGTATGCTAAGTTTACTGTGATTTCGTTGGCGGCCACTGCTCCTGTATCGGAGTCGGCTACGCCAGTCGTTAGCGCCAAAGCTATGCCTATTGTAAATTCTATGCCTGGAAGCCCTATTGGAATGTTCGTACCTGCACCGGCCGCATTACCGGGAATGAGAAAAGTGTGAACTGGAACATCTGTACCCACTACAGGGCTAGACGCCTTATTGTAGATTTTCAAATAACGAGCCGAAGCGTTGATATTACCTGCAGATATGTTATATAGCGTACCTGCTGAAGCCTTGACGCTGGTTGCATTAGTCGTAGCGGCTGAGACTAACTTAAAGGGGGTAGCACCACCGGTTGCCATTGCTGAGATAGTGCCTACATTCGTACCGTCAGGATTGGTTACCCTTAGCGTGTTCGGGAACTGGGGCTTCATGCGAGTAGCAGTCTCGATTGACTCTAGTTGCTCGGAGATTCGTTTCCACGCATCTAATAATTCGGAGTTGTCGGTCTCAGGTATCTCAACTTTGGGGATTTTCTTAATCGCTGAGTTAAAGGCGTCGGGAATATCTTTCTTTAGGATGCGCTCGATACCTCTCAGGTCAACGTCAGGGGGACTCACGTTGACCTGGGGAGCATCCACGTTCACTACTGGTTTTACGTCCTTGGCCTTCGCAGCAGCCCCTACAGCCTTCTGCAGCTTCTCAACCGCCTCAACTACAGGTGTGGCGTAATCAGGCATTTCAGGGGCTTTCTGTTGCCTAAACTCTAAGATAGCCTCCTGCATATTCTTTAGAATCTTAACGAAGTCATCACCCGTAACATGGTCAATAATAAGGGTTTTGCGGCCAGGGTCCTTGTTCTGGTCGTCCATGATACCCAGCATCTCCTGGGCCATAGCTGCAATGTCTTCTAAGGTTTGGAGTTGCTTAACGTCCTGCTGCCACTTCTCCAGTTTTTCACGTTGTTCCTCTGTCAGTTTGCTTTCGTCAAGTCTTGGTTTTTTGTCCATTATCTTACCCAACGGAGGTAGCGCCGGAACTCTTCAGCCCGTAGCATCACCTCTCTATCTCCTACTTTAAGTATAAATATACCGTCTTTTTCGGCAGCTTCGTTCATGTTCCAAATCATTTCCACCTTGTCTCCGGTACTGTAATTCAGCAGTCTAGCCCGGTTAGAATCACGTTCAACGATGACGTCATAAGTGGACTTATTGTTCGGACGCAACTTTTGTTTCGTCTGTATCTTTTCCATTGTAGAACCTGATTTTAGTTTAGCACAAAAGGAAAGCGCCAGCATAAGCTGACGCAATCCCAAGCGGAAATATCCTGTTTAGGTTATTTCTTAGAACTCTTACGAGAGCGAGAAGTGTCGCTGTGCTCTTCGGCCTGAACCTCGTTTGCTGGTTCAGCGTCCTGCTTAGCTGCTGCAACTTCTTTGTCAGTAGCGAAACGAGGGTCTTGGTCCTGGTTTCCGCCTTCTGGCACACTCTTGTAAGCTGGTTCGTCAAGTCCTGTTGGGCGAACTTCTGGGTCTCCAGTCTCTTCGCCGTCAGCGTCGATAGCGTCCCAAGGGCTGTTGTGAGCGCCTTCACCATCAACAAGGACTTTGCTAACATCACCACCAACAGCTACAAGGTCGTGACCTTTTTGAACTGGGCGGTTAATGTTTGGGTAAACAGGGGCTTCTTCGCCGCCTGCAACCTTCACTGCTTCTTTCAAGTCTTCCTCAGTGTCGGCGAAAATTGTCTTGCGACCGCCGTTCTTGAGGTCAACTGTTTCAGAAAAACTCATGTGTTACTCCTTATTTTCTATTACTTCTAGCTTACCGTGCAGGGGAGTACTTAAGAGAGTGTTCAGCGCTTCGCCTTTTTTATGGGCTTCCAGCACTGTTCCCTTAAGTACCCTCGGGTCATTGGGGTCCCTGGCTAAGTGGAGCGTAACCTTGGGCTTGTCGCCAAGTTCCTCAGTTTGTGGGTCCACATCAGCCTGACGCATTAAATGTTCTTCCCGCCTGCTACTTGTGCTACAGACCTAGCGGCCGGTAACAAAGTGGTTGCTGTTCCTGCCTGAGCAGTCATGTTCTTTAGCGTGTAAAGAAGTTTCTCCTCAAGCTTACTGTCGTTGTGATAGGCAGTAGCGTCAACATTGACTGCTGCTGCTATCAGTTCCATTTCTGCTCTACTCCACGACATTATATTCTCCTTTCAAAGATTAAGGAGCGGTTGTGCGGGTTAACTCGATGACAGCAGAAGCACGTTCTACACCGACACCGTAGATGGTGTGCAGGGCGGTCTTCCAGCCCAAGGCGTCAACTGAGTATTCAGCTTCAAACCGAGGAGCTTGCTGCTTAGCGATGCTAATAGCGTCACGATGGAAGAACAGATTACGTCCAGTTGTGCTGGTTGGCACGTTCTGGGAGTGGTAAAGTTCCATTCCATATACGTTAGCTACTAGACCAGTACCGCCGTTAACAGCCAGTCCGGTCTTACCAGTCTGGTCGTAGGCGGTGTATTTGTTAACGCTTAACAGGTCAGCCTTAGTGTTGTTACCGATGATACCTCGGCGGCCTTCCTGCGGTACGTTAGCAGCGTCAAAAGCTGTAACAACGGCGATAATATCAGCGTCGTCAACAGCAGCGCCACCAGCGACAGTTGTACCGGCTGAAGCGTAAAGTGCTAACAGGTCGGTGTCAATCTGACGAGCGAGGGCTTCTGCCATTCGCTCCTGGAAAGCTTGCTTAAGGTCAAAGGTAGCCTGTACTCGGGCGATGTCTTCAATAAGGACACCGACGTAGTAGTGCTTGTCAACTGTCAGCGTTACTGGCGCACCTTCAGGTGAGTCATAAGTAATGTTGGTGCTGGCAGCTTTGGCACGGGCGTTAACTGCTGCTGTGAATGGGATGTTGAGGACGTCACCGCCACCCTTCATCAATCCACTGCGGTCCTTTACGAGCTTAGCGGCTTGTAGCGCTCTGTCGAAAGGTTGTGCAATTTCCCGTGTCCATATCTCAGGGATGTACTGAGATGTTTGAGCAATAGCTCGAGTTACATTCGAGCCAGTGGTTGGATTAGCCACGTTAAATCTCTCTTTCTAATTTTAAATTATTGTTTTGGAGGTTTCATGCCGATGGCTGCGTACAGCTCCTCGGTGGTCATCTCCTCTGGTGGTTTGGTTAAGTCTAGTCTTTTAGCGGAGCTACCATCTGGTCTAAGACCTGTGGAGGCGGCTTGCTTAGCTACGTTCTTAACCGTTTGGGCGTTTTTCTGCCCGGCAATCTCTTCTACTAACTCCATGTTAGCTTCAACGAAATCCGCATAGCTCATATCTGCGCTTCTCACTGTCTGGGTGTCGGGGTCGAAACCTGACATTTTTAAGTACCAGGTGTTCATGGCGTCAGCTACGGCTGGATGAAACTCTTCCGAATTCGGGTCTAATATCGGGTACTTCTTCTCGACTACAGGGGCGTCTATTTTCAGTGACGTCTTCCAGTCGATGAATTCTGCCCGTTTAAGTCCTTCGTTGTATTGGCTCTCACCATAAGTTCGACGGTCGTTCTCTAAGGTATTTACCACTTCGTCGTCGGCGTCGAGTGTCTGGCGGTAGTCCAATGCTTCAGGTTGTTTGGGAGGTTGCTGCTGCTTTTGACGGGGGTCTCCGTACTTGGCAAGCAATTGTTGAATCCGCAGTTGTTCTCTTCTGCTAGGTGGCGCAGGTTCTTCGGTCGTGCCTTCTTCCTGTGGCTCTTCTGCAGGAGCTTCTGCTTCTTCGGTATCTGGTTCAGCCTGTTCCGTCGGCTGCTCTTCAGCTTCGGGTTCAGGGGCTTGAGGTTCAGTTGGCTGTTCAACGACCTCCTCATCCTCTGTTACTGGATTTTGTGGTTCGTCTGCCATACTTCCTCTTTTCTGACCTCGTTTACATCCGGTCGGCGATGTTTATTTCATGCCACGTATAACGGCGGCAGGCCCGTTATGCTTATAATACCACTTTGCGAAAGACAGGCAATCCCTCGTCGTCCGTTCCCTCTAATATATAGTCGGTTGGAATCGTCTGTACTAGGCGGCCCATATCCGTCATTCCCTCTAGTTGGTTGCCTTTAAGGGTCCAGGAGTTGGGTTTGAGCTGTTTCATATTTTGTGCCAGCTCGTCTTCGGTAATGTGGGCAACAGCGTCAGGAGGGGTAAGGTTTAGTACCTTCCTATAGAAGTCTGTATCGGGGTGAAAATATCTACCCACACTAGCGACCCTTGGTGTATAGAGGCAAAGGACTCATATACTTAGGTTTGGCCGACTCATCGTATGGAATGGCCGCATAACGGATTGGAAACCGACCTCCGGTCTCCCATCCTACATTTCTTACGCCCTGCCCCGTTGGGTCATATAGAGGTGGTCCACCTACGAATCGCAGAACAGAAGAGCCTGCTGGTTGATTCATTATCCGACCACCCCTACCTATCGTAGGTAAATTACGTGTTGTTAGTGTGGATGGTAGTGTCGGAAACTCATTTATTGGCCATGGTTTTTGTGGAGGTAGAGGTCTCATCACAGTCTGATATGTTCGTCCCTTATCAAAGGGGCTGACTTGAGCCGATAGTGCTTCTATTTGTTTTAGTATGCCTCGCATAATTATTTACCTGACTTTTGTTTAGCATCCTCTTCGACGGCTTCGTTTGCTATCTGGTAACTGTTTAACAGAGCGTTGAATTCGGCGATTACGGCGTTGGCTACTACCCAGTCTTGGGGTGTGGGCAGGACGCCTTCTCTGACGTCTCTTCCGTCCGGCAGGTGGGATTGGTAGAACTTAATCCGGTCTTCGCAGTGTTGCTTGATTCTGGCGAACTCTGAACTACGGCTATACTTAGCCATCTTCTTTTCTTCTAATAGAGAGGTTTCGTCTACTTGCATTTGCGGCAGTTCTACCCCTGTGTCATCACCTGTGATTATGTTTTGTGGTCCTGGCACTACATCCCCGCAATCTGGTCTGCTACCTGAGCTATATCAGGGTCATGGAACAGACCTGCTTTATTTGCTATTCCTGTAGGTTGTGAGGCTTCTGCTTTCTGGATTTGCTCCAGCTTGGAGTCTAACTCCCTCTGTTGCATCTGTTGTTGCACTTCCTGAAGTTGCTGAGAGAGTTGCTCTACTTGCTGCATGAGCTGTTGTTCTTGTGGACTTGGACCATCTTTGGCGGTGATGAACTCGTCGGCATGTTTAATATCGCTAAGCGTACCAAAGGCGGCAGCAATCTTATCTGGGTGGAACTCAAATCGTTGGTCGTCCTTAAAGATGTTCTGGAATCCACTTAAGTCGTTTATGAACTGACGAAGGTTCTGAAGCTGCTTCTCCTTGTTGATTTTCATCGTAGAGTTAGGCGTGATACTGAAGCGGTACTCTACGCCCTTAAGTGAACCGGGCTTGATTGTGAGGTCTCCGACTGTGCCGGTCTCGTCCACTTTAAAGTTCTTAAACAGTTTGGTGATGTCTGCGTAACCAGACTTGATGATGGCTTGAATGTCTTCTGCGAACAGGCTGACAGGCACGTCTTCGGTTCCGATGTTCGCAACAAGACTAAAGAATCCATCTGTTAACTGCTCGATGGCAGTCTCAAGGTGTCGGCGTTCTGCTCCGTCTCTCGTAGCTTCAACGGCGTTATACATCTCAATCGCCGCCGGAGTTTTACCTTGACTTGGATTGAGGGCTTCGGCTCCAGGTATTGAGGCGTTTTGGGTTCCATATAAGGATAGAAGACTTCCAGTAAGATTCGATTGAGCGGCTTGGTAAGTAGAAAGTCCAGCGGTGTTGGTAGGCATTGGACGGATAGAATTCGGAATAGTCTCCATCAGAACCGGGTTAGGCTTCGTTACGTCTAGTGTATGTTTCACGACACCGTTAGCGTTGACGATAATTCCAGGCGCAAGGTTTCGTTTCAGGTTAGCGAAGTAGAAATTGGTCAAACCGTCTCTACCGAACTGCAGAGGCTTGGCCCGCTGGAAGTCACCTAATCCGTAGAAGGAGTCGAATAGCGGTTGAGAGTACTTTATAACAAAGGGTATGCGTCCGTTTTTGTGTGGGTTCTTGAGGCGGCGAATCTCCCTGAATCCGTGGTCAGGAGTAAACGTACACCACTCTCCCTTAGGTCCAGCTTCGTATCGTGTAGCCAGACATATACCTCTCTTCGTTCCCCCAGGCGCACGGTCTCTCTCTATAAGTGTGTCCTGCTCGTTGTCGTTGCCTGAGCTTTTGTCTGAAGTGTAGTCTAGAAGTTCCCGGATGGCTTTACGATTCCAGCCGTCACCTTCTTCTTCGTTGTCATATATATCTTCTAATCTTTTGCGGCTGACCCAAGTAAGGGCGGTGACGTAATCCATGTCTTCGATGGAAACTTTACCCTGTTGGGGAATGAGATTTCGAGGACTCCACAGCCAGCAGTCAGGACCGACATACCCGGTGTGAGAAGTGGTCCAGTCATAGAACATCGGCATATAACCGTAAACTGAGGAATAAAGCTGCCACAAATTGAGCTTCTCTAGAAAGGGACGCTGAGAGTTAGCATTAGGATAAATCCACTTCTGCCTAAGAATGTCCATGAATATCGCTTTACCGATGTCAGCCCGTCCTGCGGATTCGGTTTCACCCTCTGGCATTTTGGCGATAACACGGTCAGCCCGCTCTTTAGCTAGGGTCATTGCGTAGGAATCAGTAATTTTGCTGGAATCTACGGAATGGGAGACGGAATCGTACACCATCCCGACCAGCATGGCCTCATAACTATCGAAAGAGGAAATATACTGTCGGTGAACGTCCCAATCCGATTCGTAATCTTTCCTAAAATTTACTTCATATCGTGATTTTTCGTCACTTTTGTCGTTTTTTGTGTCAGTTTCGGGGTATTTTGCCATGTTTTTTCCTTTAAAAGGCTATGTTTTTAGTCTAGCACATCCCATACATGAATTATGCAACGACATAAGTCTGAGGAAAGATAGGGCTTTTCATAACCAGGATACTTTTCCATAACACCGTTTAGCCATTGTTCCATCTCTTCGATAGTCTCGGTGCGCTTAGAAATGTATTTACCCTGTTCTGCTTTTAGTGCCATTACTGCTCCTTATAATAATCCATATTGGTTAGTACTTTTTTCCAGTTCAAACGTGAGCGGCTTGTCATCCTTCACTAGTCCGTACTTCATGTGCAGGAAGAAATATCTGAGTGCGTCCGGTCCGTGGTCATTCTCTTTAACAGGTATATCAGATGGGTTGCGTTCCTTCTTCTCCTCTGGGAAGCGGTAGGACTCTAGTTCAAAAATAAAGTGTTTACAGTTTGAGCCTACAAATAAGCTAGGTTTGGGCAGACCAACTAGTTGTTGCCGAGCCTTCAATTTCTCCGTAACCAAAGCTATTCCGGTCGCATAGCCTTTTGAGTCACTAGTTTTGTTCACTCCCACTATTGGGAAGTGTCTCTGCATGACTTCAATCGCATCCCGGTTGGCGGAATCTGCGACCATCAGGACGATTCGCTTGTCTCCGATGACGTTCTTAATTCTAGGAACCAGATTATCCAGAGTTTCCTCTTTTCCGTAAACTTCGTCCACTACATACCAGGTTTGGTCTTTGTCTACCCCTAATAATAGAAATGCTGTGGTGTGCCAGCCGAAGTCAATCGCCCCATAATAAGTCAAATCTTGGGGAATATCTGCTGGCTTGACTAGATGCCCGCCCTCTTCTTTTAATTTCCGGTTAAACAATGGGTAAACAGCTCCTTGTACGCTTCTAAATTCTAGTTCTACTTCCTGCAAAAAGCTAGACAACGTACCTTTACGCTCAGCTTCAGCTCGTTCTTGCTCAATAAACTCCTTCTTGACAAAGGGTGAATCTCGCCAAGTTGCCTCTTGATAGAACCATCTTGGGTTTTCCTTTGCATCTAATACGAGGTCATAGAAGTGGTTATAACCTCTCGGCGTACCCATGAATATCGCCCATCCATCGGTGGTGGTGAAGAAATGCTTATAAACCATGTCCCAGTTTTCTGGATTTTGGTCGGCATACTCATCAAAAATTATTCCGTGTCCCTTAAATCCACGATGGGAATCGGCTTGGTCTGAGCCCAAAAACTGAATCGTACTCCTGGGCAGTGTCTTATCGTGATTAACAATAACTGTTTCGCCGGACGGAAGTTTAACTGGAGAATTTTCGATGTATTCTAGTGTGATTAAGAGGTCAAGTTGGTTAGGGTCACCGTAAATTATCTGTTTAGGAATCGTCGGTACATACTGACGCCATACAACCTCTTTAGCCTGCTTATAGGTTTTAAACACCACAAAATAGCGTCCTTGGTTTAAAACAGCTGAAATCCAAGCGTGTTGGGTCGAGAAGTAGGTTTTACCCGACTGACGACCCCACATCAACACGCCACGTTTGTAGCCGTCCTGCATGAAAGCTTTATGAGCAAGCGCCTGCTTTTTGTGGGCGACGTAGCCCACTACTTTACTCCGAGAGTCTTTTTGATGTCCCTAACCAAATCTTGCATCTGGTAGGTGCCATAGTTCTTTTGGTTATGGTTTATCATGTGCCACCGTCTGATTAGTTGCGGTATGGTGCTCATCTTACGCCCTAAATTTAGTGGTCATCTTGTCAAACGGAATTGAGCCTGATTCCTCAGAATTCCGAGTGAAAACCTGCACGACTTGGCCGCCAATCACTTCGTCCTGGATTTTGGCTTCATCCTGAGTAGGTCGTGGCCAAAAGATGTCAAACAACCAATCTCGAACTCTCATGTAACGCATTTCATTTAAGAACAATCGCTCGTCCTGCTCGCCAACTTCGATTCCGTTTTCCCTGGCGATAGCCATCGCAGCCTGCGGGTCTTCGTGGAACACAAGCTTTCTAACGATGTAGAACTTGTCCATTTCTTTTCCGGTCTTGGGGTCGGTCACTTTAACCCGGTTTCCCTGGTCGTCTAAGACCAACCGGAGGAGTGTGACGTTGAACTTCGGTTCACGGATATTCTGACCGGTTTTAGTCTCGTAACTGGAAATTCCCACCTCGTAGGTGATTTCGTAGTTATGTTTGAAAGCTAGCGGCTGGAGCCGAGGCTCATCTGAAAGCCGGGGGGTAGGGTCAGGATAAGCTGACGGGTCTACCGTGTATTTGGTGAATTCCCCTAAGAGTCTTCCTTCCCGGTTTAACTGGGGGTCGTTGGGATTTTGCTGGGCTTTGTTCTGATTGACCATCGCTTGGCGCATCAGGTCCATCATTTCCTTCATTTCCAAGACTTGGCGTTTTAAGTCATTTACGTCTTGGTCTGGAGCTATTTCCGGTTCCTCTTTTGGTTCCGGTCTAGGTGTTAAAGGCGTCTCCGCTTTCTTTTCTCTGGCGGCACGCATCTTCTCACCCCAAGCTTTACGCTCTTCGGGTGTCATTTCTTTCCTTGGCATATTACCCTCACAAATTAATTATTTTGTTTTAAGGGTGTTGTATTTTCTTTATTTAAGCATAAACTCGAACTAAGATGCAATACATGGTTCGGTTACCTGAGAAGCTGAAAATCTACTACAACGACCGGGTGTACTCCCCTGAGTACTCCTCACTAGAACCTATTTGGTTGGCGGACAAGCTGATTAACGACGGTGGGCGGGAAGATTTGTCCGTGCTGGATGTGGGCTGTGGTTCGGGAGTCTTAGGTCTGGGAATAAAAAAACTCCACCCCAAAGCCCAAGTTTTTCTATCTGACGTAGACCCAGAAGCCGTGAGGGTAGCAAAACTCAACTCCAAGCGATTAGGGCTTCCTGTAGTGGTCTACGACGCCGACATGCTACCTGACGGGAACTGGGACATCATCGTGGCTAATCTACCTACTTATTCGGAGGAAGACATGGAACAAGACCTCCACGGACCCTTTGACGCCTACTACGCCGGAGAGCCTCTAGCGTTCTACGAGGACCTGTTTTCTTCGGCTAAAGGGCGTTGTAAGGCGATTATTTGCGAGTGTCAGGAGAAGTATCAGGAACCTTTTCTCAAAATGACGGAGAGGGAGGGGTGGAACTTGGTTCTCAGGACTAAGTATGGATTTGCATTCTTCCCTCAGTCTAGTACAACTACAAGCAAAAATACGCCTACCTGAAACAAAGCTAGCCACACGAACGCCCAAAAACAATCCCTACCTGAAGTATAGGAGTTAAGCTTTTTCATCTATACCCGCCGCCTTTTTAGCGGCTTCTAGAACATGGCTTCGTTGCAAGCACCCTTCACCGTTTGGATTCCAACTCTCCATAAGGTTAGCTAGCTCCATCTCAAACCTGTCGTACCACTCTTGGCCTGTCATGATATTGCTGTCACCGTTAATGCTGTAGATTTCCGTTCCCTCGACTTCGCCTATAACGCCTCCAGTAGCTTTAGTGAAGTTACCTGCTGCGTCAGAGAACACATATCCACCCTCAAGTGGTTGGACGTAACCCGCCTCGCTAAAAGCTTGTTTGATAGCGGCTTTGGCTTTAGTGACTTCACGTTCTTGGTAGTCGGCCATCTCGTTAGGGTCATCAGAGTGCCAATCTGGTAGAGGCCAAAGCTCATCAAGTATCTCCCGCAGCTTGTCGTCAAGCATATTTACATCCTTTCATCAGACACTTACCTCTATCATCTAAAGGTGTGCCGTGGACTTTACAAACTGCGCCCTCAAATCTTTGGCGCACATCCAATTTATCCTGCAACTCTTTAAAGACGTTATTTTTAGTAGGTGCGGTTGCCTCCAGGTTGATACGCGAGGAACCTTTGGGCTTAGGAAGGGTCTCTAAAACCTTTTTAGGCATAAACCCACTTTCACTGACATGACGAAGTTTTAACTCATACACCTCGTCGAATCGCTTAATCAAAACCTCGTTTCCGGTTAATGCCTCATTAAGAGCTTTTCTGGTCTGCTGTCTAAACTCACTTAGTGTGTACATCATGTAACTACTGTACAGTATGTACTAATAGTATGTCAAGTACATTTATGGATACGCTCAGATACTATCACTTTCGTTTTTATATAGTAGAGTACCGAGGTTCCTCCCAACAACAGAGGTGTGGGGGGTAGGGTAACAGAGGTGACTATCTATCTCTTTTTTTGTGTTTTTGTGTGCTCTCTACCCCTGTTAGGGTCGTACATCATACATTGTACGACGTTACCCCCTTTTCATCAGATAAGGACTGTGTGAGGTCTATGGTAAGAACTACCCCTGTTGATTGCATGTCTATCTGTTGTTTAGCTTTGCCGTGTACTCTGTCTAAGATGTCTTTGGCGGCTGCTAGAGCTACAGAGGCATGTGCTGCTCCCTCTTTATCTGGGTTATCAGCATACTTCTCACTCTGTTTCATCAGATTAAAAACAGTTAGCTCTGCATCCTGACTATATTTAGCTAGTTCCAACTGTACATTAGGTTTTCTTAGGTTATCGTGTGCTATTTGTTGTGCTGTTCCTTCTGTTATGGGTGTGAGGCCGTTTCCATAAGTTTTAAGTGCTGCTTGTGTGGCCGATTGTTTGGGGTTCTTTATAAGTTCTTGAACAAAAGCTTTCTGTTTATTAGTGAGTGGTCTGGTTGGGCGCTTTCTATTCTTATAATGCTGCTTCTTAAACTCCTGAAGCGTTAAACCACGGTGTTTGAGTGCTTCTGCTCTGGTCATCTGCTTATTCATGTCTTTAGTATATAGGAATGGGTAGCTTGTGGAAAAGTCTTAGCACATTGTTATTGACATGGTTATAGCAGTGTGCTACAATGGAGTTACAGTCGAATGATACGCAATCAACGACTAGCACAATAACAATCTAAAGAGCGGTGACAGATAGACAAGCCTGAGTCACCAATAACGCTTACAAGGTGTAACTCCGCTCTAACGATTGCATTTAACAATTCAGTTACTAGCGTGATAGTCATTAATAAGGAGTACTATCATGACAATAGCGGTCTTTAATACAGAGGTAGAAGTGCTGGAATATCTAGCCAACTTACTCTGTCAAGAAGTAGGCCTATCTTTTAAACAGCTTGTAGAAGTACAGGCAGAACTTGACAAGGTAGGATTCTACCGCTAGCCAGGCATTTATTGCTGGCTACCACGCTAGTAAATAATTGACTGGTCTAACTGGACAATTAAGCCTGATGTAGAGATTGGCGGCCGTCTAACGGAGCTAAGGAACGCTCTACTCTTAATTGTTCAACTGGCCGTATAACTTTAACCTTGGCTGCTATCGCTGGAAACAGTAATGCAGCGGCCAAAAAGCTAACAATATATGCAGGTGTTAGCAGCTCATACGGTCAAGAGCTAGTAGGAATATGCGCTAAAGCCGACGCCATTATATCGGGTCATCACCTGCTAGCTACCAGTTATGACAATAAGTAAGCTATGCGGCGAATAGCTCTAAGTCTTGCGGCTCTCTTGTCGGGCGTTAATAGCCACTGAAAAAGTGTGGTCAGCCTAAACAGAGGTTTGATAGCTTGTTGTCATTACTGGCCAGTTAATAAATCTGTACTGCTTATGGCACTTGGCAGAAACTAGAGGTTTGAAATGAATGCAGCAATATATAAAGTTGATATGACTTTTTTAGCAGCAGAAGACGAATGGGAAAATGGCGAGACTGGCGAATATGGCGCAAGCTGGCAAGAATCTCAGGAGTTTGAAACACTAGCAGAAGTCAAGGAGTTTGTAAGAGATAGAACTTACTCAGGATACGAATATATCGAGTATGACAGCTATCTCAAGCGATACACGACTACTTATACCGCCACAGATGAAAATGACGGCGAAATGAGCGACAGTGAAAAGCAAGCATGGCAAAGGGGCGAAATTAACGGCTGGACAATCATGTGTGACTTCACCGTTAAGAAGTTTACGCCTAAGACAATCGGAAACGTAAAGTTTAACTAATCATAATCAGCCGAGTGTCGCAAGCGGTACAGATAACTGAATTAAATAAAAAATAATAAAAGGGGGAATAGCCATGAGCTATTACAAAGTCGGAACTAAAGTTAATTTTAAGAAACAGCGGTTAATAGATTCAGCATTAGAAGGGGCATTTGTGGCCTCACTGATGGTCGGATTCATTGTAGGCGTGTTAATACCGTAAAGGGGTATAAGATGGACTATTTAGAGCAGGTAAAGAAATACGAGTCAAGCGTTGGCCTAGACACCTCGGTATATCATTATGAGATTCGAGAAGGTCGAGGACGCTATAACAAAGTAGTAGCACGTGACATTCTACGATTCTCTGATGAGCCTACAAGTATAGCTAAGCATGGCCGAGCGGTGGCATTCATAGAAAAAGAGACTGGGCGTGTTTATCGTGCCGGAAGTTGGTCAGCTCCAGCTAAGGCACGAATAGCATAATAAATTAAAGAGGGTAATATAATGGCAAGTGTGGCGGAAACATACAAGGCAGTAGAAAAGTTAGACGTAGGAACTTCAGTTCCCAGGCAAGTAAAGATTAAAACACCGTCTGAAACGTACGTTAAGGTACTTAAGAGCGTGATTGTGGTCTTAGCAGTGGTTTTAGGCATCTTTATGTGGCTAGCGCTCAGAAACGCTCGTCCGTTGGTTATAGACTCAATTGGTACTGATGATGGTGGAAATACAGTTTACGAAATAAGAATGGATAAAGGGGTAAATCAGTGGTAACAATTTTAATAAGCGGTTTAATCGGAGTGACTGCGACGCAAGTTTTACAGCCAGCGCAAGGTTACAGGCTTTATCAACCGACAGTTACAAGTCAACACCAAGTATTTAATCAAAAGCATGACGGTAGCAAGCTGACAGTGTTTAATCACAAGTCATGTACCAGAGTTCCGTTTAAAGACGGATTAAGGTGTGCGGATATTAAAGAAAATAGGTCAGTCAAGTTCTGTATGCGTGATGGCAAAATAGTTCTGGGCTGCCACTTACAGTAAGGATTAAGCTGGGATAATTGAATTGAGCGGCGTTGGTCGCTCTTTTCAATTAAAAGAGAAACCCCCGTTTCCGGGGGCTGACCGTGTTCTCATTGCACTGGCGTGCTTGACTTCACATTATCATTGTGCTTAACTCATGTCAACACTTGACCGTGTTCTTTGCGGGATACCACCCATTAGGTAGAGGATAGCAAAGTAAAATAAGCCTCGGTAATGGGCTGACCGACACCATACGGATACCTCACGACGGAGTAAGTAAGGCGTAAAACCCTTACTCCAGAGAAGGAAACGGCTGGGAGAGGGAAGGTAACCAGGAGCCAAAAGGCTACTGAACAAAATACGAACAAACTACAATAAAGAAAAGAGCCTCGTAATTGAGACTCTTTTTTGAATGATACGCACTTTGCAATGACGTATCTATTCTATCACTTACTGCTGGTCTTGTCCAGCGTTGTCTCCGCCATCGTCCTGATTAGGTTGCTGATTAGGAACTGGGCGATTGCCCCCGTCTTGTCCGTCGTTAGCCATGTTATGACCTCCGTTTAATTGACTTAATCAGTCTAACAGGAGTTAATTCAAACCTCAGTGGAAAATCCCTCAAACTGTCGTCATTATAGCCCATCTAGTACCAGTTATTCCGATTGTGAAAACCAACAGCGTTAGCCCATGACCCGTAACGTGACATGACATAAGAGTTCATCCATTTAACCTGACAAGCTCCATCACCTAGCGCACAGCCTGACTTGCCACATGGAAGTTCTTGAGCTACGCCACAAGCCCCCGAAGATTTATTCCGGGCAAATGGATTACAGCCTGATTCTCGGCGAATTAGTTCGTTAGCGTTTGCCACGTCACCAATCCCAGCTCCACGTATCCAATCAGCGCATGAGCCACTAGGAGCCGCTGTAGGAGGCTTTGGCGCTTCAGCAGCGTAAACCTTCCTCTCGGACTCTTTAAGCAGCCTACGAGCTTCTAATTGCTTCTGAAGCTCTTGTTCCCGTTGCTTAAGTTTTTCGATTTCCTGTTGCTTCTCAGCTTCAGTCTTCGTCTTGTTTTCCTCTAATGTCCGATAGTCCTGGTCAAGCTTCTCAAGTTCGGAGTGGACGTTCCGAAGCTTGATTTCCTGAAGCTTGAGTTGGTTCTTGTCTGTGTGAACTTGATGAACTGCGTTTAAGGTGAAGCTAAAAATCAAAGTTGTTAGCAACACCATGAATATGCGTTTCATAGATTTGGCCCTCGGTCATAGGCAGAAAGAGCCGTTTGTCTCCTTTCGACCAGACCATTATACATTACTTGGAACATACGTTCCTTATTTCTTACGAACTGAAGTTGCAACGGCATGTGTACCGGCCTGTACAACCAGCACGGCAGCGATGACCTTTAAAGTCAGGCTGTCACTGGAAAACCACAGGACGTAAGCAGCCGCACCGCTAGCGCACATAAATGCTATGCGAGCTACGCCAAAGACGGCAGCCGTGAACTCAGCCAGAAAAATCTTAGCCACTGACGGCTTCGACTCTTTAGGAGTGGAGTTTTTCATTTTATTCCCCTTTATTAGTTTATTAAAAAGTGCGAGAGGGTTTCTCTCACACTCAACACAGTCTAGCACGTTGCTTATGCTTTGTCAATACTATGTGCTACTAAATTACAACAGCATTGTGCTTGACTCTAAGACTACAGTGTGCTACATTAAGAGAGTTAAAAGTAAAGGAGTGGAAATGAGCAATCTTACGAATGACAACCTAATAGAAGAAGCTATGGATTATATCAACTCAGGTGAGCTTTCGAGTACACCGCTAGAGAAGTTAATCGAGCAGGACATCAAGAACGTAGACTTAGACTCACTCTGGTATCACGTTTTAGAAGCTAGAAACATATTAAGAGATGACGGAGCAGTAGATGTTGGATAAAGAGCTTAAAGCCCTTCATCAAGCGGTAGAGGAACTGGCGCAAACCGTAGACCTATTCTTAAAAGATGAAGTCTATATCTGTAGGCACTGCAAGCGTGAGAATGAGGGCTTTGGCTGTGAATATTGCGAGGAAACAGATGGGTGATTTGTTCGACACCGGCCTCAGACCAGTAGTAGACGCTTGGTTGTTGGCTAAGAGCAAGGAAGAGCGCTCATACGGAGACTACTGGAGTGCCTCAAGTGCTGGCTACTGCATGAGAAAGGTGATGTTTGAGCGCCTGGGAGTTCCTAAGGTGGAGTCAGAAGACGACGCCCGCAAACAAAGAGTCTTTACCTCCGGCCACTTGTTCCACGAATGGATGCAAAAGATAACCAGAGAAGCCGGAATAAGCATAGCCCAGGAACTAGAGCTTCAGGACGAAGAGCTGATGATTAGAGGGCATATAGATGACTTGGTGCTTATCAGTAGGGAAGTTACTTTATCGCCTGAAGAGCTGGGTTTTAAGAAAACAAGCGTAGCTATAGAGGTAGACCATCACCTTATTCTCTATGACTACAAGACACGCAACTCAAGAAACTTCGAGTACGCCAGAGAGATGAGCTACTTCCACAAAATGCAGCTAGGAACGTATATGTATATGCTGAGGAAAGAACAAGCTAAGCGCACAGACAACGGCCTGAAACTGTGGCCGTGGAGCGAACCAGAACTAACAGAGGGGAGGATTCTGAACCTTGAGAAGGATACGCTAAGGATGATAGAGACACAGCTCCTCTGGAATCCACAGCTCGAGTCTGAAGTGTTTGACTACTGGAACACACTAAATGCCTACTGGAAGAACAAAACCTTTCCTAAGTGTACCTGTGACGCCCATGAAGGAGGTTTCATGGCTAAGGAAAAGTGGAACGGTTACTTTTACGAGGGAGAACCCTGCTCAATTAAGTGGTATGAGAAATGGAAGAAGGAAAATGATATTCAAGAACCCGCACATACTAACTAAGATTCAAGTCTGGACGCCCAGATACCACGACAAGAAGGACGGTGACGGGGAGTGGATTGTCCTCTTAGCAAAGTACAAGGTAGACAACGCCTCACCTTGGATTCTGGTAGAGTTCACTAAAGCCAAGCACTTAATGGGACAGAGGTTCTGCATTAAGCGTAGTGACGCCCAGACCTACCGGATAGAAAAGAACGGCAAGAAGGCGTCAGCCATAGACTGTTATGCTGTACCCATAAGCAAGTTAGAAAGGTGGGATACCGTAGAGGAAGTTAAACAAATTGTAGAAAGGATATTCTAATGGGAGGAACTAAGATTGGCGGACAGAGAGCGGCCGCAACCAACAAGGAAAGATACGGTGAGGATTTCTACCAGAAAATCGGAGCCAAAGGCGGTAAGATGGGCAGAACGGGCGGCTTTTTCGCTAACCGTGAGCTAGCTCGTATCGCCGGACACCGAGGAGGGATTAAGAGCACTAGGAAAGGAACCCCGAACGGGGGCAAAAAGAATGCCTAGATTTACATTTTCTAAACTAAGTAAGATGGGTGACTTCGACGAGAAGTACGGACAAGCTTACTGGGGCAGCCCGAACGAACAGTTGGTCCCAGTGAAGTTCAATTCCATGAACCCAAACATCACCCAAGAAGACGCTATCGAAGCCGAGGAAGTCCTGCTTAAGAAGTCAAGTAAGGGTACAGAGTACCACCAGTTAAAGAAAGTTAAGGTTGTAAACCGTCTACAAGAAGTAGGCCGTGTGCAGCAAGCGCCAGTTCTGGAAGCAGTAGGAGCGCCAACTGCCCCCAGACCCACATCAGACAGCGAAATCCTAGAACGCCTTAAAAGAATCGAGGAGAAGCTGGATACTTTAATCGGACCAGTAGAGGAAGAGGAACCCAAATGGTAACACCCAACAGAAACGGTACGCCTGAGGAGCGCTCAGAGTGGTTCCGTCAAATGCAGAAGAAGTCCCGCCTCAACTATAAAGGTACGGGTGGGTTCAGGGCGCTCAAAGAAAAAGACCCAGCTAGGCTCAAACAAATAACCAGCATGGGAGGGAAATCAAGGTGGGCAAAACACCCAAAAAACCAGGAGTAGCAATACTTAAGAGAAAAGCAGACGCCCTCTGGTCCCAGTACATCAGGCTCAGAGACGCAGATAAGGACGGAATGGTGAAGTGTATCAGTTGCGACAAAGTAGGTTACTGGAAAACGATGCAGAACGGACACTTTGTTTCTAGAAGCTCATCAAGTCTTAGGTTCGACGAGGAGAACTGCAACGCCCAGTGTGTCGGCTGCAATATGTTTAAACAGGGCAACCAGTACGCCTACGCCATAGCCTTAGACCTGAAGTACGGGGATGGCACGGCCAAGAAACTACACGACAAGAGGTTCGAGACCCACAAATGGACTGTTCCGGAACTGGAAGAAATAATTCACGACGCTAAGGAAGCAATCAAGTTTTATGAGACGCATAATCAAGATAATCAGGGTTAGAGATATGGGCAAGTACAAGCTTACAGACGCCCTGATGGACGACGGAACCGAAGCCAGCGCCTATACCCCATTAGATGAGAAGTTCGAGGCAGGAGATAAGGTCGAGGTCTTTTTCCACGAACAATGGAATACCGTTAAATTTAGGAGGAAGCCAAATGTCTAAGGTGAGGGAGATACTGAAAGAGTTCTCCGACATTGACGGCAATGAATTAGGCGAGGACAAGTTCGTGGGACACCACGACGTGGATAAAGCCGAGCAAGCAATCCTCGCCTGGGTCAGTGAAGTGATAGGCGAGGACGAAGAGCAAAACGTACTGTCACGGGTAGTGAATGACGTCGGCGTGTATGAAGTCGGTATCGCCGAAGAAGCTCGAAACGAACTCCGAGCCGAGCAGCGAAAGCGAGCGGGACTGGAGTAGAATATGAAGTATGAGTCCCAGACAAAAATTAAGAAACTTGGTAGATACGCCGTTCTCAAAAGACAGGCTGATTATCTGGACTTTAGGTGTTTCGGTTGTCTCGTCACTGGCCTTCATCTTCACTCTCGCTTATCAAGGAAAAGAAATCCCGCCCTCGCTGACTATGGCCGCTGGCTACGTAATCAGCGCCTTCACGCAGAAGTTGAAAACCGATGACTCTTGACGCACTCATAACCCATTACAAGAAAGTCCTAAAGAAAGAAGACCCGGACAGCCTCACATACATAGTAATAAGTGGAATGCTAGAGCTTGCTTTAGCTGTAAAGGAGGAGATAAGAAATGATTACTTTTAACGGAAAAACCTACAAGTTTGACCAGACTATAACCTTTGCTGATGACTTTACAGCTTGGTATGACTCAGATACCGATGAAATGGTTATTGAATCGAACGGAAAAGTTTACAGAGCAAAGCCAACCAAGAAGAACTAAGGAATTAATATGAGAACTTGTACAGCTTGCAAATTAGAGAAAGAGGAATCTGACTTCTACTTTTCTAAAACCCACAATAGACTGGACTATTACTGTAAAGCATGTCATAGAAATATTGTCAGAGAGTACGCTAAAACAGATAAAGGAAGAACGGCAACTAAGAGAAGAAGCGCTAAGATGCTTTCGCTTTATAGGAATAAAGATAAAGCAAGACGAAAGTTGCGTTACGAGGTCAGAATGGGTCGGATAGTAAAGCCATCAGCCTGTGATAGTTGTAACAACGAACTGAAGGTAGAAGCTCATCACGAGGATTATGATAAGCCCCTTGATGTGAATTGGTATTGCAACCCCTGCCATAAAAGCAAGCATGGGAAACTGACAGATTTTAGTTTAATCGGTAAATCGGAGGAGGGGTAAGGAATGAGTAAGATTAGAACAGCGATTGTTTATCGCACAGAAGCGCAAAACGTAGTAGATGAGTCTGAAAAGATTAATTACCTAGACTCTGACCAAGTGCAATTCGAGTTATGTGTTTTCAGCGATGGTCGAGTAGCACAACGCTGGTTAGTTGGTAAAGGTTCTTGTGTTTGGTGGGATGACTTAGAAGACCTTTACCGAGTCCATATTTACGCTCACCCCGATTACGGTACTAGAGTTGAATGGTCAGACGGAAAGGTAGAACAACTATGAACTACCTTACCTACAGAAAACGCTGCATAGAAAAGGGTCTGCACCCTATGTCTTTTAGTGAGTGGCAAAGTAAGGAGCTAAAGAAAGGAAAGAGAAATGAACCAAGCAGTAAGAAAACCCGATATTGAGTTTAGGCGTCAGATTAGCCCAGGAAATTATCGTGATTACGGGCATATCTACTGGAGACCATTTATAGTTCACCTACTCGGTAGAACTATTATTGGTAAAAAACATTTGAGGAAGCCATGACCAAAGACGATTTATCTGAAATTGAAAACATGATAGGAAAATCATTAGGATGGGTTAAATACGACTCAGCCAACGATTACGAGATGTCGCCATTCGGAGGTATGTGGGTTGAGCCTGATGGTAAACTAGGCCACGATATAATTAAACTAGCACAGAAGATTCACGCTCTCCTCTCCCGTACTAAAGCTACTGCATATAATGAGGGGGTTAGGTTTGGGCGGATAGATGAGTTAAAAAACTTAAAAGTCATTCGCAAGAAACGGGGTTACTACGCAAAGAACTTATATAAAGCCTTTGATTACGTTGATAAGCGCCTAGCTGAACTAGGAGGAAGTGATGGATAAAGAAGAACGATTTAAATCTTACTTTGGTGAGGTAGCATTTATCGCTTTAGAGCAAGTTCCTAGCAATAGGCGAGTGATAAGTGTGCTACAAGATACAAATGCCTTTGGACAAGATTATGTTGAGGTTGTGACAGAGTTAGTAGAATCTGATGACGCACAAGGGCGCACATTAAAGGATAAATAGAAATGAGGCTAATCTGACAACAACTCAACCTCCATATTTGATAGCTGGTGCTTACCAATCGTTCTAGCAGGTAGGCTAAGTATCGCAGAACGGGAGGACGGAAGACTTAAAACCTCTCTGCTCCCCGATTGCATCAGCCAGCAAGCCGACAGGTAAACTTGTCGAGTGTGGCTTGAAATAATAGTACGACTACGGCGCTAGGCAAGTCTGTCGGTTATTTATGCAGCGTCGTCAGGTGGACCAAACCACTCAGTAAACAGAGGGGTACATACTACCGAGCCTATGTCTCCGGGTCTTAGAACCTTCTCGTCTTCTTCAATACATCTTTTAGCTGCCAAGTCAATAACATCAGCTTCTTCTATAGCCTCTTTTAGTTCGCCGTCAAACTGGTCAAAGTCAAACCGTTTGTGTGTCATTGTCCGGCCAGTCGATAACACCTTGTTCTGGGCTGGCTAGGGGGTCTCTATGATGATTGGAGTGATACGACTCAGTTCCGCTGTGAAACGGCTCAAACAGGCTGCAAATAGCTCTCCCGATGCGTCTGATTGGGTGAGGCAGCAAGTCGAACTCTGGCATTACGTTTTGGTTGATAGATTTTTCGCTCATGTTTAAATCATACTCCCGCTAAACCAAAAACAAAAGACAGGACTCGGTGGATTGAGTCCTGCCAGTAAAGGGGTGGGGACGGACGGAGGGGTCCATGGCCGCCCCGCTTATGATTATAGAGTATCGCCGGGAGTTCTGCCCGTGAAAAAGTACCACACTCCGGCCAAGAGACCGAATAAGAATGAGTACCCCTTCAGGAAACTACCTAGAGAACGAATTGTCTCTTGGTCTACTGTTGCCAGTAAAGTGCCTAGTAAGGCTAGAACGAGGGCGGTTACAACTCCGACCACTACTGATAATACGACTTTCCGTACCATGTTATTCTCCTTAGTTAATACCCTTATGTTACAGAGGTATCTGCAATACTGCTGAGAGAATTCTACCGCTCGTTTGGCGTCTGATATACACCCAGCGCTGTAGCTAGAGCGATAATCATGCTGATTAAGTCGCTGTCAGAGCCGATAAGCTGCAGGAATAAAACGCCCGCACCTATCAAGGCTACGACGAACTTCCGATACTTAGCCCAGTTTTCCATCACTTTCCTTTCTTCTTTGGGAGCTTGCGTCCCTTAGATTCTTTATCCCAATGGTCAACGTCCACGCCTTGCTTTTCTAACTTGGCCTTGTTGGCATGAAAGTACTTGCGTTGTGCATCTGATTTATACGGACTCACTTAGTCCTCCTCTTATTAGGTTGGCCTGACTTGTTAATCTTAAAGCCGCCGTAACGCTTGTTTAGCTGACGTCCTGCCCAAGCAAACAAACCTGTAAGAAATAGTTTTTTGACCTTACCCATCTATCCTCCCTTCTTAATTGTTCGCACTACTGGTACACAAGCTTCGCCTTGCTCGTGTAACAGCCGGTCCATATCCTCGAAACTAATGAAGCACTCACCATTAACGCCCCAGTCCTGCCCCCATGAATTGTGAAGTTTGAAGTACTTCTCTTTGACGTTAACTGAGTGACAGAGGATAGCGTGTCCACCGGCTAGACGTCCGGTCGGTTTAAGGAAGCCTTTGGTGTCTGGCTGGAACATTCCCTCGTACCAGTTAAGACCGAGGACGGCGGGACCTGCGTAGCCTACCGCTAGAATGAGGTCATCTAATCCGAAAGCCCAACGGTATTCTGTCATGTAACCAATGTTACTAACTACCTTAGCTCCAGCCAGAACGGACGTCCCTTCGTAAGCTTCTCCGGCCCATTCATCTATCTTCTGAGCTGAGGTGTAGATTCCTCTGGCGTAAGAGTTATCTACGGCGATTATCTTAGGTCTGGCATTTAAGTCGTGCGCCCATGCGAATCCCACACAAGCACCTTCTCGGCCTTGGTCTAACCACGCCTTACACGACCACGTATAGGAACGTTGTTTCTTAGGGACCAGCGCTCGAATAGGAAAGTTCCTGCTTCTCTCATCGAACTGAGGAATCCTGTCGAGCCTTTTATCTGTCGTCCTGAATCCGCCCCTTAGCTTCATATCTTGATTCCTAAGAAGTTTAGAATCGCTTGTAAGGCTCTCTTAATCCAAGAAATGTCAGGCTCTACTGGTGGAGGGGGGTTGTCTGGTTGTGGCGGTTCTGGTTCCGGCGGTTTAGGTGGCTCAGGTGGAGTAGGAGTAGGCGCTACGAATGGGTCTAGGTCTTTCACGTTAAACCCATTAGTAATCTTCTTCGTGTACGAGTACTCGGTCAGGTAGTAGGTAGCACCCAAAGTCTCATTCACACACTGACCGTATGTTGTGACTTGGTGTCCTTTAGGGAACTCAGCCTTCGATGTCATACTCCACTTGGTGTTGTTGAAGTCCCATAAATGAGTCGGTTGTTTGTTGGTCACGAATACTTTATTGGAAGTAAACTTAGTCCAGCTAAGTGTGGCTTGGGCCGGAGGAGTAGGCGCGGGAGCTGGAACCGGATTGTAACCACCAGCCTTCCACTTGTTAGCTTCAGCTCGCATGCGGTTCAAGTCCAATGACCCAGGGCAGGCGGTCGCAAACCAATGTTTGTGGGGGTACAGAGCTAGTCCCTTGGGGTTATACCGCCCCTCTAGCTCTTTAATCAGCCAGCCGACTTTCTTATATCCCTCAGCTCCTAGTGTAGGCTGACACTCAATCGAGATAGTGGTTGGATTACCTGACTGTGAAGTCCAAGCTACGTTGTCCGGGTGTACCATCAACGTAATCTTGTTGTCCGAGACCACATAGTTAACGCTCTTCTTACCCAGCTTACCTTGGGAGAGGAAATAGTTGACGATAGCGTCATGCTTACTGGCAGGCTCTCCTCCGCCCCACCAGTGAATGGTAATTCCACTCCTTGAATAACGTCCGTAATAAGCCTGAGCTTGAGCAGGCGTATGCCAACTACCGGCGGCAGCTAGCTTAGTTTCGATTGTATACATGGTCCCTCCTTATGCTTATATCATAGCACACTACTTAACTTCGTCTTCTTTGACGTTCCCGTAACCAGAGATTAAGAAGTCAAAACCTTGTAGTGAGATAAGCACAGCGCCGATAAGTTCTAGGCTCAGATTGAACCAGATGGTTGCTACACCTAGAGGAATTAAAACCAACCCGCTAATAAAGATTGTCCAGTTTGCAGGTTTGATAACTTTACCAAAGACCCTGATAACCTTTTGCTCCACCTTCTTGGCTTTACTCTTTGGCATCTCCGTACCGTTCTACTTTTACGCCTGTGGCCTTTTCTGCGGTGTCGTAGCAGTCTTTTACATACTGAGGCGTGCGGTTAGGCGGAGAAGTGGCCGCAAAGCAGTTAGTGGCCCGCTGGTAGGTCTGGTTTACTAGTCCGGTCCGGTAATTCCGGTCCGTAGCCAATCGGTTAGAAATCAACATGATTCCATTAAAGATTAGAAAGACAAGTAAGGTCCCGATAGATACTCGTTTGCTCTTCATATACAGAGTTCTCCTACTGGACATCCGATTATAGGTTCATCTACTAGGGGAAGTATGCTTTGAGGAGGTTCTGGTGGATTTTCAGGTGGATTCTGAGAGTTATTAGGCTGATTATTACTAGTATTTGCAGTACTATTCAGAGATGATGAAGAAACAGAAGGCTGATTACCCGGAGATTGTGAAGAAGAATTTGCTTGATTTGAAGGTTCTGTACCCCCACTTGTTTGCATAGGCGGTACGGCTGTGGTTATGACACATTGCTCGTAATCGGCATCCGTAACAGTCCTACTCTGAGTAGCGATAACTAACTTCCCTAAACAGACTGCTAAGGCGTCTTGTCCATCATGGTCTTCTTCTAGTTGCTCAACAGCTCTTTTTACGGCTTCGACATTCTGTTCAGTCTTGTGGTTGATTTCAAACAACTGATAGAGAACAAACCCGAATATGACTATCGCCAAGGCGTAAAGTACATAAGGTTGTTTTCTTTTAACTGACTCAATCATGTCGTTGCAATCACATACGCTGTCAAAGCGGCTAAGGCTGCGAATACCAGCTTAACTGCTTGGGCGTTTAATGTGCCTCCATTTTTACCCACTTCAGGGTGGGTGTCTTGGTATTCCTTGAGAATCTTTTTAGCGAACTCGGTATCACTGTGCCATCTCTTGAGCTTCTCAATCTCAACGCCATGCTCCGCCATTCTTGCCTCCGCCAATTCCATCTTTTTGACCAAATCTTGAAGCATCCGGTGGAGTTGTGCGGTAGAGGGAGTTCGTGCCATTCATCAATTTCCGTTCCTAGACGTAGGCACTCTCTGCTCGAATTATTGCTGGTTGCCCTTGATTAGCGGAGTCTATGTAGAACCAAAGATTTATTGTTCCAGTACCACCATGAGAGAGCTGATTGAGGTAGTAAGGAGCTAGGGTGGTTACAGACATGGGGTTACTAACGCTGACCGGCGTACCATACTGTGTATAGGCAGTGCTGGTGTTTCCAACAGCCGTCCTAAATCGTATATCGCCCTCCGTATTTGTTGCGGTTGAAAGAGAGGCAAGAGCCGTGGCATTAGCCGTGGAACCATGCTGGTAAAGGACAGAACCGCTATATTCGGTTACCCACTCACCCACTGGAATAGTTAATTGGATGCCTCCGTTATACCATACATCATTTGTTGCTCCACCTTTTGTAAGTACTCCAGAAAGAATGAGAGTTTCTACGACCCACTTGCCTCTGTTACTTGAAAAGCCAAAGGGATTTCTGTGTGTAGAATACACTACTGAGGTTACCCCACCAGACGTAGGTATAGTATTACCCTCAGATACTTGAACCGTAACAGTAGTGGTTGCGACTTTAGTAACGATTCCATAATCGAGAGTGGAGCTAATTGTGCCTTGTCCTTGACCACCAAATGGGCTGTCTGCGTTAGTGGCTAATGCGCCTCCGTTAGCAGTCAGGTTGTTGGCGTTCGTAGTATTGAGGTCATTAAGGGTGTTATTAAATGAATAGGCTGAGATTAGAGAAGTTTCTGTCCCAGCTAAACTTTGATTCATCGCAGCCTTGATAGTAGCTTGCGTAACTTTTGCTGAGTAAATAGCTACTTGAGCTAATTTACCATCAAAAGGTGAGGTCCCTCCATTGTAGCTGCCCACCTCAAAGTTTCCGGCTTGTACTAAAGCAGTGGGCATAGTTCCAGCAGTAGCTTTGGTACAAGGAACATCAACACCATCAAGCATTACGTAGCTAGTTGTAGTAGACACGCCAGCAGTAGACATATCTAACTGGACAGCGACGTGAACCCATTTTCCTAAGGGTAAAGACTGGTAGCTTGTTACCTCGGTATAATTTCCTGAACCCCCATTATGAGCAGTAAGGTGGATACGGCCCGTCGAATCAACATAACAATACCAGCCACTTGTACCATTATATCTCGAAGCAATAATAGCTGCTGTAGGGTAACTTTCTATTTTTACCCACGCACTAACAACAAAGTCATCAGTAAATGTCATACCAGCAGGAGAAGTTTTGGAGAAGTATTGTGTGCTACTGCTCTCTAAATCAGCACACTGAGTAGGTGCTGCTGCTGTCCTAGTTGTCCTGAGTCGCATGCCCGGAGAAAGTGTAGCTGCCATCGTAGAGGAGAAGGTTAGGTCATAAGAGCGGTTTCCGTTATGCGTGACAGCGGTAGGAGCTGTACCTAAAGGTTCCCAACCACTTAAGTCATCACTTCCTAGGCCTAGGGCTGTGCGGACAGCAGTAGTTTTTAAGGCTCCTGTTTGTTCTGCGAACTGCAGGATACCCTTAGTCATCATGGATATATGGGTAGCGGTTGCGTAATCTACAACAGTAGCACCTAAAGCATGGGTCTGGTTAGTTCCGGCAGTCCAGACTACAGAGGTAATCTGAGAGCCTGCGGTGTCCACGACTCCAGTGAAAGTTTGTTTCTTAGTGGCGTCTGTAGGGTCAATAACTAACGCAACAACTTCGCCGTTGGTATAACCGGCGACTGAGTTTAATCCGACTGTTGCTGCTCCTGAAGAGACTGAACCTGAAGTAGTGGTCGTGAACCCGTTTTCCGCTGAGGGAAAGAAGTTTGTTGTTACTCCTGTGACTGAGGTACTCATTTAGCTTTTCCTTATTTGTTTCCTCTTATCTTAATCATATCATGTACGGTCCAAACGCCAACTTCTCGGTTTGCCACCAGAGGTCTCGGTTCCCCAAGTTTGCAGGGTTCTTAGAACGTATCCAGCATCAAGCGTGTTGGTGGTGATTCTCCACTGAACGGCGTTTAGTTCCCTTCCGACACGGAAGTATCTCTTAACGGACGATTCTGAGAAAGTGTCTATCGCTGTCGAAGTGTCGTCCCAGAGGGTCGTGTCCCACAAGAAAGTGTCCCAACCAGTAGAACTCAACTGCGAGGTGACGGTGGTTGAGCCTTGTGATGTGAAGCCACGACCCCTTTCTATACCGATAAGCTCTACTCCTATCTCTCCTGTGGGATTAGAGAATTCAAGTTCGGCTTCTTCGGTCCACTGGAACTCAAAACGATTTCTGGTAACTGGGTATAGGCCGGTCTGTAGGACGGTCGTAAAGGCCGCACCGTAGTCTCCCTGAATTGAGGTAGAGATTTCACTTAGTCTGTTGTCTCCTGGTTTAAGGGCTAGGAGCTTCTGAGAGCCACCTGATGTGGTGTAGCGCAGGAACTTCTTAAATCCAATAGTGAAGGCGTAAGGAAGCCACGCTTTGCGTTCAGTATCGTAAACAGCGGTAGCATTGTTAGTCGTAGACCCATAAGGAACTGAGAAGTAAACCTTAGCGTCGTAGTAGACAGATGAAATGCCACTCTCTCCACCCGTTGTTATCTGCTTAATTGTCGGGCGGATATTCCCTGATGCCTCGTCAGTTGAGAGCAGGTTTAGGAATTGCGCCCGGCTTCCTAGGTTATAGAAGGCTTGGGAGTTATAGAAGAAGTAGTCATTTAAGACGTTCACAACTGAACCAGGAGCAGGTGTTCCACGAGACCCCGGCAAAAGGTAGGCACTAGGAACAGTGATGCTAATGTCACCGATTGTCAGGGTCTCCAGAGTCATCTGCAGAATTCCGCCTTGGCCGTCAGCCGAGTCACACCAAACAGTAGCGTAAGGCGTACCTTTACCATCACGGTAGTCTCTAACCGCTACAGGTATAAGTTTGCCACCTTCTTGCCAGTCCAGATAACCACCATCGTAAGCAGAAGAGAAAGCTCCGGCATCAGAACCAGCTCCAGTAAACCAGATACGGTATCTGTTGTTGGTGTCTCTTACGCCGTATTGGCGTGAGCCTACGTTGGTTAATTCAGCTACTTTAGGTCCTTGGGTGGTGTTGTCTGTTGGAGCTGTGGTTGAAGGAACCGGAATAGCCGTACCATCATCCACCCAAGTAGAAGCCGAACCGTTAGTAGCAGGTACAGAACTCAGGTAGTAATAGTCCACGTTATCGGTACTCACATAGATGTCCCAGCGTGTCTGGTTTGCTGCACCCACAGGGGTAGTAAGGGTCACGTAGTTTGTCGTGGCATCCCATTGTGTGCGTTCTAAGTTACTGGATACCGTACCTGTGTTAGGGTCTGAGGCGGCCGAATAACCCACTTCATTAACTCGAGCTACTTTGTAGTAATAATTGAAGGCCGAGCCTGTTCCTAGACCAGTTTCTGCGGCAGCAGGAGCGCTAGGAGTCGCTAAAGCCGTGTAAGTCTGCAAAACGGTACTGCCGTCGTATCTGACGATGTTGTCTGTTCCATTCGTGAGATACAGATAACCACCGTTTTGGTTCATGTTCGTGGTAATATCGGCCGTTAGCGTAGCTCCAGTACAGGCAGTCCAAGAGGCAGCGTCATCTGTCGAACGATAAACCGTGCCTCCTGCCACTCCTACCAAGTGAATAGCCCCGTCAAAGTCGAAGTAATCCATTCCATCCCAGGGTTCTCCGTTGGGTGATGCCACACCGAACCAATCCACTCCTGGACGGGGACCAGCCTGTCCCTCCTCATATAAGAAGATGTTGTCGGCCTGCTCAAGAGCGTCCTTCGGGAGAAGAGACTTGTTTACCAGCGTAATAACCCCTCGTTTTTGCGAGGCGAGAGTTAGATACCTTGGTTGTGGGAAGGTTGTTGGCAGGTTCTCATCAACGGATAAGGGCATAGGTTACCACCTTCCGCCTAACTCAGCTCCCCATCTCATGCCTGAAGTATCTGCCTGTGACCACGGATTAGACCAAGTTCCAGAGTTGTTATCTAGCTGCATTTGTCTGAGGGCGTTTTCAGCGTCAGCCTTGGCTGAAGAGTAGTAAGGATTTCTAGCGGCACGGAACTGGTTAGCTAACATTCTGTGGACGATAAAGTAGGGGTCAGGTATTTCGCTTACGTCGCTTCCTGTGGCGTATTCTGTGGGCTTTTTATAGTAATCATACTCAATGCTCCACCCGCTGTAGTTAGAGGGCGGAGAGGGGCTTAAATGAAGCGTATAGCCATCATACGGGTTACCTGAGAACCAGCAATAATTGTTTAAGGTTGTGGTGAACTGTGCTTGATGGGGGTCGATTATCGGGTAACGGTGTTGGACTACTCCGTCAGAGTTGAGGAGCCGAACATAGCCACCAGCCTCTTTGAAGTTATCTGAGACTTCGTAATCTGTTTGTCCGGTAATTATAGTCTGGTCGCCGCCCCCGTCAGTCTGGTTGGTCGTAAAGAGTTCACGCCAGTAAGTGCCGTCATAGTTGGCCCATCTGTTAAGAGCCTCATTTGCGAGCCTCATTCCCACTGTATATTCGTCTTCGGTCGAAGCAGGTACGTCACTATCGGCTCGGAACTGGGTGTAGAAGGCTCTAAAGATTTCGTCAAAAGTCATTTGCTTTTCCTTTGTGTGTTCTCATTCATTGTATCAGACCCTACTCTTCTTCATAGTTACCTTGGGAGCTGCTCTCTTAGAGGCTTTACGGCTTTTCGGAGCAGAAGCTTTTTTAGCTGAGACTTTAGGCTTAGCGATATTCCCTCCAGCGTTAAGCGATAGGGCGTACTTGTAGGGGTCAAGTGCAGTATCAGAACCACCTCCACCCCCTCCGCCGCTACCACCGAAGCCAAAACCTCTGCCTCCGCTACCAGAACTCATGGAGCGGGCAATACTCATAATATCCTTAGCAGCGCTTTCATCTAGCTCTTCACCTTCATAACGAGCTTGTGCGCCCTCTTCATTTAACTGCCAAAGGTTCTTCTCTAACCAATAATCAGAAAGGGCTGGGTTGTTCTTGATGAAGTTCTTGCGTGCGGTCTTGTCGGACATTGAGAAGTACTGCTCCTCTAAAGCCTTCATTCGTGGGTCTTCTGGGAAACGGTCTAGCTGAGGCAATCCTAAGTATGCTCTTTTAGCACGGTTGTACTCTTCGTTTTGGGCCAGATATTCGGTGACGTCGGTGTTCTGCTTGTAGAATTGCGCTTTTAGTGCTGGGTCAGTTATCTGTGCGGCAGCCTCTAATTTGTTACTGACGGTGCTGCTAATTTGAGGCCGAGGTATTCCACTTGGGTCTTTATCCTGAGTTGTCGCTCCACCAAGAGGGGCGTTGGCTTTTGATGGCCCTTGTTCCTTTTTGTTGAGTTCATCTAACTTGTCATAGAAAGCGGAAACCTTATTGTTGTAATCTTTAAGCCAAGGTTGTTGACGTTCAATTACTTTAGACATGGCTTTATCACCCGGGTTAAAAGCTTTGTTAGCTTGTAATGACAGAACTACCTGCCTCTGCCGGTCGCTTAGGTCAAACAGTGGGTTACCGGGCGCTCCCCTCTCACGCTGTCTGCGGTCTAATTCTTTATCGGCCTCAAATACTTTCGGATTCTGCAGATAAATACCAGCCTTGACGCCCGAGTCTATGATTGTTTTTTCACCTAGCTGCTCGCCTAGGAAGTTAGTTTTAGAAGGGTGAATACTATTAAAGGCTGCCAAGTCTGTTTTATTTAAGCCCTTGGTCACTTCAGCCACGTCCTCAAAGTATCTTCGCCCTGATGTCTTGTTTTCGTCTAGCAGTTCACCGCTAGCTTCAAAGAGACGGCGACTAAAGTCACGGCTAATGGAACGTCCACCGATTTGCTCTTTCGGTATCGCACCCTGAGAAGCTAAGGCATTATCTAAAGCATTTATTCCGTATCTTCCAAGAGAACCCGAGATGTCATTGATGGCCTTTTCTACTTTTAATGGCGAAGTGTTGAGTTGATTTGCAATCCATCGTGCTGTACCTGAAGTGCCTTCGTATGCTCTCTTGGTAGGGTCATCCGTTTCCTCCATCATATATTCCGGGACTATCTTGTTGCCGGAGTACAGGTCTTGGTTCATGCCCTGCTGCACCCATGGTTTAGCTTGCTGAGGAATCAAACCTCCGACAAGTTTCTTGGTGTCGGTTATATCCACTGGTCCAGATAGACCACCCAACATATCCTTAAACATAGCCGCTACGTTTTCTATTGGTTGTTTGCCGAAGAAGGCATCTGCGACATCTCTTGCAGGGTCAGTCAGTTCACGGTAGCCTTGGGGCTTGGGTATCTTATAAACACCTTCCCAACTTCCATTCTTATTCTGCTTAGGATTTGGACCGACAATAATAAAGTTATCTTCTTTCTCAAAGTCATCTATGGATTCGTAAACCTTGCGTCGATTCTCATCGCTGTAGTTGTAAGCAGACAGGGCTACTGATGGAGTTGCCACCATGCCCACGGACTTCATAACAGTCCCCAGAGGCCTGTCCCTAAACGCCCTTACGACATTCCTAGAACCCTGTACGCTAGCATTGAAGTACGGGATGAACAGGTTAACGGCTCGGGTAAAGTCACTACTCCTTTGAAAGTCTACAGAGTTTTGACGAGCCGCTAGGACCGCTTCTCTAATAGCTGCATCTTCAGTTGCCCCTCGTGCAATAGCTTTCTTATAAGTACCTCGGAAGTTCTGGAATCGAGTAGCTTTTTCGGTGATGGCGTTCAAGTCTTCGAGGCTTCTGATAGGGTCGGTGACCATATTCTTCAGCTTTCCTGCCTGTCCCTCACGCACTTCACGTAGCATACGCCTACTGTTCTTAGCGTTTCTTAGCTCGTCGTAGAAAGTTTGGTCTCCAGCGAATTCTTCAAACTGCTTCCATAGTGGGTCGTTTGATTGACTACCAAAGTCTTTTACGGCTGACCGTAGCCCAGCGACTATATTTCTTGGGTCATGTGTAGCAACAACATCCTTAGAATAAAGTGCGCTGGAAGCTTGGTCACGGAGGTAGTTCGTTACCGTAAACGGAGCAGATAGTGCCGTAGTACCGGCACGGAATAGCCTAGTAGGTGCGGATATTACTCTAGCGATTACACCTAGGCGGTAGGGGTTGACATTATCTATAACTTCTTTAATATCTCCTGGGACCTCGAATGTTTCCTTTTTGCCGTTCACAAACCTAGAGATTGTATTCTTGTGCGTGCTCTTGGTTACGGGCCTAGCAAGCCCAGTCTCTAATAGCAGGTCAATAGTGTGGTTGGCTGCTTTATTACGCTGTATCTCTAGCTGAAGCTGTTGAGTTCTGCGGGCGGCTGTCTGAGTAGGAGATAATATCTCTCTCTCAGAACCAGTTCGACGCTGTTTAGCGGTCGTAGTTCCAAAACTTCGTGACTTGGAACCAGAGAATTTAGGAGCTACTAGGTCCTCCATATTGCGCTGAATACGGACATAATCACCGTTAGCCGTCCAGTCATCTAGGGTTTCTTTGCTTATAATTCCAGCATCAAACAGGTCTCTAGCTCGTTCTTTATAGAAGTTGTTTAATGCTTGGTATCGTGCGCCGAACTTAGCGTCACCAGCGGCTACGGTAGCTTGGTTAGCTTCAGGAGTATTACGAGTCCTAAGCCCTTCGTAATTATTTAGCTCAGCTCTTGCTGCAACGTATTTGTCAAAGTCATCTGCTTCTCTCTTAGTAAGCCCACGCATGGCATCACTAAAGTTTTCAGAGTTTCTTAATTTAGCATTAGCTATAGAATTAGACGCACGGATATTTCCGGTATCAAACATCCATTGGTCTACTAACCCTTGCTTCCCGGTTTGGTCTTCTATTCGACGTAATAGGGCAAGCATTTGTGCATCGTCATCTACTAACGACCCTGCTTCGTTCTTAATACGTTGCCAGAGATTCCTGTTACCAAATGGGTCAGTCGGGTCAACATCTAACTGATTAGCAGTAGGCTGCTTCATGCCAACTTTAGGTTTAGCAGAAGTGGCGATATAACCGCCTTGGCGGACACTGGTTGGGTCCAAGAATTCGGCAACTCTAGTATCTATCTCAGCAGGACTTCCGTTAACAAAATCTACACCCGTCTCTTTGGTTAGTCTCCGGGCGTTCTGGTCCAAGGCTAGACGCTCTTTAGCATTTGGCTTATACCTACCCATTTTTGTATCGGCCCAGTCAGACAATTGGCCCTTAACTTCGGGGCCGATTCGCATATTGCGTGGAGTAAATGCAACCTCATCAGCCTTGGCTAAAGCCTTAGGTAGGTTCTTAGCCGCAGCACCAGCTACAGGTAATCCACCTCCTATAACTCCGCCAGCTGCTCCACCTACAGCTGCGCCCAGTCCGGTGGCTTTTGCAATATCACCTAATGAGGCGTCTTGGGCAGCAGCTTGTGCGCCACCATAAAGCCCGCCGTAAACTGCTCCTTCTTTTGCTCCAACCTTAGCGGCGGATAAGGCTCTTGAGGCTAGCTTAGCACCCTTTCCAGCTTGAGCTACTTTACCTATCGGTATAAATCCAGCAGGACCTTCTATTGTACCTGCTACAACATTGCCTATACCTCTTTTAAACTGGCCACTGCCAATCTCAGCCAATCCTTGCCCTTGTTTAAATGGGCTATTAAAGAAGTCCTCAACAATGCCTGACCCCTTCCATGAGCCTACATTTACCTTTGGAGCCTGCTGCCATACTTGTGGTTTAGTCCAAGTATCTGCATAGGCTGATGCCGCAGCCCGAGGCAGGTTAAAAGTAACGGGTTGATTTTGCTGTATAAACTGTTGTCTCGCCTGTGGATTAGCAAGTACTCCGAAACCACCTTGTATAGAGGCTACTCGCTGATTAGCGGCAGCTAAAGAGGCGTTGGCACGACGAAGAGCCTCCTCATTTTGAGGAGTAATAGCCTCCCAGATGCTTTTGCCTAGCTTCTTAATGTTTAGGGCCATAAGCGGCCTCCTACGCTAACCTGCGTGGCCTAGGAATTGTGAATATAGGTAATCCTGCACCTGCCGGAGCTGTGCCTTGGAAGGTCATAGGAGCTTCGGTAGTAAAGTTGAACATTCCCTCACCTAATGAAGTACCTGCACGGGCCATTCTTGCGGCTTCCTCTCGCCTTGCATCTGCGTCACTGGGTCGGATTCCAGATAAGCCCTGAGTGAGCTGTTGGTCATAGGTCTGAAGCTTAGCAAGAACATTCTGACGAATACGTTCCTTCTCTTGGTCTATAGCTATCCTGTCAGGTAATGAGGCGTTCTGCATCTGAGCATCAAGTTGAGCAAAAGCGTTCCGAGCCTCATTGACAATAGTGTTAATTGATTCTTCTTTAGAACCTTGAAGCGCTCGTGTTCCTGATGCTTGCTGAACATTAAAGGCGTCTTGAGCATCTTGCACGGCTTGGTTGCCCATCTCGTACTGGTTACCTACGTCAGCCATCTCTCCTCTGCCAATCTGCCCATAAGCGTTTGCTATAGCACCTGCAGCACTTGAATCACCTGCGTTTTTATTAGCTAGCATTACATTACCAGAGCGAATACCACGACCTACCATGCCCATAATTCCTTGAACACCCTGCATTTTTGCCAGTTCATTATTCGAGGCTTGGCGGTTAATATTCTGTTGACCAAGACGGCTTGAATCGAGGAAGTCTGCAATACTTCTTCCGTATCGACCTGCTGTTACATCGCCGGAGGCATTAGCTGAATCTATAATTCCTTGCTTTTGCGTATTGAAACCACTTACAAGATTGTTAAAGGCGGTACGTCCTCCCCATTTTGCATAGGGGTCGGGAGGTGGAGGTGGGGCTGTTGTAGTGGTGCGAGTGGGTGTAACGGCAGGCTCACCGCCACTTGTAACGTAAAAGGGGTCGCTTGGTCCAATTGTGTATCCTGGGGTAGGATTTAAATCGAAGGTTGCTGGAGGGTTATCGTTTATTTGGTAGGGATAAGGGTTCATCCCTAGTCCTAGTAAGGCCATTTATTTTTTCCTTTATATCTTGTTTCAATGTTCAATACACTATCTTAATAAATAATACACCGCACCTACCCATCGAGCAATACGTCGCATTTATGCTTTATGATAGCTAGTATGACAACTTGAGCAAAGCCAGATAACTTCTAAGGGCTTTGTATAATCCATATGATGCCCCTCTATCCTTCCTTCTACACCACAAACTTCGCAGCTATTCGACTTCGGCAACCTGCCCGTTTTTACTGCCAATGTGATTGCCTTACGAGCCATTAACTTGTCGGGATGCTTTTCGTTCGTTCTTATACGAGCCTGACGTATGTTTTGTTTTCCTCGCAATGACTTATTGTATCTTTTGTGCTTCGTGTTATTACACGGACGGCACATATAGTACTGCCTAACTCCGCCAGATTTGTTTACAAATTTAGAAGACTTGAGTAAATTTTCGGTTATACCACAATGCTTACAACGGAGTATATCTACCACAATTTAACTATACCACAATACCACTAGCGAATACAAAAACAAATCATAGGGTTATTACCATATTGTCCTCAACCTGTGTGACTCTTAGGCTTATGTTTGAAGGCTGTTGGGCGTCTAATAGGCTGTCATCTGTAGCTCGGATTAATAGGGATGTGTTGGCGGGTTTGCGGACCGTAAGGGTGGTGACATCT
>Ga0196964_10000285_pt1 | contig 37938 bp, 25 predicted proteins | sample S1_10metaG_FD_148615 | JGI IMG/M metagenome (GOLD analysis project Ga0196964, IMG submission 148615) | Soil microbial communities from Anza Borrego desert, Southern California, United States - S1_10 | ecosystem: Environmental > Terrestrial > Soil > Desert | place: USA: California | collected...
AGCCTCGCCACGGGCAGTTCAACGTACGCCTTCAGCCTGATTGTTTCGATCTTTATTCTCGGGCTGAGTCTCGGCGGCTTCTGGGGCTCCCGCATTGCTGTGCGCGTCGCAGATCCGCTGGGCACGCTGGGTCGCATCCTCCTGATTGTGGCGCTGGCCAGCGTGGGCGTTTCCGTGCTGCTGGGCTACACGCCGACAGCCTTTTTCTTCCTGATGGCCTGGACGTATGAAGATTGGACGCTTCAGCAGAGTCTACAGGCGTTGGCGATTGGCCTGCTGCTGCTGGTTCCCACCTTTTTCATGGGCGCCACCACCCCGCTGACCATGCAGGTTGCGGCGCGCTCCCAGAACAGCACCGGACGTGTCGTCGGAACCGTTTATGCCGTGAACACAATCGGCGCCATTCTGGGAAGTTTCCTCGGCGGCATTCTGCTGATTCCCTTTCTGCAGATTCAAAGCACTCTTGAGATGATGTCTCTGCTGTATGCCGTTCCTGGCGTCGTGCTGATCGCGTTTTCTTCCAGCCGCACGCAAGTTGCGCCGCTTTTTCGCACGGGGCTGATCGCTGTTCCTCTTGTAATGCTGATCACCATCGCACCGCGCTGGAATCCAATGGTGATGAGCGGCGGATACTTTCTGCTGCGCGACACAGCCCGTGTCAACGATGCGCGCCGGCTGCGCCTGCTTGACGCGATTCCCCCATTTTATCCGCCGGATTATCTCGTCTATTATAAGGAGGGCACCAGCGCGACGGTGGCGGTGATGAAACTCGGCGACCGGGTCAGCCTCCATATCGGCGGAAAGCCCGATGCCTCAAATTTCGGCGACATGCCGACCCAGGTCTCCAGCATGATCGTCCCCGCGCTGCTGCATCCGGGCACGCCGGAAGATATCCTGGTGATTGGGCTGGGATCGGGCGTGACGACCGGTTCGGCGCTGGCCCTGGACACGACGCGCAGCGTGGACATCCTTGAGATGTCGCCCGAAGTCGTCGAAGCATCGGTCCACTTCAAAGACGTTAACAATCTCACGTATTCTGCGCCGCCCAATGTCTGGATCGACACGCCGAAAGTCCGCGTCCTGGTCAACGACGGCCGCAATCATCTGCTGCTCACGCAACGCAAGTATGACCTGATTTCTTCCGAGCCGTCCAACCCGTGGCTGGCGGGAATCGGAAATCTGTTCACGCGCGAATCGTTTCAGCTCGCCCGTGCGCGGCTGAAGCCGGGCGGTTTGATGTGCCAATGGCTGCACAGCTATTCACTGGAAGGCAGCGATTTTCTCAGCGTGCTGCGGACATTCGGCGAAGTCTTTCCGCATATCTACCTCTGCGCCGTCGCGCCCGGCGATTACCTGATGATCGGCTCCGAGACAGAGCTGACCCTGCCGCTCGAACGCGTCCGGGAGAAGCTCGAGAAACCTGCGCTTAAAAAACTGCTCGAACGCATCCTGCACCAGAACCCGGAAGAGTTCCTGGCCAGCCTGCACGGAATCAATTCCGATCTGCGCCGAGTGTCGCGCAACCTGCCGCTGATTACCGATGACAACATGCGCCTCGAGTTTTCGGCGCCAAAGGCATTGCATAAAGCCAGGCGTCCGTTCCTGATGTCGGACGTGCCGCGCGTTCCCGAAAGAATTCTGACCTTCGAGGGCACCCCGGATGCCGATCGCTCGGAGTTTCTGCGCAAGTTCGACCTCGCGGTAGCCGCACGCGAGCACAAGGGCTACATCCAGACCGATCCGGCCGTGATGGATAAGCACCGCATTGCCGTCGCCAAGCTGACGCCGCAGAGTTTCTGGGCGCGCGAGTATATCGACGACGACCTGAAAGAGCGCGCCGAGCAGTTAATGAGCGGCGACACGCTCAGGCAGCCGCCCGATCCGGTGGGCGCGCTGAATCTGCTCAAGAATCAGCCGCCCGTTTCGCCCTATGAAAAGTGGCCGCGGCAGACTTTTGAAAAAGCAATTCTGCAGAACGCGACTCATCTGCTGCAGCAAGGCCGTTCGGATGAAGCGATCAAGCAGCTTGAGGAGGTGCGTGATGCAGAACTGCAGGCTCAGCGCCTGATGCTCTACGCACGAGCACTGGCGCATAAAAAAGATTTCCAGAAGGCGCGCGAAGCCGCATTTACCGCCGCGGCGCAATTTCAAGCCAACCCCGCGCAGTGTGCTGAAATCATGGCGCGCACTGAACTGGCTGAAGGCAAACCTGAACTGGCGATAAAAACGATCGACGGAATTCTGCGCGGCGCAGTTCGGGCCGACCCGGCCGTGCCGCCGCTGTACTATCTCAAGGCGCAGGTCCTGCAGCAGCAGGGAAAACTTGATGCGGCGCTGGAAATGGCGGCAGTGGCCTCGCGTCTTAATCCAGGGAACGTGACGTTTTATAAGCTACGTTCCGACCTTCTCACGGCTCTTGGGAAGCACGCGGAGGCCGCTGCGATTCTGCAATACCGCGCTGCTCTTCTGCCGATGGAGGCGCAGCCGCGGCTGGATTATGCCGAGTCCCTGCTGCGCGCGGCTGGTGTGGCGGAGGCTGGCGATTCGATTTCGTTCCTGCACCGCAGCCGCCGTGCGGCGCGTGAAGCGACGGCGCTTCATCCAGGTCTATCCGCGGGGTGGGAAATACTTTGCCGCAGTTTCCTGGCGCTTGCGGATGCCGATCCGTCGAGCGCGCTCTTCTATAAAGGAGAGGCGCGCAAAAGCTGGAACCGGGCGCTGGAAATAAATAAAGGCGACGCGGAAAAGCTGCCTGCAGACCTGAACGCAAAGTTCAAGTAAGTTCAATCTGTCGCCGACGGCACTTTATTTTGCGGTATAAGACGAAACCGACATCGAGCGAAGAGGAGCCAGAATGCCGCATCCAGACCGAGACGCTGCGTACGACCGCGACAACTTTGTTCGCATCGCCCCCGACGTCAAGCTGGGCAAGAACGTCAGCATCTTCTGCCATGTGAACCTCTACGGCTGCAGCATCGGCGATGACACCAAGATCGGACCGTTCGTGGAGATCCAGCGTGGCGCGGCCATCGGAAAGCGCTGCAAAATTCAGAGTCACTCCTTTATCTGTGATGGTGTAACGATCGAGGATGAATGTTTCGTTGGGCACGGCGTTACGTTTATTAACGATAAGTACCCGGCGGCCGTGCATCCGGATGGCAGCCCGATCAAAGGCGGCGAGTGGGAGTGCATTCCCACGCGTATCTGCAAGCGCGCATCAATCGGCTCCAATTGCGTTATTCTCTGCGGAATCACAATTGGGGAAGGCGCGCTGATTGGTGCTGGAACCGTCATCACGAAGAATGTTCCGCCGGGCGTGATTATGGCGGGGAATCCCGCACGCGTTCTGCGGAAAAAGAAATAGCTGACGTAAGCGCAAGTCGGTTAGAAACTAAAAAGCGAAGACGAAAAGCGGAAACCTTTATGGGCTGGTTCGCTCTCGATCCTGACAGCATCGCTGCTCGCGTGAAAGCGTCCGGAGCGCCCCCACGCGTGCCGTCGCTCAGCGAATCGCTCGTGCGCGGCATTGTTGGTTTTACGCTCGTGAGCGTCGCAGGCTTTACGCCCTGGGCACTGTTTGGAAATTTCTTTCACCGGGTGAGCGGCGAAGCAGGCATGTACGTGGCGTGCGCGATTGTTTTCATGGCGCTCAGCGGATTGGCGCTGCACCGCCTGATCATCGGCCCCGGGTCGCTCGCGCTTTTTTACAAGCTTTTCATTCCTGCGTTCCTTGTGTACTCCGTCGCCTGGATCGCCGCCTGGATGAAGATTGGCGGGCACACGGGAGGCATCGTTGGGCTGCTCGCCGGGACTGCAGCAATGGCGCTCTTTTTTTCGGCGGCATTTGGCTGCATTTCGCGTATGCCGCTTCTCACGGCCGTGCTTTTTCTGCTCAATGCCGCCGGATACTTTGGCGGAGGGGTCATTGAGCACGCATTGAAAGACTGGAATCTCACGCTTGCCATGCTCGCATGGGGCGTTTGTTACGGCCTCGGCTTTGGCGCCGCACTCGGGCTTTCCTTCTACCTCTGCCAAAGCCGCACACGGGATCTGCTCGCAGCGGCCGGGCACTGAAAAGTTAAAAAATTCAGAATGGACTACGCCGCCCTGGACATATTATATGTAAGGGGCGTCAGGAGGTGGGGCCTATGAAGATTACTGCCGTCATCGCATTGGTTCTTACTACGGTTCTCGCCGTAGTGGCTTATGTCACGTGGGGCGAAGAGACCCCACCGCCCGCGGCGGCCAAAGCTGAGCCGCAACCGCAGAGGCCGGAGACAAAGGAGCCGGTACAAATGTCCACGCGCGAATTCAAAAGACCGTCTGACGACGAGATCAAAAAGAAGCTCTCGCCCATACAGTACCGCGTCACGCAGCAGGACGGCACCGAGCCGCCATTTCATAATCAATACTGGAACAACCACGAGTCCGGTATTTACGTCGACATCGTCTCGGGCGAGCCGCTGTTCAGCTCGACGGACAAGTTCGATTCCGGGACGGGGTGGCCGAGTTTCACGCGTCCGATCGAGAAAGAGCGCGTAATCACCAAGACCGATGAGTCGCACGGAATGGTGCGAACGGAAGTGCGCTCGAAGGTGGGCAATTCACATCTGGGACACGTCTTTAATGACGGTCCGCGGCCAACCGGAATGCGTTACTGCATCAACTCGGCTTCACTGCGCTTCATTCCCGTCGCGAAGCTGACCGAAGAGGGTTATGGCGAATACGCTGCCTTGTTCAAGGGTGCCGTCGCTGCCGCGCCCGCTGCAAAAGCAGACAACGTCTGTGCGATTCCCGGCCTGGGCAAGCCGCCAGGCTGCGCAGCCACGATGGATGTGGCGGTGCTCGCGGGCGGCTGCTTCTGGGGGATGGAAGAAATCATCAGGCAGATTCCGGGCGTAATCGACGTCGAGGTCGGCTACACCGGCGGCAAGATCGAGAAGCCTACGTACGAGCTGGTCAAGAAAGGCAACACGGGTCACGCAGAAGCGGTGAAAGTGATCTACGATCCGGCGAAACTTTCGTACGCTGATCTGCTCGAGAAATGGTTCTTCAAGATGCACGATCCCACTACAGCCAACCGCCAGGGCAATGACATCGGCACGCAGTACCGTTCCGCAATTTTCTACACCAACGACGCGCAGAAAAAGACCGCCGAAGAGGTCAAGGCGCGCGTCGACAAATCAGGCAAGTGGAAGAAGCCGATTGTAACTGAAATCACCGCCGCCAGCACGTTTACCCGCGCCGAAGATTACCATCAGGACTATCTGCAAAAGAATCCCGGCGGCTATACGTGCCACTGGATGCGTGATTAGGCTTGCACGGGTTGTCATGGTCATTTGTCATTTGCGATAGCGCTCGCACGTGACGAATGACCAGTGACACATGACTGCCTAAACGCGAATGATCTGATCGTGGCTCGTCAGGTCGGACTGGAGGAGCGAGCCGGGGCGGATCTGCAGGAAGTCTTCGGGGACCTCTTTTGCCACCAGCACAATCGTTCCGTGCGGCACGACGTTGCTGATTACGGCCGTGTTGTTGTTCTGCGGCGCAGCTCCTGCGAGCATCTCCGCAAACGACGATCCAAGGCTCGTCTCGCCTGACGGCGGCTTGCCCGTGTCGTGGTAGCTCTTTTCGACCTCAGCCGGAACATTCGACAGGCTCGGCTTTTCGGGCAGATTCCAGATCAGCGTCACCGGCGTGCCGATCGGCAGCGGGCGCTCAGCCTGCATGACGATCCGCGTGCCGGTAGGGCTTTCCTGGAGGCGCGTAACCATGCCTTCCATCTTCAGTTCGCCCGACTCCAAATAACAGGGCATTGACAGCACCAGATCTTCGACTTTCAGCGTCGCAGGATCGACCACCGGTGGAGCAACCTCGGCCATCTGGGGAATGATTCCGCGCACGGAGTACACCGGCAGCGGCTTTTCGACGTTCTTGGCCGGGCAGTCGGGCATGCGGAAGCAGAACGCGATCTGGCGGATCTCTTCAAACGTCGGCTCGCCGAGGAATGTCTGAAAGCGTCCAGCCATGGCTTCAATGCGCGCGGAGAGATTGACCGGATCGCCGATAACGGTGAATTCGATTTTGCGGTCCGAGCCGATATTTCCAGCGCAAACGATGCCGGTGTTCAGCCCCAGGCCATGCCCCAGAGGCGTGGGGGGAAGCACGATCTCTTTCTTCTGCGCCTCGTCGCGATTGAAAATGAAAAGTGCAATCTGCATTTCAACGGCAGCGGTCACTGCCGCTCCCGTAAAGTTGGGCATATCGCCCACAACACCCCAGTGCGCCATGATGTTGTCGCCTGCGCACTTGTCGATGGAGCCGCCGCGGCGGAAAATAATGTTCTGCATCACCGTGAAATAACGGTTGAGCAGCGTGACGACAGCTTCCGCCTTCATCTTGCTCGCCAGCTTCGTAAACCCGACGATGTCCGAGAAGAAGATGGTGCCTTTCTTTTCCGTGCCACCGAGCTGAACGCTCAGGTTGCCTTTGAGCATCTGATCAACCAGCTGCGGCGAGAGAAAGCGTGAGAGGCTTTCCTTGTGCGCGGCCTCAGCGGCGGCCTGGCGCGCGAGATCCGAATTGCGGATTACCACGGCGATCTGCCCGGCGACGGCGGTCATGACGCTCAGATCGTCCTTCGTGAACGCCTGCGCGATCTTGCGCGTTTCCAGGTACAGCAGCCCAAGATCGTCCTGACCGACAAGCATCGGCGCGCACATCACGGAGGAGATATCGACCAGCGACATGCTGCCGGATTTCTCCATCAGCACCGCTGATTTTTCCGTGCGCACGCGGTTGAGCACCGTTCGCGAAATTTTCAGCTCGGCCTGATGCGCCGTCGTGCCGGGATTGCGCAGGCGGCTGAGCGCCATTCCCGTCTTGCGCTGCGCCAGCGCCGAACCGAGGTCCGCGTCAGAAGTCACCAGCGAAGGCAGCGAACCATCCGGTCCATACAGCAGCACCAGTCCGCGGTCGGCCTGCGGGAACACTTCGAACATCTTTTCAAGGCACGTGTTGAGCAGCTTCGGCAGTTCGAGACTGGTGCCGAGCGCCTGGCCCACGTCGATCAGAAGCTTGAGCCTTCCGGCAACTTTCTTCAGCGTCTTGACGTCGTCGGAGTCTTCTTCTTCCTGCGAGACAACGTTAACGTTGACTTTCTGAATAAAGCTGAGCGGCGCGTCATCATCGTCGAGCTTCACCGCGGGCGGCGGCGGCCCAACGCGTGCGGGAACGTCGAGTTTCAGCATTAGCGTCGTCGCGCCGATCTGGATCGAATCGCCGTTGCGCAGCGTGACCGGCGTGGACGGACGAAGCGGCTCGCCGTTCAGGCTGGTGCCGTTGGCGGACTTGATGTCTTCGACGACGTAATTGCCTTGCGGCGTGCGCTCGACCTTGCAGTGGCGGCGCGAGGACATCGGGTCGGTGAGCACGATTTCGCATTCGGGATGGCGCCCGATAACGGCGCGCTCGGGCAGTCGGATCTTCGCGACCGCGCCGTCTGGACCCGTCACGATTAATTCGGCTGGCGCCGCTGCTGCCATTTCGCTCATGTAACCCCGAAAGTGGTCTGACGCTGGTTTAACCCACGCCGTGCGAAAATCAAGGCAGGGCCCGCCTCGCATCGAGTAATTCGCGTCGCGGCCCGCTTTCTCCCTCTATCATAGAGTTGACGCAGTTAAGGACTGCGACTCCGCGGCCGATCCAACAGCTTTTTGCGCGCGCTTCTGGCGATCCACGTGCAACGTTCTTACCGGGTAGCAGCATAAGCGAGACGCCCATGCTGCAGGTTGTGAAACCGGGCGTGCGGTCTCTGCCTTTATTGCATCGTTATTCCCAGAAATCGTACACGAACGCGTCGACGACGATTCCCCCGAGCATCTTCACGAAAGCCTGGTGTTCGGCGTGGACGATGTAGGCCTCGAGATCTTTCTGACTCTTAAAGGTCAGGATCGCGCAGTGGCCGAAGCCTTTGTCCTTGCCTTCCTTGCTGACGTTGGGCCCGCCGGCATAGGCAGCCACTTCGGGAATTTTGCCTTTCAGCGCCGCAAACGCATCGGTGATTTTCTTGATCTCGTCGGCGCTGGCACCTTCTTTGAACTTCAGTGCAACGATGTGCTGCAGCTTCGTCTTGCCCGCCGGAGCATCCGCGGCATTCACGGCCGAGGCCGACACGCAGAGTACCAGCGCGCACAGGAATAGAGCGATCTTGTTCATTTCCCCTCTCCTTAATAGTTATTGACCAGGCCACCATCATTAGCGGATTGAGAGGGAATGCAACGCGGATTTTTTTTACCACAGAGGACACGGAGGAGGAATGAAGTTGGCTTCTGCTTTGGGTGTCGGTTTTTATCCCATCCCCCTCTGTGCTCTCTGTGATCTCTGTGGTGAAAATAAGCTACCGCCAGATGTTCAGGATCGGTTCGGCGGTGACGGCTTCGGCCATGGGCGTGAGGCCGTACATATCCAGCAGCGTGCGCAGAACGTTATAGTGATTGATGCGCCGATCGTATTGGCCGGGCTGGACCATGGGACCGATGAAAACCGTCACAATATGATTTCCGCGGCTGCCTTCATCCCACGTCAGAATGAACAGACTGTTATTGGCAAACGTCCACTCGATATAGGCGCTCAGGTTATCGCGCAGCCACGTGTCCGCGACCGTCAGGGACGCGTCATGCCCGTTATTTCGCATATTGGGAACAACGATCGAGACTGTCGGCAGCAGGTTGAAATCCTGAATTGGAAAACTGGTGAAGGGCTGGTTGGACTCGGGCGGCACATTGTTGAAGCGGACCCACGGGTTGTGCTTGCGCGCATACAAGCCGCGTGCGCAGCCCGTGTAGCCGGCAAACGGAAGCGATTCGCTGAATCCTGTAAAGGTGAGACCTGCCCGGATGAGTTCGCTGCCAAGGTTGGGCTCATTGGCGAAGCGCGGTCCATTCTGGCATTTGTTATTCTTCACGCCGTGTGTCGAACCGGAAAAGAAAGCGATGTAGTTCGGTAGGCTAGGATGCCGAACGCCGAACGATTGTGTCATCAGCGCTCCCCTCTGAGCCAGTTCGTTCATATAGGGAACGCGCTCATTACCGATTACCTGTTTGTAGTCGCGATCTTCTTCAAAAACGATCACCACATGTTTCGGCCGCGGCAGTGAACCGGACTCGGCAAAAAGTGCAGCGGGTGCCAATACAGCCATGATAAGCAGTAAACGAAACGGCATAGCGGACTCCTCCATGTTGCCCTCAAATTTCGATAGCAAGAAGAAAGCCGCAAACTCGACTGCCGCCAGCGCTTCGGAATCTGAACTAAATTTATCGCTAGATCACGCAACGCGCGGAGTACATACGGGTATCGCACTATAAAGGAGGAGATCGCCATGGCGGATCAGGGGCACTCGCGGCGGGGATTTTTTCAGAATGCGGCGGCTGGGGTTGCCGCGGCAGCGGCTGGCATGACGCTGATGCGCGATCTGCGCGCGGATGAACCTGTCAAAGCCGTCGAGGACAAGGCGACGTCGATCCGCATCAGTGATCTGAAAGCCATTCCGGTCGGCCCGAAGGTCTACGTCAAAATAGAGACGAACATGAAAGTCGTTGGCTGGGGCGAGATCACTGGCTTAGAGCCCAAAGTCGCCGCGGCGCTGGCCGTCTCGCTGCTGGAACTGCTCAAAGACGAAAATCCCACGCGCATCGAACATTTGTGGCAGAAGATTTACCGCTCGCACCGCGACATGCGCGGCGGCGCGTTTATGGTTCACACGCTCTCCGCGATCGACATGGCCCTGTGGGACATCACCGGAAAACTGTACGGCGTTCCCGTCTACAGGCTGCTCGGCGGGCCCGTGCGCGACAAGGTTCGCCTCTACCCCACCCCGAAAGCGTTTAAATCCGGGACCGGCGGGCCGCATCCATATTCGGGTGATCCGCCCGAAGTCGAACGCCTGGTGAAGATGGTCGAAAGCGCGCGCAAACGCGTTGGCCCCGACGGCACCGTCATGTTCGATGCGCACAGTTCCGTTCCGCCGCCGCTGCTGATCCAGTTTGCCAACGCCATTCAGCCCTACGATATCCTGTTCCTCGAAGAGCCCGCCGTGCCCGGCAACATCGATGTATTCAAGCGGCTGAAGGAAGCGATACGCATTCCCATGGCGACCGGCGAGCGCGACCGCACCATCTGGGGCATGATCCCCTACCTGACGGAGCGCTGCATCGATATCCTGCAGCCAGACTGCGGCCATACCGGCGGCATCAGCCAGATGAAAAAGATCGGTACGCTCTGCGAGACGTTCACCGTCCCAATCGCGCCGCACTGTACGATGTCCGAGCTGGGTCTGAGTGCCAGCATTCACTCGGCCTTCGCGATTCCCAATTTCCTGATTCACGAAGCGTACCTCGATGGCCACCTCATGCCGCCAGGCGTCGCGCGGAAGAGCTGGGAAACCGACAAGAATGGTGACGCGCTTTTGCCGCAGGGCCCGGGCCTTGGCGTCGAGATGGACGAAGCCAAGATGGCCGAAGTAGCCGCGGACCCAAAGAAGAAGTTTAAGTGGCCTGTGCCAAAGATGACCGACGGCGCCGTCTACGATTACTGATAAACCGCCAACGCGCCAGGAACGGATGAACGGATGTAACGCGAATTTTCAATTCGCGAGTCTGCGTTTGGCTCCGGTCTGCGTCCATTTATTCTGATTTTTCCCGGAAGAATCTTGCCCCTCATCCGTCCTGTTAGGGTTGAGTTCGGTTATGCCCAGAAACCATCGCGCACGTGTGCAAAAGTTTGCAGCATTCGTAGTTTAGGCCTCCTTGCCTGCGAGTCGCTGCGTACGACGACGTCGCGCCTTCAACATGTGCGTTTCTGGACAGATTTCGATACAGAGTCTCGCAGGCTGGAAGCCTGCGCTACATACCGTTAGACAGTCTGGTATAATCTGCCGCGGTTTGGGTTTCTTACTTCCGTTCCGGAGCTAAACGCAAAATGTCTGAAAGCCGCTTTATTGTCGGTATCGATCTCGGCACCACCAACACCGCCCTCGCATACGTGGATTTATCCGAAAAGGTCGAGCATCCCAAGATTCAGGTGATGCCCGTTCCGCAAGTCACACGGCCAGGCTCGGTTGAAGAACGGCCTCTGCTGCCATCCTTTATCTACCTTCCCGCTGAAAACGAACTGCCGGCGGGGAGCCTCGCTCTGCCATGGGACGAAAAGAAGAATTATGTCATCGGTGAATATGCTCGCGGCCGCGGCAAAGAAGTTCCCGGAAGGCTGGTCAGTTCGGCCAAGTCATGGCTTTGCCAGGCTGGCGTTGACCGCCGTTCGGCGCTGCTGCCCTTCGGCGCCGGAGAAGACGTGCAGAAGCTCTCGCCGGTTGAAGCGGCAACGCGAATCTTAAAGCACCTCAGTGAAGCCTGGGACAGTTCAGTCGGCAAAGGCGTGAAGGCCGGAAAACTCAAGCAGCAGCGCATCATGCTCTGCGTGCCGGCAAGTTTTGACGCGGCGGCCCGCGATCTGACGCTGGAATCAGCACGCGCCGCGGGCTTCGAAGACGTTACCCTGATCGAGGAGCCGCAGGCCGCATTTTATTCGTGGATTGAATCCACTAACGACAAGTGGCGCCAGCAGGTGAAGGTCGGCGATCTCGTGCTCGTGGTGGACGTTGGCGGCGGAACGACCGACTTCAGCCTCATAGCCGTCGCCGAAGAAGCCGGAACGCTCACGCTGCACCGCATTGCCGTCGGCGAGCACATTCTGCTGGGCGGCGACAACATGGATCTGGCGCTCGCGCATGCGGTTGCAGGAAAACTTGCCGCTGAAGGCACGAAGCTCGACAGCTGGCAGTTGCGGGCGCTGGCTCACAGCTGCCGCGAAGCGAAGGAAAAGCTGCTGAGCGATTCGAGCAAGACGGAACTGCCGCTGGCGATTCTCGGTCGTGGCAGCAGCGTTATCGGCAAGAGCATCAAGACGAAGATCTCGCGCGAACAGGTTTCAGAGACGATTCTCGAAGGCTTTTTTGGCCAGTGCAAAGCCACTGACCGCCCGGCGCGGGCAATGCGGATGGGTCTGCAGGAATTGGGACTTAACTACGCCGCCGATGCGTCAATTTCGAAGCACCTGGCGCGCTTCCTGGCGAAGGAAAACCTGTCGGCAACGAAAGAATTCCCGGTCACGCTCAAGGGCGATAAGTTCGTTCATCCCACGGCCATTCTGTTTAACGGCGGCGTGATGAAAGCGCCGGCTCTGTGCGACCGCGTGGTTCAGCTGATCAATGGCTGGCTGAAAGAAGAAGGCTCCGAGCCGCTTCGCATTCTGCCGGCGAGCGACCTCGATCTGGCCGCCGCGCGCGGTTCAACGTTCTATGGCCTTGGAACGCGCGGCAAGGGCGTGCGCATCCGTGGCGGCGTGGCTCGTTCGTACTACATTGGCATTGAGACATCCATGCCGGCCGTCCCCGGCCACAAGCCGCCGGTAAAGGCGCTGTGCGTGGTTCCCTTCGGAATGGAAGAGGGCACGGCGGCCGAGGTTCCCAACGCCGAGTTCGGCCTTGTCGTGGGCGAGCCGGCGCAATTCCGCTTCCTCTCGTCAACAACGCGCCGTGACGACCGCGTGGGCAGCTTCCACGAAGACTGGGAAGGCAGCATCGAGGAGCTCGCGCCGATCGAAGCCAATCTTCCCGCTACCAAACAGGCTACTGCGGGCACGCTGGTGCCCGTGAAACTGATGAGCAAAGTCACGGAGATCGGCACGCTGGAATTGTGGTGCCACGAGCGTGATGGCGCGGGCAAATGGAAGCTCGAGCTGAACGTGCGAGAGTAAAAGGCGGCTCTTGGCTCTTGGCTCTTGGCTCTTGGCTCTTGGCTCTTGGCTCTTGGCTCTTGGCTCTTGGCTCTTGGCGGCGTACGACTTTACCGGCGGAACAACATGAGCAATCTTAACCAAATCAATCTTCCGGCGCCGCTGGAGCCGCTCTCGCTCTTTGATCGGCTGCGGGCGGCGCTGCTGGAAGATCTAGGGCCCGTTGGCGACGTCACGTCGCAGGCGCTGGTGCCCGAAGGCAAGCAGGGCCGCGGCACGTTTCTGATCAAGGCCGACGGGATTCTCTGCGGCGTCAAGCTGCTGCCCCTGCTCTTTCAGATGACCGAACAAGTCGTCTCGCAGCATGCGGCCGGGCGCGCCTGGGACCTGCACGATGCTCAGGAATTGGCAAAGGCCGGCAAGGCCGACTGGAACGAAGTCATGGCGCTCAGCGAACGCCTGGAAAAACAAGGCGTGCGCGTGGCAGTCTCAGGCAAAGACGGACAGGCGGTGAAGAAAGGCGACGTGGTCGCCACAGTAGAAGGCGACGCCCGCGCGCTGCTGGCCGGAGAAAGAACTGCGCTCAACTTGCTAAGCCACTTGTCCGGAATCGCAACCCAAACGGCGCAGTATGCTTCCAGGATTGCACATACAAAGGCTAAGATTCTGGATACGCGCAAGACAATGCCGCTTTGGCGCGACCTCACGAAGTATGCAGTCAAATGCGGTGGCGGCGAGAATCACCGTCGCGCTCTGTACGATATGATTCTTATCAAAGACAATCACCTCGCACTGTGGGGAGCGCATGATCCAGCCGGCGCAGTGAACGCGGCCCGAGCAAAGTTTCCTCAACTTGAGATTGAAGTAGAGGTAACAGACCTCAGCGGTTTGCAACACGTGTGCACCAACTCGAAACCGCAGATGATCCTGCTCGACAATTTTCCTCTCGCGCAGTTAAAGGAAGCCGTGGCGTGGTGCGAAAATTTTTTCGCTCAGAAAAAAGAGCAGCGGCCACTGCTTGAAGCATCCGGCGGCATAACGTTGGAAACCGTGGCAGCCATTGCAGAAGCAGGAGTGGACCGGATCTCTGTCGGGGCGCTGACGCATAGCGTGAAAGCGCTGGACATATCGCTGGAATTAAATTTTTAGACCGAAAGCGCGCGTGACACGATCATACGAATTCGTATCAAGCGAATGTAAATCCCAAGTTAGCAAACGGTTAAAGAAACGGATTCAAAACGAAAAAAACGGTAGCACGCCATGGGTAAATCGAGCATACGGGATAACACAAAATCACGCGGCTTAAGCCCTTGTTTCGTCTACTGTTGCAAGAAACTGAAGCGCGAATCCTTTTTTATTTTGACTCCACAACTTTCCACGTAGAATTCGCGCATCTAAAACAAACTTCGATTCCGGATACGTCTGTATCCGTCTGCTCGATCGGAAAGAAGTTGTTGTCGCTGGAGCTGGGAAGCTCCGGTTAGCGGGGTGTGTTTTCGTGTCTGAAATTGCTACGGACATCACTGTTTTGATCGTCGAGCGCCTGCGAAGCGCGGTGAGTCCGGAGTGCTATCAGACTTGGTTTAAGGAAATTCACTTCGTCTCCTGCGCCGAGAATACGGTCCGCATCAACGTCCCCAACCGGTACGTCAAATTCTGGCTCGAAAGTCACTACCGCAAAGAAATTATGCGCGCGATCAACTGCGTGCTGCCGGAAGTCCGCACGCTTGAGATCGGCGTACCGGTCACGCCGCGGCCCGGCGAATCGGCTGCAACGCTCTCAGCGGTTCTCGAGCGCTCCGTATCCGCGCAGAAAGCCAACCGCAGCGAGCCCCCGGTGCTCACGCGCGGCAACGCTCCGCAGCAAAGCAGCGGCTCGCGCGACACCGTACGCCTGACGCCGCTGTCGCCCAAGCTGCGCCTGGAATCGTTCCTCGTCGGCAAGAGCAACCGGATCGCGCATTCCGCGGCGCAGACGGTCGCCGAATCGCCCGGAATCGTCTACAACCCGCTTTACCTTTACGGCGCGCACGGGCTGGGCAAGACGCATCTGCTGCAGGGCATCGCGCACCTGATGCTCGAAAAAAATCCGCCCGCGAACGTGCTTCACATTTCGTGCGAAGAATTCACCAACGCGTACATCTCCGCCGTGCAGAACAAGCGGCTGGATGCCTTCCGCGCGCGCTTCCGCAGCTGCGATGCGCTGCTGATCGATGACGTGCAGTTCCTCGGCGGACGCGAGCGCACACAGGAAGAATTCCTGCACACCTTCGACACATTGCGCGACAACCACAAGCAGATCGTTCTCTGCGCCGACACGGCGCCGCGCGAAATCCGCAAGCTTGATCAGAAACTTGCCACGCGCTTTGTTTCAGGACTGGTGACGCACCTGCGCGGACCGGATCTTCCGCTGCGCATGGAAGTGCTGAGGGAGAAAGCCCGCAGCCGCGGACTGGCGCTCGCGCCCGACGTCACGGAGCTTCTGGCTACGCACATTGAAAGCAATGTCCGCGAGCTCGAAGGCGCTGTCTGCAAGCTGCTGGCGCTCGCGGCGGCGGAGAACTCCCGCGGCGAAAGCCCCAACCGCGAGCTGGCGATCCTGGCGCTGCGCGAACTGGGTTACCTGCGCAGCGGCCCGCTCTCACTGCAGGACATCCTCGATGCGGTGAGTCAGCGGTTCGGCGTCAGCGCCGATGATCTGCGCTCGAGCAAGCGTTACGCAGCCATCACGCATGCACGCCATATCGGCATGTACCTTTCCAAGACACTGACCTCGCAGAGCGTCGCTGACATCGGGCGTTTCTACGGCAACCGCGATCACGCCACCGTTCTTCACGCCGCGCGCAAGATGGGTGAGCTGATCAAGCGCGACGAAAATGTAAAGAACGAAGTTCAAAGCCTTCGGCAGGTGCTCGGCCGATAGACGCTATATTCACGAATAGAATTGCTCCACCCGCAGATTGGTCATCCATTCGCATCAGCATGCCGTCGACGAGAATTGGAGGTCCCGCATGCAGATCGAAACCTTGAGCAGCCTGGAAGACTGGGAACTGGCCTGGGACGAGCTGGCCTCTGAGGACGCCGGGTCAGTGCTTGTTTTCAAGCTGAGCCCCATCTGCCCGACCAGCCACCGCGCCGAAGAAGAGTTCAGGCGCTTCGCCGCTTCGCTTGAAGATTCCCGGGATTTGCGCCTGCTGGCGGTGGACGTCATCGGAGCGCGGCCCATCTCGCAACGGATCGCCCGGGATACAGGCATCCGGCACGAATCTCCGCAGGCATTGCTGCTCAGCCGGGGGCACAATGTCCTTTGGCACGCAAGTCATTCAGCCATCACCCAGAATGCGCTCAGCGATGCGCTCGGTCTGGCAAAGGTCTGAACTCATATTCGCGACAAAATAAAACCGCCCGCGACAGCGGGCGGTCTTTCTTGATGATCTTGACGGTCGCGATGGCTAGAGGCCGCCGCCGCTCTTGCTCGGCACGCCGGATCCTTCCTTCAGCTTGGCACCCGTTCCCTTCGAAGGCGTGAAGACGATAATCACCGTTTGCAGGTAGGTGTCGTCACCAATGCGGATCATGATCGGAATGTTCAGGATTTGAGCCGTAGTGCTCGTTCCCTTAACCAGTCCGAGCGTCTTCAGCGCGGACAAGTCGGAACTCTTCAACGACAGGCTGAACTTATGCTGGCCTTTGAAGGGGCTGTTTGCCGGCTCGTTGGCCACGCCGCCGCTGGGCTTGTTGGAAATCTTCAGCGACTTGAACTTGTCCTTTGGCGTAGTGCCCTTCGGACCAATGGCCTTGAGATCCACGTTCAGTTCCCCAATGTTCAGCTTGGCGTTCTTGCCGTTCACCGGGCTGGTCTTGCCGCCGTCGGGAGACGTGCCGCGCAGCGGAATAATGCCCTGGATTGACGCCGAGTCCTTGCCGGCGATGCCGGTGATCTTGAACTGCGCCTTCGTAATCAGCATCGATGTTGCCGCGTTGCTTGCGTCGGAAGCGTTCACCGCGACACGAACAAACTTCTCGATCTTTCCGGTCCCGCCGTCGGTGATCGTGAGCTTCACGAAATAATCATTCACCGCTGTGAAGGTATGCTTTACGATCTTGCCATATCCCAGCGGTGTGCCATCACCAAAATCCCAGACGTACGAAACCAGGAAGGTTGCCGATTCATTCACGTCCGGAGCAACGAAATTCACCTCGCTGTTCACCTTCGCCGGATTCGGAGTCGCGGTGATTTCCGCCAGCAGGCCGCTGCTGTTGCTCAGCGCCACGGTTCCGCCACCGGCGACATTGAACGTTACGATCTGGGTATCGACGCCGCTTCCGTTTTGAGCCACGACGTTCAAGTCGATCTTGCCGCCAAAGTTCGGCGTGCCGCCAATGGCATCGTCGTTCAGGGCCAGCCCGAGGCCTGCGAGTGTCTGTCCGGCCGAAGCAAACGGTGTGGCGCTGAATACGGGCGGCGGGAAGCCCGCGGACACGATAATGTAATCGTTGACATCCGGCGTCATCAGAACGTCCTTGGTCGCCGAATGCGTGTCGGCGCTGGTGATCTGCGGCGCGACCGCGTTGCCGGCCTTGCGAACGCGGTTGGAACCTGCGTCAGCAATGTAGAGGTAGCCGGCGCTGTCGACTTCAACCTTATAAACATTGTTTAAAACCGCATTGATCATCGCCCCGCCATCGGAGGCCCCCGCGCCCAGATCATTGGCCAGCTGGTCGCCCACGCCGCCGCCTACCAGCGTATCGATGATGCCGGTCGCCACATCCACCTTGCGGATCCGGCTGTTTCCGAAGTCCGAGATGTACAGGTTTCCAGCGGCATCCACTGCGATCCCTGTCGGGAAGCTGAGGCTGGCGCCGATCGCCGGCCCCTTGTCGCCGGAGAAGCCGATGTCGCCATTGCCGGCCACGGTGGTAATGATGCCGTTGGCATCGATCTTTCGAATACGGCAGGCGTTGTAGCCATTGCTCTGCGAATCGCCGAATTCCGCGATGTACAGGTTGCCCATAGAATCGATCGCCAGTCCATTGGGCGTGTCCAAGGTGGCCTGAATCGCCGGGCCGTTGTCACCGAGCGCATCTGTCGTGGTCTGGTCCGCGCCGGTCGGAACGCCCATCTTTCCAGCGACTATCTTGATGATTCCGGTGGCCAGATCGATCCTGCGGACGACATGATTGCCTGAATCGCCGATGTACAGCGCCGATGCGTTCGCCGTGATGCCACGAGGATCGTTGAACAGTGCGCCGGTAGCGAGGACGCCTTCGCCAAAGCTGCCGGCTACGCCCCGGCCGGCGATTGTGCTGATAATTCCAGTGCTCAGCACGACCCTGCGCACTGCATGATTGTTGCGGTCAACAATGTACAGATTGCCATTCCCGTCCAGCGCCAGCGCATTGGGAACATTCAGCTGGGCGTTCAGCGCCGGACCGTTATCGCCGCTGAAACCCGCCGTGCCGTTTCCGGCAACGGTGCTGATGTAGACGCGCTTGGTTGTCGCATCCGTCTTGAGCACGCGAACAACGTGGTTATTGCGGTCGGCGATGTAGATGTCGCCATTGCTGTCGATAGCCAAACCGGTGGGGAAATTCAAGGATGCGTTCTTAGCTTTGCCGCCGTCGCCGCTGTAGCCGGCCACGCCGTTTCCGGCCAGCGTTGTAATCGCACCTTCGAGAATAACGATTTTTAAGCTGCTGGTGGCCGTGCCAGCGCTATTGGTGGCCGTCAGTGTTACGACCGTTCCTGCCGCATCGGCGGTGGTCGGCGAGCCGGTAATGGTGTCACCGACGAGCTGAAGCCCGGCCGGCAGCCCGGCGGCCTGCAATGTGATCGGCTGTTTTCCAAGCAGAGGAACCAGATAGGAGAAACTGGCTCCGCGTGCACCGTAAACAGTGCCGCCTGCAACGACCGGCGGCGCATCCGAGCCCGTCGCCACGGTTGACAGCGACAGCTTATAGGCGGCGATCGCATCATCCAGGCTTTCCACGGAGACATAGTAAGTTCCGGCGGGCAGGCCCTTTGCCACGATCCGGGAGGTGCGACTATCGTTGGGATTGTTGTCATCGGCCTCATCGATGACACTTCCGGCCGCATCGTACAAGGTCAGGTACGTGTCGGCGGGGCCGACATCCACATCCGTCTGGATCACAATATCGCTCGTCACTGTCAGGGTGAAGAACACGTAGTCGATGTCAGTATTGAGAGTCAGGTAATCTGTAGGCAGGGTGCGAATCTGTGTTTCACCGGCGGCAATCTGCTTCGCCGTTTCGGGGAGATTGTCCGGCTCGTAGATATCGTCCGGCGTCGGCGCCAGGTCGATCCGCAGCACGTAAGCTTCCAACGTCGAAGCGAATCCGAAGCGCAAACCATAATCTTCGACGGAGACATAGTAGGTTCCGGCCTTCAGAGTCAGGCGCAGGCGCGACGTGTACTGCCCCGAGTACCCGCTGTCGTCGTCAGAAGCCAACTCCGTTCCTGCCGAGTCGTACAAACGGATGAACGTGTCCGCGAGGCCCTTTCCTGGAATTTCCTGCGTCTGCACGACAACGTCCTGCGCCTCAGTGAGCGTGAACGTCACGAAATCGATGTCGGCTGTCGTGTCGTCGCCTCCCGTATGAAGCGAGTGAGTCTGCGGCGTCGCCGAGCTGATTGCTTTGGCCGCCGTGCGCGTATTGTCGGCCTCGAACGAATCCGGGCCAAGGACGGTGAGACTCAGCGTATAGGAACTGACCGGATTGCCTGCACCGTTGCCGGCAGCCACGGTTTCTTCAATTGAGGCGAAGTACGCGCCGGCATCCAGTTCCAACTCAACGTAATTGATTCCCAGCGGCAGCTGATCCGTGAAATTCGTGCTGGTGCCCACGACATTTCCGCCGCTATCATAAATCGTGATCAGCAATTGGTTGATCAAGGGCGCCTGCTGCGTCTTCACCTTTACTGTGGCGGTCGATTGCAGCGCAAACTTGACGAAGTCAATATCGGCCGGCGGCGTCGTACCCGCGTTGCCGCCCGTGTGCAGGGTATGCGTCTGTGTTGCACCGTTGGCAATATCCTTGGCCGCTGCGCTCGAATCATCGGGCTCGAAGGTATCCGCCGTGATCACCTGCAACGACAGCTTGTACGATTCGATCGGCAGTGCAAAACCTGCCGCACGGTTGAGATGTTCGACTGACGCCGAATAATTTCCAGCCACAAGCGTCACGGCAATCCGCGCGCCGCCGCCGCCCGCCGGATTTCCTCCCGAGTTCTGCCCGATCTGAACTCCGTTTCCGTCATAGAGCCTCAGCAGCGTATTCAGGACTGAAACCGTGTTCTCATCGGTCTGAAGAACGATCGTGGAGGTCGCTGCGAGGGTGAATTTTACGAAGTCGATGTCCGCCGGCGGCACCGTCGCCGGTCCGCCGCCAAAGTGCAGCGAGTGAATCTGCGTCTCACCGGTGGCGATCGCCTTCGCCGCCGCGATCGTGTCATCAGCCTCAAAGGCATCAAAGGGCACGACCTGAACAGTCAGGCCGTAGGTGTCGCCAGGCAGCGCCACGTTCGTTGCAAATCCTGCTTGCTCGACGGAAGCGTAGTAGGTGCCCGGGGTATCAATCGTGCGCACAATCAAGGAGTAATTGCCTGGTCCGCTGTTGTCGTCAGTCGTGAGCTGATTGCCGGCTGAATCGTAGAGCCGGAGGAAGGTATCAACGACGCGGCCGACTTGACTCGTTGCGATCGTCACGCTGCTCTTTGTAGTTACTGTGAAGGCCACGAAATCCCGATCCGCCGGAGGCGTGCTGGTGGCCGAGCCGCCGAAATGCAGCGTGTGGTTCTGCGTCACTCCAGACAACGCTGTCTTCGCTGTGGCAATCGAATCATCTGCTTCCAGCGCATCGGGGAGCACCACAGTCAGGCGCAAAATGTACTCGCCGATGATTTCGGCGTTCCCAGCCGCGCGGTTCTGGTGTTCGACGGAAACGAAATAAGTGCCCGCCGCGAGTGTGGTGGCGATTGAGGAATTACCGGTGGTGCCGCCGGTGGCGATTTCAGTTTGCGAGGAATTGTAGAGACGCATCAGCGTCGGCACCGGCCCCCCATTGGTCTGCACGGTCGACAGAAACACGCCTGTTGGCGAACCCAGCACAAAGGTGACGAAGTCGATATCTGCGGGAGGGGTTGTTGCAGGACCGCCCGCCGTGTGCAGGCTATGCACCTGAAGCGGCTGAACCTGAGGATCGGCGATGGCTGTGATCGTTTTGGCCGTGGCAAAGGTGTTGTCGTTCTCAAATCTGTCGGGAGTCACTCTGACTGAGACGCCATAGGCGGAAGCGCTGCCCGTCAGCTGAACCACGTAGCTTCCAGCATTCAACGTAGTCGTTAGGAAAGTCAGATTGCTGTTGCCATAGGTTCCGTTCGCGACAAAGTTTCCCAGCGACGTAAACAGCGAGAGTTGCGTAAAGGCCCCGGCGACGGGAGACGTGGTGGTGATGGTGATCTCCGCACGCGATGGCAGCGTGAAGCTCACCCAGTCTTGGTCTGTCGAAACATGGAAATTATGGAGCTGCGGAGGTGCATTAAAGGTAATGGGCTTTGCCGTTCCAAGGGTATCATCGGGTTCGAAGGAGTCGGTGGCGATGGCCCGGGCTTCAATGCCATAGCCGTCAATCGTCAAACCCGTGCCGTTCGTGTAATTGAATTCTTCAACCGAGGCGTAGTAGGTGCCCGGGTCGAGAACGATCTCCAGGAACGAAAACGTGTCAAAGGGTCCATCGTCATTTATCCCGATCTGTACGCCGTTGCTGTCGTAGAGCCGCAGAATAGTGTCTGAGTTGATCGAGTTGAAATCCGTCGCGTAGGTCTCCAGCGTCACGCCCGAGCGCTGGGTCAAGGTGAAGGTCACAAAGTCGATGTCACCCGCTGGAATCGTCGCCGGCCCGCCGGGGCTGTGGATCGAGTGATCCTGGGGCTGGCCGAACTGAATCGTCTTTGCTGTAGCGATGTTGTCATCGGCTTCAAAGCTGTCCGGTGTCGCGGCGAACGCAGAAGTCAGCAACGTCAGCGCCAGAACGGCGAAGGCGGAAAACATGCGGCAGGGCATGGCGTCTCTCCATAAAGGAAATCCCGGACGGAAAACCGGGTGAGGTTTGATTTTGAACAGTGGGCGCAATTAAAGCTTACTTTCGTGAACTGTCAATCCGGATAGATCACCTCTAATAGGTTTTTGTACTCTTTTTGAAACGCACGTGTGCACGCGACCGCAAGAGCTTCGCGCTCGTAAAAGCTGTTTGCAAAATCCAGAAAACTCAACACAACTAAACGCTCGTCGTTCGTTGCCGCTTAACGGCTCTCTTCGGATCCGACCTTCATGCCCGAACGTTTTTATTGGGAAGCCATCCGCGACACTCTCGCCGAAGAAATGCGCGCGAACGAAAAAGTGTTCCTGATGGGCGAAGATATCGGCGTCTGGGGCGGAGCCTACGCCGCGACCAAAGGCCTGCTGGATGAATTCGGCCCCGAACGCGTGCGCGATACACCCATCAGCGAAATGGCGATCACCGGAGCGGCCGTCGGCGCGGCAATGTGCGGCTATAGGCCCGTCGTCGAAATCCAGTACATGGATTTCCTGACGCTCGCCATGGATCAGCTGGTCAACCAGGCCGCGAAGAACCGCTACATGTTCGGCGGCAAGACAACCGTTCCGCTGGTGCTGCGCACGCAGGGCGGCGCGGGACGCTCAATCGCCGCGCAGCACAGCCAGTCTCTGGAAGCCTGGTTCGTACATGTTCCCGGCCTCCTGATTGCCACGCCGTCTACTCCTTATGATGCCAAGGGGCTGCTGCGAACCGCTCTGCGCGAAGAAGAGAACCCGGTTCTGTTCCTCGAACACAAAATGCTGTACGGCACAAAAGGCGAGGTACCCGACGGCGATTTCAGCGTTCCCTTCGGCGTTGCCGCCGTGCGCCGCACCGGCAAAGACGTGACTGTCGTCAGCTACGGGCGCATGGCCAACACGGCCCTGGCTGCCTGTGAGCAGCTTGCGAAGGATGATCAGATCGACGCCGAGATGATCGACTTGCGAACCCTCAAGCCGTTCGATCTGGTCGCGGTGCTCGAATCCGTGAAGAAAACCGGACGCGTGCTGCTCTGTTCGGAAGCGGTGAAGACCGGGAATTTTGTCTGCGAGCTGGCCATGCGCATCAATGAGCACGCTTTTGACGATCTGGATGCGCCTGTCCGGCGCGTCTGCGCGCTGGATGTGCCCGTCCCCATGAGCCCGGTTCTTGAGGCCGAGGCCATTCCTTCGCAGGAGCGCATCGCGCAGGCCGTTCGCAGCCTCATCAAGGAGTAGTCACGGCGAACGCGACACTAGACTTCCGTTCGTTTCCATCTAATCTGATTCACTCAGTTTTTCGTCGCTGTGCCGATTGCGAGGGAGTCGTGTTTTATGCCGCCACTTGTTGTATCGAATGAACCGGTCGCGCCGCTTTCGTCCGTGCGCAGCCCGCGCATCTGGCAGACAATGCTGGATGTCGACCTGCCGGGCAAAATGATCAAGTCGCAGATCCAGCTCAATCACAACCTGACCGAAGAAGAAAAGCCGTTGCTCGATGACCGCATTCTCAAAATGTATGCCGCAGTCACGCGCCAGTTCGGCAAACTTCATGGTGAATCGACCAAGTGCTTCCTCGTTCGCGCGCCCGAGAGCCTCGACCTGGTCGGCATCCATATCCTTCCGTTCGGCGGTGCGACCAATTCCATCGCCTGCTACGAAACCGTTTTCTGCGTCTCGCCGCGCACCGATTCGAAAATCGTCCTCTCGCACATCGATTCACGCTTCGCGCCCGCCGAATATGATCTCTTTGATGGGCTGCCGAAAACCCGCGTTCCATTCTGGCCCGAGTTCGCGGAGAAAAATCGCGGCAACCGCTGGAGCGATGTCATACACGGCGCGCTCAAGCAGTACGTCAACTCGCACAAAGGCCCGACAGGACAGATCGAACTGACCATTCCGGGCATGAACATCGTCGTCGGCGCCGTTCTTCCCGAAGGACTCGCCACGCATTCCGATTCGACGCTGAGCGCCGCGGCGCTCGCCTCAGTTATGGCGCTCACCGGCGAATGGGGCAAAGTCTCGCTCGCTGAGTTCGAAGGACGCTGCGCCGAAGCGCAGGAATGGGGTTCGGGCCGGCGCAGCAATCTGGGTGCGGTGCTGTTCGGCATGCCCGGCGAAGTCGTGCATGTCGACTGGAGTCCGCCCCGCGCCAAGGGCCGCATGCTGCCACACAGCATCTGTTTCGTAACGGCACATACGGGAACGGAAGCTCCGCCAGCCGAACTTGAAGCCGCACGCGAGATGGCCGCGGGCATCGGGCAGCTTCTGTTCAGGCAGGAAGCCGTGGCGCGCTTAAGCCAGGAAGGGCACGCGACCGACGCGCTGATGTCCGCCGAGACTGTGTACGAGGTCCTCGAGCAGGTCCCGGAGACACTCTCGCGCGCGCAGGCTCTGGAAGCACTCAAGGCCGAAACGGTCAAATCTCGTCTGCAGGATTATTTCAAAACGCACGCTGAGCCCGCGGGCGGATACCGCGTACGCGAAAAGCTCCTCTACCTGCTGGCCGAAATGCAGCGCGCCATGCGCGCTCAGGAAGCCATCCGTGCCGCCGACGCTACCGAGCTCGGCGCGCTGATGAACATCGGCCAGGTGGGCGAAGCAACTTTGTTTCATGAGCTCAGTCCGTCGGGCATTATCGAGAAAGTCCACCGTATCGTTCATCCGGGCAATGACGACGAACTGGCCTCGCTCACCGAGCAGGCCGCGCCACTCTGGAAGCAAAGCGGCTTCTGGGGCAGCAGCACGCCGGAGACGGATCTGCTGTGCGATCTGGCGCAGGGTGTTCCGGGCGTGCTCGGCGCACGTCTCAGCGAGCCCTGCCGCATCGTGGCGATCTGCACGCATGCGGCGCTGGTGCCGCTGCTGGAGCGGCTGACGAGCGGCTATTACATTCCGCGCGGGCTGCCATCCACGCTCGCAGGGCAGGTCTTTGCATGCCGCGGAATCGGCATCGTGGATGGTTGAGTCCGGCGAAAACAGGTATAAAACTTCATAAGTAATGCATTCGATCCAGGAGGGGAATCGTATGTGCCAGGCGCGTCTGTGCCTTTGGGTTTCTGTACTTATCTGTGTTTGCGCGATCTTGCGCGCGGACACCATCGTTTTGAACGACGGCTCAAAAATGGAAGGCACCATCGTTGAAGAAACCAACGATGGCATCGTGCTGAAAATTAAATTTGGAACCACCAGCTACAAGAAAAGCGAGATTAAGGAAATCATCCGTTCAGGCGGTGCCGTCACGAAAGATGCTGCCGAGCTGCGCGACGTTCTGAAGCTCAAGAATGGCGACGAGCACCGGGGGCTGCTGGTTTCAGAAGACAATAAGGAAATCGTCTTCGATCTCGTGATGAGCGGGAAAAACGTCTCGAAAATCATGCTTTCCCGCACGACCTTCAGCAAAGATGAAGTCGCCGACCTGAAGAAGATCACCGATCAGGAACGCAGCGCCGCGCGCACGTACATCGCAACGGCCGAAGACCAGGCCCGCAAAGATTCAATACTGGAAAAAGAAGTCGTGCTTGAAGAGGTGATGCTGCCCGCGTTGAAAGACGCCAACAAACAGGTGCGCGGGAAAAAAATTGAGCTCGAGCACTTCACCATCATTTCGAATGCCGGCGATGATTTCCTCAAGCGCGCCGCCTTCCGCCTGAACAAGGTCTTCAATGCTTACAAGCAGTACTTCGGCGTCGATCGCAATACCGGCAAGAAGGTGACCGTCCTCATTTATGGTTCCATGGCGAACTACTACGCTGACGCGGGACAGGGCATCAAGAATCCGGCCTTCTACGCGCCCGACCACAAGCTGATCTGTGCCGGGGTCGACATCGCCAAGTATGAAGCGCAGATTGCACAGATCCGCGCGCACCACAAGGATCTCACCTCGCAGCTCACCGAATGGAAAATCAAGGTAAACAATGCGCGTTCACAGGTTCAGCAGGCTGTCAGCCGCGCGCGGGACCAGATCAATGCAGGCGGCAAAGGCACCACCGCTGCCGGACAGGCCGCGATGGACCGCATCTCGCAGCAGCAGCGCGACTGGCAGGTGCAGATCGGCCAGCACGAAAAAGTCGTCAACGACCTCCAGGCCCAGATCGAGGCGCTCAACCGCCGCAACGATATTGTCTTCAACGAGTACACGCAGGCAATGTTCGCGACGCTCTATCACGAGGGCTTTCACGCATTCCTTGACAACTTCCTGATGCCCGAAGGTCTCAGCCGGCAGGTCCCCCGCTGGCTCAACGAGGGCCTGGCGCAGTATTTTGAGGTCTCGCGCATTGAAGCGGACCGCCTGATCCTGGGCCAGGACAGCCGCGAACGCCTTGCGCTGCTGCGCAAGTTCAAGAACGAGAACGCGCTGATCCCGCTCGACAAGTTCGCGACCGCCGGCCAGTCCGATTACATCGTTCACGAGATCTCGAACCTGGAGAACTCGACCAAGAATTACCTGCAGGCCTGGCTGGTAACGAACATCATCGGCGAAAAGGGCCGCCTGAAAAAAGAAGTGCTGCAGGAATACGCCAAGCTGCTCGAAGCCAAAAAGCCGCCGCTGGAAGCGCTCTCAACCCTGGCCGGGATGAGCACCGCCGAGCTGCAGGCCGCCATCGATGAGAAGCTGAAGCCAAGCTTTCAGAAGTAAAGCTGAGCAGGCAGTTGGCAGAAAGTATGCGCTCAGACGCAACTTTCCTTGATGCGTGCTACGCGCAGTTTAGTCCGCCCCTGCCGGGATTTGAATCCTGAGATGCGCAGGCGGCCAGGCGCACCGCTTGGGTCCGCTCACTGCACGCCTGACTTTTTAGGATCGCCGTTCCGCGGCAAGTGAGGCGCAAACGGCTTCGAAGGTGCGCGTATACAAGAACAAGCTTCGCGCGACATCCGTTTGCCCCGTCAGGGGCACTCTATAAGAGCCCAGGGTGGAGCGAGCAGAGCGAGTGTAGCCCTGGGTTATGGATGCGCTTGATTTAGCAAAGCCCCGTCAGGGGCGACCTAAAGGAGGCAACTCTATGGGTCAGTCCTATTCGTCGATTCTCGTGCACACTGTGTTCAGCACCAAACACCGTGAAAACACAATTCCCGATTCGCTCGCGCCCGAGCTTTACTCGTATATGGCAGCTGTGCTGAAAACCAATCAGTGTCCGGCCTTGATCATTGGCGGTACGAACAATCATGTTCATCTGCTGCATACTCTTTCTCGAACGGTGACGCTTTCTTCGCTTATTGAGCAAATACGAAGTCGACTTGGATGAGAAGTACGCGTGGGATTAGTTCGCCCCTGACGGGGCTTGGATCCTGGAGTCGCCAGGGTCCAGGGGCTCCGCTCGCACACGCTCGCTCCACCCCTGGCTTTTTTAGTTTGCCGCTCCGCGGCAAGTAAACTGCGCTGCGGCAGCAAAGATATCTGGTACTGGCGTTCAGCCGAGAGAGATTTTCAGCCTGGCGACATGCCCGTCTGCACAAATCAGTTTCGAAGGAGCGCAAGTTTTGTATGCCCCGTAGGGGCAATCTATAAAAGCCCAGGGTGAAGCGAGCGATAGCGAGCGCAGCCCTGGGTACGAGGACCGGCGCGATTTCAAAGCCCCGTCAGGGGCGAACTAAAGCGACTTTGGCTATGCAGGCAACACATACGCTCGGGCACAAAAAAAGCGCTCGTTGAGGGCGCCTGATGCTCGTTCACGTGTTTGACTGCTATTTCACGACGGCCAGAAGGTTAATCTGCGGGAGTTGATGTCGAGGAGCTTGAGGATTTCCATTACGTCTTTGAGATTCTGATTCGTCGACTGGGCCCACTGGATAATGTCCAGATTTTCGCCGCCGGCCTTGATGCGGTCGATAATAGCCTGAATCATGACCGTGTTGGGATGGAAGTCGCGCTTGAGTAGACCGAAATCCTGCTGATCCAGCTCGCTCCAGAAGCGCTCGCCGGAGAGATGCTCAATCCAGCGGTCGCGACACCAGCGCCACCAGTAGCGGCGTGACCAGTCGCGCAACGCGGCCTCACCCAGATCACGTCCGGCTTTCTGGGACTCAATCCACTTGTGCTTTTCCGCTTCCAGCAGGGCAAGCCTGAATAGCTGGCTGTCGGATCGGCGCATCTGTGCGGATTTGTCTTCAACACACATGTAGGTCACGCAGTCTTAACTCCGTTGCCTCATGTTGCAGCCTTGGTAACTGGTCTACTTGTTTGGGTGCAATTGTCAACCTTATTTCAACCTTAACAAATGGCGGTCCCATTTCGTTAAGGCAAATTGCACTCAGCCCAACTTTTGTAGTCGCACAAATTACGCCAACCAGCCCGGCGAACGCTTCGTCAGAAAGGCGCTCACTCCTTCCCTGCATTCACTTGTAAGCCGTGCAGCAGCATTGAGTTCGATGGCTTCAGTTAACGCCGCATCCAGGCTCAAGTGCTCAGCCTGCAAGATCAGCTTCTTGGTCTGCTTTACCGCTTCGGGTCCGTTTCGGGCAATTTCTTCGGCATAGGCTTCAGCAGCAGAAAGAAGTTCGTGTGAAGGCAAAACGCGCTGCGCCAGCCCACATTGAAACGCTTCATCTGCCGTCATTTTCCGGCCGCTGATCAGCAAGTCCCGAGAGAGCTTGGGTCCCGCGAGCCGGATGAGGTAAACGCCAACTAGGGCCGGCACGAAGCCGATCTTCACTTCACCAAAGCTGAGCCAGGCTTCGTGGCTCATAAATGTGATATCGCATAATAGAGCCAACCCAGCCCCGCCGGCTACGGCCGGTCCGTTCAGTGCTGCAAGGGTGGGTTTTGCGTATCCATAGATCGTGGCGAAAAAGTCTGCAATCGCCTGCGCATCGGCGCGCTGCGACTCAATCGGTTGCTGCTGCTGCTCAGCGAATGCCGCCAGATCCAGCCCGGAGCAGAAGGCCGGGCCTGTTCCGGTGATGACAACTGCACGCACGCCCGGGTCGTGCTCGAGTTCCTTCAGGGCCGCCAGAAGCGCCGTTCTCATTTCGGTGGAAATCGGATTCCGCTTTTCCGGCAAATTCAAGGCAAGCACAGCATGGCGGCCGGTACGTTGAACGCTGACGCATTGCATCGCGCAGTCCTCCTGACCGTAAGCCTACCACACCTGTGCCTTTTCATGGTAATCGTCAGCGTGCAGGACGGGCTTGCCTGTTTTTAATCATTCCGGTGGCTTTTTGAGCACACTTGGCCGGCAGTCGGACTGAACTTTGTCACTCCGACCATGCTAAAGCCTTAAAAATTGGCTTCATTTTCTAGGGTCAAAAAACGAAACCACTATAGGCGTTCTCGAGTTGTAAAAAGGACATAGGATACTGCGACACTTTCCCAGTTTAGCGTTGGCAAGTCATTTGTTACGAGGTGATACGAAAGGAATCGGTCCAGCAAACGTCGATTGGTGGTTCTTCCTAAAAGGAGAGTACAACCCATGCGATACCGACATCCGTTCGAAAACCGCTACTGCACCGGCTGCCTTTGCACGACCCGTCACGAAGTCAAGCAGACGACCTATGCCTGCCTGCGCTGTGGCGTGGTCAAGTATCCCACACGCATCGTCAAGCCGGCCAATAATCTGGCCATGACCGCATAATCAAGCCTTTGCGCCTGCCAGGATCTCCTCCTGCGCCTGCCTGGGCGTGACCAACTGCCTCCCCGGACTCAGCAGTTTCAACGCGTCGTTCTGCTCCGTATAAAACCCGTCAAACAGCAGATTGACCTGCTCGCGGAACGTGCTGTTCTGGTTCATCGAACTCATCATTTTCAAAACAAACAACGGTATGTGAATCTTCAGCTTCGCGCGGCTCAGTCGTGCCGCAGCGTTGTCCATCAGGTCCAGAAGCGTCGTGATTTCCGGCCCGCCCAGGCAGTAGTAGCCCGGCTGCAATTCCTCAGGCTGGTTCGAAAAAATTCGTGTCAGGCACTGGGCCATATCATCGACATGAATGGGCTGCACTGTCGTGCTGCCGTAGCCCCACACGCGCAGAATAGGGTTGGGCGAACGCACGGTATTCAGAATCTCGGATAAAAATCCGTCCCCCCGCCCCATCAAGGGTCCCGTCCGCACGCGGAAATCTTCGCACTTGGCGCCGTGGATGATTTCTTCGGCCTCGGCCGCCTGCCGCAGAGCCAGGGATTGCGATTCCGGATGCGCGCCCAGCGCCGAGTGATACACGAGCTTGCGGATGGCACCGTTCTGTGCCGCGGTGGCCAAGCGCCGGACGTCCTCCACGTGCTGCGCCGAGCGGTACATGCGCCCTTTCATCGTGATCGGCGAGAGAAAACAGACGCCGTACGCGCCCTCGAGAGCCCCTTCGATCGCCTTGGCCGAATCCAGCGCGCCACGCACTGTCTCGATGCTTCCTGATTGTCCAGCCGGCTTGGCGCTCAATGCCGCGACCTCGGCCGGTTCATCCGGACAGAGCACGCGGACGGCGAAGCCTTCTTTCAGCAGCGCATGCGCCAGCGCGCGTCCGGAAAACGGTATTTCGCCAACGATGGCAATCTTGCGCGCAGGCTCGTCAGGCTTCACTTCGACCGGCTGCTCTGGCAGCGCGCCGGAGCGCGGCGCTTCGGGACTGGCTGAAATGGGATCAATGGACTCGGGCATCGGACTCCTCACTTGCTTGCGTTCGCCTTCAGTGTACGCATTTGCTCCGCTCCGGCCAGCGCTTGTCAGTCCAGCATTTTTTACTTGTGGCTCTGCGGCAGAACTGCCATCCTCTTCCCCGCCGCCTATCAGGAGATTCCGCGTGAAAGCGCTTGTCTATGTTGCTCCCGAACGTGTCGAAATCCAGGATGTGCCGCTGCCGCGCGCGGGCCCGGGCGAGGTGCTGCTGAAAATTGCGGCAACCGGAATCTGCGGATCGGACGTGCACGGTTTTCTCGGGCACAGCGAACGCCGCAAACCGGGATTGATCCTTGGGCACGAAGCAATCGCAACCATTGCTGAGAAGCATTCAAGCGTGACGCAGTGGTCGCCGGGCCAGCGCGTGGTCGTGAATCCTCTTATGAGCTGCATGAGCTGCGCCGCTTGCCTGGCCGGCCGGCAGAATCTGTGCGCCAACTGGAAGCTGCTGGGGCTCGACCGGATTCACGGAACGTATGCGGAATTCGTCGCCGTTCCCGCCGCTCAGCTTTACGCCGTCTCTGACCAGCTCAGCGAAACCGAAGCGGTCTTCACCGAGCCGCTTGCGAATGTGGTCCACTTTTTCAGAACAGCAATGAGCGAGATTCCTGAATCTCTCGCGATTTTCGGTGCCGGGCCGATTGGATCGCTGGCTCTGGCCCTTGCCAAGCTGCGCGGCATTCCGCGCGTCTGCGTCATCGACCGTAACGTCAAGCGCCTGGAGGTTTCCCGGCAGCTCAAGGCCGATCGCGTGATAAATAGTGCCACCGAGGATGCCGCTGCAGCGGTCCGGCAATGGAGCGGCGGCCAGGGCGCGGAGTTCGTCATCGATGCCGTAGGCAATGATCCTGTGCGCAAAGCAGCCGTCAAAGCCTGCAGCCGCGGAGGCAGAATTCTCCTGATCGGCATGGCCGAAAATGAATCCACGCTGCCATTCATCGAAATGATCCGCGACGAGAAAAGCCTGTTAACCACGTTCTGCTACACGCCGCGCGATTTCGTCACTGCCCTGAATCTGCTGGAGTCGCGCAGCCTGAATCTTTCGCCGTGGTCTGAAACGCGCCCGCTCGAAGACGGCCAGGCCAGTTTCATGAAAATGGCGCACAACCCCGAAGCGACGATGAAGCTGATCTTCAAGCTCTGACGTGGCGTAGAAAGGGCGATATGGTCCTGGATCTGTTCAAGCTGCATGGCAAGACCGCCATTGTCACCGGCGCCGGGCGAGGACTCGGCCAATCTATGGCGCTGGGCCTCGCGGAAGCAGGAGCCGATCTTGTGCTTGTCGGGCGCTCCGATGGAATCGATGACACCCGGAAAAAAGCAGAGGCGCTTGGCCGCAAGGCGATCAGCGTTCGTGCCGATCTGTCTAAACTGGATGCGATCCCTCATGTCATGCAAAAGACGCTCGAAGCATTCGGCAAAGTTGACATTCTCGTGAACAACGCGGGCATCGTGCGGCGCGCGCCGGTGCTCGAGTTCACTGAAAAAGACTGGGACGATGTTGTCGATCTCAATCTCAAGAGCTGCTTTTTCATGGCCCAGGCAGCCGCGCGCGACATGGTCAAGCGCCGCAAAGGAAAAATCATCAACGTCTCCTCAATCACGTTCTTCTGGGGCGCCACGCGGATTCCCGCTTACGCCGCATCAAAGGGCGGCGTCTCCCAATTTACAAAATCGCTCTGCAATGAACTGGCGAAGTACGGCATCAACGTCAACGCGATCGCGCCGGGCTACATGGCCACGGATATCAACAAAGACCTGCGCAGTGATGCTGAAAAATCGGCTGAGCTGCTTTCGCGCATTCCCGCCGGCCGCTACGGAGATCCGGATGAACTTAAGGGCCTCACGGTTTATCTGGCCTCCGAAGCAAGCAATTACATGAACGGAACGACCGTCGTGATGGATGGCGGCTGGATGGCGCGCTGAATATTTTTATCAAGGATTCGGCTGCGTCCGCACAATTCCAGCGTGTGATCTTTTGTGACAAATTGTGATTGCACTGCAAGCTCATCTGTGTTGTACTCCTGCTGCACGTCACAACAGGGCAACGCACGGGAGGAATCGATCGTGACATCACGCCGCAGCCTGCTTACCGCTCTCATCCTCAGCTTGTGTTCGTTTGTTCTCCACGCCGGTGAGCCGGAGGCGCCGGCGCTCATCAAGCCGACTGCCACGCCGGTCGACGCCATTCGCACGCTCAAGGGCTTCAAAGTTGAGCTGCTCTATGACGTTCCGAAGGACAAGGAAGGCTCCTGGGTCTGCATGTGTCTTGATCCGAAAAACAGGCTCATCGTTTCGGACCAGTACGGTTCGCTTTATCGTGTGACGCCGCCGAAAATCGGCGGACCCGCGTCTGAAACAAAGGTCGAAAAGATCGATCTGGCCATCGGCGAAGCGCAGGGGTTGCTCTGGGCTTTTGACAGCCTCTACGTAGTCGTCAACAAGGGCGCCAAGTACGCCAGCGGCGTTTACCGCGTTCGCGACACCAACAACGACGACGTGCTCGACTCTCTCGAGACACTCCGCACGCTGGATGGCGCCGGTGAACACGGTCCGCACGCGGTGTTGCTCTCGCCGGATGGCAAATCGCTTTACATCGTCGCGGGAAACTCGACCAAGCTCACGCAGTACAGTTCCACGCGCGTTCCGCCGCTGTGGAGCGAAGATCATCTGCTGCCGCGCATGCCGGACGGCCGCGGCTTCATGAAGGATGTGCTCGGACCGGGCGGCTGCATCTACAAAATTGATCCGGACGGCAAAACCTGGGAGCTCGTTGCGACCGGCTTCCGCAACCAGTACGACGCTGCGTTCAATCACCAGGGCGATCTGTTCAGCTACGACGCCGACATGGAATGGGACATGAACACGCCCTGGTACCGCCCCACCCGCGTGTGCCTGACAACCAGCGGTGCTGAGTTCGGATGGCGCAACGGCACGGGCAAGTGGCCTCCTTATTATGCCGATACGCTGCCGGCTGTGATTAACATCGGGCCGGGCTCGCCGACAGGAATCGTCTTTGGCTATGGCGCCAAGTTCCCCGCGAAGTACCAGGAAGCGCTCTTCATCTGCGACTGGAGCTACGGCAAAATGTACGCCGTTCACCTCAAACCCGAAGGCTCCGCATACACGGCGGAGAAAGAAGAGTTCGTTGCCGCCTCGCCGCTTCCTTTGACCGATCTTGTTATCAATCCCGCCGACGGTGCCATGTACTTCGCGATCGGAGGCCGCAAAACGCAGTCGGGGCTTTACCGCGTGACATACGTCGGCAATGAATCCACGGCGCCGGCAAAAATCGAGGACAAAGGCAAAGGTGAGCGTGAAAAACGCCGCCAGCTCGAAGCGTTCCACAAGCCTGATCCCAAGGCGGTAAAGGCGGCCTGGTCCTCGCTGAAAGACAAAGACCGTTTTATCCGATGGGCCGCGCGTGTGGCGCTCGAACACCAGCCCGTCACCGAGTGGCAGGCGAAGGCGCTCGAAGAGAAGAACCCGCAGGCGTCGCTCACCGCGCTGACCGCACTGGTTCGCGCGAGCGCCAAAGACCAGTTCCACCGCAAGCCCACCGACCCGCCGGTTGATCCGTCGCTACAGGGCAAGGTCATCGCGGCGCTCGACCGCATCGAGTGGGAGAAACTCAGCGAAGCGCAGCGGCTCGAAATGGTCCGCGTGTATGACCTCACCTTTACGCGCCTGGGCCAGCCCAGTTCCGCCGACGCGCAGAAAGTCATTGCGAAGCTGGACCCGCACTATCCGGCCGGCACGCGCGAGCTCAACTCGATGCTCACCGAGCTCATGGTTTATCTTCAGGCCCCGAGCGCCGCGAGCAAGGGCATGGCGCTGCTGGCCAAGGCGCCGACGCAGGAAGAGCAGCTCGACCTAGTCAAATCGCTGCGCATGCTGAAGACCGGCTGGACGATGGAGCAGCGCAAGGAGTACTTCAACTGGTTCATCAAAGCGGCGAGCTTCCGCGGCGGAAACAGCTTCGAAAAATTCGTGGAGAACATCAAGATCGAAGCGGTCGCCAATCTGCCCGAAGACGCGCGTACCGAGCTCAAAGCGATCATTGAAGCGAAGGCCGAGCGCAAGTCGCCGCTCGAAGCGTTCGCCGCGCTGCTCGCCGGCCGCGGCACGGTAAAGGAGTACGCGATGGAAGACGTCGCTCCCCTTCTTGAGAAGGGTCTCGCGAAAGGCCGCAACTATGAGCGCGGTAAGCAGCTGTTCGGCGCGGTCGGCTGCTTCGCGTGCCATCGCTTCGACAATGACGGCGGCGCAGTCGGGCCCGATCTCACGGGAGTCGCCGGACGCTTCAGCGCGCGTGACCTGCTGGAGTCGATCATCAATCCGAGCAAGGAAGTCAGCGACCAGTACGCGCAGGTGCTGATCACCAAGACAGACGGCACGTTCATCACCGGGCGCATCGTCAATCTCAGCGGCGACGGCATCAACGTGAGCACCAACATGCTCGACCCGAACGATCAGGCGAAGATCGACGTGAAGACCGTGAAGTCGATCAAGCCCTCCAAGATGTCGCCGATGCCCGAAGGCCTGCTCAACCGCCTCAAGGAAGACGAGATCCTGGACCTGATGGGCTACCTGCTCTCGCGCGGGGACAAGTCGCACAAGATGTTCGAGAAGTAACGGCCTTCTCACCACAGAGAACACAGAGGACACAGAGGGAGTTTTTTGCTATCTTCTTTAATCCGTTCTCTGTGCTCTCTGTGTCCTCTGTGGTGAATTTTCAGTCGGAGATTTGCATATGGCTTTTTCTCTCAAAGGCCGCGTCGCCTGGGTCACCGGCAGCACTACCGGACTGGGCAAGGCGATGGCTCTCGAACTGGGCAAGGCCGGCGCGAAAGTCGCCATCAATTACAACAACAACCAGGCACGCGCCGAAGCATCGTTCGCCGAATTCAAGCGTGCGGGCTGCTCTGGGATCCTCGTGCGCGGCAACGCCATCGACGTCGAACAGGTCAATGCCATGTACGCGCAGATTTCGCGCGAGCTCGGACCGGTCGACATCCTCATCCCGAACGCCACACCTGAGCAGCCGCAGAAGCCGATTGAGGAATACGACTGGGCTTTTTACCAGTCGATGCTCGACTTCTTCGTCAAGAGCCCCTACCTGCTCACGCGCGCCTGCTTGCCGCACATGAAAAAGCAGAAGTGGGGCCGCATCATCAACATCGGATCAGAAGTGTTCATTCGCGGCGTCGGCAATTTCAGCGCCTACGTCGCGGCCAAGGGTGCGCAGGCCGGCTGGACGCGCAGCATGGCCAATGAGCTCGCGCCGTTCGGCATCACCGTCAACCTCATTGCGCCCGGCTGGATTCCCGTTGAGCGCCACGAGAACGATCCGCAGGAGCAGAAGGACGCGTACCTCAAGCTGATTCCCGTCGGCCACTGGGGCAAGCCGGCGGACGTCGGCGCCGCCGCCGTTTACCTGGCGAGCGAAGAAGCCGGCTTTGTAACCGGACAGAGCCTTGCGGTGAACGGTGGAATGACGGTAAGCTAACGCGCATCGGTAACACCTTTTTTTGGAGAACGTTATGACTATGCAGCGCGCAGTTGCGCCACTTCTTTTTGCTTTCACACTCCTTGTTCTTTCAGGCTGCGGCGGCGGAGGTGGAGGATCGAACACCAGCACCACTCAGCCGGGCCAGCCTGCAGCGAATTCCGGCAAGACGCCGAAGGTCGCGTTCGTCACGAACGGCATCGCCAACTTCTGGGTCATTGCCGACAAGGGCGCCAAAGACGCGGCGAAGAAGTTCAATGCCGAAGTCAGCGTCGAAATGCCCGCCGAAGGCGTCGGCGATCAGAAGCGCATCGTCCAGAGCCTGCTCACACGCGGCGTTGACGGCATCGCTATCAGCCCAATCGATCCGGTCAACCAGGCCGATCTGCTGAACGAAGCCGCTGCGAACACCAAGCTGATCACGCACGATTCCGACGCGCCGAACTCCAAGCGCCTGTGCTACGTCGGCATGGACAACTACGCCGCCGGCCGCATGTGCGGGCAGCTCGTGAAAGAAGCGCTGCCCGAAGGCGGAAAGCTGATGATCTTCGTCGGCCGCATTGAGCAGCTCAATGCCAAGCAGCGCCGCCAGGGACTCATCGATGAGCTGCTCGACCGCTCGAACGATTCCAGCCGCTTCGACGCGCCGGGAGCTGAAATCAAGGGCGGCAAGTTCGTGATCCTGGATACGCGCACGGACCAGTTCGACTTCGGCAAAGCCAAGTCGCTCGCCGAAGATGCCATCGCCAAGTACCCGGACCTGGCCTGCATGGTCGGCCTCTTCGCGTACAACGCACCAAAGTGTCTGGCCGCCGTGAAGGAAGCGGGCAAGCTCGGCAAGATCAAGATCGTCGCCTTTGACGAGGACGACGAAACCTTGCAGGGCATCACCGACGGCCACATTCACGGCACAGTCGTTCAGAACCCGTACCAGTACGGCTACGAATCGGTGCGCATTCTTGCGGCGCTCGCGCGCGGCGATAATTCGGTGCTGCCGAAGGAAGGCATTCTCGTCGATATCCCGGCGCGCAAAATCACGAAGCAGAACGTCGGCGCTTTCTGGGATGAACTCAAGAAGCTGACGGCGAAGTAACGGCTTTTTTCACCACAGAGATCACAGAGAACACAGAGGAGGAAACTTCTCTGTGTTTTTTTGTTGAGGGCGCTGTTTCTGCGGCTGCGAGCAGTGCCTCGAATGCGCTCCCCCTCAATATAAAGAAACGATTAGCGAAGTCGATTTGTCGCGACTTTCCTGCCGAAATCTTCAGCAGCCGTGCAACCTGATGAGGCTGCTTCACTTCCAGTTGCACTATTTTTCATCAAATCCGAAAACTCGGACACTCGTATGTCTCTGCACGTGAGGTTGCATACTACAGATTGTGTGCAGCTATCCAAGCGGCGTGCATCAACCTGGTGCAACTCCTCCCAAACGAAGCCAACAGCCGATTGTTGAATCTACGTGTTCCTCGATTTCTTGCCGTTGAACCCGCGAAGCGGACGGTAGCATAGTAGCCCAGGTCGCCAGACCTGGGTGTGCAGCAATATGAAGAAACAAGCCCCGGAACGGGGCGGCAGAAGGGAAACTATGTCGCACGCGTACTCGCGCCTGTTGACGCGCCACTGGCACCATCCTTATGACAGCGCCACCAGTCGAATTCAATGTTTGTCGGGTAGCTTTCGCGTTAAACGATGGCGTAAATACCATTTCTCACAAATGCTCAGTGCTCGTATTTGGCCGACGTATAGCCCCCGCATCGTCACCCTTCGTTCAGCAATGGCAATATGGCGAAATACCGGATCTAAATAGGTAGCGCAAGGATTCTTTCGCACATTTGTTTGTAGCAGTCTCTCGGCCAGAGCCGTTTTCTGTTTAGTTCTGTTCCTTCCTACTCTGCTTCCCTAGGGAAGCTCGCGCGAATTTGTTATCCCGCTG
>Ga0196964_10000286_pt1 | contig 37799 bp, 42 predicted proteins | sample S1_10metaG_FD_148615 | JGI IMG/M metagenome (GOLD analysis project Ga0196964, IMG submission 148615) | Soil microbial communities from Anza Borrego desert, Southern California, United States - S1_10 | ecosystem: Environmental > Terrestrial > Soil > Desert | place: USA: California | collected...
CGATTGGAGATAGCACGTCTTGGGTTGCTGTTGCTCCGCCTACGGCTCCGAGCAACCTTATGTGGACAATCAGCTATGGCGGTCCAACGGCTCCGTATTCAGACCTAAACTTTACTGGCGTCAACACCGCAACCAACGTCACCTACACAAACCCGGCGACGAGCGCTAACACGACCAACGGCGGAACGACTTGGACGCAGGGACATGCGGCTAACGCTCATACGGTTAATGGCGGCAACGCAGCGTTTCAGATTGACCTAAGCGCTAGCAGCGGCGGAATCAGGAACTTTGTCAACAACGATATATTTGGCATTGACGTTACGCACGGAGCCGTCATGCAGATTGATTGGTCTACGTGCAATCTCCAGTTCATCAACAACGACGGCTCTCCAGTGACTATCACGGGCGCTGCTACTCGCTTTACGTCTATCGCTATGGGCAGCGTCAGACAGACTTGCGTGCGCTTTGATTTCTCGGCAGTTAAGGACAGAGCCGATTGGGACAATATCCGCTATATCAAGCTCAGCTATCGCATTCTCGCCTCTAGCGCAACGGCAAGCTCTAACAACGTTTCGTTCCGAGTCACTATCGGCGGCATTTGGGTAACAAACAACCTCTTTAACGACGTGTTTGCTGCCACGTACTACGACAGCACGACGCAAAGGGAGTCCGGGCAATCGCCTCACCTAGTCATTCCTAACACTCAGCTATACGGAATGATGATGCCGCTCAACACGGGACAACCAGCAGCGGACGGCTTGGGAGTGCATCTAGATATTGAGGTTCCGCAGACAAGCCAAAGCGGAGTTGATTTTGTCCGCCTATACCGAGTCCACACGACCGGAGCCGTGACGAGATACTACAGAGTCAACGAGACGGCAGAGGTTACGGGCGTAGCAACAACCGTCCAACATCGGCAGACGTTTGCCGAGGACTTGCTAGAAACAACCTACACGCTAGGCGCTGGCGGCTTTACAAACGTTCAATGCGCTACCCCGTTCAAGGGTTGGGTTGTTTGGGGCTATAAGGGCGGAGTCACGAACGTCAAGCACTCCCGCATTGGAGAGCCGGAGCTACTTGCCAATCCCAACGACGACTTAGAGAACGACGACAACCGGGGTGCGACATTCACTCTCGCCGACGACGCAGACGAACCGCAGTCTATGCATGGTGCTGGCGACGTGCTGATTATCCTTGGCAAGCGTGGAGTGTATGCGCAGGTGGGGGATAGACCCTCCAATATGTCCCCGCCTAAGAAACTCCCAATGTCCAAGGGAGTAGCCAACCGCTTTGCATCGTGCCGATACCGAGACGAGAACGGCAACTATGGCGTTGCTTTCCTAGACGCCGCTGGGGAGGTGTACCTTGCTCTCGTTGACCACACGTTTAACGAGCAGGGAGGCTATAAAATTGTGGAGCTTTCCCAAGATATAAGAGGGACGCTCAAGAGTTTTCTTGCCGACGCTCAATCCTTAACCAGTTTCGCAACCGCACGAGTCTTTACGAACGAGGCGGACTCGTCGCTATGGGTTGTCATGGGCAGCAGAGCCGCTGTCCTCCGCAGGGCTAACCTGCTAGACGGCAAGCGCTATTGGGAGCTTTACAACTACACGACGGGCGGCACTATCAAGTATGTAGCCGCTAGCACTAAGTGGCGCATCCATTGGTTCCGTTCGGGCGGACAGATTGACGAGGTGGAATACAACTCGTCTACAGCCGCCTACATTGAGGGGACTAGCAGAGACGGCGGCAGCGCAATGCCCGCTAGCTCTATCTATTGGACGAGCAAAGTATTTGCCAACGACAACAGCCGCATTGACGTTGTGGACGTGGAGCGGGACACGCTCACGAATACGCCGATAGTAACGCTTGTCAGCACTCGGCAGACGAGCAGCAAGACACTCGCCAGCGGCAAGCGCCGGACACGCTTTGGACCTCTCCAGCAGGGCACGGAGCATAAGGTGAAAATCGCCATGACCGAGGGGGATGCTCCAATCCGGCGAATCGTTGTCGAGGGCGTTGGACCGCTCTCCAGGAGAGCCACGGCATGATGCAAGCTGGCGAAACAATCAAAATGCCGCCGCTCAACAGAGTGGAGCCGCACGTTCGGGATTGGCTTATGGGGCTTGTCAAGAACGTCCAAAAGCTCAACGAGCGCATTAACCAGCTAGAGCATGAGAACCGATTGCTCCAGGGACAAGTAGGGACTCGGCTTAACCCGGATTCCCCTGACTACCTCGTGCCTAACATTCAGATAAGCACAGGCTCCGCACTCACCTTGAACAGCACGGAGCTAAACATGCTGTATCAAATCAATGCGACCGGCAATTTCACGCTGACGCTGCCGACGCCGATTGAGGGGCAATGGGTTGATATCTACAACAACGGCACTAGCACTATCACGATTTCAGACGGAGCTAGCACGCTAGGAACGATTGAGAGCGGCAAAGGCTCTCGCATGAATGTAAGAACTAGCTCCGCTGGCAGTCCTCAATGGGAAAGCAAGCTTATTGGCTACAGCAGAGGCGGCATGGTTTGGGGCGAGAACGGCTTGTTTAACGACAGCATCTATCTCAAATCGCCGGACGGTAATTGGTGGGAGATAACTGTAACGAACGCCGGAGCCATATCAACGACTAGCTCAGGTGGAGCCGTACCCGCCTAATGGTTAGAGACGCCAAGCCGGAGGAATATCCGACGCCAGCTAAATGGTGCGGATTGCTGGAGGACCAGGACGGGGAGCTACTAGGCTATGTCTGTGCCTCTATCATGTCCGGGATTCCGGTTATCCACGACCTAGAACATTGGGGCGACGACGCATACGGAGCGGCACGGCTACTCATTGCAGCTAGAAAACAGGTGAGAGCTTGGGGCTACGAGAAAGTGTATGTAAATATCCTCGCCGGGGCTACTGACATGCTGGAGCCGCTAATGAGGCATGGATTTAGGATTGTTCAGATTTTCCTAGAGGGAGAGATTTAAGAATGGGAGCAGCAGCAGTACCCCTAGCCGTAGCCGGAGCCGGACTCGTCGGCGGCATGATGCAGAACGACACGCAGCGCCGAGCGGCTAATCGTGCTGCCGGACAGCAGCAGGAATTGCTTAATCGGCAGCGAGAGATTTTTGACACTATCAACAATCTCCGTCGTCTCGCTGAGGGGCAGGGATTCTTTGACCCTAAGAAACGCATTGCGCAGATTGACAAGAATTCCGCAGAGTACGAGGCGAGAGACCTAGGCAATCTCGCTGGAGCTTTGCGAGTTGCCGGATATCGTCCGGGCGATTCGGAGCTTGGCGTCAGACTGGACGCCGTTAAGCGCAAGCACAAGGGCGACAGAGAGCGCCAGTATGCGGAGGCGGAGCGACAGTCTTTCTTTGACCATATCAACGCCGTAGCTGCTGCCAATGGCGGCATGCTCAATCCAGGCATTGAGGCGGCTCAACGACAGCAGGAAATTGCACTATCCCGTATTCAGAACCCCGCAGGATTTCTCGCCTCGCTGCTGCCTTATCTTGACCAGTTTGGACGAGGACGAGGCAACGGCAATGCGTATCAGCAAGGCGGCTCCGTTCTAGGACAGCCGAACAGCGGCGGCGGATGGAGCTACGGCGGCGGTTGGGTAGGCGGCGGCAACGGTGGATTTGGAGGCTCCGGCTTTGGCGGTGGACGAGGCGGCTACGGCTACGGCAATGGCGGCTTTGGCGGCTAAGAGGCTTTAATGCGCAAGAACAACAAAGGCAATCCCTACAGCTTTGACGTGAACAGCTATCTCTTTGGAGGCGACCTATTCAATCCAAAGAAAGCTGACCCGATGGGCATGTACGATTTCGGGCAGACGGACACTAACAACTTGCCAAAGCAAGAGGTGCCGGAGTCTGGCGCTCAAGACATGATGTATCGGATTGAGCCGCCTAGCTTTTGGGGCGGAGAGACAGGGCAGCATGACGACTATGGTTGGTCCCGTTTCGGGCGACAGCCTCAGCCTTTGTTCAGCGACACTTACGCCAATCTCGCCAACAAGAATTTCAAGCTAGACCCGCCTAGCGTTCTAGACGTTGCTCCAGGACACTTGCTCTACGTCTGGCGTCAGCTTGGCGATAACCTCAAGTTCAATTTCAAAATCAGCGACTATCACGAGCAGATTAAGAAAGGCAAGACGCTAGACGACATTCTCACCGACGAGGAACGGCAAAAGATGGAGCGGGACAACGCTCTCGCTACCGAGCTTGCCGCCAAAGTCGCTCACTTGCCGAGAGAGCAATACGACGCTTACATGGCGGAATTGCGGCAGACGATAGGGCAGCAAGTAGCCGCTCCACGACGACCAGACCTAGAGAACCCGAATCCTTGGGGCGCTGCCGCTGCTGGCATTGCAGCTATGCTCACTCCCGAGCATGCCTTTGACATTGCATCTACTCCGTTTCAGCATGGACCCAGAAAGCAAGAGCAAGGCTACCAGGCGGACAAAGAGCGCTTTACGATTGAGCAGCAAGCCAAGCAGGAACGACAACGCTTGCTTATGTCGCTGCTGGAATTGCAGGATAGGCGAGACAGAGCTACGCAAGACGCCGAGCAAAAGCAGATTGACAACGAGCTTAAGATTGTGCAGGACAGGCTAGACCGTGTGAATCAGCAGATTATTGCTGAGGGGCGGGTCCAAGGCGCTATAGAAAAGGAAAAGATTAAGAACGACGCCGACGAGCGAGAAAAGAATATCCACGCTTACTACAACGCTAAGGGTTTGGAGAATCGGCACAACGCTTGGCTTGCGCTAGGTGGACCATACAGCGGACTTGAGGAGCCGAAAGAGCTTACTCCGGGCGAGAGCAAGGATATCTCGCACGGCGGATACTACGACGCCAAGGCGGAATCTACACGCCGTCTCGTGGACGACCAAGAAAAGTATTTGCAGAGCCGAGTGAACGTCAACAACTCAACGGCAAACCTCAACAGCGAGAGAGCTAAGAAAGTCGCTAAAGAGACTTGGTGGATGGACAAAGAGAAAGCCGTCAACATCGCAAAGGGTTGGGCGAGTATTGACAATATCAAGTCCATGATTTCCGACCGAACGATTCGGCAGGATTTCAAGCGGCAGGATATTGCTATCAAGGCTTGGGGCGAATCTCAGAAAGATATCATCGCTACCAAGCGCTCTCTCTCGGCACAAGCTAACACTATCCGTCAAAAGATGGCGCAGCTTAACAGCCGCCTAGCCGATAAGAAAACCAAGGACAGCGAAAAGGCAGCTTTGCGGCAGAGCCTTACTAACTATCAGACGGACCTCAACTCCATTGCTAAGCAGTGGAACGAGCTAAACAGCGAGAGCCGAGCGGTTCGGGATGCTATCCGCACTTTGCCAGAGCGCCAGGGCGGAATCAGCAACGACCATGTTATGCTCCGTAAGCTCGTGGAGAGCCGGGGCTTTGTCGTCACTGACGGCTATGCGACTAAGGGACACAATCCGGGCAGCAAGCACTATGTAGGCAAAGCTGTAGACGTTCGCACTAAGGACCGCTCCGATGCTGAGATTGAGGCTTTCATTCAGGAAATGAAAGCGCTTGGCGTTAAGGTTGTTGACGAGCGCAAGGGACCGCCACGACCGGGCATGACTTGGACCAACGAGCATTTGCATCTTGAGTTTGATACGAACATCGGCACGTCCAAGCCAAAGCAGGGACAGAGCAAGCCAAAGCAGAACAAGCCTAGAACGGGCAGCGTAAGCGTTCCGGGCGTCGGCACGGTTACGTACCGACGAGGCTAAAACTGCATGGCTGATTCTCTTACGCTAACCATACGAGGACGGGAATTCACGGTTGATTGGGGCTACGACCGAGACCCAACGCCAGCAGAGGTAGAGACAATCGCTAAGGCGATTGCTGCTAAGGAATTCGGTTCTAAGCCTCGCATGGCTAAGTTTCAAGAGCGAGAGCCGGAGTACGTTGACAAAAAGCCGACGAGCGCCGGACTCTTTGGCGCTGCTGGCGCAATGATGGACGAGGCGCAACGCATCGTCAAACAGCAAGCGCAGCAGCCGAGCAAGCCCAAGCCTCAGCGCCAGCTACCGAGCATTCTCAATCCCGAGCTAAACGCTCCGGGCATTCCTGCTGACCCTCGCAAGAGAGCCGAGAGAATCCGACGAGAGGACGAGCAGTTTGCCGAGCTTGCTACCAAGCGTCTCTCTCCTATCGTGCCGCCGATGGCACGGACAAAGGACGAGGCTATCAAGCGGTTCCGCAACGAACGAGAGGCAACGGCAAGACGTTTGGAGCGAGAGGCTAGCGAGGCGACGATTGACGCCAAGGCTCCACGAGCGAGCTTGCAAAACGCAATGGCTCGTTTCAACCGAGATAACCCGGACGCTCCGGCAGAGCTACGAGAGAAATTTAAGTATCGGCTCCAGAGAGTAGCCGGAGAGTACGTCGTGCAAAGAGCCATGCGAGACGGCATGACGCTCTACGATGCTGGCATGGCTTACATGACGGGCAAGCTCAAAGAGGACCCGCTAGACGAATTCAACAGAGCCGGAGATATCAAGGCTATGGCAGCCGAGCGCATGTACAGCCCAATGACGGGCGACTTGGGCAAAGACGTACTTGACAAGCTAGGCGCTTTCTACGATTTCAACACGGCGGACATGCAAGACGCCTCTCATACCCTAGGCACTATCCGCCGAAAGGTGATGCCGCACGGTTTGTTCCTCAACGAGAAAGCGGCTAAGGCTCTCAAGGAATCGCCAGACCAGGGTATCCGCTCTATCTATCACACGTTGCAGACTCTTGACCCGCTGCAAACGGTGGATTTCGTGGAGATGCTGACAAGCCCTACGAATCCCAACCGAGTGCCAGAGAAAGACTTAAAGGGCTTTTGGCAGCGCATTGCAGAGGGCGACGTAGAGGCTCAGGACCAGCTTATCGGTACGGCTAATGCCTACATGGTTATGCTGGCGTCGGGACAGCTTAGGGGCGCTAAGCCGACTCTCCGCAACTCGGCAGTTAAGCCCGACGTGAAAGGCACGAGAGGCAATGTAGCGGCTAAGGCGATTCCGGGAGAGGCAGGACGTATTCAGCCCGGAAAGCTAGCCGACGCTCTTGACCAGTATCTACAGCAAGGACATGCGGCAAGCAACAAAGCCGCTCGTAAGCTGCCGTCCACAACGAGCAAGCCGCCTGTCACTATCCGGGGCGATATCTCCAACCAGTACGAGGAACCGATTGGTCCTCCAGCGCCGGAGCCTGTAGCTCCAGCAGCCAAGCCCAAGCGAACGCCAAAGGCAGCGGCTCCAAAGACGGAGCCGGAAAAGGCGGCAGAGCCGACAGAGACAGCGCCAGAGTCGCCAGCTAAGCCGACTCCAAAGGTAGGCGATAGGGTTTGGACTCAGAGCCAAGTATCGGGCGAGATTGTCTACGGGCGAGTCGTGCAAAAAAGCGACGGCAGCGCTCCATATGTCCTGCTGTCCAAGGGCAAAGCGGGCGCTCGTCGTTGGGCGCTTGACGGTAACGATTGGAACATTGGAGAGCCGCCTAAGACGGCTAAAGCTCCAAAGGCTCCAGAGGCAGAACCGACGCCGCCGAGCGGAGGGACCGGAACGGGAGCGACGACCAGGCGGACGCCGACTCCCAAGACGACGGAGCCGGAGCCTGTTGCCACGCCAGAGCCGGAGCCGGTTGCCAAGGTGGAGGACGACCCGAGCGCTCCGCACAACAAGACTCGTCGGGAGCTTGCCGACGAATACGACGCTCAACACAAGGCAGAGGTTGAGAGAGCTAAGCAGGGCATTGCGACTCGTGATGCTCAGCGAAAGCGCATGCTATCCGAGGCTGTCAAAGCTGGCGACTTGGAGATAAAGGGCAAGCGCTTAGTCCCTGTCACTCCGAAAGGCAAGACGACTCTCAAGCTCGTGCAAGACAATGCCGATGCAGAACAGGCGATACAGCGCAACCAGCTAAAGCCAGCAGAGGAAATTTTGCGCCGAAAGAACGAGGCGCTATCCAATCACGCAAAGTCTGTTGACGACGCTATCAAGCAGGGCAAGCAAATTAGGGACGACGTGCTACGAGATTATCCCGAGCTAGCCGAGAGATACGGACGCAAGATTGAGCCGCCAAAGTCGGAGCCGACGCCAGCGCCGAAACAGCCCAAGCCAAAGGTTGAGCCGGAGGAAACACGACCGGCTGAGAGCCGAGAGGTTTGGGAGCGAACGGTAGACGAGGAAAGCCGCATTGAGCATGCTAAGGCGCTCAAAGCTGCCTCTGACGAGCTTAAGAAAGCCAAGGCAGGACAGCTTGAGACGGGCGCTTTCAGCCGCTATAAGAGCAAGTCAGAGGCAATCCGAAAGCTCACTCAAGAGTTGCAGCATATTAAGGCTCAAACGCCAGAGACGTACAAGACGGGCGGAGACCATTTCCAAGAGGTAAGCAGAGCTTTGCGAGAGGGCAAACCTGTTCCTCAGCGTGTCTTGGATTCGTTCCCCGACGAGCTTAGAAAGCAACTGGAGGACAGCGCCAATGAGGGCAAGAGAACGGGCAATGGTGGAGCCGCCAAGACGACCCGTGCGACGACCGCTCCGAAAGGAGAACGTCAGACGGTGGGCAGTGGAGCCAAGGGAGAACAGGGCAAGACGGCTACGGAGCTAGCTGCTCCGCAAACAACGTCCAAGGGGCGAATTCTGCCGAACCCGATTAAGGTTCCGAATCCTAAGAACATTGACCGCATCATGCGGGACGTGCAGCGAAAGCTCAACAAAGCCGTCAAGGTTGGCAAGTCTTTTAGCCGAAAGGTGCTTGGCTCGTATCAGCCGAGCAACACTCGCCTCGTAATCAGAAACTTTGGCGACTTGGATACAGCCGTTCACGAGGTAGCGCACTGGATAGACGACCGATTTAACATCGTCGGCGATTGGGCTAAATCCCGTGTCCGCTCTCCCTTTGACAAGGAGCTTGCACACTTTTGGAAACACACGAGCAAGCCGGGATACAAGCTCGTTCAAAAGAGAGCCGAGGGCGTTGCGGAATTCATCCGTGCCTATGCCTTTGACCCCGACGCTGCTCGTCAGCTAGCGCCGACGTTTACCAAGCATTTCGAGTCAATGGTTCCGGCTGACGTTCGGGCGATTCTTGACGAGTTTGGAGTTGACGTGCGAGGTTGGGCGGGTAGCTCCAATGCTCAGAAAATCGCCGGACGGATTCAGTTTGACAAGCCAAGCGTCCTCGCAAGAGTCCTGCATGTCCTCCAGCCGCACAACGGCAGCTATACGACTCCGTTTGTCAGCCGCTTTATCAAACGAGCTATGACTGACGACCTTGACCCGGTTGTCAAGAACATGGAGGAAAGCATGCGCCGAACGGGAGCCGACGTGCTACCCGAGCGCAATCCTCTCGTGCTGCTCCGTCAGTTGCCATACGTCAAAGCCCGTTTCGAGGGAATGCTTGAGTACGGCATGACCAACGCTCGTAACCAGATTGTTGGCAAACCAATCATGCATATCTTGGAGCCGCTGAATCACAGCAGCCGACGAGCGCTCAAGGCAGAGCTTGAGGATACGTTCAAGATGATGGTTGCCGAGCGAACGGTAGAGCTTGGCGATAGAGGCATTAAGGGCGGCATGTTGGGCGGCGGAATCTATGACGACGTTGCCATTGCTCAGGGATACCTAGACGACCTCAAGGCGGACCCAATCAAGCTCGTGCGGTTGCAAGAGGCAGCGGCACGTTACCGTCAGTGGATGGACGACGTGCTTGACTACGCCGTTGAAAAGGGGCTGTACAGCAAGGAACACGTCAAGGCAGTCAGAGACAGCAACAACTATTACGTGCTGTTCCGCCGTGTCGTAGACGACCCGCTAGACCTCGTGATGGAATCGCCGCACAAGAGCGGCGGCAATCTCGGCACGACCAAGAAAACGCTGTTCAATATCAAAGGCTCCAGCCGTCCGATTGAGAACCCGTTTACAGCAAGCATTGAGAATGCCTTTAACATCGTCAGAGAGGCTGACCGCAATGAGGTTATGTTGGCGTGGAGAGACGTTCTTAAGGGCAACAATCGCCGCTCCATGTATGCGCCGGACATGGTTGACACGGCAGACTTGGGCGCTCAAATTCCGTCTGCTGCCGATGGCTCTGTAAAGATTATTGTCAACGGCAAGGTTGAGCATTGGCTGTTTGAGGCAGGTACGACCGAGGCGCTTAAGGGTGTTGGACGGCTGTACACGATGAATTTCTTGGAGCGAATCCTAGCCGCTCCAGCTACAGCCGTCCGTGCGACCGTCACTCGCTCTCCAGGCTTTCTCGTCCGTAACCGAATCAGAGATATCGGAGAAAGACTCGTCAAGTCAGAGACGGGCAGCAACATCGGTGACACTATCGGCAGAGTCACGGACGACGAGGCAAAGAACTACAAGCTCTATGGCGGCGGCATTCACAGCGGCAAGCTACTTGAGGGCAAAGTCAACTATGACAAGGTTCAAAAGCGGCTCATCGCACAAGCAATCCACGACCCTAAGAGCATCGTTCTAGCGCCGGTGCATTGGTATGACAACCTTGCGACAGGCAGCGAAAGAGCCGGACGTGTCGCTGAGGTTCGCTCCGCATTGCGAGAGGCAAAGGCTCTCGGATACGACGACTACAACGCTCAACTCTATGCGCACTTCAAAGCCCGTGAGTTGATTGACTTTGCTCGTGCCGGAATCTGGAGCCGACATATCTCTCGCTACGTGCCGTTCTTTAACGCTCGTACTCAGGGCTTGGCAAGAACGCTCACTGTCCTACGCAACCAACCGGGCAAGTTTATGACTCGTTGGGCAGGATACGTCTTGACGCCGACGCTGGCAAACTACGCTTGGAACGCCGCTCAGGGCGAGGACGTGTTGAACGAGTATCGCCAGCTACCCGCCTACGTTCGGCAGACTTTCTGGAATTTCAAGATTCCGGGCTATGGTTGGCTCCGCATTCCTAAGCCGTTTGAGTTGGGCATGCTGGCGACTGGAGTTGAGTATGCAGTTGACCGGGCATACGGCAACGAGAATGCCTTTGACGGCTACGCCAAAGAGCTTGCTCTGTCTCTGCTGCCGATGGACGAAAGCTCCATCTTTGGCGGCGGTTGGAGGGGCGTAGCTGAGGTTGCCGTCAACCGGGACTTGTTCCGAGACAAGCCTATCGTTCCGAGCTACGAGGCGGACTTGAACCTTGACAGGCGAGAGGGAGCGAAACACGCAAGCCGACTTGGACAGCTAATCGGATTCAGCATTGGGCGAGACCCGAGAGACATTGACCACCTGATTCGTTACTTCGGCACGGACTTTGGCGACATGGTAATGACGCTCTCGGACGTGTGGAGAGACGACAAGACGATTCCGACGAGCAAGCCGCTCAACCTCGTGACAGGACTGTTCACGGACGTTCCGGCATACGGAGCCATTGACGTTCAAAAAGTCTTGGACGAGGCACGAGGCGTTGGAATCCGAGGACTGCTCAAGGACGAGCTTGAGACTTTCTTTGAGGCAAAGAGCAACCTTGAGCGAGACAAAGCGGCTCAAGCTCTGAGAGCCGCAGCGACCGAGATTCGGAAAGAGCTTGAGGCAGCGACCAAGGGCAAGAAAGGAAAAGCCTACAGTGACGCCGTGGAGGACGTTCTAAGCGGCTATGTCGGCAGTGGAGAGGACTAAGCCGGAGTCATGGGCTTGAGCGCTGGCTGTTCGCTTTCATGTTCCTCTATCACGTCGTCAACGAGAGCTTGCATTTCGGGGCTGTACTCCGGCTCAGACTTTCGGCTGAACAGAGCAGCGAGTCCCCCGCCGACGAGCATGACGGCGCTAATCACGAGCATGTAGACGCCGCCAAGGATTGCGATTCCCTGAAACAGCCAACCAATGTAGGGGAGCCGGAAAGCCCAATAAGCCACGTCTGCCGACCAGTCCGCAACCTTGGGGATTGCAAGCGTCGGCACTGCGTAGACGAGCCAAAAGATTGGCAGCGCCAGCATAGACACTCCCTGTGTCGCTTTCAGTGCCTCTCGTTCCTCGTCCGTGTCCTCGTTCTCCCATTTCGCCACGTTGAGCGCAGCAGCAGTGAAAACGAGCGTGGAGCTAATCAGAGCGTAAAGCCAAGGATAATCCGACTTGTCAGCAAACCAGCGAGTGACGGGCGCAAGGATGGATGCAAAGAGGTAAGCGTTCGCAAGCCCGATGATGATGGGCGGAATCTTTGTCCCCCTCAATCCCGGAATCAAGAACAGCGGCAGGAACACGAGGGCGAGGAAACGCCATGCAAAGTGCATGACCGTCGTGACTGCCGAGACGAGCGCAAGGTATGCAACCATCAGCGCCAATTTATCACAGCTTTGCGTCCGCTGAGGGGAAAACCGGATTTCCCCTAATTTCCCCTAAATTTCCCCTGTGTGAGTCTGGAGAGTGAAAATCTCTAGTTCAACGAGTCACAATCGGGCGGAGCGGTTTAGGTTCAAGAACCTATGCAGAGGCGTCTTGAAAACAGGAGACCAGCAATGGTCCAGGGGTTCGAATCCCCTCCTCTCCTCCAGAATTTCCCCTACATTTCCCCTAAATAGGGGCAAAAAACAGGAAAAGCTGTTGTATCCTCAATTCGCCTTTGCTGCAAGGCAGGGGCAAAACCACCATAGCGGAGGAACAACAGCATGCGAGTCATTCGCCAGTTAACGAACGGACAGACAATCACAATCAGCGTCTCGCCCAAGACAGTGGCGGGAAAGAGCTACCAGAGAGCCGCAACGTATTGGGGCGGCGGCGGACGGAAAATCGAAAAGACGCATCCGACCGATGCAGCGCAAGCCGTGCAGCGAGTCGTTGACGAGGCAGAGCGCCGAGTCTTTAACAACCTCAACTTTAAGCAGTTGCTCAAGGACGAGCCGGAGCCGACGCCGGAGCCAAAGACGACGAGCCGGACTTTCGAGGATTGGGCGGAGCAGGTTGTCAGCGACCTTGAGAGAGCCGCCAAAGCCGAGCGCAAGTCGGAGAGCTACGCTGCTCTCTGCCGCTCGTTCTTGAACCTTTACGTCAAAGGCTCTTGGTTTGGCGAGACGCCAATCCACAGCCTCAATCATCCGTCCCTCGTCGTCCGGTTCGTGGACGAGGCGAAAGCCAAGCCGTACAAGCGAGGCAAAAAGACGTACACGGGGCATAGCTCTCAATGGGCAATGCTGCTCCGGCGCTTTCTCTCAAAGGTGTTCAACGACGCCAGAGACGTTGACCCGACGATTCCCCAACCAGTCACCAAGCAAACGTATTTCCGAGTTGAACACAGCTACCGGGGCGACTTGTTCAGCACGGCGGAAATGGAGGCGCTGTTTCGAGTTGCCCGGACGATGCAAGAGCGCATCATCTTGGCGTTTGGATTTTGGGGGGTTCGTCCGGCTGAGATTTGCGCTGCTCGTTGGTCCAAGCTCTCGCCGGACGGCACGACCTACATGCTGGACAAGCAGATTAAATGGACCCGTGCCAGCGGCAAGACTCAGTACGTGGAGCGCAAGCCCAAGACTGACAGGACCGTCCGGCGAATCGCTCTCGCTCCGGGGCATTTCCTCTTTGAGACGCTCCAAGCGGCTAAGGCTGTCAGAGACGAGGCAGAGGATTTCATGCTCACAGTGGAGGGCAGAGGCGGCAAGCCGAGGCGCTGCACGAGCGACGATATCAGCCGTCTCATTCCAGAGCTTTGCAAGCTGGCGGAGATTCCCGTCAGGAACGCCTACCAGATGAAATCATCCGCAATCACGCTCATGCTGCTCAGCGAGATTGACGTTAAGACAGTCTCAGCAATCACGGGAGTCAGCGAGGGGACAATCCTCAAGCACTACGACCGTGCCAAGAGTCTGGAGCGGCAGCAGCTTGCACTCCCCAAGGTGACGCTCAAAGTAGCGTAGGGGCAGGTATCATAGCGGAGCCGGAAAATCCTCCGCTATGGATTCACGGCAGGGGCGGCGAAAGCTGCCCCATTTTCTTTTTGCAGTTGGGGAATGTTGGTCCATGCGACAGCCGGAGCCAACGTGTACCAGGGGACGGCATACCCTCTCGCTCCGCCGTGTAGCTCGTTCGTCACTCTTGACCCCGCCATATGCAAGCCGCCGAATTCTCTCGTGATAATGTCCACGGCTTGAGGCACGTTCAGCACTAGGTAGTAATCAATCCCTGTCTCGTCCTCGTCGGCATAGGCGACGACGTAGTAATGCGCTCCTAGGTGCTGCCATTCGCCAGCGGAGCCGTCACCGTTGCGGGACTCAAAGATTACGTCTTGATACTCCAGATACTTAGCTCGTCTGATTTTCTCTTGGACTGTTACAAAGCCGCCATTCTCCGGGCGGATAAGTATGTCAATCCCAAACTCTTTATCTAGGGGGTGTACGGAGCCGAGAGAGCTAAGAACTGTGACAGCGCAACCTTTCCAGATTGTCTGATATAGCGCTCTCATAGGTTCCGCTAGCCTCTCGGCAAAGGCATAGTCACTATGGAAAACGGACATAGCAAAAACTTTCTGCAAAGCAGCAGGAATCACCTGCATTGCTGTAGAAATGAACTGCATGTACAGCCGACCAACAGAGGACGAGACCAAATGGAAATATCTCCGCCGAGCGACAGTCTTTGCGGACATGAACTACCGGGAGCTTGAAAAGGTAGCCAAGATATCTAACAGCGACTTGAGCAAATTCGCTCGTGGTCAAAAGATGCCAGGGCTTAAGGCATTTATCCGGCTGTCCCGTGCGCTAGACGTGCCGCTGCATACGCTGCTGTACAGCAATCCGCTCGTCATGGCTCTGCTCAAAGAGGGCGACAATGGCACAGCGGATTAAGAGCAGTGCAGAGATTCTGAAAAGCGAAAGACGCAAGGCGCATATCAATGCGTATTATCGCCAGAAAGCGAAAGAGGCGCTGCTAGAGCTACAGCAGCAGTGCGAACGGCTGACTAATGCGTTCTTAGACTATCAAGCGGCTATGGAGCGAGTGCGGGACACTGAGGACGAGCCGCCTACATGCGACTAGCAATCTCTTGCGCTCGTTGGCGCTTGGCTTTCTCCCAAGCCTCGTCCGTCTTGTAGTAGCTCCGGGGAATCTCCCAAGTGTCGGGGTGTCCTCTGCCGCCGTAATCGTCCGTCTTTGCCGTCTCTCTGCCCGTTTCCGGCGCTCCAGAGCAGCCGACGACCAACGGAGCGGCAGCGACGACCAGGACGAGGGCGAGAGCAGAGCGCATGGAGGGATTGTAGCAAAAGAAAAAGCCCCGGACGAGCCGGGGCGTTTGAGGGGCGAGAGCCGCCTTAGTGTTGGTGGACTTTCAGGTTGTCCAAGAGCATCGGAGCCGAGCCGTCCCCGTTGCCCCAGATAATGACCATATGCGCTCGTGGAGCTTGGACCCTGATTTGCTGCCAGCCCGATTCCAGCGTGTAGGGCAGCGTCTCCAGGACGTTCCCGTTGGCGTCGTAGCACTTGACGGTTACAGTCGTTGCGCCAGGGACGTTGCCAGCGACGGGCAGGGGCGGCGGAGTCGCTACCCAAAAGCTCTTTAGGTCAACGCCGCTGCTGCCTGTCTTGTTGATTACCAGAGCGCCGGTGAGAGCCTGATACGAGCCGGACGGAGCTTCAAGCTCCGTGTACGGGGCAAGCTCCGTGTTGCTCACGAGCATCACGTCAGAGCCGAGTTGAGCGACCGTGACGGACTCCATTGGATTCTGAGTGAGAGCGTCAAGATTGACCAGGTGGGGATTGCCTTGCGCCAGGACCAGCGCCGACGAGACGACGAGTGCGAGAGTCAGTAACCTTTTCACGGAGCCAATTTAGCTCAGAGCCGCAAACTTGACAACTGGCAAAAGAAAAGCCCCGGCAGATTGCCGGGGCGCTTGAGTCTCAGAGTCTCAAGTTACTTGGACTTGCTCTTGGGCTTGTCCGTAAACTTGTTCCACTTGTTTGGCAGCGTGACTCTAACGCCGTTGTCCAAAACGGCAAAGCCGTTGTCCACGCTCTTGATTTCGTGAACCTCGTTTGTCGTCGCTACGAGAATGTACTTGCCTACGTCCTCCGGCTTGAACTTGCCCGACTTGGGAGAACCTTTCGGTGCCCTAGCAGCGTTCTTTCTCGTCGTGGTGCCAGTGGACGTAGCCGGGACGAGCTTGCTGCCGACGACGGTAAAGCCAGCAGCACGAGCCTTGTCCTCAATCTCTTTGCGCTTGCGCTCTGCCTCGTCAGCAAGGCGCTTAAGCTCTGCCTCAGCGTCCTCAATCCACGCTGGCGGCGGAGCTAGCTCACGAGAGACTTTCTCCAGCGACAGCCGACCAGGAATCGGTTGCAGCTTGCCGTCCTCCATCGTGAACACGTCCTCATAAGCTCCGTCCTCGTTGGTGCGAGGCTTGAGCCGGACATAGATGTAGTTCTCGCCGATGATGCCGCTAGCATTCATTGACGGGAGCGGCACGTATTCCGAGCCGACTTGGATATAGACAGGGAGCGCATTGTCAACACGCTCAGAACGTCGTAGGGATGGGAAAAGCTCCGCCTTGGTATTCATCGGTTGCAATTTAGCACAGCTTTGCAGCGCTAGCAACATCATCGGCACAAATTCTAGCAAAGCCTAGGCAGAGCTACAGCGACCGGACCCGCTGTAGCTGCCTGAAATAGTCGGCTCTTGAGCGTCCCGTCTCGGCTGTGTACCGTTGCACTCGCTCTCTATCTGTCAGCGTCTTGTCATGCACGAGCCGATGCACGGCAAGTATCTCGTCGGGAATATCCCAAGTCTCTTGCAGAGCCTCTTTCCAAGGCAGCCCCGCCGTCTTTAGCTCCAGAGCCGTAACGTATTGGCGGAGAGACGGACTCTTGACCATAGGCAGCCATTGCTCCACGTAGTCAAGTATCTCTTGGTCCTTGAAAAACTCCTTAGCCTTGGCGTGAATGTAGGCGGCTGTTGGCTTAAACCGAATGAGAGTGCCACGGTCTATGATGGCTCTCATGTTGGCGTCAAAGCTGCCTAAGTCGTTGGCGATAATGCACGTCCGGCTTGTCGTCGTGTAGCGGTTCGGAACCGTATCATCCGCATGCTCGTCGTCCTCTAAGCCGTCGTCCTCGTCCTCATAATCCTCGTCGTCAGAGGCTTTAACTTTCTTTCGCTTGGCAATGCCAACAGTGTTGGCTTTGCTCCATTCCATTTCCTTGATTGCGTCGGTTTGGCAAAGCGCTTTGAGAATTCGCCTACTCTCCCTCTCTCGCCAAATGTCGTCAACGTCGTCTATGACAATCAACTCGCCACGGTGCCAATAAAGCTCACGATACAGCATGTAGGCAGAGACGGAGCCCACGAATTTGCGATAGGTAGCGTTTGCATCCTCAAGCGCTCGCCATACGGTTTGCGATTTGCTTAGCCCCGGCTCTCCAACAACGACAAGTAGATTTAGTTTGCCGTCAGCGAAAGCACGAGCATAAGCGTATAGCTGCTCAAATGTTTGTATGGTCCGCTGCATAGGTAAGCCTCGTAAGCTGAGACTGTGAGACTGGCATAGGCAGAGCTAGCCCGCCTAGCCGAATGCAATTAACCATACACCTAGCCCGCCTAGTATGTTCCTAGCATTTATACCAGTTATGCTTTCTAGGTCTTGACTTAGTAGACTAGAGTTTTTCCGAGCTAGCAGACTAGCTTTTGCTCCCATTCCGCCAATTCAGCTTTCGTGCGCAACTCTTGCTACAGCACGGAGCCTTTACCCTAACCGTGACAGCGTATCGTTGGAATGGCTTAGCGCAAAAAGCACACACATAGGAGCTAACTCCGATTGCATGCTTAGCAGCTTTGGGCGGCTTACGCTTTGGGGCTACTTGGTTGTTGAACTTTGCTGCACAGGATTGGTTGCAGAATACACGCATACCCGCTCTTAACGTCTTGCGCATGACGGGAGCGCCACAGCTAGCGCATGGAACGTTGTGCATTGGCTTGCTCATCCACAAACCGGCACACTCGCCCGAGCAAAAGATTCTCGGCTGACCGGACTTTACATGCCGGTTCTTGACGTAGTGAACAGCACGGGAGAATACGTCTCCACACGTCGGGCAAATGAAATCTAAAGTCGAGAACGCACGACGGTTCTTTAGGTGCGGCTCAATCGTTGCCAAGTCGTAGACGAGGGGCGGTGGCTTGGGCGGCTCTATCTTTGCTTTAACTTGGCGCTTGCGCTGCTGTGTTGGTTTGGCGGCGGGAGCTAGTGTCGGCTCTTGCTTTTGCTGCTCCTCTCGTTTGCGGAATAACTGTCTAAGGAATTTCATTTTCGATACCTCTTTCTAGGTCTTCTACAAAACGACCTGCAAAATGCACAGCCTTTCTTGCAAAGCAGGAAAAAAACATTCGAGGGGCAGCGAATCGGTTAAAGTAAATGTTGTGGATATTCTCGCAAGACTCAGCGGCTTAGGTATACGGCAGTTTTCACCTAGCACAGTCAACATTGCGAGGCGGCACTTGTTGTAGGGTGTAGCTCGTGGACAGCATCTATCAATCAGACGACGCTCTACCCCGAGAGCATGCTTATCTTATCGTTGACACTCTCAATGCACTCCAAGCGAAAGGCATTGAGGGCAAATTTATCTTAAGAGCCGTCCTCGTCTCTTTAGTGCAATCCTATGGAGAGGACGAGGCGAGAGAGCATGTCTTGCACGAGATTGAGGCAATCAGCAAGACGCCAGCGCTCTACGTCTAGAGCCGTCATATCTCAGCGGTTGAAAGGCGCTGACGGCTCCATAGTCGCAAACCGTCTATAAATCGCTCACAGCGCATCAGACGGGGCAGCATCGGGCGATTTGAGGCGGTATCAGACCGGGCGGCACGGGAACCTATATAGGAGGGTGAGATTCACGACGGAGCTACGCTTAGCTCCGATTGGCTCCGCAGCCCCCATGCTTGGACCAAAGGGAAAACAAGGGGCGCAGCCTCTTGGAATCTGATTTATCTCTTTCCTTTAAGAATAGACTTAAGAAAGGCATAATTAAGAACGACCCCGTTTTGAACCTGATTCTATTAGTCAGCCGATTTCTATTAGTCGGTTCAAGCTGACTAATAGAAATGGCGTTTTGACTAATAGAATGACTAATAGAATTCGGGCGCATTCTGTTAGTCAATCGGAGTGTAATCCTCGTCGTCGGATTTGCCTCTCGTCTTGCCGATAGCGAGAGCAGCGTCTATATCCCAACCAGCGACCAGGCGGCGGCGGAGAGCTTCAAAGGCAACAACCGATTTCTTGGACAGGAACCTTACCGAGCGCAACTCGCCTTTCCAATACCAACCGGAGCGCTGCTCACTGGTTGTAAACCGCTCCACGAGTCCATGAGTCTTGGTGCTATGGATAACCCGCTTGCTTATGCCCCAAATTTCGTGCTTACGGTGGATGATTGCGATAGCTTGCTTTGCCGTCAGGGAGCCGCAGAACTTGAGGCGCTTGACGATTTCAGCCATGAGATACCAGCGTCCGTCTCCACGCCAGAGAATGTCCTTAACTGCTGCCTCTAGCTCCGTCTCAGACGCCACAGCGTTCCGCTGCCATAGATATGGCGTTGCCGTCTTTTCAACGACGCCAGCAGGACGACCCCGCTTGCGCTTTGGAGCGGCAATAGGTTGCTCTACCTTGACGGCATATTGCGGCACGTCACAGAGCCTTGGGGGTAATGGTGTTTCATACATTGCGATACCTAACCAATAGCAAAGCGGCTAGCTGACAGTGAGGGTATCGCTGCTCACTCGCTACGCCGCTTGGCTATGTCCGTATGTAATTCTTTGCCGCTGCCGCTCCGCTTGCGATACCGAGTGCATCAGCCAATCGTTGCTTTCTAGTTCTTTATCGAGTGTTCCTGCACGAAATTGAACAGCAATGCAGGATTTTTCTTTTAGCCTGTAGAAAAGCTCTCCAATGAGAGCGGAAAGATATCTAGATGCTTGGGCAAGCGTCGTCCATCACAGAGCCAAAGCTGGCGACATGTCTATCCCGAGAGCCGACGACGTGGACGGCAGAGGGACCACAGCGACGAGGACGAGGGGCGACTACATACCGTCTGTGCTCGCCCGATACTTGACCGTTGAAATTCTCCTAGCTCCGCAGCCGGACTCGCTCCGGGCGCTGCTGCTCCATATCTATCCCCGCTCCGGCTCTTACTATCGAGGCAAGAGCGTTTGGAGCTTTCGCAAGAGAATCCCCGAGCAGCCGAAAGCCTCTCGCCAGGACAGAGCCGCCTACTGGAGAGCGGCAGCGGAGAATTTCCGAGAGCTTGTCGAGGACCAGCTCGCCGCCGAGGACAAGCATGCCGCTTGACATTCCCCGTTGGAGAGCCTACGCCGGAGCATGCGCCGATAACCTCAAGCTCTCAGCCGACGACCGAGAGGACGCTATTGCAGAGGCGATACTTGCGATTCTCCAGGCTCCGATACAAGCCGACGCATACATAGCCAAGGTGACAGCTAACGCAATCCGCCGTCACTACAAGAAATTATCCGAGCAAGCCAGTCTCACAGTCTCAGCCGACGTAGCTCACCTACCGACTGAGGGAATCTCGGTAGACGTTGTTCACGCCAAAGAAATATACGACCAGCTAAGCCCCGACGACCAAGACTTGCTCCGTATGGATTTGCACGGCTACACAGAGAAAGAGATTGCTGCCGAGCTAGCTCTTACCGTCAAGCAGGTGGAGCATAGAAAGCGAAATTTGCGGCTCCGACTGCAAGAAATGACACTAGCATAGTTTCTAGGTACATGCAGGAAACATAGCCGTCCCGTGCGAAAAGAAAGAGCATGTCGGGACTTGAACTTTGGGCAGTAGCGATAGGAATTGCCACGTTCCTAGCTCCTATCGCCGTGTCAATCTCAAGGCTCTACGGGCGTGTAGGGCAGCTTGAGAAAGAGGCTATGCAGCATGACGTTGTAGAGGCACAGCTTAAATCAAATTCCTCGTCTCTGACAGGCTTGAGCTACCGAGTTGACCACCTAGAACGGGACGGACTGAAACTAGACGCCGAGCTTACGTCTATCCGCACAGAGCTTATGGCAATCAAAGTTTCTCTAGTTGCCATTGAGACGACGCTAAAGAATCTCGGCAAGAACTAACAAAGCAGGACAGCACGAGCTAGCTCCAGAAACAACCAGACGAGGCGATATCCGCCACAGAGGTACACGATAAATGTCTGGAGATTTTCGAGCTTTAGAGGGCGGCTACAAGGCTGTATATCACGGGGCGCTACCGGCTCTCGGCAGCAGCACTGCACTCTTTAACACGGCTGTAACAACGGCTCTCACCAACAACCCCGGCAAGACGATTTGCAAAGTCGTATTCACGCTCCGCACTGCTGGCATTACCATGACGTTTGACGGCACTACTGCCGCAACCGCTGGCAGCGTCGGCATTGACTATCCAACAGGGACATACGAGCTTTGGTTAAACGCCAACGAGCTTAAGAACTGCCGAGCGATTCAGAACGGAGGCGCTGCTACAGGCTACGTCGTCGTGTTTGCCGCTGCTTAACCTATGAGCATCTTTAACCCCGTCCCGACCGTGCCTTATGGAGTTGCTAGCTCTGTAACGGCTACGCACACAGCCCAACCGAAGGCATCTACCGTGTCATTGGTTGCTAAGGCGTTTGACCCTCGCTCTATCAGCGGCTTAGTTGGTTGGTGGGATTTTAGCGACTACACAACTGTTTGCTCCGACAAGTCCGGTGCGAGTCCGATTGCTGGCACGGCTAACGCAACGTTTCAGAGTGTCAATGACAAGAGCGGCAATGCTAACCGGCTTTCTCAAGCTAGCGCAACCGTTGATTGGGTCTACAACATCCTGAACGGCAAAGGCATGGCTCAATGGGCTAGCGGCGGAACTAATATCCTCACGACCGGCACGTTATCAGGTTGGGGAACGCCAAGCGCTCTAACAATCTTTGTCGTCCTTGACTCCGACAACGCCGCCGACAACTTTAAGAAAATCGTCACAGGTGGAGTTGCCGCAGAGCCGTGGAATAATCCGCAGTGCTTTAACTTGCAGCAAGGCGCAGCTAGCGACTACGCAATTGAGCGAGACGTGTTTGGAGCTACGCCGACACAGACGAGCGTTGCCAATAGCGGTAGCCCCGGACTAATCACGGCTGTATTCAACACGTCCACAAACGCAAGCTCTATCAACTTTCTCGGCAACACTGGCAGCGACTCTACTAACCTTGCTAGCGCTTTCAATGCGACCAGCACGGTTGGTATCGGTGGACGCCACGACGTTCTAGGGGACGGATTCCCCGGACGCATCGGAGAGGTATTGATTTACAACACGGCGCTTTCAACTGCCGACCAGGACAAAGTAAAAACCTATCTCCGCTCTCGTTGGGCAGTTTCGTAAAAAGATAAAGGGACGGCTAGCTCTGTCCTAGAAAGAGTCCTCCATCGGCTCTAAGCGATAGGCGCTTAGAGGAAATCCGAGGAGGATTCACTATGGCTACAGACCTTAATCAATACGTCCCTACAAAGCCCGGACTAGAACAGCAGGGCAATGTAACTCACCGGCTCCGAGTTGCACCCGAGGAAACAGAATTTGCGCATGCAGCAGCTAACGTGCTTGCCGCTATGGAGGGCAAGGTTACTCTGCTTGCTCATGGCGGAGTGCTTAGCTACAACACCGCTCGTGTAACCGAGGTAAAGGATAACTCCAGCACCATTGCTTATGCTGCTGGCGGACTCCGGCTCCAGACACAAGCAACGCCGACCGATAACGACGACGTTTCTTACGAGTCCGTTGAGACCATCACCCTTGCTCAAGATAAGGTGTATAGCCTTAACGTCCGAGTGCAGGTGTCTAGCGCTGCTAACCTTGGCTTAGCAGTTGGCTTTGTAACTGCTGGCTCTCAGCCGCTCAACGCCAATAGCACGGACGGTGTATGGCTTCATAAGGCAAAGAACGCCGCAACCGCTGTCCTCCGTGTCGTAGAGAACGGCAACGCCGCTGTAGATTCCAGCACTGTTGCTACTCTTGCCGACGCAACCGACGTGCGAATTGGTATTCGGTTCAAAGCCGGTTCTAGTGCTGCAAACTCTTGGGGATACGTCACGATTAACGGCACTCGCACGGCAATGTCTAGCGCTCAACTTACGGCGCTCCGCACAATGCTTGCGACGACGGCTCCGACTCTCAGCGCTTACCTTGGCGTCCGTGTCAACGGCACGACTCAGAGAAACGCTCTTGTTGCCTATCACTTGGCACAGGTGGACCGCTAAGCCGTCCCTAATGGCTAAAGCCCCGCCAGCGGCTTTATAGCTGGCAAAGAAAAGCCCCTCTGTCACGAGGGGCTTTCTTGTTTGCGAGCGTCAGCGAGCTACTGTAGGATTCTCTCCCGTAGCTCTTTCGGCATCTTGTCCCCTGTCAGCCGCTCAAAGATACGTGCTGCTGCATCCTCCATGCGCTTTATCCTTGTCTTGGATTCTCTCTTGTCAAAGGCATAGTCAACGACGGCGCTAGCGTAATCGTTGAGCAGTTGCCACGCTTGTTCATGCTCCATCTTTTCCATGTTCCTTATCCTACCAGCGGACAAACTCCATCCGCTCACACTTGGACAGTAGCCGAGGCTTAAAGCGTCCGTCCCGAATAATAAACGGGCGGCAGCGTGTCTGATTCGCTCGTTGGAATTCAGATAGCGCAAAGTACCCTAGCTCTGATTCAAAGCCATGCACCAAGCCAAAGAACAGCACGTCAACAACGGCGCTCCAATCCGTCACGTTGCGCAGCGGAATTTTCGTGCCGTCCTCGTCGTCCAACACGGCGCTAGCCTCTAGCGCATACCAAGTCCAACCGTTGTCAACGCAATACCAGCGCACGAACGCTCTAGCTTGCTGCCCCTCGTTTTCTTGGCTGTAAAGCTCCGGCAACGTCTCGCAATCCTTGGGCGAGAGTAGCTGAGAGTAAAAGGGATTCACGCTCTCACCTCGTTCAATGCCTTGCGCACGATTTGCGACGGGACAAAGTACACGTACCCGCACTCGTCCGCAATGCCGACATAGCCGCTCGTATCCGGCTCCGTAAGCTGCTCAAAGATGCTGCCCGCCTTTAACCTCGTGCGGCTTATGTTGTCGGCTGTAAAGTCCGCCAACAGTTCTACTAATCGTCTCATATGTTCCTCCGCTATGGATTCCGCCTGACTCGTCAGCTAGGGGCGGCACTCCCTAGGACAGCAGCGGCTATTACTCCGCTGCTGTTTCGTCTATCTCGCTCGTTTGACTCGCCTTAGTAACTCGTCTAACCGAGCTTGCCAGCAGCCGTCGTGATAGCTGCCGACGTGATACCGATGCACGGAACCTCTGTCCCGTCTCTCGCCATGTCCGCAATAGCAGCAGCGAGAGCCGTCCTCGTCCGCCATACGACGGGCTAGCTCTATGCGGCAAAGCTCCGCAACCTCGCATATATAGGCTACGCATTGCGGCTCCGTGTCCAATAGCTGCCCCTCGCTCAAAGCCTCTGCATAGGCTTTGTAGTTACCGGCTACTCCGTCGTATTGTCCGATTTGCTTACCGTCATGTAGCACGGCATACCAAGTGCCGAACGCTCCGGCTCTCGGCTCTACCGTCACAGTGTCACGAGTGATATTCATACGTCCTCCGCTATGGATTGCCTGACTCATCAGCTAGGGGCGGCAAAGTCCCTAGGACGGCGGAAAGCTCCGCCGTTTCGTCTAGTCCTCGTGCGACTCGTCCCAATTCACGCCAAGGATAAAATCGGCGGCTTTTTGGGCTTGGGCGGCAGCGATAACGGCAATTTTCTTGTCGCTCTTGAGCTTGGATAGCCAACCGTCTATGTAGCTTGCACTCTGCTCCATGCTAACGTCATTGGCAATGCCAGCGACGTTACAGAGAAAGCTAGCGCCAAACTCGGCTACCAATTCCTCTCTCGCATAGCTAGCCGTCCCGAATCCCTCTATCTCGGCAATGCCCGGACGGTTTAGGCGGCTCTCGTGTCCCGTGCTATGCGCTAGCTCATGAAACAGAGTCGAATAGTAGCGCTCCGTGCTTTCAAACCGCTCTACCTTGGGCATATGGACCGAATCCGTAGCCGGACGGTAAAAGGCTCTATCTCCGCCGTTATCGTAAACGGACGGAGCTTGAGGCATGCCGGAAACGATGGACTCGCAATGCTCTAGCCGCTCCGCTAGTCCTCGCTCGTCGTCAGAGACTAACGGCGGCAGCTTTAGCCCGCACTGCTCCACGTTGAAAACTCTGTAGTAACGGAGCAAGGGAATTCGCTCCGTCCGTCCCGTGTCCTCGTCCTCTATCTCTAGCTGTTTCCAGAAAACAACTACCGTGCTAGCCTCTCCCTGTCTCACATGTCCGCCTAGCTCTTTGGCTTGCTTGTAAGTTAGCCATCGGTTATCGGAATACGGAGCAAGTCCAAGCATAAAGGCATTGATTCCCCTGTAGCGCTTTTTGCTAACCGCATTGACAGGGACGCCGGAACAGCGCCACGGTTTGCGCCAAGGGATAACGCCACGCTCTAGCATGCTAATCAGTTGCGACGTAACCATTTCGTAAACGACGATATTTGACATTTCTAGAATCCTCCGCTATGGATTGCCTGACTCGTCAGCTAGGGACGGCAAAACCCCTAGGACGGCGGAAAGCTCCGCCGTTTCGTCAAGAGCCGATAAGCTGCCGTAAGGTAGCCGCTGCATCGTCTATGCACGTCGTGTAATAAGCTCCGTCCTCTATCATCGTCCGTAGCTCGTCCCGTGTAGCGTTCGGATGATAGGCGGAAAACCTCGTAAGGCTAGCCGCTATCCGATACTCTCCGTCCGTCTTTGTCACGTTGTAACCCGAACCTCTCGCCAATGTCTGTAGCTGCTTAAGTGTCATTACTCGCTGTCCTCCGTCTTGAGAATGTCCGCACATTCCAAGAGCCTTACTAGCTCTCTCGCCCATTGCTCCGCCTCTGAGTCTTTGCCGCATTGCTTGTATGCAATCGCCTTAGCCATCGCTCTAGCCGCCTCTGTCCTGTCTATCATCGCTGTACCCTCGCACGGGATACAAAGCCCATAAGCTCCGTTAACTTGCGTCGCTCCGCTAGCTCCGCCTCTGTTAAGCAATCGGCAATTTCCGCCTTTAGCTTTCGCCGATGCTCCGCACTCCATACCCGTCCCGTGCTAGCAAACGAATACAAAGCGCTGCACTGTCCGCCGTGCCAATCGCTAGCCGTCAGTTGATACCGTGTCATGTCTAAGGTTCCTCCGCTATGGATTCCGGCAACGTCCAAGCGCTGCCGCCAAGAAAGATATATATTCAGACCGTCCCGAACGCTAGCCCAGGACAGCCGAACTGACACAATTACCGGGACGGAGAGAGCTAGCGGCAACGGAGAGAAAAGCCTAGCGGAGCGTATCCGTTGCCGCTACAGAGAGCTATAGACGGAAATCAAGTGAGAGCCTATAGGGAATCACGCCAAGAGAGACAGAGGGAGCTAGCAAAGAGAGAGCGAGAGAGAAACGCCAAGAGCTAGGCCAAACGACACAAACGAACCTAAAGCAAACGGAACAAAGCAACCTAGAACAGAGAGAAAGAGAGCCGAGAAAGATTGATTTACGCCAAGGGAGAAAGAAAGAGCCGAAACGCCAAACCTAGCCGCTAGAACAGCCAAACCTAACCGCTAAACCTAACCGCTAAAAACGTCGGCTGTCTGTCTCTGTCTCTGATTCCGCTATCCGTTTGCGTTCGTCTCTCGGCTCTCGCCCGTGCTTTTCCCCTGTTTCCCCTATCCGTTTCCCCTGTCTTGGCTCTGTTTTGAACCTATACGCTGCTGTTTACGGAACAGCAGACTAGTCGCCTAGCCTCTCGCCCATATGTAGCGGCTAGCCAATCCAAGGTAGCGGAGAGCCTAGAACGTGCGGTTTTCACTTATGCGGACCTCTCTTACCCCTCTACCCGACCCTGCCCCCGCCGCCGCAGGAATTCCCCATCAGCCTCTCCAATTTCTCTCTGAAAAAATTACAAAAACACCTATCGACTCCGGTTGCAGGATGACTTAGCTCCGACTCCGTATAAGGCTAGACATGGACTGTGACCCCAACAAGGCAGACAAGGCGGACGAGGCAGCGGAGATAACGGAGTCGGCGGAGCCTGACTACTGCGACGAGTGCGGACAGGAGAACATAGAGGGTTTTGGTCATTGGTGCCCGTTGGACGCTGGCGCTTGGTGGTTGTAAGAGGGGAGAAAGCGCAGACATGCCGATGTGGGAAAGTTCAAGGCTATCACCTGCTGTCTGTGCGAGCGTCTTTGGTTCTTTGCAGCGGGGTTATGTGACAGTGCCGGTCCATCCCGAGGTTAGCGAGATAGAGACCATGTTTCGGCAGCTTGCGCATGCTATCGACAGCTATTACGAGGCTATAGGCTCTGACTCGGAATTGTTCTTGGAGAGAGCAAATCCGCTCCGCTAGGCTTTTCTCTCTCTAGCTCTTGGGGAATCTCTGTCTCTCTAGCCTTTATGTTAGAGAGAGGCGGAGAGAATGATTCACTACTACACAGCTAAGCGCAAGCGTCGGGGCTATGTCCTATCGCTCGTGGAGAGGGATAGCGAGGGCAAGATTGTTCATAAGCGCTTTGTAGTTGCTAAGAGACGTGCGCAGATTCCGAATGCTTACAGAGAGCTAGTCGAGATTTGGGAGCTAAGCAAGGACTCAACGCTATGGGGCTGAGAAAGAGTAGTCATGGCTAAGAGTAACTACGGTGGATTTCGGGCGGGGGCAGGGCGTCCTAAGAAAACTGCTGCTCCGCTAGCTCAAGGCGCTGTAGACGAGCGCACAAGGGTTATGAAAGCCGACGAGCGGCAAGTCCTCAAAGTGCTTGCTGACGAGGCAAAGAAAGGCACTCGTTGGGCAGTTGAGCTTTGGATGGCTTACATGTACGGCAAGCCGACAGAGCGCCAGGAGATTGCGGACGCCAGAGCCAAGACGAAAGAGACGCTTACAGAGCAAGAGATTCTTGACAGAGTTGAGGCGCTAGCCAGAGCCGCCGAGAGCGCAAAGACGAAAGCAGCGGCAGCCGGACATATCGAGCCGAGCGAGGACGAGGACGACGCCGGCGATTCAGTCGGCTTGATTCTCTTGGACGGGACGGACGGATGATGAACATACCTTTTGCGTCGGTAACAATACCTCTAACACCTTTCACCTACAAGGGCAAGCCATTTATAGCTTGGGAACGGTTATCACCGGGCGAGGAACGGTTGCTACGGCTCAACTACCAAGCGTGGCAAGCCCTTTACGGATTCCGACCAGAGGATGTATATGCGAACTGGCGAGAGGAACAAACGCATATAGAGGACAGCTAATGCCTGTTGCACCCGGAACCATCTTAACGACGGTGATGGAGGGGGACTCCAGGCTTACTGACTCCCGCACTCCGACAAGTCATGCCGCATCGCATAAGAGCGGTGGCAGTGATGCAATCAAGCTAGACGAGCTAGCAGCGCCGACCGACAACACGACTCTTGACGCAACAGTAACGGCTCATGGCTTGCTGCCGAAACTAGGCGGCGGGACCGTGAATTTCCTACGGGCGGACGGGACTTGGGCAGCGCCGACAGCCTCAACGCCGGATTTGCTGATTACTAAGCGTTCGGCGACAGCTAACCAGACAGTGAGTGCTGGATATTCGGCTGTTGTAGCGGCTGATTACGAGATTGCTAGCGGCTTTGTTTTGGAGCTTAGCGCAGACGGCTTATTGGAGATTTTATGAGCAGATTACGATTGAACGCAGTGGCTACGCCGAGCGCTCCAGCTACGGACAAGTCGGAGCTATTCCTAGATAGCAGCGACGAGATTCTTACATGGATTGACGACCAAGGCTCTGTAAGGAAAGTGGCGCAAGGCGCTCTTGACTCAGAGATTGCGAACAGTGCCGCTATCAACACGACTGAGACTATCATCGTCGGCGGATTGAACGGGGCTAGGATTAAGGCGAATCAGCTAAAGGTGGGAACGACGATTCGGGCGACTCTCCAGGGCACTTGTACGTCTACAGCGGCTAACGCATCTACTTGGCGTATTCGGTTTGGCACGAACGGCACGACGGCTGACACGGCTATTGCTACAGCGGCTAACTCTGTTGCTGCTACGTCCGGCACGAACATTCCCTTTGAGGCGCAGCTTGTCATGACTGTGCGCACTGTTGGCGCATCGGGCAGCATCAGCGGCTATCTCAAGCTGATTAACACGGGCGTCACGGGCATCAGCGCCGTCACTGCTCAAGTCGTGCAATTCACGGTGGCAGCAATCAACACGACCGTTGACAGTTGGCTCTCTGTGACTTATCAGGCAGCAGCGACGACGACGACAAGCACGTTTCAGAACGCCTTTATCGAGGTTGTGAAAATCTAAATGAGAGCCTTACTAGACAGATTCATTAACTGGCGTCGGGAGCGCCGAGCCGAGCGGATAGCAAACGTGATTCTCCTGAACATGGACGAGCGGGAGCAGGAGCTTAACGACGACGCTAAGGTGAAATGCCACGTATGCAGCGAGGTTGCCTCTACAACGCTGGCGATTGACCGGGAGACGGGCTTTGCCGTCCACGTATGCCCCAAGTGCGGGGAGGCAGAGGCTGATTAAGGATTGACGGACCTCTCCAGGATTCGGAGCCTCATCGTGGGCGAGCTGGAGCGCCGCCAGGACGGAGAGACGAGCGAGACCCCGTTGTACTCGGCTCTGTCCACGCCGGAGCTTAGACGGCTCTTGCGAGTGCTGAGAGAGGCGGAGATTGACGAGTTGTATAAGAGAGCATTACAGGCTTGGCGACTAGAGCCGTAGGAGAGCTACGGACAGGGAGTTTTCTGTCATTTCTTTCTCCCGCTCCGCTTAACACGCCAAGAAAAAGGGGACGCAGCTTGAAAGGCATAGCTAGCTAGCGTCCCCAATGTCAGTTTTCCATCTACTTTATCAACGGATTTGATAGAGAACGAGCAGGGACGCTCAAAGATTTCGAGGAAAGTTACGGCAGCAATCAGGCGCAGCTAGCGAATGATATCTAGGGAGAGCCTAGATTACCGACGAGCTTTTGCGGACATGAAACAAAGCTAGCTTAACACCTCTCACGAAAGCCCCTCAGCACGAGGGGCTTTTTCTATTTGCAATGTCAGACGAACCGACAGAGCTAGAGCGCAAGTTACGAGAGCTTGTGCGGAATTGGAAATTTCTAAAGACCGACGAACGGCAAGAGGCGCTTGAGCTATTTAGCCTTGTTGCTCCGACGTTTGCCGGATTCTGTCAAGCAACGCTCAAATTTCCGCTAGACCCTTGGCAGATATGGCTCTGTAACAGGCTAGAAAAGCTCCGATTCCAGACAGGGCAGCGAATATTGCTACACGCTCCGCCACAAGTCGGAAAGTCAATCATCGTAGCTCAGCGATTGCCAGCCTATATCATGGGCTGTAAGCCGACGAGCCGCAATGCCGTTGGCTCCTACAACCAGCAAAAGGCTATCGACTTTAGCAAAGTCTGCCAGACGGTTATGCGCAGTGGCGAGTACATGCGCATGTTTCCTAATCCCGAGTGCAGGATTGCGCCGGATGCTAAGCAGGACAGTTTCAGCACGATAGCTAGACAGAATTTCGGAGACGGACAGGCTAGCCTAGTCGCTCTCGGCATGCAGACGGGCTACGTCGGTAAGGGTTTTGACGGCTTGCTCGTCATTGACGACCCTTACCCCTCTAGCACTATGGCTATGAGTCCGCAGATTAACACTCTGATTCGCTCATGGTGGGAGCAGACGGTTATGACCCGTGTGCCGGACGAGACAAACATCATCGTCTGTTTCCATCGCTACCATAGCGAGGACTTTGCCCAATATCTGATTGACCAAGGGGATTGGGAATTTATCCGGCTAGCAGCTATAGCCGACGACTCGGAGGAATTCCCGGACCCGCTCAGCCGAAAGCCCGGAGAGCTACTGACGCCTAGGCTTTCAAAGGAAAAGCTAGCCGAGCGAGAGGAACGGGATTCCATGTCCTATCACGGGCAGTTTCAGGGCTTGCCTAGACCTCTCAAGGGCGGAGCTTTCGAGGCGGAATGGTTCGAGGAAACGGACGATTACTCGCCATACATTGAGGAGATTCCCCGGCTTGACCATTACGTAAGAGCTTGGGATTTGGCGACGACGACCAACCAGCGCTCTGACTACACCGTTGGGGCGCTTATGGGCGTGATGGATAACGGAACCCTCGTGCTGCTAGATATCGTGCGCAAGAAAGCGGAATGGCACGAGGTACAGCAGCTAATCAAAGACACGGCAGCAAAGGATAAGGAGCTTATCCAAAGCATCAATCCGTTCGGCAGATATTCCGTTGGCGTTGAGCATAAGGCTATCGGTATCGTCGCATACCAAGCGTTCCAGGCGGAGAGCTATTGGCTAGCCAATCAGATTCCGCTAGAAAAGATTGAGATTAACGGAGCTTACGAGGACAAGAAAACCCGGAGCAACTATTGGCGCTCACAGTTTGCCAACGGATATTTCAAGATGCTCCGTTTCGGCACTTGGCATCAGGTGTTTAAGAGCGAGTGCCTAGCGTTCACAGGGCGCAAAGGCGGCAAAGACGACCAGGTAGACGCCGTTAGCAACGCCGTTCAAATGCTCAGCAAGCTAAAAGGCGGAGCTACGCCAGAGGTTAAGCCGCTAGACCCTAACTCCCTCGCCTATTTCCAATGGCTACGGGACCAGCACGAACTGAGAGAACAGGAACCATACCTATGAGTAAGACTAAGGACAAACAGGACGAGCCATTGACGCTCGTACAATTCCCGCCGTGCGCTGTAAGGCTCTTGCTAGCCGAGTACGCCAGAGGCTTGAACAAGCTAGGCTATTTCCGCCTAGCCAACAGCGAGGACGAGGAGGGGACTAACAACACTTGGACAGTCACTCGCACGGACCCGACAGCTAGCAACGGCAAGATTGACACTCCGGGCTTTATCCGCCTTACGGTGGAGCGAGACAGATTCGCCCGTATGAAAGCGCACTCCGACTTGCGAAAGCTGAACGGAGAGCTTGCCTTGACGATTGCTAAGGCTAGGGGATTGGAGCGGATGCATACCAGCGACCCGGACGAGGCGCAAGATAACGCCGACACGATTAAGCGCTTAAAGGCTAGCGAGCTTGATTTGCGGCAGCGGATTAACGAGGCGCAGAGAGTCATAGACAACCCGGACGTGGAGGATTTCTATTTCCCTCTTGACTGTCCTTTCAAGGAGTTTGGACTTGCCCCTCTACCAGTATGATTGCCCCTCGTGCGGGAGCATGGAGCTTTTCCATAGCTGGCAAGAGGCAGGACAGCCGAGAGCTTGTCCCGATTGTGCTAGTCCGCTGACGAGGGTGTACACGGTTCCGGCTACTCAGCAGGGTATTGATTGGGATTCGCTAGACCCCAAGGAAAAGGAATTTCACCTAGCTCACAAGAAAGCTATTGAGAAACGAGCTAAGGACGTTGTTGACGGCACGCTTGAGATTAAGGTGCCTAAGAAATGTCCCGAGCAAGCAAAGCCTCATATCCCTGTTGAGCGAAAGCATTTCTAGGGACGGGCGGGATTTCTAGCTAATGGCAACCTTACCCTCTAACACTGTTCTAGGCGAGCGCATCAGGGGCGGCATAGACGTTGAGTACATGGACTCGCTCTATAAGCAGCACAGCTATGTTGTAGGCGAGCCGTGGAACCGTGCTGCTACGGCTCCGCATAACAACAATGACGGACAGTGGCCGGACTATCCCGATATCGTTAACCGCACGTTGGAGATTGGAGCTAGCCGAGTCATTCTCAACAATCAGTTCATCGGCTTTACAAAGCAGACGTTTGCAACGCCTAAGCCGACATTCCCCGAGCTCGACGAGGTGACAGCTACAGTAAGGCAGCAGTTCTTCCTCAAGCGCTGGAGAGGGACAGGACGTGTAGCCGCTCAATGGTCTAGCCATACAGAGCCTACAATTTGGGATGGACGAGGACTAGGCATTGGCTTTACAAAGGTATGCGCCGTTACGAATCCCGAGACAGGCAAGCAGTTTGTTACGCTCCAGCACTATCCCGTCTGGCATGTCGTCTATGACCCGCACGTTAGGAATCCTTACGAGGCACGTTGGATTTGTTTCCTCACTTACCTAGACCCGGACGAGGCAGCGGAAAAGTTTGGAGAGAAAGCTAGGGACAAAAAGGTAAGGCTCCAGGACGACTATAGCGGCTTGAGCTTTGACGTTGTTAAGGTCTACGAATACTACGACGTAGGCATTGGCGGCAAAAAGCCTTGCATGGCTGTCTATCTAGGCGACCTCAATTCGGAGCCGGAGTTTAAGAAAGAGAATCCCTACAACGGTTGCTTGCCAGTGGCGCTGTACACGCACTTGCTCATTCCCCAAGTCCGCCGTCCGGTTGGGCGCATCGTGCAGCAAATTGCATTGCAAGAGGCACGAAACCAGGCGGAGCGCCAGCTACGGGAATATCTCAAGCAGTTTCCGGCTGAGGTGATTGACCCGTCCAAGGTGGACCCCGACGACCTCAGAGAGTACATTGCGGGACGCAAGACAAAGCTCAAGCTGACGGGCGTTCCCGAGGGTCCGGTGATTACGAGAACGGCAGCGCCGGAGATTCCGCAGACGCTACTCCAGCAAATCAACATCTTGGACAGAGAGCTTACGGCAAGCTCCGGTATCACGGACGCCGAGCGGGGCAACCTGAATCCGACTCAGCGAACGGCTACGGAAAACCAGCTTATCGACAGCCGCTCTCAAGTCGGAGCCGGACGAGACAGACAGCAGACCTTGCTCTACTACACGCATCTAGTGGAGAAAGTTCTAGAGGTTGCTAGGCTCTTTGACCGAGACCCCGTGCTGCTGGATATCGAGGGACAGAACATCGTCTTTAACGACCCGGCAGAGCCAGCGTCGTTTATCAAGCATTTCCTTGAGGAGCCTAGCGTTGTCCTGATTGACACAACGGAAATGGACGCTGACATTGCTAAGGCTGAGAAAGCTCAGGAAATGGCTTTGCTCAATCAGCTATTCCCGTTCGTCGGCACAGTTATTAAGCCCGAGTTTGTAGCCGAGAGAGCGCTAAAGGCTCTTGGCGTTCAGAACGTGGACGAGGCTTTGATTCGCAAGGATATGACTCCGGCTATGCCCGGAGCGGAGGGGCAGCAACTCCCTCCAGAAATAATGTCAATGATTCAGCAGGGAGGACAGCCGCCGTTACCGAACGGATAACACGGCATTAACTCTCTTTTTCGCTGAGTTTCAATTCGGGCTAGGCACTCCGCCTAGCCCTTTCTTTTTGCCCGGAGAGCAAGACTATGAGTGATTACGAATACACAGAGAACACGGACGAGCTAGAGACTAGCACTGAGACTGATACGGAGCTTGGCGAGGACGATTTTGGACCGGAGTACGAGCCGGATTACGACGTTCACTCGGCACTAGCTGAGATTCATTCCGAGCAGGAACCAGAAAAAAGTGAAAATTCTAGCGAGGACAAGCAGGACGACCAGGACGAGGCTGAGAATGAGGCGGATACTGACGACGACGAGGGAGAGGAATCAGAGGACCAAACAGCCGAGTCCGACGACGACGATTCCGACTTTGAGTTAGATGCTGAACTAGCCAAGGTTCCGGGCGCTACAAAGCGCTGGCAGGAACAGCTAGCAGGTTTGGAAAAGGTAAAGAGCCGCTACCAAGAGCTATCGGAGAAAGCTACTCCAGTCTTGGAATGGGCAGAACGCTTTGACAACAAAGAGACTGCCGTTAGCGAATACAAGCAGCTTGCTCGTCTGCTATCCGACCTACACGGCATACCAGTAGAACAGTTTATAGGCGACAGTGCCGCCAGCCACGTTGACAACAACGATGATGCTGACCTAGAGCCTTGGGAAAAAGAGGGGTTCGTCTACCAAGACGAATACGACGTTTACACGAAAGCCAAGCAAGACGCTAAGGCGGAATTGCTTAAAGAGCTTGACCCTTACCTCCAAGAGCTAAAAGCGACCAAGCAGCAGAGAGAGCAAGAGCGTATCCGAGCAGAACGAGAATCGTATCTGGACAAGGTAACGCCAAGGACTCAAAAGCTGCTAGCCAAGACCGAGAACGGTTGGACCGTCACTCGTGAAATGGTGGAAAAGGCGCTAGACGCATTCCCGCAGTTAGCGGACGAACCGGCTAGAGCGGTTAAGGCTTACTATGCTGACGAGCTAAAGGCTCACACAGCTAAGGTAGTCACCGAGCTAGCATCGCCCAAAGCGCCAGAGATTCTGCCTAAGAGCAGTCCGGCAGGGCGAAAGAAAGCTAACGAGGATTGGGATGCATACGATATCCGCACGGCTCTTACAGAGCTACAGCAGGATTAACAACAACATCGGCTGAATAGCAACAACAACAAGGGGAGACATTATCAATGGCTATTTGGGCAGGTGGTACTACCATCAACACAACTGAGATGGCTATGGTTGTAAACAAGGTTTACAACAAGAAAGCTATCAACATCGCAAAGCGCAAGAACGGCTTGCTCTACGCTATCTATGGCAAGGACGAGAGCGGTTCTATTCCGCTGGACCAGGCAGACAAGTTTGTCCGCATGGGACAGGTTAACGGACACAACTTTGAGGTTCGACTTGTCGGCGCTCTGCCGTCGCCTGCTGGCGTTACGGACGGTGCTAACGAGCTTGCAACCGTTAACCTTTCTAGCAACTACGATTCCGCTGCTTTCGGTGGTTCGGAATTCGCAATCGCTCACTACACTTGGACGGAGCCGCTGCCTCATCACCAGCTTTACCGCTATGTAGGCGACGAGGCTAAGACTGCTGGCTATCTCCAGGAGGTTTTTGACCGAGTGATGTCCGGCTACGAGAACGTAATCGGCAACGCTATCAACGGCTCCAGCGCTCCGGCACGAGACCAGATTGGCGGTTGGGCTTACGCAGTTGCGACCGACAACACCTACGGCGGCATTGACCGAACGGACTCTGCTAACGCATCGTTCCGAGGCAACGTCCGTGCGGCTAGCGGCGGCACTCTGACTCTGCCCCTCGTGCGCAGCGCTCAGAACGACTGCATCATCGGCGGCGGCAATCCCGAGATTGGACTGGGCGACCAGACGGTCTACGAGCTGCTCCAGCAAAAGATTGAGCCGTACAGCCAAATCACCTACGACAAGAGCGGTTGGACTCGCTTTGGCGGAGTGTTCTTTGAATACGCCGGAACCAAGTGGATTCTTGACCAGCGAGCGCCGAGCAACACTCTTGGCATTCTTGACCCGAGCACGTTCGTGTTCATCTACAAGAACATGGGGCTGACCAATGCGGCAGCTATCATGCCGGACCCAAGCCGTGCGGCGGCTCACGTCATGCCGACCGAGATTTGGTGCCAGCTTGTCTGTGTCAAGCCGAACAGCAACGCCAAGATTACGGGCGTCACGTCCTAATCTAGCTAGCTAATCGTTTGAGGCACGAGTCTAATAAAGGCTCGTGCCTCTTTCTTTGCGAATAAGAGCTTTAGCAGAGGCATTGGCGCATGGCAACACTCCAAACGATTCTAGACAACATTGACCGCTTTTTGCAGTTTGACCTAGACAATATGTACGGGGAATCCCCGACTACACAGCAAAAGGTGGACGGCTTTAATTGGGCGCAGCGCACGGTTAGCAAGCTAATCTTTCAATACGACCCTAAGATAACGCTGACGCTCACTGCCGACCAAGCTAGCTACGACCTCCGCAACACTAGCGTTGTCTCTCGCAAAGTCATTCGCCCGTATGCCGTGATTATCAACGGCAACATGCTTTGGAACGCTGCCTATACAGAGCGTGGGCTATGGACCCTGCAAGAGCTTGAGAGGATGATTCCCTCGTGGAGAACCGACAGCAGCGGAACGCCGACTAAGGGCGTTTACTACGGTAACCAAAAGCTCTTGCTGCATCCGGCTCCGACAACTGCCGTTGTGAACGCTGGCGACAACTATATTTCCGGGCAATACCTAGCCGCTGACATGACGACTGCTCAGCTAGCTAGCACTCCAGATATTCCAGAGGAACTGCACGAGGCGATTGCTTTCTGTGCAGCGGCTCGTCTAGCTCTCCCCAATCTATCCGAGGCAGAGGCTTGGCAGCGCATCACAGCCTTTAATGCCGAGTGGCGCTCTATGGCTGACGACATGCGCCGAGAGAACATGAGAGCTATTCAGTCTTGGGGCAGCACGACCGGCAATATCACTCCCGATTTCATGGTGATGTAACGAATGCGTAGACGCAAATTCCAGATAGCTCCGTTTCTCGGATTGATTACGAGCATTGACCCTCGCTCAATCCCGGCAAGCAATGCTAGCGACCTCTCTAACGTCCGTGTTGAGGACGGTGCTTTGCGTGTCCGCTATGGCTATCGGAACCGTGTAGCTGCTCACGCCAACTATCAGGGCAACGTCTATGGCTTTGAGTATCTACAGGGATACAACACGACGACGGGAGCCGAGGTTGAGGAGTTTGTATCCTACGAGCAAATCCTTGGCGTCGTTCGTCCAATGTCCATTAACCCGACCACAGGGGTTAAGACAGAGATTCTTGACGATGGCGGAGCCGTCGTCTCGCTCAATGCTAACGAGTGGAAAGCTATTCCTTGGCAAGACGTTTCCTACCATATCAATCCGAACGCCTCTACAACCGCCGTCTACCGGCATGCGATTGGAGATAGCACGTCTTGGGTTGCTGTTGCTCCGCCTACGGCTCCGAGCAACCTTATGTGGACAATCAGCTATGGCGGTCCAACGGCTCCGTATTCAGACCTAAACTTTACTGGCGTCAACAC
>Ga0196964_10000287_pt1 | contig 37683 bp, 31 predicted proteins | sample S1_10metaG_FD_148615 | JGI IMG/M metagenome (GOLD analysis project Ga0196964, IMG submission 148615) | Soil microbial communities from Anza Borrego desert, Southern California, United States - S1_10 | ecosystem: Environmental > Terrestrial > Soil > Desert | place: USA: California | collected...
GGGGCCCGGGAGGATCTGGTCCTCCCGCCCGCCGCAGGCCGAGGTCCGGGAAGGGTCTAATCGGGGAGTAGCCAGCCGCGGGGATAGAGCGTTTTCCCTCCGGTCCCGACAAGGAAGCCGTCCCCCGAACCGCTTGCGAGCACAGGCTTCGCGGAGCGCGGGGGAACCCGCCGAAAATACATAGCGCCCTCGCCAGAGGGCTACGGTTCCGGGCGGCCCGCCCGCGCTCCGCGCCTCCCCACGAACTTCGGAGCCACGGCCCGTCGATGCGGATGCATACCCGCTTGTCATCCCGGAAGGCGCGCCAGCGCCTGTCCGGGACCTCAGCCCTCCCGCTCCGGCCCGAAGGCGCCGAGCAGTTGGGCCGAGAACAGCGTCGAGCCGCCCTGCCCTGCCTCGTCGCCGAACATGCTCTCCAGCAGCGACCGGTCGCGCCGCAGGCGGTCCAATCGTTCGGCCAGGGCGGCGTCCTGGTCCAGGAACGGCTCCGACGCGGGGCCTACCGCCGGGGCCGCGCCGCCGGTACGGGTCAGGTCGGCGTAGACCTCCGCCGCCGTCTTCGCCCGCCCGCCGTCGTAGAAGATCGGCCGGTTGGCGCCCGCCGCTTCCGGGAACAGGCCCGCCGCCGCCGCGCCCGGCCGGTCGTCCGCCGCCTGGATCAGCTTGGCCGCTCCCGCCGGTCCGAGGAAATGGGCGGCGTAGAGCTCGCCCGCGGTGGGCTCGCGACCGATCCGGCCGCGCAAGTAGGCGGCGTGGTCGGCGGCCAGCTCGCCGGCCATCAGCGAGGCGGCGCCGGCGTCGAACCGCAGGTTCATCACCGCCCGCCGGTCCTCGCCCGCCACCTTCAGCCGGCCGTCCGCGCCCGGGCGGATCAGTTCGGCGAAGCGGCCCAGCCCGTGCTTGGCCCCGTGCCGCTTCAGGGTCGCCAGCCAGGTCTGCTCCACGAACTGGAACAGGCCCGCCGCCGACGACGTCCTCGCCTTGGCCTGGGGGTTCAGCGCGCTCTCGCGCCGCGCGGTCTTCATCAGGAAGCCGAAGTCCACGCCGGTGGCCTCGGCGGCGCGCCGCACCGCCCCCTCGACGCCTCCGAATCCCTCGACCGGTCCCACGCTCATGGCCGCAAAGGTCGGCGATCATGGTTAACGCGTCCTAACGAAACGGCCCCGGCTAAGCCGCGAACCGGTCGCAAAGCTGACGCAAGGGAAGCGCGCAATCGCCTCGTCAGACCGTCGAACAACGACGGCAGGAGGAGTGAAACGCGATGATCATGAGAGCGGCCGGAGGCGCGGGCCTGGTTCATGCGCTGGAGTTCGACGGGCGTCAGAAGGCGCCGAAGTGGATGCCGTTCGCGATCGCGGCCTCGGTGGCCCTGCACGGCGCGGCCGGCCTGTGGCTGTACCAGCAGAAGTTCGTGATCAAGGCGCCGGTCGAGACGCCCGCCGATCCGATCCTGGTGCAGATGCAGCGCATCCTGCCGCCCCCGGTCGAGACGCCGCCCAAGCCCCAGCCCAAGGCGGTGCGGGTGCACCAGACGCCGACCCCGGTCGATCCGGCGGTGAAGACCCTGCCCGTCCCCGCGCAGGAGCCGGTGGTCGGGCCCGCGGTCGACGGCCCGCCGGTGCTGGCCTCGGTGCAGGTGACCGAGCCAACGCCCCAGGCGCCCGCCGGTCCGATCGGGCCTCCGGTGATCCGCAACCCGACCTGGATCAGCAAGCCGACCGCCGACCAGCTGGCGCGGGCCTATCCCGCCGCCGCCGCGGCCGACGAGGTCGAGGGCAAGGTGGTGATGACCTGCTCGGTGGCGGCCAACGGCTCGATCTCGGCCTGCGTGGTCAACTCCGAGACGCCGAAGAACCGCGGCTTCGGCTCGGCGGCGATCAAGCTCTCGCGCCACTTCCGGCTGAATCCCAAGACCGTGGACGGCCGGGCCGTGGAAGGCGGCACGGTGGTCGTGCCGATCCGCTTCACCCTCGACTAGGGATCGAAGCGGTCCGTGCGGAGGACCTCGGCGTCGGCGCCGGGGTCCTCTCCCATGACCAGGTCGGCGACCATGCGCCCGACCAGGGGCGCGAACAGCCAGCCGTTGCGGCGCGGCGCCAGGGCCGCGAACACCCTCGGGAGCGCCGTCGCGCCGACCATCGGCAAACCGTCCGGCGAGGCGCCCCGCACGCCGGCCCAGGCTCCCTCGACGACCGCGTCGCCGAGTTCCGGAACCGCGTCGACCGCCGCCCGCCGCAGCCGCTCTACAACCTCCGGCTCGGCGACTGAGTCGCTCCGCCCCGCCTCCATGGTCGCCCCGACCAGCACCTCTCCGCCGCGCGGAACCACATAGACCCCCGGCGCCCGGACGACCTCCTGCACGAGCGCGGCGCCCCCGCCCGCCAGGCGGCAGATCTGCCCCTTGATCGGCGACACCCGCGCCAGCAACGGCTCCAGCCCCGGCACGGCCAAGCCTTCCGCCCGCCAACCGGCCGCCACCACGACCGCGTCGCCGCGCCAGCTCTCGCCCGCCGCCGTGACCTCGACGCCTCCGGGCGAGGCGGCCAGCCGCTCCGCGCGGCCGCGCACGAAGGCGCCGCCGCCGGCCGTGACCGCCGCGGCGAACCGATCGCAGGCCTGGGCCGGATCGACGGTCCCCTCGCCCGGCGCGAACAGGCCGGTCCCGGTCACCCGCGCCTCGAAGCCGAGCGCGCGCATGCGCGTGAGCAGGGGTTCGGTCGGTCCCCGCCAGGCGGCGCCGGACCGGTCGAATTCGACGCAGTAGAGAGCCGCGGCCTCGGGCCAGCGGTCGGCCGCCCGGGCGTAGAGGGCCGCCGTCCGGGGCGACGCGTCCTCCAGCGCCGCCTCGAACGCCGGCGAGATCATGCCGGCGGCGGCCAGGGAGGCGTTGTACGCCCCGGGATCAAACACGGTGACCCGCGCCCCTCTGCGGGCGAGCGCCGCGGCGGCGGCCAAGCCCAGCGCGCCGGCACCGATCACCGCGACCTCGGCCGGTTTGCTCATGGGGTCTCAGGGAATGGCGCGCAGACGCGCCGAAGGATGGTACCGCCTCCCCGGCTCGAACGGGGGACCTCTAGATCCACAATCTAGCGCTCTAACCAGCTGAGCTAAGGCGGCGCGCGAACGCGAGGGGACAGCTTCTAATGTCCCCTCCCGTCGCGATCAAGCGGCGTCGCTTCAGAGCCAGCCGCGGCTGCGCAGGTATTCCGACAGGGCCTGCAGGCGGGTGGCGTCGGAGGGGTGGGTGGACGCCCACTGCGGGGTCGAGCCGCCGGTCCGGCCGCGCGCCATGTTCTCCCACAGCCGCAGGCTTTCGGCCGGGCGGAAGCCGGCGCGGTGCATATAGTCGACGCCGATCCGGTCCGCCTCCAGCTCGTGCTGGCGCGAGAACGGCAGCAGCACGCCGACCTGGGCGCCCAGGCCCAGGGCCTGCATGGCGGCCCGCGAGTCGAGGCCGGAGCCGACCACGCTCAGGCCCACCTGGGCGGCGGCGGTCTGGGAATAGCGCTCGGCGGCGTGGCGGGCCGCCACGTGGGCGGCCTCGTGGCCGATCACGGCGGCCAGCTGGTCGTCGTTCTCCACCACCTTGAACAGGCCGGTGGTCACCCCGACCTGGCCGCCCGGCAGGACGAAGGCGTTGGGCGAGGCGTTCTCAAACACCGCGTACTCCCACGGCCTGTCGTTCAGCCCCGCGGCCTGCACGATGCGCGCGCCGATCCGGCGCACCCGCTCGTTCATCGCCGCGTCGCGCGACAGGCGGTTCTTCTGCAGGGTCTGGGCCCAGGCTTGCGAACTGGCCTGCGCCAGTTGCGCGTCGCTGATCAGCAGCAGCTGGTTTCGTCCCAGCGCTTCGTTGTGGGTGCAGGCGGTCAGCGCCGAGAGGCTGAGGGCGCTCGCGGCCAGCACGGCGGCGGCGGATCGGATCGGAAGGGCCATGGTCGTCGCTCTCTTGAACGTTTCGCGGTGGGGGAACGCACGAACGCGTACTTAGGCTGCGCATTAGCAGTCCGGGCCTGAACCGCGCCTGACAAAAGAAAACGCCCCGGAGGCGAACCTCCGGGGCGTGATCGTCATCTGCTCTCGATCAGTCTTCCGGCAGGTTCCAGGTCACGGAGACCCGGACCCGGCCGCCGGCGACCGGTTCGCCGTTAGCCGTCTTGGGCGCCACCCGGCCCCGGCGTTCGATCTGCCGGGCGGTGGCTTGGCCGAATCCGTAACCCGCGGGGCTCTCGCTGACCACGGAACAGGATCCGACCTTGCCGCTGGGCTCGGCCGTGCACTCCACCGTCGCTCGCCCGCTGACTTCGTCATTGAGCGCGCGCGTCGGGAAGGCGTCGGCCAGGTCCTCGCCCTTGGGCAGGCTGGTCCAGCGGGCGCCCTGGATCACCGCTGCGCGGGGCGGAGCCGGCGGGACCGGTTGCGGCGGGTTCACCGACGCCACCGGCGGACCGGTGAACTCCACCCGGTCCTCCTTCTTCACCGGAGGCAGCTCCAGCGGAGGCGGCGGGGTGACGTTGGGCGGCGGGATCAGCGGCGGACGCGGCTGGATCTGCGGCGGCGGCGGCTGATCGGGCTGAGGCGGAGGCGGAGGCGGCGGCGGGGGCGGCGGGGGCGGCGGGATCGGATCGACGATCTCGACGTCCACAGCCTCGTCGCTGTAGATCACCTGCTTCAGCACGAACTTCTTGTACGCGACGTAGAGGAGAACACCCGCGTGCAGGGCCACCGAAATGATGATCCCCAGCACGAGCGCGGAAGACTTCTTCTTCCGCGGCGGGTCCAGGATCGGGTCGCGGTGGTGATGCTCAGTCATAATTCACCGGACCTCAGCTCTGGTTTTCTTCGCCTACGAGCGCCACGCTGTAGAAGCCGCTGTCCTGCAGCGAGTTCATGACCTCCATGAAGTCGCCGTAGCGGACTCCCTTGTCGGCGCGGATGTAGATGCGCTCCTTGGCGGGATTGCGAGTACCGATCTGCTTGTTCAAATCCGCCCCCATGGTGTCGACGGAAGTCGGGAAGTCCCCGATGAACACGTCGGAGTCCTTCTGGATCGAAATGTAGATCGGCTTCGGCGGGTTTTCGGACGGAGGCGCGACGGCGGGCGGCAGGTCGAGCTTCACCGACACAGTGGCGAGCGGAGCCGCCACCATGAAGATGATCAGCAGGACAAGCATGACATCGACGAACGGCGTGACGTTGATCTCGCTGTTCTGTTCGATCTTGAACTTGTCTCCGCCGCCGGGCCCAGAAAGCTTGGCGCCCATCTAATTTACGCTCCCTTGTCGAGCTGACGCGAGATGGCGTTCATCAGTTCCGCGACGAACCCTTCCGACCGGGTGCCGTAGGCCGCGATCCGGGTCTGGAAGTAGTTGTAGAAGATCACCGCCGGGATGGCCGCGAACAGACCGATACCGGTGGCCAGCAGGGCTTCGGCGATGCCGGGCGCCACGACGGCCAGGTTGGTGGTGTTGGTGTTCGCGATGCCGATGAAGGAGTTCATGATCCCCCAGACGGTGCCGAACAGACCGATGAACGGACCGGACGAACCGACCGAAGCCAGGAACTGCTGACCGCCGGACAGGCGCTTGGACAGACCGGCCTGCACCGCGCTGACCGCCGAGGCGGCGCGGGTCAGGGTGGAGTCGCGGTGCTCGCCGGAGACCTGCAGGCCCGCCTGGCGGGACAGCTCGACCTCTTCCGAGGCGGCGGCGGCCATGTCGGCCAGCGGGTTGCCGTCGAATTCGTCCGAGGTGGCGATCCGGCGCATGTCGGCGACCGAGCGCGCGCCGCGGAAGGCTTCGAGGAAGCGGTCCGAGGTGCGGTTCAGCCCGCCGAACTCCATCATCTTGATGATCAGCAGGGTCCACGAGAACACGGACGCCAGCAGCAAGCCGATCATCACGGTCTTCACGACCCAGTCGGCGTCCATGAACATCCCGGGGATGGTCATCTTGCCGTGCTTTTCACCGCCGACCGCGGTCGGCGCTTCTTCGGCCGCCGTGGCGCCGTCGGCGTCTTGGTCGGCGGGGGTGGTCACCCCGGGTTGGGCTTGAGCGGCCGCGGCGTCGGCGGCGGCCGGAGCGGGAGCGGCGGCTTCCTGGGCGAAAGCCGGGACGCTGAGCATCAGCGCGGCGGCGCCGAAGAGAGCGGCAATCGGATGGATGTTTTTCTGTTCGAGCATCTTTCGCCAGTTCCTGGTTGGTCTGACACGTTGGACCAAGGGTCGTCGCGCGGAAGCGTCTCCACCCTGAATTAATACGCACGCAGCCTTCGCCGTTCCATCGGCACGGGCTCCGTAACGCTTCGCTGCGCCGGCCCGAACCGCGACCGGGCCTGAGCCCGACGCGTCCCGAATGGCGCGAGAGATGTCCGCTTCATTCGATAGGCGGCGGATCGTAACGCCGCTTTTCTAAACGAAGCGGTCAAGCTCCTTTGGCGAACCCATACCAGAGCGTCAAGTGCCGGAAACCGCTTTTCGCCTTCGGCGGGAAAGCTCGTCCGGCGCTCGCGCCGACTTCACTGCGACTGACAACACGAAAGCGGGGGAATGAGTTCAGATCGTGACAGCTTTTCTATTGCGCCGGGTCTGCATTGCGGCGGTTGCGGGGCGCTCCGACTCCCGCGAGCATTCGCCTTTCCTTCCGGATTCTCTCCGCCGTGAAAGTCGCCGTCGTCCAGGCCCGCACAGGCTCCACCCGTCTGCCCGGCAAGGTGCTCCGGCCGCTGGCCGGGCGCCCGGTCTTGGCCCACGTGCTGGAACGCGCCGCGGCGGTTGCGGGCGTCGAGCGCGTCTGCTGCGCGATTCCGGACTCGCCCGGGAACGACGCCTTGGCGGAGCTGGCGTCCGAGCTCGGCGCCGTGGTCGTGCGCGGACCGGAGCACGACGTGCTCGCCCGCTACCTGGCCGCCGCCCGGGCGACCGAGGCCTCGGTGGTCATGCGCATCACCAGCGACTGCCCCCTGTTCGACCCGGAGGTCGGCGCGCGGGTGTTGTCGCGCCTGACCGAGAGCGGCGCCGATTATTGCAGCAACCTCGAGCCCCGCTCCTGGCCCAAGGGGCTGGACTGCGAGGCTTTCGCCCGCGGCGCCCTGGAACGCGCCGCCGCGGCCGCGACCGAGGCCTACGACCGGGAGCATGTCACCCCCTGGCTCAGGACCTCGCCCGAAATCCGACGCTCCAACGTCTCACTCGACACAGACCGGTATGCAGGCTGGCGCTGGACGCTCGACTATTCCGAGGACCTCGCCTTCCTGCAGGCCGTGTTCGAGCGGCTGCCGACCGCCGACGGCCCCGCCGAGTTCGAGGCCGTGCGGACGGTGGTCGAGGCCGACCCCGCCCTGGCCGCCCTCAACGCCCACCTCGTCTAGGAGACCGCATGGATCAGGAAGCCCTCTGGCGCGGCGAGTTCGGCGACGCCTACATCGCGCGCAACACGCCCTCCGACGACAAGCTGGCGTCGCTGACCCGGCACTGGGCGGCGGTGCTGCGCGGCACGACCGGCGCGCCGCCGGCGGACATCCTGGAGGTGGGCGCCAACATCGGCCTGAACTTGATGGCGCTGCGCCGGCTGACCACCGCGCGCCTGATCGCGGTGGAGCCCAACGCGACGGCTCGCGCCCGCCTGGCCGACAGCGGCGTCGCCGACCAGGCGCTGGACGGGATCGCGGCGCGCATCCCGCTGCCTGACGCCGGCGTGGACCTGGCCTTCACCAGCGGGGTGCTGATCCACATCCACCCCGACCAGCTAGAAGCCTCCTGCCGGGAGATCCTGCGGGTCAGCCGCCGCTACGTGGTTTGCATCGAGTACTTTTCGGACAAGCCGGAGGAGGTGCTCTACCGCGGCCACGCCCAGGCGCTGTTCAAGCGCGACTTCGGCGGTTTCTGGATGGACCTGGCGCCGGAGCTCAGGCTGCTCGACTACGGTTTCGCCTGGAAGCGGGCGACCGGGCTCGACAATCTGACCTGGCAGCTGTTCGAAAAGCCTCAGTAGTAGACGCCGCCCTGGGGCAGCGGGATCGCGTTGGGCGCCTCGGCGACCACGAACTCGATCGCCGATCCGGGCGGCGCGACCAACGCCCGCTGCGCCCACCAGCTCGCGCCGGCGAGTACGGCGGCCAGCAGCACCAGCAGGGCCAACACGCCCCGTTCGCGCGCGGTGAACACGTCCTTCCACATCGGCTCGCCCCTTGATCCTAAACAGCCGCAGGATGAACGGCTGAGCCGGCCGGGCGTTCCGTGCGCGGAAGCTTGGGCGAAAAGAACGATATTTTTCAACGGCAGAGCTGAAACGCCTGCGGCAGACCATCGTTATACGGGTCCGACGCCGCCTCCCCCGTCCCCCCCGAACGCGGCGCCGGTGACGACGCAGAAAGCGCCCCCGGCGAGTCCCCCTCCCCTCGACGCCGGGGGCGCGGCGCGTCCGGCCCTCAGGCCGCTTCCACCGCCAGCACCCGCAGGCCCGTGTGCCCGGCCAGGGCGCTGTCCATCAGCCCCTCGCGGCAGGGGTCGATGCGCGCCACCCGCAGGCGCACGCGCCGCCCCTCCAGCTCGGCCAAGGCCGCATCGCCTTCCACCAGCAGGTCCCGGCACACGCCCGCGCCGCAGGCGTGGGAAATCCACAGGTCGCCGTGCGCCCGCACCACCACCCCCTGCACGACGTCGGGATCGGCGGGGCCCGCCGCCGGATGGGCGCAGCCGGTCGCCAGGGCGACGACGCCCAGGACGGCGAGCGCCCGCGCTCGGTTGCGAGTCGTCGAACATGTCATCAGTCGGCCCCCGCCGCAGAGCTTGCCCCAAGGACGCCGCCGGATCGACGCGCGGGTTGTCGCGGGCGCAAAGAAAAGGAGCGGCGGGGTAATCCCCGCCGCTCCAGTGGCAGCCTTGGTAAGCGAGTCTGTACTTAGAAGCGCTTGTTGAAGCTGACGAACGCGCGACGGCCGATCCAGTCGTACTGCGACGAGAGCGGAGCCTCGCCGATACGGCCGCTGCCGTTGGCGCCGGTCGAGATGGCCGGCGGCGTTTCGTCGAAGGCGTTCTGGATGCCGACCACGACGGTCAGATCGTCGAACCGCTTGCGGACGGAGAAGTCATGGTAGGCGGTGAACTCGGCGTACTGCTTGTAGTACACCGACTCGCCGGTACCTTGGTACCCGAACACCGCGCCGCCGAAGAACTCGTCGTTCGAGGTCAGGCCGATCATGTCGACGCCCCAGAAGAACGTCCAGTCGCCACGATCGAACCGCACGTCGATGTTGCCGACGAAGTCCGGGCTGCCGATCAGATCGACGCTCTCTTGCGGCGCGCCGCCGAACAGCGAGGTCTCCCACTCCAGGATCCAGGTGAACGCACCGTCGATGCGCATGTCCGCCCACGGGAACTCATGTTCGTAGCGGGTGGTCAGGTCCAGGCCGCGGTTGGTCTGCTCCGAGATGTTCACGAAGCTGCTGTCCACCGTCAGGATGGTCGGGAACGTCAGCGACGCCGGGTTCAGGTCCCGGGTGTACAGGGTGCAGAGCGGTTCCGCCGCGCGGTTAGGAGCCGCGTAGCAGTTCGCCAGAATGGACGCCGCCGACAGCTGCCCGACCTGGTTCTCGATCGAGATGTCGTAGTAGTCCACCGCCACGCTCAGGTCGATGAAGCTCGGGGTGAAGATCACGCCCAGGCTTTCCGTCTCCGAGGTTTCGGCCTCCAGGATGCCCTGGCCGCCACCGGTGGTGATCAGCGCGGAGCCGGTGTTCGCAGCGTTGTAGTTGCTGGGAATGCCGTCGGCCGCGCAGTTCGCCTGCACGATCGGGTTGTTGCTGTTCTGCCAGTTGATGCAGGGGTCGATCTGCGCCTGACCGAGGAAGCTGGTCTGGTTGCCCAGGTACAGCTCGTACAGGGCCGGAGCGCGGAACGAGGTGCCCTTGGCCATCCGGAGCCGCCAGGTCGGGTCGATCTGCCAGTTCAGGCCCAGCTTGTAGGTGTCCTGGGCACCGTAGCTGTCGTAGTCGCTGTAGCGGCCCGACACGTTCAGGGTCAGGGATTCCGCCATGGTCACGCCGCGCAGGATCGGGATCTCCGCCTCGGCGAAGAGTTCCTTGATCTTGTCCGTCCCGCGGGTGGTGCCCGCCGCCGTCTGGCCGCGGTAGTTGCCCGCCTGCTCGTTGTAGCCGGGCGTGTCGTTCAGACGCTCACGACGGACTTGGAAGCCCAGCGCGAGGCCCAGCGGGCCGGCCGGCAGGTCGACCAGATCGCCGGCGATCGAGCCTTCGATGAAGCCGTGCTCGTAGACCGTGCTGCCCTCTTCGTAGCCGAACAGGAACGCCGCTTCTTCATCGGTGAAGTTGCCCAGCCCGTTGGTGGACGGACGGAAGTAGTTCACCCCGTTCGGCACCTGCGTACAGCTGAACCCGGTGTTGCCCGTCGGGTACAGCAGGTTTCCGTTCGCGTCCCGCGTCGCGTTGCCGCCCGGCGCCGGGTTACAGGTCGTGCCTTCGATCGTGGCCAGCACGCGGTCGTTGTAGAAGAAGTCGGTGCCGTAGACCGCACGGGCGCGGCTGAACTGGGCGTACAGGTCCCAGTCCCAGCCTTCCATGAAGCCGATCGTGGGCAGTTCGCCGCGGAGGCCGAGGACGCCGCGGGCATAGTCGACCTGCTGCTCGCCGTCGGACTTCAGCAGGATCACCGGCCGGGCGAAGCCCGGGGGATACCCGTTCGGGTTTCCGAGTCGGAAGGGGTTGTACTGGTTGTTGAAGTGAACCGTCGGGAACAGCTGACGGAAGCTCTGCTGTTCCGACTCGCGCCGGTTCAGGAGGAGCTCGCCGTACATTTCCGTCGTGGCGGTCAGGTCCAACGCGCCGTTGACCACGATGGACGTCCGATCGACCGGCGACACGGCCGTGCGGCGGTCCATGAACTCGTTGTCGTAGTCGATCAGACCGATGCTCTGACGGGTCAGATTGGTGTTGATCGGGTTGCCGGCCGAGCCCAGGCCGCACCGCGGATCGGCTGCGTTGCCGCCGAAGTTGCGGATGGTGTTGCCCACGCCGCGCAGGCCGGTCAGGTTACAGTTCGTGGCGACGCCGTTGGTGGTGGTCGCCGTGGGATCCCACTCGTAGAAGATGCCGGTCGACAGGTTGTCGATCCGGTTGTGGATCATGTTGAAGCACTTGGGCTGGCCGGTCGCCGGGTCGATGATGTCGCGGCGCTCGCCCGTGGTCGGGCTGTAGACCAGATCCTCGGCGCAGCCGAAGTAGTCGCGGTCGCCGAACGTCAGCGGCTCGCGGCGGTAGAAGTCGGCGCCGACCGCGATGTAGCCCTGGTCGAAAGTCTTGCCCCAGTTGGCGTTGAGCCGGTACTCTTCGCCGCCGCCCTCGAACGACTGGGTCGCTTGGGCGCCGATTTCCAGGCCGTCGAAGTTGGTCTTGGTGATGATGTTCACCACCCCGGCCACGGCGTCCGAACCGTAGATCGACGAAGCGCCGTCCTTCAGGATTTCGACGCGCTCGATCTGCGAGGACGGGAACACGTTCAGGTCGACCGGGCCGGTCTTGCCGCGGACGCCCGCGGGGCCGACGCGGCGGCCGTTGACCAGCACCAGCGTCCGCTGGGCGCCGAGGCCGCGCAGCGAGATGGTGTTGGTGCCCGGGCCGCCCGTGGGGACGAAACCGGTGAACATGTTGTTGATCTGGCCGGACGTGCTGGCGGTCGTCGAGCTCTGCAGGATTTCGGTGGTGTCGGTCAGACCTTCCAGGGTGGTCTGCTCGGACGTGATCACCTGGATCGGCGAGGAGCTGTTGAACTCGTTACGACGAATGCGCGAGCCGGTGACGACGATCTCTTCGCCGCCGTCCTCTTCGGCCTGCTGCTCTTCGGAGTCTTCCTGCGCGGCTTGCTCGCCCGGCGCAGGGTTGTTTTGGGCCAAGGCCAGCGACGGCGCCGCGAACGCGAAGCCCGCGATCATGGTCGTGGCCAGGAGCAGTTTTCTATCTAACACCATTTTAGGCGCATCCCCCAACGGCGGAAATCAAAAGGGGCGAGCAAAGACACCCGCCGCCACGAGGCCGATCCTCGCTCGGAACGGACCGTAGCGGAAAACGGGTGTCGGCCAAGGGTTTGCGAGAGAAACCTTTCTGTTTTGCAATGAACGTCGCATTCACGCCACACTACCCTGCGGCACAGCCACACAGGCGGTGATTGGCTGTTTGCCCCGATCGCAGACGACTCTAAGGTGCGTCGGACGCAGCCGCGGGACGGCTCGGGGGATGTGAAGAGAAACGCTCATGAAATTCCGTAACTTGTGCTTGGCTTTCGCCTCGGCCGCGACCTTGGCGGCCGCGCCGGCGGCCTTGGTGGCGCAGGGGGCGCCGCCTGCGGCGGCCGACTTCGCTCGTTTCCCGGCGATATCGAGCGTCGACATCTCGCCCGACGGCAAGCACTTGGCGGCCCTTACCTCGGCCGACGGCAAGACGGTGCAGATCTCGATCTGGAAGACCGACGCCCTCGACAAGCCGCCGTACGTGATCGGCTCGATCCCCCGGGTGCAGTTCCTGACGGTTTCGTTCGTCAAGAACGACCGCCTGATCTTCGTCACGCAGCAGCCTTGGACCTATGGCGTGTTCAAGACGCATATGCGCAAGCTGGTCGTGTCTGACCTGCAGGGGAAGATGATCCCCATCCTCGACGTGAACTACGAGGAGTTGTCCCAGCCGAGCATCCTGAACACCCTCCCGAACGATCCCCAGCACATCCTGGCCCAGTTCCAGGGCGACGTTTACAAGGTGAACGTCTACACCGGTAAGGACGAGCGCATCTTCCGCGGCTCGGACAAGTACGGCGGCCTGCAGGCGGACCTGAAGGGCGAGATTCGCGCGCGTCAGGAACAGGGCTTCGACAACGGCAACGTCTACATCGGGCAGTGGATCAAGCACCCCGACAGCGGCGCCTGGGAAGAGCACTTCCGCTGGTACGCGAAGGACCGCGAGCCGATCGGCATCGTCGGCTTCACCCAGGATCCCAATATCGCATACGTCGCCACCAACAAAGGCCGCGACAAGTCGGCGATCTTCGAATACTCGATCCGGGACAAGAAGCTGCTGGAACCGGCGTTTGAGCACAAGATGTTCGATGCGCAGGACGTCGTTCAGTCGAACGCTCCCGACAACTACGGCGCGCCGCTCGGGTTCAGCTACCAAGGCGAGTTCACCCGCACCTATTGGACCGATCCCAAGCTCGACTCCATCGACAGGGGCCTGCGCAAGGCCATGGGGATCGCCACCCGCGCGGTCGACTGGACCGATATCTCCACGGGCGAGAAGATTCGTTACCGCACCGGCGACGGCGCCGACGTCTCGATCTTGGATTACTCCAACGACTTGACGCGGATCGTGGTCGAAAAATCCGGTCCGAAGCAGCCGCCGGAGTACTATCTGCTGACGGACGGGACCAAGCTGCAACTGCTTGGCCGCTCACGCCCGACCATCCGCTCCGAAGCGCTCGGCGACACGCGTTTGGTGCAGTATCCCGCTCGTGACGGACTGATGGTGCCGGCCTTCCTCACCACCCCGCCGGAGGCCGTCTACGGCAAGGGCCCGCACCCGGCGATCGTGCTGCCGCACGGCGGCCCCTGGGCGCGCGACAACCTGGATTGGGATCCCACCGGCTGGACCCAGTACTTCGCCGCCCGTGGCTATGTCGTGCTTCAGCCCCAATACCGGGGTTCCGACGGCTGGGGGCAGAAGCTCTGGCGCGCCGGCGACCTCGAATGGGGTCAGAAGATGCAGGACGACAAGGACGACGGGGCCAAGTGGCTGGTCGCTCAAGGGATCGCTCCGGTGGACCGGATCGCGATGCACGGCTACTCCTACGGCGGCTTCGCCGCCATGGCCGCCGCCGTCCGCCCGAACAGCCCCTATCAGTGCGCGGTGTCCGGGGCCGGCGTGTCCGACCTGGAATGGGCTCGTAAGGAATGGTCGCAGGAAAAGGCCCAGCGTGAGTTCCAGGGCTCCACGGTGGGCGGCATGAGCCCGCTGGCCAACCTCGAGAAGGCCGTCATGCCGGTCTACGTCTACCACGGCGATTTCGACGACAACGTGCCGATCAAGCAGTCGGAACAGTTCGTCAACCGCCTGAAGAGCTCGGGCCACCGGGTGAAATACAAGGCCTATCAGCAGATGGGCCACCCCTACATCACCTGGACCCCCGAGCACATCGAGGACATCTTGACCTCGGTCGAGCAGTTCCTGCGCACCGACTGCGGCCCGGGCGGCCTCTGACTTGATCCTGGCTGAACGGAGAAGGGCGGAACCGCGAGGTTCCGCCCTTTTTCGTGCGTGCGACGCTCCGCAGCTGCGCACTCTAACCGAAGCTGAAGGTCACTTGGCTGCGGCGGAAATTGAGTTCGACGGCGCGGAATCTATGCAAGACGTCCATGCCGATCAGGATCGCAGGCTGCTGCCGAAGGCCCCAGATGTCGAATGCGTGGAGATCGGCGAACGCGACCGGCAGCCTGCGGATGCGCATGCTTCCGACCCGCAGCTCCCGCATGCTCAGCAGCTCGCCGCCGATCGTCTGGCCGGTCGCGCTGACCAAGGTGACCTGCGCGCGCTGCTCGCCGTTGGGATTCCCTTCGCTCACCGCGCTCAGCAACGCGGAGTTCCCCACCGTCGACTGAGCTCCTGAGTCGATGAACGCCGCCACCGGAACTCCGTCGACGAGCGCATCCACGGTCATGAGCTGACCGAACCGCTGGCGCGCTGGAACCCGCACCGAATTTCCGGCGATCACCTCGCCGGAGCCGCCGGTTAGCCGGCCGCCCTCGCCTATGCTGCGGAAGGCATGGTTCAACACAGGACCGATTGCGAATTCCCACCTGGCGAAGTCCAGGCTGACCACCCGGTTTCTCATCACGTCGACGCCCAGGAGGCCGTCGCCGCCGAGCTCTTGCTTGCGCAGGATAGGCGTCTGGAGTTCGAGGGCCTTGGCGGCGCCGACCGTGAGTTCGCCCACCACCGTGACAGGCGCCCGTTCTACTCCGACGACGCCGTGGACCTCGCCCTCCCCCGTGGCTTGCAGGCCCAGGACGTCGGCCAGTTCCTGCGACAGCACGGTGACGTTCGCCCCGGTGTCGATTACGAATGTGAACGGACCTCGGCCGTTGATGCGGACGGGCGCCGTCATGCGGCGCGACAGGTCCGCGGCCAGGGGTATCCGAGCCGGCTCCTCGTCCCCGACCGCCTGCGCCCGCGCGAACCCGGGAGCGAACAGGGCCGCCCCCAGCATCGCCGACAGCTCGCGCCGGCTTACCCCCTCACCCATGACCGTCCTCCCCGACGGGAGGATCATAAACGAAATCCGCCGCGCGTCTCGCCCGGCTGGACCGGTCGCGTCAGGCTTCCGCCACCTTCAGCACCAGCTTGCCGAAGTTCTCGCCGGTGAAGAGCTTGTTCAGCACCTCCGGGAAGGCGTCGACGCCGCCCTCCTCGATGTCTTCCCGGTGCTTCAGCCGGCCCTGCGCCACCCAGCCGGCCATGGCCTGGATCGCCTCGCCGTAGCGGGCGGCGAAGTCGAACACCACGAAGCCTTCCATCCGCGCCCGGTTGACCAGCAGCGACATGTAGTTGGCGGGCCCGCGCATCGGGCCGGTGTTGTTGTACTGGCTGATCGCGCCGCAGATCGGCACGCGCGCGCCCCTCGCCAGGTTGGCCAGGGCCGCGTCCAGGATCTCGCCGCCGACGTTGTCGAAATAGACGTCGATGCCCTTGGGGCAGTGCTCGCGCAGCTTCAGCCGCACGTCCTCGCTCTTGTAGTCGACGCAGGCGTCGTAGCCGAACTCCTCCACCGCCGCGCGGCACTTGTCCGGCCCGCCGGCGATGCCGATCACCCGGCAGTTTTTGATCCGGGCGATCTGGCCCACGACCTGGCCGACGGCCCCGGTGGCGCCGGACACCACCACCGTCTCGCCGTCCTTCAGCGCGCCGACCTCCAGTATGCCGAAGTAGGCGGTCAGGCCCGGCATGCCGAGCGCGCCCAGATAGGTCGGCAGCGGCGCGAAGCGCGGATCGACCTTGTTCAGCCCCTTCACCGGCAGGCGGGCGTATTCCTGCACCCCGGTCATGCCGACCACGTGGTCGCCGGGCGCGAAGCCCGGGTCGCCGCTCTCGACCACCACGCCCACGCCGCCGGCGCGCATCACCTCGCCCAGCTGGACCGGGGGGATGTAGCTCTTGCCCTCGTTCATCCAGCCGCGCATGGCCGGATCCAGCGACAGGTACAGCACCTTGACCAGCACCTCGCCCTCGCCCGGCCGCTCGGCCGGCGCGGTCTCGAAGGCGAAGTCGCCGCGCTTGGCCTGGCCTTGCGGGCGGGCGATCAGCTTGCACTGGCGGTTGTCGGTCATGGCGCGTCCTCGTGGGTCCTGAACGGGCCGCACAAGAGCAGAGGCCTAAGCCGTTTTCAATCGAAACGGCGTGCCGTCAGTCGTCCTTCACCTGCGCCGCCGCTATCCACAACGCCACGATGTTTACGCCCGGGATCATCCACAGCCACGCGAACCCGCGCGCCACCCCGGCCGCCTTGTAGATGCGCGTGAGCGGCCAGACGTAGAGCAGGATGTTGGCAAGCAGGGCGAACACAAGAAGCGAGGCGACCAACACGACAAACGCGCCCTCGCCCGTCCCGGCGATCCAGCGTTCGGCGAACGCCTGGTCGCCGGCTGCGTCCTCTTCGATCTGGAAGCGGATGGGCACTCGGGTCGTGCCGCCGCCGACCGGTACGCCGTCGATGGTCTTGGGCTTCATCCGAAACTCCCAGGCCGCGGCCAGGGCGGCGGTTCCGAACCGCTGGTTCTCGGGGCTTTCGGAGACCACGCGGCAGGCCTGCAGCAGGCCCGAGTTGTCCACCCCGCATTCCAGCACCGCGCGCCCGCCCTTTCCCTGCTCCAGAGCCTGCTGCGGGTAGTGGGCGGCCATGGTCTCGTTTGACGGAATGCTCTCCCAGGTGGGCCTGGTGATCACCGTCTCGGCGTGCGCCAGGCCGGCGGCCGAAAGGATCGACAGCGCCGTCAGGGCCGTTGCGACCAAGGTTTTTATCGTCATGCGTTTATCCCCCGCGCCGACGGCAGGGTAATAGCGTAGCCGTGTCAATGCACGGAGACGAAAACGCCCGCCGGAGGGGGTCCGGCGGGCGCTGACTCAAAGGGGGACTGCTACGCTAGGGGTACGCTTACAAACCCGCGCTCAGGCGGCGGCGGTGGCCGCGCCTTCGGCCGGATCGCGCAGCACGTAGCCGCGGCCCCAGACCGTCTCGATGTAGTGCTTGCCGTCCGCGGCCGTCGCCAGCTTCTTGCGCAGCTTGCAGATGAACACGTCGATGATCTTCAGCTCCGGCTCGTCCATGCCGCCGTAGAGATGGTTCAGGAACATCTCCTTGGTCAGGGTCGTGCCCTTGCGGAGCGAAAGCAGCTCCAGCATCTGGTATTCCTTGCCGGTCAGGTGCACCCGCACCCCGTTCACCTCGACGGTCTTGGCGTCGAGGTTGACCAGCACTTCGCCCGTCTTGATCACCGACTGGGCGTGGCCCTTGGACCGGCGCACCACCGCGTGGATGCGGGCGACCAGCTCTTCCTTGTGGAACGGCTTGGTCATGTAGTCGTCGGCGCCGCCGCCGAAGGTCTTGACCTTGGTGTCGATCTCGTGAGTGCCCGACAGGATCATCACCGGAGTATCGACCTTGCCGACCCGCAGTTGCCGCAGGACGTCCAGACCCGACATGTCCGGCAGATTCAGGTCGAGAAGAATGATGTCGTAGTCGTAGATCTTGCCGAGATCGACGCCCTCTTCGCCGAGGTCCGTCGTGTAGACGTTGAAGCCCTCGGACTTGAGCATCAGTTCGATGCTCTGCGCCGTGGCGCTGTCGTCCTCGATCAACAGAACACGCATTCAGCCCCTCCCGGCGAAACGTTCCCGAGCTCAAGCTCTACCGTAGAGCCGGCCCGTTCCTGGTCACGCTAGGGTCCCAATGACTTAAGATTGGTTAATCCTAACGAATGACCCGAATCGTAGGGTGATTTGCGAGTCGCCGTCGAGGGGTCGAGTCAACGATTCGATTCAAATGGGCGATCCGTCGCGGGGCTGGCGGCGCAGCTCTTCCCGGATATGTCATCGCCGTTCAGGGAACAACGGACACCCTTTCGCGTAATGGCTACGGCGCCGCGGAGACGATCGCATGCGCCGGGGTCCAGCCGTGCAGTCCAATGCGCGGCTGTAAGCGTGACTGTACGTGCGCTCTGCTCGCCTACGGCTCAGCTTTCACCTCGGCCGTACTGATCGTCTTCGGACAAGAGGGATCAGTACTGCATATGGCTTATGTGAATTCGCGTGGTGTGACGCTCCTCGAGAGCCGCCCCTACACGAAGAGTTTCGTCCAGACCGACGACCTGAAGGCGGAGACGCTGAACGGGACGAGCGGCGACGACCGTCTGGTGGGCGAGACCGCCGACACCCTGATCGGCGGCGCGGGCGACGACCATTACGTGATCCACTCCGAATTCCTGAAGGCCATCCCGCTGGTGATCGAACAGGCCGGCGGCGGGATCGACACCGTCTACGTCAAGCAGAACTACGTGCTGCCCGACCACGTCGAGAACCTGGTGATCGACGTCGACTACGCCTACGCCAAGGGCAATTCGCTCGACAACGTCATCATCGGCATGTCCGGGCAGGAGATGCTGTACGGCGCCGGCGGCGACGACGTGCTGGCCGGCGGGGCCAAGCGCGACACCTTCGTGGTGCGGGTGGGCGAGGGCAACGACGTCATCCAGGACTTCAAGGCCGGCGACGCGCTGGACGCCGACGTGTTGCGCCTGCTCGGGACCTCGTTCTCCAGCCTGACTGAGGCCAAGGCGGCCATGACCCAGGTCGGCGCCGACGTGGTGCTGAAGATCAGCGCCACCGAAACCGTCACCTTCCGCAACGTGACCATCGAGCAGTTCACCGCCCGCAACTTCCAGCTGCCGCTGGACACGACGAAACTCGGCGACCTGACCTTCGTCGACGAGTTCGACACGCTGAGCCTGTACGACCCCGCCACGGGCCAGGGGCTCTGGCAGACCACCTACGGCTACGGCGGCATCTACGACTACACCCTGCCCGGCAACGGCGAGAAGCAGATCTACGTGTCGCCGAACTTCCGCGACACCGACGGAAACCTGCTGGGCGTCAACCCCTTCACGGTCAAGGACGGCGTCCTGACCATCACCGCCCAGAAGGTGGACCAGGCCACCTCCGAGCGCATCTGGGACTACGAATACACCTCGGGCATGCTGACCACGCGCAGCCTGTTCGACCAGCAGTACGGCTACTTCGAGATCAAGGCCGACACCCCGGCGGGCTGGGGCATGTGGCCGGCGTTCTGGCTGATCCCGACCGACCGCAGCAACGCCGAGCTGGACATCATGGAGGCGTTGGGCCGGGACACAAACCTGACCCAGAGCTTCATCCACGACAACGTCAACGGCAGCTACAGCGGCGTGCCGACCTACATGGACGGCATCGACGGCTACCACACCTACGGCATGCTGTGGACGCCGCTGGAGGTCAGCTTCTACATCGACGGGCTGGAGGTCTACCGCACCCCGACCACCGCGGGCCTGCACACCCAGATGTACATGATCCTGAACCTGGCCGTGGGCGGGTACTGGGCCGGGCTGCCGGACTCCACCACCCCGACCAGCGCCCAGCTCAAGGTCGACTACGTCAAGGTCTGGTCCCTGGCCGGACAGACGGAGTATCCGCCGCTGCCCGGCGGCGGCGTGCACCTGGTCGGCACCGGCCAGCGCGACGTGCTGCAGGGCACCGCCAAGGACGACAAGCTCGAAGGCGAGGGCGGCGACGACTACATCGACGGCAAGGTCGGCGCCGACACCATGATCGGCGGCATGGGCAACGACCACTTCATCGTCGACGACGCCGGCGACAAGGTGCTGGAGTTCGCGGGCGAAGGCCGGGACAACGTCGACATCCACGTCAGCTGGGTCGCGCCCGAGAACGTCGAGTACATCAACATTATGGGGACCGGGGCGATCAACGCCACCGCCAACCTCAACGACAACGTGGTGCGCGGCAACGACGCCGCCAACGTGATCCGCGGCATGGCCGGGAACGACTGGCTGTACGGAAACGGCGGCGACGACCGCCTGGACGGCGGGCCCGGCGACGACCGCATGTGGGGCGGCGCCGGCAAGGACCAGTTCGTGGTCGGCGAGAGCACCGAGCAGTACATCACCGGCCCCGGCCACGACGTGATCGAGGACTTCGTCAAGGGCGAGGACACCATCGTCGTCGTCGGCTACGACACCTATACCCTGGTCCAGCAGGGCGCCGACACCCTGGTCCGGTTTTCCGACACCCACACCGCCCTGCTGAAGAACGTGCAGGCCTCGACCCTGACCGCCGCCGACTTCAAGTTCGAGCCGGCCTTCTCCTACTCCCCGCCGCCTCCGCCCGCTCCGCCGGCGCCGCCTCCCCCGCCTCCGCCTCCGCCTCCGCCGACCGGCGAGCATGTCGTGGGCACGGCCGCGGGCGAGCTGCTGAACGGCGGCGCAGGCGACGACCTGCTCGAGGGGCTCGGCGGCAACGACTATCTGCTGGGCGGCGCCGGCGCCGACGAGATGCTGGGCGGGCTGGGCGACGACTTCTTCGTGGTCGACCACGCGGGCGACAAGGTTGTCGAACGCGCCGCCGAGGGCTTCGACACGGTCGAGGCGCACGTCAGCTACACCCTGACCGGCAACGTAGAGTACCTGAACCTGGGCGGGACCGCCGCCATCGACGGCACGGGCGACGCCGCCCTCAACGTCATCCGCGGCAACGCCGCCGCCAACGTGCTCAAGGGCATGGGCGGCAACGACTACCTGGAAGGCCACGGCGGCGACGACCGGCTGGAAGGCGGAACCGGCGACGACAACCTCACCGGCGGCGCGGGCGCGGACACCTTCGTGGTCGGCGCCGGGCGCGACGTGATCCACGACTTCACCAAGGGCCAGGACGTGGTCGTCGTCCAGGGCCACAGCGCCTACCGTCTGGTCCAGCAGGGCGCCGACACCCTGGTGGAGTTCGCCGGCGGCGACGTGGTCACGCTTAAAGGCGTGCAGGCGTCGACCCTGACCGCGGCCGACTTCAAGTTCGAGACCGCGTCCCCGCCGCCGCCCCCGCCGCCCCCTCCTCCGCCGCCCACCCACACGCCCTTGAACGGCACCGCCAACGCCGACACCCTGACCGGAACCACCGGGCAGGACCGGATCGACGGGCTGGGCGGCGCGGACGTGATCAACGGGCGTGCCGGGAACGACATCCTGATCGGCGGGACCGGCGACGACCGGTTCGTGTTCAAGGCCGGCGACGGCCAGGACGTGATCGAGGACTTCACAGCCGGCGGGACCGACGACGAGATCGAGGTCGGCGGCTACACCGCCTATCAGGAGTTGCGCCAGGTCGGCGCCGACACCCTGGTGGTGTTCTCCTCGACCGACAGCATCCTTCTGAAGAACGTCGCCGCGACCGCGGTCACGGCCGGAGACTTCGTCTTCCTCGACGCGCCGCCGCCTCCGCCTCCGCCTACGCCTCCGCCTCCGCCGCCGCCGCCGCCGCCTCCTCCTCCTCCTCCTCCTCCGCCTCCGCCTCCGCCTCCGCCGACGCACAATCCGGTGAACGGCACCGCGGGCGCCGACACCCTGACCGGCACGACCGGTCAGGACCGGATCGACGCCCTGGCCGGAAACGACCGGCTGAACGGTCTGGCCGGGAACGACATTCTGATCGGCGGCGCCGGCGACGACCGGTTCCTGTTCGGTATCGGCGACGGTCAGGACGTGATCGAGGACTTCACCGCCGGCGGGACCGAGGACGAGATCGAGGTCTCGGGCTACATCGCCTACCAGCAACTGCAGCAGGTCGGCGCGGACACCCTGGTGGTGTTCTCCTCGACCGACAGCATTCTGCTGAAGGGCGTGACCGCTACAGCGGTGACTGCCGGCGACTTCGTCTTCCTCGACGCGCCGCCTCCGCCGCCTCCGCCTCCTCCCCCGCCTCCGCCTCCGCCTCCGCCTCCGCCGCCGCCGCCGCCTCCGCCTCCGCCCTCGACCAGCTACAATCTGATCGTCGGCACCGAGAACAGCGAGCGGTTGAACGGAAGCAACAGGGCCGACCGCATCGAAGGGCGCGGCGGAGCCGACAACCTCCACGGGGGGGGCGGCGACGACATGCTGATCGGCGGCGCCGGAGCCGACACCCTGACCGGCGGCTCGGGCGCGGACCTGTTCGTCTTCGGCTCGGGCTCCGGCTCCGACCGGATCACCGACTTCCAGGATGGTGTCGATCGCATCCAGTTCGAACAGGTCGCCGGTGTCGACGACTTCTCGGACCTGACGATCACCACCAACGCCGCCGGCTACGCGGTGATCACCTGGGGGACCGGGAACGACCGGATCGTCCTGACCGGGGTCACGCCCGACAAGCTCTCGGCCGCCGACTTCCTGTTCGGCGGGTGAGCGCCTTCACCACCGGTTAACGCCCCCGGCCTGATTCTTAACGGATCAGCCCGGGGGCCTAGCCGTTTTGCGTAACCTGATCGCCGCCGTCGAGCGCATCGAGCCGCTGACCGTGTCCGGTCGCGTGGCGGCGGTGAACGGTCTGCTGATCGAGGCCCGCGGCGGCCTGACCCGCCTGGCCGTGGGCGCCCGCGCCGAGATCGTCCGCCGCGCCGACACCCCGCTTCCGGCCGAGGTGGTGGGCTTTCGCGACTCCAAGGCCCTGCTGATGCCCTTCGGCCCTGTCGAGGGCGTGGCGCCCGGGGCGGAAATCCAGATCCTCGACCAGGGCGCGGCCGTGCGCCCGACGCTGGCCTGGCTCGGCCGCATCGTCGACGCCTTCGGCCGGCCGATCGACGGCAAGGGACCTCTGGTCCCGGGCCCCGCCTCCTATCCCCTGCGCGCAGCCCCGCCCTCGGCCCACGCGCGCGGCCGGGTGGGCGAGCGTCTGGACCTGGGCGTGCGGTCCATGGACGTGTTCACCACCACCTGCCGCGGCCAGCGCCTGGGCGTGTTCGCCGGTTCGGGCGTCGGCAAGTCGGTGCTGCTGTCCATGCTTGCCAAGGAGGCGACCTGCGACGCGGTCGTCGTGGGCCTGATCGGCGAACGCGGCCGCGAGGTGCGCGAGTTCGTCGAAGAGACGCTGGGCGAGGTCGGTCTCAAGCGCGCGATCGTGGTGGTCGCCACCTCCGACGAGCCGGCTCTGAAGCGACGCCAGGCCGCTTATCTGACCATGGCGCTGGCCGAATACCTGCGCGACCAGGACCTGGAAGTCCTGTGCCTGATGGACAGCGTCACCCGCTTCGCCATGGCCCAGCGCGAGATCGGCCTGGCCGCCGGCGAGCCTCCGACCACCAAGGGCTACACCCCCACCGTCTTCACCGAGCTGCCCAAGCTGCTGGAGCGCGCCGGCCCCGGGCCGATCCGCCCCGACGGGACCCAGGCCGGGCCGATCACCGGCCTGTTCACCGTGCTGGTGGACGGGGACGACCACAACGAGCCGATCGCCGACGCAGTGCGCGGCATCCTCGACGGACACATCGTCATGAGCCGCAGGATCGCCGAGCGCGGCCGCTTCCCCGCCGTCGACGTGCTGAAGTCGATCAGCCGCACCATGCCCGCCTGCCAGCGCCCCTACGAGCGCGAGATCGTGACCGACGCGCGCCGGGTGCTGTCGGCCTATTCGGACATGGAGGAGCTGATCCGCATCGGCGCCTACCGGGCCGGGGCCGATCCCGACGTCGACCGCGGGATCCGCCTGAACGGCGCCCTCGAAGACTTCCTGCGCCAGGCGCCGGACGAGACCACCCGCCTCGACGCCGCCTTCGCGCGGCTCGCCTCCATCCTGTCTGAAGGACCCGCCGCATGACCCAGTGGGCGAACTCGCTGATCCGGCTCTCCACCTACGAGGTCGAGACGCTGCAGAAGCGCCTGGCCGAGATCACCACCCGCCGGGCGTCCGCCGAGATGCGCGTGGCGGTGCTGGACGCCGAGGCCGAGATCGAGCGCGAGCGCGCCCGCGACGACGCCCAGACCGCCATGTTCCTGCCCGCTTATCTGAAGGGCTGGGAGCTCCGCCGCGCCTCCGCCCAGGCCACGCTCGACATGGTCGCCCTGGAGGAGACCGGCGCCCGCGACGCCCTGGCCGAAGCCTTCGAGGCGCAGAAGAAGTTCGAGCACGTCGCCGAACTCTCCCGCCTGTCCCAGCTCGCCGCCGCCGCCAAACGCGAGACCGCCGCGCTGGACGAACTCGCGCTGCGCCGCGCCCGCGCCTGAGGCCGCCGCCGCCTCACAGCAGCCGGATCCGCGGTCCGTCGCAGCGCGGCGCCAGCAACAGCTCCGTCACCGCCCACACCAGCGCGTCGGCCCGGTCCGGGCTCCGCCCCCGCGCGCCCTCCTCCGAGCCGAGCGCGCACAGCTCCTCCTCCAGCGCGGGGAAGGCCCCCACGTGCGCCACCCGGCCCTGTTCGTACAGCGCCGCCACCGGCTCGGCCCGCGCCCGCTTGCCGACCGCGGCGGTGACCAGCCGGATCGGCACGTCCACCCCGGCGGTGGCCAGCACCGCGCGCACCATCTCGCCGCCCTGGTTGGCCTCGGCCACCACCGCGCCCGCGCCGAACGTCCGCACCGTCTCCGCCGTCCGCGCGGCCCAGCCCAGCGGCGACAGCCCGCCCGCGGTCCGGTCGGCCAGCACCCAGGCCCGCCCGTGCGCCCGCCCCGCCGCCACGATCCCGCAGGCGTCCCCGCCCGCGGTCGCCGGCGGATCGACCGCCACCACCACCTTGTCGTAGCCCCCCGCCGGCCCCGCCGCGACGCGACAGGCCTCCAGGGTCTGGAACCGCCACAGCGCCCCCTCCGGCGCCTCCAGCACCCGCCCCTCCAGCTCCTGCGCCTCCAGCCGCGTGCCGCCGTAGAGCAGCCGCAACCCCTCCAGGAACCCCGGCGCCAGCCGCCCGGCGTTGGCCGCCGTCGCCGCCCGCGTCACCACCGCCGACGGCTCCGCCAGCAGCCGCCTCAGCGCCCCCAGCGGCTTGGGCGTGGTCGTCACCACCAGCCTCGGGTCCGCCCCCAGCCGCAACCCCATGCGCAGCAGCGCCAGCGTCTCCTCCGGCCGCCGCCACGCGCACAGCTCGTCCGCCCACGCCGCCCCGAACTGCGGCCCGCGCAGGCTCTCCGGGTCCTCCGACGAAAAGGCGTAGGCGTAGGCCCCGCTCGAAAACGCCAGCCGCCGCCGCCCCGCCTCGTACACCGGCCGCTCGCCCCGCCCCCAGCGCGGCAGCGCGCACAGCCCCGACGGCCCCTCGCACATCACCTCGCGCACGTCGTGCAGCGTCGGCCCGACCAGGGCGATCCGCCCCGCCCCCGCCGTCGCCCGGTCCGCCGCCCACTCCGCCCCCGCCCGCGTCTTCCCCGCCCCGCGACCGCCCAGGAACACCCACGTCGCCCACGCCCCCTCCGGCGGCCGCTGCCCCGCGTGCGGCGCGAACGGCTCGCGCTCAGGCTCTTCCCCGTCCTCGTCGTCGTCGCTCCGGGCGTCCGACGCGTCCTCGCGCCCCCCCGGACGGTCCCGCCGCCGCGCCCGTCGGCGCAGCGCCTGCTCGATCGCATCCAGCTTCAGGAAGTCGCCGGTGCGCCCCTCCGCCGCCGCCCGCTCCAGCTTCTCCAGCAGGCCGTCGGCCGATCCGCCCGGGTCCAGCGGGTCGAACCGGAACCCCAGCTCCTCGGCCCGCGCGCTCAGCCCCGGGACCGGCGGCGCCCGCTCGCCCACATACACCAGGTCCGGCCGGTCCTTGCGCCGGTACCCGCGCCTCAGCGCCTGGTACTGGACCGAACTCAGCCCCACCCCGTGCTCGGTCGCCAGCGCCTGGGCGCTCTCCCCGCGCACATACCGCTCCAGCAGCGCCACCCACGTCGCGTCGTCGAGCTTGCTGCGCCTGTCCTTCATCCCGATCATGCGTCCGAGCGTAAGCCCGCCCCGACCCCGGTCGCGAAACTCGCCCGAACAATCCGCAAACTCCTGTCCCGCCGCCGCTTTCCGCCCCCGAATAGGAGGAGATCGCCCCCGACCTCCCCCCATCGCTCCTTCTCCCCCTGCGGGAGAAGGAGGGCCCCGCACGCCGGAGCGCAGCGAAGGCCCGTGCGGGAGGATGAGGGGTCGCACCGCCGCGCCGCCTTTAAATCCTCTCCGCGCCGCCCTCCCGGAAAGCCCCCGACCCGCCGCGAGACTCCTCATCCTGCCGCGCCGACCTCCGCCTGCGGCTCCGGTGCGCGGGTGGTCCTTCTCCCGCAAGGGGAGAAGGAGCCCCCTTGTAACCAGCCCAAATGTTCTGCAAACGTTCCACATGGCCCCCCCGCCACCCCTCGCGCCCGCAAGCTCGCGCGCCGGCTCCGCGCCGAGCCGGGCGCCTGCGAAGCCCGCCTGTGGGAGGTGATCCGCGGCCGTCGCCTGGCCGGGTTCAAGTTCCGCCGCCAGGTGCCCATCGGCCCCTACGTCGCCGACTTCGCCTGCCTCCGTCACCGGCTGATCGTCGAGGCCGACGGCCCCCTGCACGACCCGGGGCACGACGCCCGCCGCGACGCCTGGCTGTCCACCCGCGGCTTCCGCGTCCTGCGCTTCACCAACGCCGAGATCATGGGCGCCCGCGACGTCCCCGCCGCCATCCTCGCCGCCCTGCAAGCCCCGCCCGCCGACCCCTTCGAATACGCCGACCACCCGTAACCCTCTCCCCCTGCGGGAGAGGTGGGCGCGAAGCGACCGGGCGAGGGGGCGCGCCGCCTCGCAGGCAAAGGCCAGACCCGACGCCACACCTCCCGTGCAAGGGGAGAAGGGGCACCACAAGGTAACCCTCTCCCCCTGCGGGAGAGGGTGGGCGCGAAGCGACCGGGTGAGGGGTCGCGCCGCCGTCACAGGCCCATCCCCAAACGCCGCGAGACCCCTCATCCTCCCGCATGAGCCTGCGCTGACGCTCCGGCATGCGGGTCCCTCCTTCTCCCGCAAGGGGAGAAGGAGCCCCCAGGTAACCCTCTCCCCCTGCGGGGGAGGGTGGGCGCGAAGCGACCGGGCGAGGGGTCGCACCGCCCTCGCAGGCAAAGCCCCGACCCGCCGCGAGACCCCTCATCCTTCCGCATGGGCCTCCGCTGACGCTCCGGCACGCGGGTCCCTCCTTCTCCCGCAAGGGGAGAAGGAACCCCCAGGTAACCCTCTCCCCCTGCGGGAGAGGGTGGGCGCGAAGCGACCGGGCGAGGGGTCGCGCCGCCCTCGCAGGCAAAGCCCCGACCCGCCGCGCGACCCCTCATCCTCCCGCATGAGCCTGCGCTGACGCTCCGGCATGCGGGTCCCTCCTTCTCCCGCAAGGGGAGAAGGAGCCTGCAGCCCCGAGTTCGACGCGCCGCAGGCCGTCGAACCTCATCACGGGACGCGCCCCGCGTCCCGACCCGTTCAGGACAGCCGCCGGGGCGGGGCGGTCAAGGCCGGAGAGCGAAGCGCGCCTTGACGGCTCCGCCCCGGCGGCTACCCGTCAGGCGTCTTCCAGCGCGTCCTGCGGCTGCTCCGCCTCCGCCTGAGGCCGGATGACCGTCGGCAGGGGCACGGCCCGTTCGCCCCGGCGGTTCCGCATGCTGAACCGGCTCTGGTACGCGCGCCGCTGCTTCGTGACCTCGTACAGCACGATGCCGGAACTGGTGCCCAGGTTCAGGCTCTCGATCATCCCGAACATGGGGATGCTGACGCACATCTCGCTGCGCTCGACCGCCCGCGCGCTGATCCCGGTACCCTCGTTGCCAAACCAGACCGCCAGCTTGGTGAAGACGGTGTAGTCGCCCTCGTCCAGCAGCACGTTGGTCTTCCCCTTCACGTGGGGCGAGGTGACAATCGACCGGTAGTTGTTCTTCTCCAGGTGGTCGAAGCACTCGTCGGTGCTGTCGAAGCGTTTGACGAACGTCCACTTGCTCGCCGACACGGAAACCTTCGACAACGCCTTGCGCTCCCGCGTCTCCTGCCAGTCGTCCGGCAGGAAGCCGTGCGGATCGACCACATAGACCTTCCCGACCCCCAGCGCGTTCACGTTGCGGATGACGGTGCCGATGTTGCGAATGTCGCTCGGGCATTCCAGCACAGCGATCAGGTGCCGGCACCGGAACGGCTTCACCGCCTCCGCGCGGCGACGCACCGACGCCTTCGACTTGACCTGCTCGTCCATGATCCGCCCCCCGACCAGGCGTGCAGCCTAGCCGTTCAGGCGCCGGTTTGCACCTCCTCCGGCCGACCCGGTAACCCTCTCCCCCTGCGGGAGAGGGGAGGCGCGAAGCAACCGGGCGAGGGGTCGCGCCACCCTCGCAGGAAAGCCCCCGACCCGCCGCGAGACCCCTCATCCTCCCGCGCGGACCTCCGCTGACGCTCCGGTGCGCGGGTCCCTCCTTCTCCCGCAAGGGGAGAAGGAGCCCCGAGTTCGACGCGCCGCAGGCCGTCGAACCTCATCAAGGGACGCCCTGCGTCCCGACCCGTTCAGGACTGCCGCCGGGGCGGGGCGGTCAAGGCCGGAGAGCGAAGCGCGCCTTGACGGCCCCGCCCCGGCGGCTACGCTCGCGCGATGCGAGAAGACCCGGAACTGCAACCCGTTCTTGCAGATCACGTCAAACGAAAAAAGAAACTTATCCCGCCTATCCTTCAGGTGTTCGGCGATAAATACTCCCCGTACTCTTGGACGAGACAGCTTGTTCCTGAAGTCATCTGGATTGCGCTTTGCATCGAAGCCTCTGGCTACGAGAGGGCGGTTAAGCTATGCTCTGCATTCGCGTGTACCGCAGGCGAAATGGTCGGAGAAAAGGCACCGCTCTTCGCACGAATGAGCGCATTCAATACCTTAAATGCGGATTTGAAGATTGCTCTTTTGGCGGACACACCGCCCGAAATCTTGGATGAACTACGATCCTCCCTGAGACCTTTGCGTCACTTCGGTGAGGTCCATCCTCTCGCCTTCCTTGTCGAACTCGAGAAGGATGCATCTCGAAGCCCCAAATTTGATGCTCTCCTGGCAGAACTGTACGACCGAAATAGCAGGATATCAGCGCTATCAATTGCTGTGACCTCTTGGATTGCGCTTGAGCAAGGTAAGTTAAAGCTCTCACCCCACTTAGTTGATGACATGATCGAGAACTTTCGCTCGATCACAGATTACCCAAAAACAGATCGCTCCAAGCGAGCAGCCGGCTCATTCCGGGCCTCCGCACCAATGCTTTTGATGAAAACTCCGCTGGAGAAGGAGGAAGCGTTTCAAAACGATGATGAATGGGTGAGCACCTTCTGGCATAAGGTTTCCGGGTTCGGTCCGTGCATGCATGAGGAAACAGTGATCGAAAGTCTAAATGAAGGAGAGGACCAATTTCACCGTTTTATTCTTGACTACAAGAACTGGGTAATAAGAGATTTGCGCGATCGACTGGACGCGTTGCCGCTCGACTTAAATAAAATTGAGCCTTACGATGTAATATCCGGGCTCATCAGCCGGCAAGCAACTCTTGCGCTAGAGTTTGCGTCATCGCCACCAATTTGGAATGCGCACACGGCGCCGATCATGCTCCGTGCCATGGCGGACGTATTTATAACACTCGCTTGGATTCTAAAAGACCCGGTTGATCGTGCAAACAGGTTCATCGAGGACGGGCTAGGGTCCATCAAGCTGCAGATCGCTCACCGAGAGCGGCAGATACAACTCTCGACCGATGAAGAGGAAATCGAAAATCAGAGAAAGATGATAGAATCCCTCAAAGACTGGCTCACTTCCCAACGGCTAGAGCCATTTGTAACAGTAAACCTGGGCAGCTGGTCCGGCATGACCACCCGTCAGATGGCGGAGGATGCCGGAGTAATCGACTTCTATAATTATGTTTATACGCCATTTAGCACTGCCGTGCATTCAAACTGGGCCCATGTAAGTATGCTGAATTGTGTGATGTGCCAGAACCCCGCGCACCGATTACATCGAGTCGGTGCCATTCCGTATCTCGAACCAGACCTTCACTGGCTGTACCTCGCAACAAAGTATTTCGACAAAACCATCATGCACCTTGACAGTTGGCTAGGCCGACAAGAAGCCGAGAGCCGCGCTTACGACTTTTTCGTTTCATCGACAACATCCGGCGAAAAAGGCACTGCATCAGAGGAGCCAGCTTAGCCCACCCCCTCAATGCGCCTCGTCCCAGTTCGCCGCCGCCCGCGCGTCCACCACCAGCGGCACGGACAGGTCCACCGCCGGCCAGGGCGCGCGTTCCATCACCCGCTTCACCACCGCGATCGCGCGTTCGACCTCGGCCTCGGGCGCCTCGAACACCAGCTCGTCGTGGACCTGCAGCAGCATCCGCGTGCGTAACCCCGCTTCCGCCAGCGCCCCCGGCATGCGCGCCATGGCGCGGCGGATCACGTCGGCGGCGGCGCCCTGGATGGGGGCGTTGATGGCGGCGCGTTCGGCGAACTGGCGCTGGGCGACCGACTTGGAGCGGATCTCGGGGATGTCGATCCGGCGGCCGAACACGGTGGAGACGAAGCCGCGCTCGCGCACCTCGGCCTTGGTCCGGTCCATGTAGGCGCGGATGCCGGGGAAGCGCTCGAAGTAGGTCTTGATGTAGTCGCCGGCCTCGCCCTGGCTGATGTTCAGCTGGGCGGCCAGGCCGAAGGCCGAGATGCCGTAGACGATGCCGAAGTTGATCGCCTTAGCCCGGCGGCGGACCTCGGCCGGCATGCCCTCGACCGGCACGCCGAACATCTCCGAGGCGGTGGCTGAGTGGATGTCGATCCCGGACGCGAAGGCGCGCTTCAGTTCGGGGATGTCGCCGATGTGGGCCAGCAGCCGCAGTTCGATCTGGCTGTAGTCGGCGCTGATCAGCACATGGCCGGGCTCGGCGATGAAGGCGGTGCGGATCTGGCGCCCCGTTTCGGTGCGGATCGGGATGTTCTGCAGGTTGGGGTCCGAGGAGGCCAGCCGCCCGGTGGAGGAGGCCGCGAGCGTGAAGGAGGTGTGCACCCGGCAGGTGTCCTGCCGCGCCGCGGCGATCAGGGCGTCGGTGTAGGTGCCCTTCAGCTTGGACAGCTCGCGCCAGTCCAGGATGGCGCGCGGGAGGGGGTGGCCGGCGGTCGCCAGCTCCTCCAGCACCGAGGCGTCGGTGGACCACTGGCCGGTCTTGGTCTTGGAGCCGCCCGGCAGGGACAGCTCGCCGAACAGGATGTCGCCGATCTGCTTGGGGCTGCCGACGTTGAACGGGCGGCCGGCGAGCGCGTGGGCCTCGGCCTCCAGCTCGGCCATGCGGGTGCCGAACTGGTGCGACAGCCGGCGCAGGCGCTCGGGGTCGACCTTGATGCCGGCCAGCTCCATGTCGGCCAGCACGGGGGGCAGCGGCCGCTCCAGCGTCTCGTAGACGGTGGTCAGGCCCTGGGTCCGCAGGCGGGGCTTGAGCAGCCGCCACAGGCGCAGCGTCACGTCGGCGTCCTCGGCCGCGTAGCAGGTCGCGGGCTTCAGCTCGACGTGCTTGAAGCTCTTCTTGCCGGCGACGCTCTTGAAGGCGATCGGCGTGTGGCCGAGGTGCAGCTCCGACAGCTCGTCCATGCCGTGGCCGTGCAGCCCCGCCTCCAGCACGTAGCTGATCAGCATGGTGTCCTCGACCGGCGCCACGGCGATCCCGTGCCGCTTCAGCACGGCGATGTCGTACTTCGAATTGTGCGCTACTTTCAGAATGCTAGGATCTTCAAGCAGCGGCTTCAGCCGGGCCAGGGCCTCGTCGAAGCCGACCTGGACGATCTCCGATCCGGTCAGGTCCAGCCCCTCCTCGGCGCAGTGGCCGAGCGGCACGTAGGCGGCTTCGCCCGGCGCCACCGCCAGCGACATGCCGCAGAGGTTCGCGTGGGTGGCCGAAAGGCTGTCGGTCTCGGTGTCGAAGGCGACGACGCCCGCCTCGTAGGCGCGGGCGATCCAGCGGTCGAGGGTGTCAAAATCCTGGATGCAGCAGTAGTTGTCGACGTCGAAGGTCTGGGGATCGGACGCGGGCGCCGGCGCCGCGTCCGGGGCGCGGGCGTAGGAGGGGCGAAGCGTGGGCGAGCGCTCCGCGTGGAAGGCCGGGGCGTCGGGGCGATGCTCGACCTTGCCGTCGCCGACCCGCTTGGCCAGGGTGCGGAACTCCATCTGCTCCAGGAAGGCCTGCAGCACCGCGGGGTCCGGGTCGCGGACCTTCAGCGCCTCCAGCGGCTCGGGCAGGGGGGCGTCGCAGGTCAGGGTGACCAGCTCGCGCGACAGGCGGATCTGGTCGGCGTAGGCGATCAGGGTCTCGCGGCGTTTGGGCTGCTTGATCGACTCCGCGTTGGCCAGAAGGGTGTCCAGGTCGCCGAATTCGCCGATCAGCTGGGCGGCGGTCTTGACGCCGATGCCGGGCGCGCCCGGGACGTTGTCGACGCTGTCGCCGATCAGGGACTGGACGTCGATCACCTTCTCGGGCGGCACGCCGAACTTGTCGATCACCTGCTCGCGCCCGATGCGCAGCTCCTTGACCGGGTCGAACATGACGACGCCGTCGCGGACCAGCTGCATCAGGTCCTTGTCGGAGGAGACGATGACCGTCTCGCCGCCGACGCGCTCCACCTCGCAGGCGTAGGAGGCCAAAAGGTCGTCGGCCTCGTAGCCCTGCAGCTCGATCGCCGGCACGCCGAACGCGCGCGTCGCCTCGCGCACCAGCGGGAACTGCGGGATCAGGTCGTCCGGCGGCGGCGGCCGGTTGGCCTTGTAGTCGGCGTACCGGTCGGTCCGGAACGTCTTCTCGCTGGCGTCGAAGATCACCGCCAGATGCGTCGGCGCCTCCGCCCCCCTGGTGTCCCTGAGGAGCCTCCAAAGCATGTTGGAAAACCCGAGCACCGCCCCGGTCGGCATTCCATCTGATTTTCGATTGAGCGGCGGCAGCACGTGGTAGGCGCGGAAGATGTAGCCCGAGCCGTCGATCAGATAGACGCGGGGCTTGGGCCCGTCCTGGGTCAGCTCGCGGACGGCGACTTGCGTCTCGGACGGCGGGGCGAGGGTGTCGGTCATGGCGGCAACATAGGCCGCGACTCCCGCCTCGTCACCGCGCGCCTGCGCCGCTCATGGCCGCAGTCCGCGGTGGTGCGCCAGGGCCGCGGACAGCTCTTCGACCAGCAGGGTCTTGAGCCGTTCGGGGGCCAGCACCTCGACCTTGTCGCCCCAGCTGAACAGGTGCCAGGCCAGTTCGCGCATGCCGCTGGCCCGGAACGACACGGCCACCGATCCGTCGGGCCGCGCCTCCAACGTCTGTGTGGAATGGAAGCGCCACCCGAGCGCGTCCTCGGCCCCGTGCGGCAGGATTATCAGGCGCACCTCCTCCACCTCGTCCTGGTAGATGCCGAACGAGCGGTCGGCGAAGGCCTGCAGGTCGAATCCGGGCGGCGGCGATCCGGCGAGCTCGATCACTTCCAGCGCTTCGACCCGGTCCAGCCGCCGGGTCTTGGGCTCGGTGGAGCCCAGGTCCGCCCCGACCAGATAGTTCACCCTCCCGAAGATCAGGCCGTAGGGCACGACGGTGCGCCGCGCGCCGGGGCTGGACCCGCCGCGGTAGGCGAAGCTGACCGCCCGTCCGGCGGCCAGGGCGTATTGCAGGTCGGCGATCAGGGCCTGGTCCTCCGACCGGCGCGGCCCCGCCTGCACGGCGGTGGCCTGGGCCCGGGCCAGCGCCTCCAGGTCGGGGGCCAGCCGCCGGCGGTCGGGCGCGCGCATGGCGGCGCGGACCTTCAGGTCGAGAGAGCGCAGCGCCTCGGCCCGTGCGGCGGCGCCCTCGGCCGCCAGGGCCTCGGCGGCGGCGGCCAGGGCCGTCAGCTCCTCGACGGCCGGGCTTTGCAGAAAGCCGTCCAGCCCGCCGGGGATGCGGAACCGCTTGCTCTTGCCGTCGAGCGTCTCGGACATCTGCGGGAACAGCCGCCAGAGCGCGTCGCGCATCCGCTCCGCCGTGCGGCGGTCCGCCCCCGCCGCTTCGGCCATCTCGTCCAGCGTCAGCCCCTCGGCGCTGCCGGCCAGCCGCCGGGCCAGTTCGATGAGGGTCGCGGCCTTGTCGTGTCGCATGGCCGGAACATACGACCGATTCTGTCGTAGCACCCCTTCACAGTGCGAACATCGAGCAACGACAGCGATCCCGGACGAGCGCGATGACCGCCCAAGACTCCACTCTCAAGCCCCGCACCCTGTTCCAGCGTCCCCGCGCCCGCTTCGCCCAGCCGGGCGAGGAGCTCAAGCTCAGCCTCTGGCGCGGACGCGTCCCCGCCGCGGCGCTCGGCCGGGTGATGCAGAAGGCCGACCGGCGCGAGCCGCTGGAGGGAGGCCGCACCCTGCACCAGGTGACCCGCGGCCGGATGAGCGGCTGGGGCGCTATCTGGAACGACGTCGAGGACGAGCTCGAGACCATGACCGAGGCCCAGGTCGGCCGCTGGATGGAGGAGGACGACCTTTGGGAGGAGGCGCGCGGCCGCTCGGCGGCATGAGGCTCACCAGTCTCCGATGTTCGGCGCCGACGCCCACGGTTCGGCCGGCGGCAAGGCGGCGCCCTTCTGCAGCAGCTCGATCGAGATCCCGTCCGGCGACCGCACGAAGGCCATGCGGCCGTCGCGGGGCGGGCGGTTGATCGTCACCCCGCCGTCGGCCAGGCGGGCGCAGGTCGCGTAGACGTCCTCGACCTCGTAGGCGAGGTGGCCGAAGTTGCGGCCGCCGTCGTACGTCTCCGGGTCCCAGTTGTAGGTCAGCTCGACCATCGGCGCGGCTTCGGCGCGGGCGCGCTCGGCGTCCTGCGGCGCGGCGAGGAACACCAGGGTGAAGCGGCCCTGCGGATAGTCGTTGCGCCGTACCTCCACCAGCCCGAGCTTCGCGCACCAGAAGTCGAGCGCCTGGTCCAGGTCGCGGACGCGGACCATGGCGTGGAGGAACCGCACCGGAGTCAGTGCGCCTCGGGACCGCGAGGCGCCGGGCTGGAGTACTCGCTCTCGGAGCCTTCGGCGCCTTGTGCCAGCTCGAAGCGGCGGTCGCAGTAGCCGCACTCGACGAAGCGCTCGTCGCCCATGTCCATGTAGACCAGCGGGTGGCCGAGCGCGCCGCCGCCGCCGTCGCAGGCCACGCGCTTGGAGCGGACCACGATCACCTCCGGCGGAGGCGGGGCGGGGCGGAGCGGGTCTTCCGGCTGCATCAGGACTTCAGGCTCGCGAACAGGTCGGCGCGACACCTACGCGGGGCGCCCTCGCCCGTCAATTCGCCGCCGGGGCGTCCTTGCGGCCGAACACACGGCGCAGCAGCTCCTTGCGCTTGCGGAAGATCGTCAGCCCCAGGCAGCCCGCCGCGATCCACAGGGCGATCTCGCCGACCACCCCGGCCCCACCGCCGATCAGCAAAGCCTGGGTGCGGGTCAGCTCGCCCGCCGCCGCCAGCCCCAGGGCGATCAGCATGCCCCCGTAGCCCGCCACCGCCACGGCCATCGCCGTCCAACCCACCATCCGGATCATTGTCTCGCCTTTCGTCCAGGTTCCTTGTCTGAGTGACAAGTATGCTGGACAAACGGGCATGTCAAGGGCGCTTTACCGAAGCTGTCGGAGTCTCCAGTCGCCGACGCCCGGCGGATGGTCTATAGGGCCGCGGATCATGACCGCTCCCGCCGCGCCCGCGCGCACGCCCGTCCCCGCCTCGATCTGGATCCTGCTCAGCGTGGTGTTCGTGAACCTCGCCGGGTTCGCGCTGATCCTGCCGCTGCTGCCCTTCTTCGCGCAGAGCCTGGACGCCGCCGCCTGGCAGGTGACCATCATGTTCTCGGCCTATTCGGTCGGGCAGTTCTTCGCCGAGCCGTTCTGGGGCCGGCTGTCGGACCGGATCGGCCGCAAGCCGGTGCTGATCGCCACCACCTTGGCGAACGTCGCCGGGTACCTGGCGCTGGTGTTCGCCCCGACCATCTGGTGGGCGGTGGGGATCCGGTTCTTCACGGGCCTGGGCGCGGGCAACATCTCGACCATCCAGGGTTATGTCGCGGACGTCACCCCGCCGGCCGAGCGGGCCGGGCGCATGGGCCTGCTGGGCGCGGCGTTCGGCATGGGGTTCGTGCTGGGCCCGGCGATCGGCGGGCTGCTGTCGCGCGACGACATGGGACCGGCCGGGTATCACCCGCCGCTCTACGCCGCCGCCGCCATGGCCGCCCTGGCGGGGCTGGGCGTGATCCTGTTCGTCAAGGAGAGCCGCGCCCGCTCCGCGCCCGACGCCCCGCGCCAGCGGTTCCTGGCCGGCCTGCGCGAGGCGCGCGACCACAAGGTGATCTCGCGGGTGCTGCTGGTCACCTTCGTCTACATGGCCGCCTTCGCAGGAATGGAGTCCACCTTCGGCCTGTGGGCGGGGGAAGAGTTCGGCTGGGGCGCGCGCGAGGTCGGGCTGAACTTCGCCGTCGTCGGGGTGGTGGCCGCCATAACCCAGGCCCTCATCGTCGGGCGGCTGGGCCGGCGGTTCGGCGAGGCGCGGGTGGTGGCTTTCGGCGTGCTGCTGTTCGGCGCCAGCCTGTTCCTCCAGACGGTCCACCACCAGCAATGGCTGATTCCGGTCCTGACCGGCGTCGGCGTGTTCGGCCAGGCCCTGGCCATGCCTTCGATCTCGGCGCTGATCTCGCGCTCCGCTTCGCCGGACAAGCAGGGCCAAATGCTGGGGCTGAACATGGCCGCGGGCTCCGCCTCGCGCATGCTGGGCCCGATCGCCGCCGGCGCCCTCTACTCCGCCTTCGGAGCGGAAGTCCCCTTCATCGTCGGCGCCCTGCTGGTGATCCCCGCCGCCCTGATGGCGATCAACGCCGGCCGCGTGTTCCGCCGCGAGCAGGCGCGCGAGGCGGGGTGAGCCCCGGACGCGAAAAAGGCCCGACGGGGTCCCGCCGGGCCTTCTTATTTGGTGGAGCTAAGCGGAGTCGAACCGCTGACCTCTTGAATGCCATTCAAGCGCTCTACCAGCTGAGCTATAGCCCCGAAGCTCGTTCCCGCCGGGCTGGTCCGGCGAGGCGGCGTACTTATGACGAAGCCTCGATCCGATCAAGCGGATTTCGGCGCGACCTTACTCCTCGCCTTCGCCGGGCAGGTCGATGTCCTCTTCGAACGAGTCGTCCTCCTCGTCCTCGAGGAAGGGAACGGTGTCCTCCTCGTCGTCCTCGAGGTCGACGTCCTCCTCGCCCACGCCCAGGTCGACGTCGTCCGCAGGGCCCTTGGCCGGGTCCACGTCGCCCTCGTCCTCGTCGTCGACCACGATCGGATCCTCGACCGCCTCGTCGATCTCCGGCGCGGCGACGTCCTCCTCCTCCTCGTCGGAGTCGGCGGCCTTGTCCTTCACCTGATCCTCGGCCTCGTCCTCGTAGTCCGGGGTCACCGCGCGAGCACGGATGCGGCGCGACTTGACCGCCTCTTCGGGATCGAAGTCCGAGCCGCACTTGGGGCAATGCGCCGGGCGGCGGCCCAGGTCGTAGAATTTGGCCTGGCAGGTCGGGCAGATCTGTTTCGTGCCGAGCGCGGGATCAGCCAAGGGTTCACCTGTGTGACGTGTAAGGCTTGGGTCGAAAGCGGCGGCTCCCTTGC
>Ga0196964_10000288_pt1 | contig 37462 bp, 63 predicted proteins | sample S1_10metaG_FD_148615 | JGI IMG/M metagenome (GOLD analysis project Ga0196964, IMG submission 148615) | Soil microbial communities from Anza Borrego desert, Southern California, United States - S1_10 | ecosystem: Environmental > Terrestrial > Soil > Desert | place: USA: California | collected...
AAACATCTCCAACTTTATAATCACGATCATTCAGACGAACTTCACAAGTTTTCTTGCCTTCAAGAATTGGAAATAAGTTCTGCGGCCAAATTTTCAAATAATGTCTCATAACTCCCTATCCTTGGGGTGGGTGACTGGTATTTGGCATTGTTAATATTCCAGAATAAGGAACGTTAAAATGCAGGATTAGAGCCGTAAGCATTGCTTCAATTCGGTTCATCTGCTGATTCTTAAAATCATCCTGATTAACCTGACCTGCTTCTACTTTAGCCTTTAACTCATGCAGTTTATCCATCATTCCGAAGTGCGTACCCTTCACGCTTTCATCGTTGGCTTTCTCTAGAAGTTCCTTAAAATCCGGTCTTGGTTCTCCAAAACTTCCATCTCTAAACTCTTGCATTCCCATATACCCAATCTCCTTTTTATTTATTCCGTGACCATCAAAGTTTTACTTGCTGCTGACCGCTGATTCCTCACGGAAACGGCTACAGGTTTCCCAATTAGCCAAATGATCCGTTCCCGCACCTCTTGTAATTCCTCTTAACTTGCATTTGACATAAACCTTCGCCCCATGCTGATGCCATTCGGAATATTCACAGTGCTTGCACCGCTTATCTTCCGGGCCGGGCCCATACTTAATGACCATCGGATTTACTTTCTTAAACCGACTCTTTAATTCTGGTACTGGCTTATCAAATTCAAGCTCGAAGCTCATTACCCACTCCCTCGGCTATTGACTCACTTTGTTGTAAAGCTCTAAATGCTCAATGTAAATCGCAAAAGCCCGAGCTGTTTTTTCTGCTGTAAATTGTGAAGGACACAGCGCATAAATAACTTCATCTACCAGAACTTTCCAGTATCTTAGCTCACCACTTGAAGGTCGCTCGATTCTTACTTTCATATCGCTATTGGGGTTGCTTACAAATTAAATCTTTTCCAAAATACCATTTCCGATTCTTGAAACTCTATCGATCAAATCGGAAGACATAACTATCTTTGAATTTGATGCCATTGATCTTTCGGCGGTCTCAAGTTTCTTTAATTCGATCGCATTGCCTTTAAAAAACTTATCAGCAGCCTCGTTTACAAGCTGAATAGCTTCTGCTTCGCCTTGAGCCTTTAAAATCGCTGCTTGTTTATATCCTTCAGCTTTTTTGATTTCAGCTCGCCTTACGCCGTCAGCTTCAGTTTCAGCCGCTTCAGCCAAATTCTTTGCTGCAATCTTTTGCTGTTCTGCTTTAATAATATTATTCATCGATGCCTGAACATCTTGCGGAGGGTCGATTCTCTGAATTTCGACACGCAAAACGTCAACCCCATAACTGGCGGTTTCTTTATCTAAAATTTCTTCAACCCTATGGTTGATTTCTGAGCGCTTCTCATTAGCCTCAGTTAATGTCATCTGCCCAAGAACTGAGCGCAAAGTTGTCCTCGCAAGCGCTACAAGCTGCGCTTCGTGATCATCAATGTTGTAAAGTGCGTTTTTTGAGTCTTTTACCTTGTAATAAACCAAGGCGTCAACTTCAGCATTCAGATTGTCTTTCGTAATTACTTTTTGAGGTTCAACATCCACCATTTTTTCAGTAATCTCTAGAGTGATCAAATTTTCAATAAACGGAATAATGATGTTCAAACCAGGACCAGCCATACGGGTAAACTTCCCAAGAGTTTCAATCACTCCATTTTCAGTTGGCCTTACGATTCTAATCCCCATAAAAATAATCACTAAAACCAATAACCCGATTAAACCTAAAATGATTGTTATTAACATGTTTTGATCTCCTTTGGTTTATCTTTAAGCTCCAGTTGCTTCCTATCTTCCTCTGTTAACCCTGCTTCCCACCAGGGGGCTAGGGATTTGTCGTCTACTAATTTTCTGCGGTCGATGAAGTGACCATCAGCGTTTCTCATGCGTAACACCTTTGTTTTCCTCACGATTACCTAATAGCTCCGCTAATTCCTCTTTTAATTTCATGTTCTGTTGCTCTTGAAAAACTACTGATCGAAAACTTCCGCAGCATTGTTTAGATTTAAAAATATAATCCTCATATCGGTCATCACCAATGCGCCTTCGGCATATCTGCTGCACCATTAAATCAACCCACTGGCCTTTTCTTTTACTTTTATGTGAGTGATGTGTTTTGCATAAGTAGCCTAAAATATCTGTATCTAAAAATGTGATTTTGCATCCTCGGCTGATCACATGGTCAAGGTCTAAATTTTCTGTTTCTCCGCATCCGGGTATTTGACAAACATGACCGTCTCTTAAATCAACGATCTCATGGCAAAGAGTCCAATTTTCGTTTACCAACTTCCAGGCTGTTTTGTTCTGCCATGTTTTTTCTAAGATCCGGTACTTCTTCACTTTTTCTTGCTCCTTTCGTACTCTTCTCTCTTCAGTTTGTCAGCCATTTCGTAGCTATAGACATTGCAATACTCACAAAAAGGTCCATCAAACTTGTTTCTTCCACACTCACGGCATTGGATGGATTTCATGACCAACACCAGCATTTCCCGCGGCCGTCCGGGAGCTTCCCGGTCCCGTTGCACGTGGAACAATCCGGGTTCGGTTTTTTTTCCCGTTTTTCAAAGCCTGGTTTTTCAGGCTCTTTGTAGTTTTCCCAATCCGGCCAAGCCTCTAGCCAGTTTGGAAATTCCTGGGGCAGTTTCCAGTCGTTTGCCTTGAGGTGTTCGGCGTAGTTTTTGATGGATTTCTGCACACGCGAAACGATATCGCGGTTTACTGCAATTTCACACCATAGCCGAAGTGACGCAGACCTTTTCAGGCGGCCTCTGACGGGGTACTCGTTCCAGACAGTTTCAAACGCTTCAAGCTGGTTAAAATCTTCTTTCTTTACCGTTTCTTTTACCTTTTCCTTGTCCTTATCCTTTTCCTTGACCCGTTCTAACGGGTCACTTAACGGGCCTCTAACGGGCGTCAAAGCTAACAATCCTTTTGCGTCAAGGTAAGCCCTTACAGCCTCGTGAAGTCGGTTTTTAGGGTTTAAATTACCGTATTGGAAGGTTACAAAAGGGATGATGAACCACTTGCGGCCAGCGTCGAAAATATGGATTCTCTTCTCATCCTCATTGAAGGCTGCTAGCGCAGAATCGAGGTTTATCTTTTCTCCGATCCTAATGGCTAAAATTTGTTCGTCTTCCACTTCCCACACGCCGTTATGGTCGCAGTCGTCAGTGATAAAGTTCCAAAAGCATTTATAGGCCGGCGTCAACTTTTTATAAAAAGCCTTCTTCCACTTTTCGGTATCAGTGAATCTCTTAGCCATTGGGGGTACTTTCTGTTATTTCAAAATCTAGGCCGCATCTAACGGCGTGCCGCCTAGCATCATCTCGGTCTGTAAATCTTTTTTTGCACCACTTACATCGGTAAATAATGGTTTGCACGTTGCCTTAAGCCTCTTTTTTGCGATTTCACAATATTTCTCGTTAATCTCTATTCCTATTCCGTTGCGGTTTAATTCTTTACAAGCCACTAAAGTCGTGCCTGAGCCGAGGAATGGGTCAAAAACAAGATGGCCTTGATTGCTGTGCCAACTAATAAATTTCTTTACAAGAGAGAGCGGTTTTTCGTTCGGATGAACTCGCTTTTTATCAGGAAAAATTGAAATAATATTCGCTGTAGCAAAATCTTTATTAGCCCAAAGAAGATTAGAGCCTCGTTTTTTTGCCACCATAATCATTTCATGCTGCCTTCGGTATCTCCACCCAAGCCCAGGATTAACCTTGTCCCATATAACGGAATGAAAAAATTCAAGCCCATCTGAATCTAAACGGTTAGCAACCCAAGCGAATGTCGGAGAAGGTCCGCCGCCGCCGCAGCAGCAGCAGCAGCAGCAGCAGCAGCAGTCATCTTTTAATAGCCTTACTGCTTCACGCATAGAGCCATCAATTACACGACGAAACTCTTCTTGAGAATCGTTAGCTATTGGCTTGTTTTCTATTCCGCGATGATCATTTAAACGAGCGTTTAAATCGCCATCATGGTTTGAGTGTCCGTAAGGTGGGTCGGTCCATATCATGTCTATGCTTTTATCTTGTAGTAAAGGCATGATTTCAAGGCAGTCACCTAAATAAATTTTTAAATTGGGGTCTTTTTCTTCGTAATAAAGATAATCTTCTAACTTCTTCATTCCGTCCTTTCCTAAGATTTTTCCTACTTCTTACTTCGGGGGATTCCCTATGTTTTTATTAGGGACAAATTTTTTTTATGAAGCCAAAGGCAAATCAAGCTGTTTTAAAGGTTCCGTTCTTATCCTCCAAGCAATCGCTTTCTTTCCGGTGATCCGGCAAGTCCTTTTCTCTGGACATGGCTCAACTTTTAATCCGTACTCAACTGAGGAAAGCTCAAACCTGCGGGGCCTGACATAATTTGGATCACGTTTTCCAAGAAATACCGCAAGTTCATAGTCCGTCAGTCCTTGCGGATTCTTCTCAAGAGCCTTTAATATTTCATTATGCCGTTCAGACAGGCCCTTGCGCTTTTCTTCGTAATAGGATTGGGTGGAGGTTTCTTGGATCATGCTGCGCCGTAATTTGCCCGGTGTTCATCCCAAAAAGGAGTCGTATCAATCTCAAAAAATTCTCTTACGAAAGCGTCAACCTTCTCGAAGTAGTCAGTAAATTCCGACTTCGTTAAATCCGTCGTTGTCACTTGCTCGATACTTTCGTGCTTATCTTTTGGTAAAATATGCTTCTTTAGGTTTTGATGAAGTTCTTCAGCGAAGAAATGCCCATGATCTTTTAGACCGGCGTCATTAATAAGCCAGTTCAAATAAACCCAATAAAGTGAGTTTTGAGGCAGGGTTCTGGTGCTTCCCCACTTGACCGTCAGTATTTCTCCAGATCTTGGCAGGGAGCCATTAAACTGTAATTTCGCCAGCATTTGGCCGTTATCAATCTTCGTGGCGAGGACTTTAGCTTTAACTCTAGGCATTAGAAATTAACATCGTTATCTGCGCCAAATTCGTCATACTTGGCTTGTTTCGACTCTTGTTTCTTTTCCTCATAAACATGAATCAAGGTTCCTGGCATGTGGTAAAGCTTGACGTATTGCTTACCGTTTTTTCCGACAAAGGTCTCGCCAATCCGCTTCCACGAAACCTTTTCTTCCCCATTAGATTCGTATTTTTCAGGCACACATAGATATTTCATTCTTTTTCCTTTCAAGTTGGAATTTGTGATGACAAGAAGGACACTCAACTTGATTTTTAAGTAGCTCCGCAAGGCGTTCTTTTTCCTTACGTTCAGCGTCTAGCTTCTTTCTGGCTAACTCTTCAGCTTTTCGCTTTGCTTCTTCCGCTTTGGCTCTTTCCTCCGCAATCTTTTTTGCTTGATCTTCTTTTTCTTTACGGGCTTTTTCTTCCAAGGCACGTTTTTCAGATTCAGCTTTAGCCTTTTCAGCATTTGCCCTCTCGCGTTCTTTAGCGAGGATAGATTCTTGCTTCTTTCGCTCTTCTTCCGCTTTAGCACGTTCAGCGGCTAATAAAGCTTCCTGTTTTTTGCGTTCTTCAGCGGCCTTTAACGCTTGCTCCGCAGCTTCTTTTTTAAGACGTTCGTTTTCTAATCTGATACGCTCCTGCTCCTCAGCTTCAGCCCTTTCCTTGGCTATTCGCTCTTCTTCCATGCGTTTTTCAATCTCAAGACGGATAGACGCTTCTTTCTTTTCTTGCTCAATCTCTACAAAACGCTCCTGCTTATCTAGGTACTCTTCAATGGGAACAATCAACGCCTTTAGGACATTGGCGATTCCATCAATAGCCTTCCCCTCCCTTAAAGATTGTTCTTTAAGCTTCTTGCGCGAGCTCTCAACAGCAATGCGCTTTTCTCGTAAAAACAATCTCCCAGTCCTCGCCATCTGCATTTCTGCCGTTTGATCGGGTCTGCTAACCACAAGAGTTTTAGCCTTAGCCTCCCACTCTGCTGCAATAGCAAAATAGTCTTTGAAATTCTCTAAAATGTACTGAGCTTTTGAAGGTTCAAGTTGACTTTCTTTGACAATGACTTCTAATTGGTTTTCCATTATTTAATCCTTTCTACAACTTCCTCTAATTGCTTGCAAAAAACTTCAAGCTCAATTTCCAAAGCTTTGATAAATTTCTCATCCCTTTCAACCCGAACAATCAAAGGTTTAATACCCGGATAGTAAGAAATAAAATCCCACCACTTCCGACCCGTGACAAAAAGCTCGCCCTGGACTTGCTGGAAATAATCCATAGGAAGTTTGTTGTCTCGCAAATAACCAACATGAACCGCCATGCTAGGGCATTTGATCTGGATTCCACCGTCTTCACCAACAAGACCATCCGGACTGCATGAGTATTTTTTATCTTCGTTCGCGTAACAAATTCCGACTTTTTGAACAACCGAGTCAGTGATTAGCTCGTAAAATTCTCTAGCTTCGGCCTCCACCTCGTTCCCTCTGTTCATGTACGCACTTTTAAAGCCTTCTTCCGTAGTTCCAGAAACCCTCTCCCCAGCAAGCTGATTAAGGTATTTCTCCGCTTGTTTTGAAGGCTCGCCCTTCGTAGTTATGATCTTGTCAAAACAGGAGGCTGTGGGGATTCCTCCTCTAGCAGCTCGCCACTCCTCGCTAAGTTGTTCGCAATCGAGAATAATCATTTCTTTTTCTCCTTAGCCTGAAGTGCGGTTAAGGCCTTTTGATAAAGACTTTTTGGGATCACTTCCAAAGACTCAACTCCTAACCATTTGAGAAACTTCTCTTCATTAGCTCCAGTAGACATAATGTAATCAGCTAATGTTGAGGCTTGAGCCTCAGTTATGTATTCAACATCAACCGATTTAGCGTCATCATCTTGGTCATCAGTCGCTAATCCGGTTAAGGATAGGAGTGTATATCTCTGAAGGTAGGTATTCGTACTACCAATGGCCTGAATCGAATTTTTAGATCCAGATGTATCAGCAGGAGCAGAAAGGGTTGTCTCTTCATAATGCCCCATTTCGTGAGTAATTCTGCAAGTCACGGAAATGTGTCCGTTTTGCTGAGTACGCCAAGATGCGGATAAACCATATTTGCTTAACGCAGCATTAATCTTGTCGCACACATTCGCCAATGACGCATGGTTATAAGAGGTTTTTCCAGCTCCGAAAGAAACATGCTTATCTTTCTCAATTCTAGGGGGGGTAGCTTTAAACGCAGCCATTGCCTTATGGTAGGCCTTGCGAGCCTCATTCGCTTCCCACCGCTCTTGAAGATCCAGAAGCTTGGCTAACTTTTCAAGATCAGCTCCTTGACTTACAGCAACTCGGATCATTTCAGCCGGCGAATTATCCTGCGACAACTCAACCGGACTATTCTTAACCTCTATTTGCGTTTTCATTTTTTCCTCCTGGGAATTTTGTTTAAGACTTGTAAAAACTATCCTCAATCCGTTCCCACTCTTCAGCCGTGGAATGAACTTTATTTTTATAACTCTCCAAAAGATCAAGATCCGAAAGAAGGGCCAAGACTTGGATATGATTCATCTTCATCACTTCAGAGAGAGCCTTACGAATCGCCCGGATCTCAGCGGCAGACTTTTCAGCCATCGTGTGGCGAAACTTTCTCCGGATCATTTCAAAAAGCACGTCATCCATTAGTCACCTCTCCAAGCTTCGTAAAGGTCATCCATTAAGTCACAAAGAAAATCCCCGTAATCCTCGAAAAGATTCTCTGTCCACTCCTTACCGCAATTCGAGCACTGGATATGAATATCCCCTTTGAATCCTTCCGGTACGTCCAATTCGTTTTCCCATTCGCAATCGAGGCAGTAGAAGGATTTATTCATGACAACGCCTCGGCTTTAACCTTGTCGCCACCATCAACAAGCCATAATTCAAATTGCTTGACGGTTTTTAATCCGTTAGGCGTCTTTAGTTGAATATCGATAACGCCCAAGGACTGCTTCGGGAACTTCACGACAACTTGAACCTGCGTAGCGTTTACTTTTGCTGTGAGCGTTCTTCGGATATGCAAAGTGGCGGTTTTCATGACTTCACCAATTTCACGCCATTCAGTTCTTGATAAACAATCCCATAAACGGCGTTCCACTCTTTAACCAAGTCTGGCTTTACAACCCGGTTTATGTCAGCTATCGCTTCTAGGTACATTTTGATTCTTGCGAGTTCTCCGCGATTCATTTTCCACCTCTGTAAAAGACATGCTTGCCAATCGTTGCGGTCTTAGTCATCTTCTTGGCCCAAGATGGGACTTTAAAATCAGTGGATTCCCAGTGATCCGCACCATTAACAAGATTCGTATGAGCAGATTCTCGCCATGCCTTTTCAGCGTCTTTCCATACCCATTTAGGGGACTTAGCCAGACGTAGAGAGTTAACGCCATATACACCCTTCAACGTTCCACGGTTACGGATCGCTTCAGCAATCGCAACCTTGCCAACATAGGACTCTCCCTCCGCTTCCCCAACAATCGCCCTAATCGCCATCATCCGATCAATCTCAGCGAATCCCGACGAGTTCCAAAGCATCAGCAGAAAAATTACGAGACTTAGAAACCTGGTCCCAAAGGCTATTTTGTCTGGATGCGTATTCGAGGAGCTTACTGAGGTAAGATTGATCTCCCGTTTCCTGGTAGGCAGTAATAAGGAGAGCAATCCGCGCTCGGTCAATTTGGGATTGCATCTTGATTTCATCGATAAGCCCTTTGATTCCTGTTTTGTTTGACACTTCATTCATTCCCCCTTTTGGATTTAGGGGCCAAAAAAAAATGGCCCATCCAGGGTTGACCTAGATGAGCCATAAAAAAAGCCCACCAGGATTGCCCTGGTGGGCCTCTAACATTTCCTAATTTTTTCTAACTACAATCGGGGCGGCAGGATTTGAACCTGCGACGTCCTACTGTCAAACCCGATTAAGAGAGAAAAAAAGAGAGCGGTTAGAGGCCCTTGAGGGAGTAACGATTCCGACATGGGAGACAATCGGGCGAAAGTCTTTTGTGGAAACAAAACCCATGCCGGAAAACTTTTGCAAGGATTTGATCTTAACCGCCCGATTGGTTTTTTGCATGTCAGGATTTTACTCCCTTTCAAACTACTTTCAACAACAATTTTAGTCTTTTTTCAACTGCCTTAAAGCCCAAGCAGCTTGACGGCATTTCCCCGAACAATACTTCTTCCAAGGAACCGTCTTTTCATACTTCTTTTTGCAAATCTCACAACTCGACTTCATCACTACTCCTACGCTGATGATATTAGTATAACGGTATCCGTTAGGAAAAGTAAAGGTTATTTTTAAACTTTGTTTACTTAGAAACTACTTAGGCCAATCTCCCTACTGCCACAGGGCTTTCAGCGGGTTGTCGGCCTAAAGCGCGGTCGTATAGTGCGCGGGTTGAGCCTTCGAGGAGGTTTAAATAGCGGATGGTTTGATTGATGTTTGTATGCCCTAAGAACTTACTTACAAAGCCGATGTCTGCCCCGCCTTCAAGCATCCGGATAGCTAAGGAATGCCTTAAGGCATGGGGACTTATCTCGATCCCTTTCATCTTGCCTATTTTGGTGACTAGCTTAGTGATGTCGTTTGGCATGAGCCTTAATCTGGATTCATTCATAAAAACATGCTCTCCTTTGGCTAGCTTCTCAGATACCCTTATTTGACGTTCTATTAATACGGCTGTTTTCTCGGTAAACGGGAGTATCCTGGGCCGGTATTCCCCTTTCGAGGTTTCCTGCCTTATGGCCACGTTCATTTTATCGAGTCTAATGTCTGGGCGGTCTAAGAATGATGCTTCCTCCCGGCAAATCCCGGTATCCCATAAAAGGTTCATCAAAACTTCCCCTTGCTGATTCAGGATCGGGTTATCTGTAATAATGAAATCAAATTCCTTTTGCGAGATATGTTTAGGGTCTTTAGGTCTTGGTTTTCTGAACCTTGAAAAAACATAGGGATTAAAAGGAAGGATCTCTTCAACAACAGCCCACTTATAGAATGTCACAATAATCTTGGACATCCTATAGGTGTACTGTCTCTGCCAGTTGTTATCGGTCTCTAGTTTGACTAATACCTCATCAATATCCGAAGGTTTTTTAGCAGCTAGAAAATCAATATGAGGTAAGAAGTATTCAAGAGTCCTGACGTACTCTCTGACTGTTTTATCGGATAAACCTCGAATATCCCGACTGAAAGCCTCGTACTTTTTTATAAGTTCTGTATTCATCGGCGATTTTATAGCTTAAAAACTATAGTTTGTGGCTAATAAATGACGGGTTTATTGATCGTAAGGGGAAAACCTTAGTAGGATATCAGGGAAAATACTAGTCTCTATTTACAAAAAATTAGGTCGATACCTATCAATGGTAGATAATTATCGTTCACTTTATAAATGTTATGAGTTTCAGCGAATCCAGAAAAATGTGCAGTTTTGGTGGTTATTTAATACGTTTTAACGTGCGGTATAGTTAAAAGAAATCCCCTGTCAAAAGAGACATTTTTACATAAGTGTATTCATGGTTGGCATCAGGCCGTTCCCTTACTGGTCTTAATCTTATAATAGGCGCCCCCAAGAAATTAGGCCGACCGCTAAAAGTAGGGACATATCCTTTAGTATCAGGCACCCATCCTTTTTGAAAAGACCCAGTTCTTACTAAAAGTCTCTCCTTTTGCTTTACTTTCATCCTTGAATCTAAATACATGGTAGACGGCATAGCTGCATTAAATTTATGGTCGTGACCTGAGTTGCCAGTAATAAAGACATACCCATTTCTACGCGCAATTAGACTTTCGTTTTTTGTATGAATACACCAGACATCACCGCTGTAATGCGCTTTACTAGCTCTTATTCTGGAAAAAGGGATATCGGTTGTTGATCGCTGGCAATATCCAATAACCCAGCAGCCGTTTTTAAAGCCGCCTTTTTTAAAATATTTCCTTGTTCTATAACCATGAATTGCCAAAGCCCACTGTAATCTGTCTATTAATGATTCATCACCTGAATAATATGTTCCAGCCGTGGGATACCTTGCGTAACCATCCCCCAAAACAAGATTTTTAAAGAAAATGTCAAATTGTCGCTTGCTTAACTTAAAAACCCAATCAGGGATATTCTTCTTATCAACATATCTAAGAACAAGTCGAGCAGATGCTTTTCTAATATGAAAGCTCGTAAGGCCATCGCATTTAACCCAAGACGAATAATCGTATCCAAGCCTATCCAAAATACTTTTAATAATAGCTACCTTTTCATGAGATTTTTGATTAATATCAATTCCTTGGCCACGCTGCTTATCATAAATTCTGAAATGGCCTTCCGCTATCAACCATCCAGTTAATGCTATTTCATCGTCGCTCAAGTGATATTCAGACTCAACTATTCCAGCTAACGGGATCTGTGCTTGACATTGATAATTTACAAATTCAGAAGCATCCTTTTTAAGCCAATAACCCATTTTCTTTGTTTTGCAATTTTTAAGTCGATAAATAACTCTGTGGTTTGGCGTTAATAACATATCGACATTGCTATTTTTTATATGAATCATTTCACCTTTATACGGTTTTTGATAGACATCAGTAGCGGTATCTTCATATATTGATCCGTCTTTATATGAAAATACGGGGTCGCCTTTTTTAATTTCACCTATAGATTTCCACCCATCTAAAGTAAGGATTTGAGTAGTTTTATCCAAACACAAGTATACATCAGCGTCCCAAACTGCTGTCATATCTTCAAGAGCATTTAATGAAGATCCTATTCTTCTGCCTCCACCAGCTTTTTTACCGGCTGTATGATGTGCGTAAATATCAACCCCGACAAGATGCTTTTTTCCGTACCTGAAAATAAGTCTGATAACAGAAACCCCACCTAGATATTTACACCTTAGGGAATCACACATTTTCATCGTTGAAGTTTGCCCAGAGTCAAATTGATAGTAGTGGTTCCCTTCAATTAAACCGACCGCTCTATCTTTCATGAATGAGATTTCATCGATAAACTCAAGTGTCCTTTTTGCCATCAAATCATCTAAGGTCTTGATTGTTGTATCGTGTAATTTAGCGTGATAAAAAGCCTCTCTTTCCGATGTTGAGGCTAGATCGTCGTAGTCTCCTAATCCTAAGTAATAAACCTTCCCAGTTTCTTCCTGAAGTTTTTTACAGTAGTTTAAATACCCTTTCCACCTGTCCACATCGCAGTTATGCGCGAAGCGGTGAACATCTGAAAATATGCACAAATAATAGTCTTCGTTAAAATGCTTTATGGGGATCTCGAAACGATGCACAGTAAATAGTGAATCGCTCATGCTAACCTAGGTAAGTCCTGGAGGTTCAATCAAATATCTTTTCGCATGCCTTTGCGAAATTTTTAGCGTACCGGCGTTTAAAAAATGGCCACTTCCATTGAAAAACTGGAATTTTCTTAAAATCTTCTTCTTTTAAATTCCTTATTCCTTCAACTAGCACCTGGTCGAAGACTTCTCTTTCTTCAGGAGTTTGAGCATATTTTATTTTGTCATGATCAAAAAAAAGCTGGTCTAGAGGGTCAAGTTCCTCTCTCTTAATTGCACAGTCCAAACGAGAGCCACCACAAACTCCATAAGTAGGAAAAAAATATCCTAATTTTCTAAACTTTTCCGCTAGGCTCATTTTTATCACCGTTTGACTTTTGGCCAAAATAAAAAGACACGATTGAGATAACAATAGTATAAAAAGGCTCGTCCACTTTCTTTCCAAGGTAAGCCATAATACAAAGAGTTAAAACCGTCACAACCGCAAGCCATCCCCTGATGCTAACTCCTAAAACATTAGACTCATTCATGACAGATCCTTTTTGAAACGGACTATCACTTCCCCGTCCTTATTAAAAGAAACCTCGGCATGATCAACCACACCAGACAGCGCTTTTTTAATTTTATTCAAAATAGATTTTTTATTTTTTCTTTTCATTGCATTCACAGTAGAAGTTATCAGGTAGTTTCAGGTCATTTCGGTACTCAATGTCTTCCATCCGGTCAATCATAAGGTCGAGGGTGAAAGGATCTATGTCTAAATCTTGGGCTTTGAGGCTAATCAGAAAATCTAGAACCTCTTCATGGTTTTGACACATCGCCTCTATACATTCCCGTAGAATCGAGTTTTTTTCGCAGCAGGATTTCATGACTTAACCGCCCTCAATATGATTTTTAAGTCTCTTTGAAGTTCTTCCTGGTTCCGGTCGTATTTTTCCTGAAATTTAACAAATGTCTGGGCCTGGTTCTCAAGCTGCCTTTGAATCTCCGGAATAACAACCTCATGCTTTTGCGTTAACGCATTAGCCTGCTCAATGTCAGCTTTAGCACTTGTAATGAAATACCAAGTTACTCCAAAGGCAGAAGAAATGATTATCGTTAAAATCCATCTAGGAATTTTGACGTTTCCGTTTTCAGACATTGGATTTCTTTTTTTTCAGTTTTTCTTTTCCTGAAGCATCCAGTGGACTAGGGCTGGATGAAAGGATTTCCTTAACTTCATTTTCTTTGGATCGAATAGACTCTTGTAATACCTGTCTATCTGCTTCAAGGTCATTGGACTTTTTAGAGAGCTTATTTTTTTCATCTTCCAACCTCTCTTTTTCAAGGTTAAACTCAGAAATTTTGGCAGTTAGCTCTATCTTCTTATTATTAAATTCGGATTGTTTTGATTGAAGATCGGAGGCGTCCCTAACAAGTCTTGCCTCGATTAATTTTAAGGAATCTAACTTTTCTTCTATCTCAAGCTCTCGTTTTTTAAGAAACTCAACCTGTTTCAAATTCTCTTTTTCACTTAGCGAAAGCTTCTCTTCGCGTTCTTTGTAAATGACGCGCTCTTTTCTAAATTCCTCTTTGTCTTTGTTGAAGCTATCTCTCAAAAAAGTGACATTAAATTTCTCGTCATTTAAAAGCTTTCTTTCGCTTTGAATCTCGGACCGAAGTTGCTCCAATTTCTTGCGGTCATTTTGGATCTCGATTCTTTCTCTCTCACACTCCTGAGCCGTTCTTTGCCTATGCGCGTAAGCCTCATTACATTTTTCTGCTAAATCAGCAATAACCTTCTCTAAAGCCTCTTTTTGGCTTTGAAGTCTTTGAATATCTGCGTCCAAAATGCCTTTTATTTGCTCCACCGTAATATCCATATGTCTCCTTTAATGTAAAAAGGCCATCCCGGACCTTCTCCGAAATGGCCTGATTGGGCTAAATTGCCGAATGAGGTAAATAACTTGTACTAAATGACTTACGCTATATTTTCATTTATTATCCACAAACTCAATTTTCTATTGTAGATTATTGCCCATGAAAACAAGCGTCTTTACGGCCCTTCTTTTCCTTTTCTCTAGTCCGCTATTTGCCTGCATTGAGTTTCTTTCTAGCGATTACAAATTTATTAACGAAGACTCAAAAACCGCTGCCGTTAACTATCACGGAGTTATCCGCAATAACTGCGGACGAGTTATTAAATTTCCAGTCATTCATATTATTACACTCGATGAAGATGATGTCCCTCGACATGTCTTTAAGCATTTGATTGCTTATGAACTCGATCATGGCGAACTCCAGGAATACGATTACACGAGTCCATTAAAATACAATGTCCTTTCTGTAAAAACTGAAATAACCTGGGAAAATTCATGAAGCAACTAGGTTTTTTCGTTGGAATTGGTTACCGTTTTGTTTGCGATTGTGGGAAAGATTTAAATCTGCGTCCTCAATCTTCTGATTCTCAAGAACCGATTCAAATATCTCACCTTTACAAACAATGTGAATGCTGTTACCGCACTTACAAAATTTCATTTGATAATGGGTTGAATCTAAAGGAAGAAGAATCGCAAAAGATTGCTTCCCTGTTCTTACAGGTGAGCAAGCTAAATTTAGAAGCTTCTCGACTGTCTGGTCTTGCCATGGTCGATCAAATGATATAGATTTCAGTCTCAAAGAAAGACATTCTGTACAAAATTTAAGTTTTTTATTTTTCATATTAATCATTAAAGTCTATAGATATTATTCTGGATGGACGTTAAATGAGTCATGCGATCACATCCAGCGAGATTTCATTTGACGATTGTTTATTCATTTCATTGTGAAAATTGCATTCAGCAGATTCCGATAGATTTTCTTGAATGGTTTTCACTAAAGTCTGTTTCGGTTTTTGAAGTCGAATGCTCGAAGTGCGGGAGCAATTACAGCGTGAAATTTGAACCTCATCATCAGATTCCGGAAGCACTATTGCAATGGAGTGAAGATTATAAACAACGATACGTATCTTTAAACGATGAAGCAGTTCGATTATCTGATTTGCTTCAAGTAACGGTAGAAAATCTGCCCCAGAATGAATAATACAGTCGCAGTTATTTTTCATAAGGAGGTGAAAACATGGAATGGATATTATTCATAATCGTTTTTGTTATTTGGTCAATTTGGAGATGTTGGTTCACAACTTATAAAGATTAGCCTCCAAATAATCGTCTTACACCTTCCGTTGTTCCCGTTACAACAGGTCGACCATATTTGATTCCAAATTTGTTTATTGGATCAAAAAACCTTTTAGCTTTTAATAAGTTAGATGCCGCTCCTGTAATAATAGGGGCTGATCTCATTCCTTCAGAGTAAGCATCTCCAGCTAAAACTCCTAATGCGCCCATGGGATGACCAGACAACGCTATTCCTCCTGCCCCCATATGTCCTAACTTTGAAAAAAGAACTTTCTTCTGCTCGTTAGCCAAAGCGTTTTCAAGAGCCTTTTTTGCTGTAATAGCCGTCGATTCTTTCTTTAAAATTGGCGCTACTTTTGGCTCCGCTCCAGCTATTTCTTTGCGGATACCAGAAGCAACAAGCCTTCTAGCTTCTGTAGCGCCTGGGTTTTCTTGCATGGAACGATTAAAAGCAGAATCTGGTGTCTCTGAGTAAATTGCCTTTTTAAGTCCTTGCCCCTTCTCGAGGTTCATTCCATGATAATCAGGAGCCGTCTTTTCACCTTTAATCGCCATCCCCAATTCGTCAATCTCAGATACGGGAACCTGTTTCTTGGGAAGCTGGTTTATAAAATTTTGCTTTACGGTTTCAATGGCGACAGCGTCCTCATTTTTCAAGCCTTTCACAGCAACTTCTTTTGCTCTGTCTAATTGCTTAACAATAGATTCGGCATTTATGCGCTTATCACCTTTAAGCAACTTAGCCAATTCATCTTCGTATTGTTTTATAAGGGATTCTGACTTACCGAGCATTTTTTCTTTACTTCCGACAATTCCTAGCTCCGCGGCATCTAATCCAAAACGAGGATTTTTTTTGATTACATCTCTGGAAGGTTTTAAAACGGAAAGCATCATGCGATTTGCTGCGCCTGGGATTTTCCCAATCAACATACCAGGTGTTCTAAAAACACCTTCAACGATCCCGGTCCTGACACCCTCACCAAAAACACTACCAGCATTTTCCATGATAGGGTTTATAGGTATTTTTCCTCTCCGTAAAGCCTTAATAGATTGACGGCCAGCCTCACCGGACATAGAACCAGCCACAGAACTACCGAATGTATTTATCCCAGGAATACTTCCACCTATCGCTTGCCCCATAGCAGGTAAAATATCTTCTGAACCTGGCTCGGAGAAATATCCTGTTGGTCCAGCCACTCCAAATTTTTTGAAAGCTTTAGATCCGCCATAGGCTGGAATTTCTACTTGTTGAGTTTTTTCAATAGGAGGAAGATTTGCAAAAATCTCGTCAAGATCATCTTCAGTCGGAGGTGTTTCGCCTCTTAATGTAACTGTTCTTCCATCTGGTCCTTTTACTTTATACGTTGGCATATTAAGTTAGTCCTCTTGAAGTCGATAAATTATTCTAGATGACACAACATCAGAAATTAGACTTATGGCTTGAGAGAATAAAAAGTATAGGCACAATATTAATAATATATACGCCCATATTTCGTTTGATTTTAAATATGCTTTCAAATATCCAACCGAAGCCCCCATTAGGATTATTGGATATATTGCGACATGGTACAAATATTTCAGTGGTTCTAGGATTTTTTCTGACAAATATTTCATTAATAATGACCATAAATGACCGTTATCGTCTATCGGTGAAAGTATTTGCATATAAGCTTTTATTTCATTTCTTTCTATTCATCATTTGTTTTTATTATTTCTGCACTCCAAATTGGCCGAGATTCTAATCACTCAATCACCGATTTCCTATATTTGATGAGTTTCTATTCAACAGCAACCACTTGGTATTTAACTTTTGGTTGGTTGTTTTGCACTTGTCCAAACCACTGTCTAGGATCTTCGCCGTAATTCCTTTCATAGGCCCCAAACATGCCGGACTCTTCTGCATCTAGTGCTTTTGAAATCCTTTCGAGTACAGGCTTTAATCGAGGAACGCTTAGAATATCGTCATTAGCCGCCGCCTGAGCAAATAGGGCCATTTCTCTATCAGAGATAGCGCCCTTTGTTTTTGCCGTATTTAATAATTGAGCATCCGTCCCAATGATTTTAATTTTTTGCCAGTCTTCCAACATTGGGTCGTTTGGTTTAAAAGCCTTTTTCCATCCAACTTCCATCTTTCCCAAAATGCCCTGCGGAACGTTCGGCAAAGCTTTCGTGGCATCAGCTAGAGATTTTCTTTTCATTTTATTTGCTTCAACTGTTTCATATATTTTGTCTGTCGCTTTGACCTTTGCCATTTGCTGTCCTGGGGTTAATGAGTCTTGCCCCATTCTAGACTTTTGGTAAGGTGTGATGAAATTCGGATCTTTAACTATTTTTTCTTCTCCCGTATTTGGATCTAAATAAGAGGTAAACCCTTCTGGGATGGCTCCGCTTCCGAAAGCTTTACTTCCGTCCTGCATTCTTTTTAATTTAATATCGTTTATCGAATTTTCTGTTTCAAGCTTCCTGCGTTCAAGACCCTTCGTACTAACATAATCAGGTCTTTGAGTAATCATCTGACCGCCACCGAATATCCCAAATGCCGTTGGCTTATTCGTTACATCGTAGCCTAATTCACCAAGCTGAGCCCTCTTAACAAGCGCATCGATTGAATTTTCTGATCGTCTATCTTGAGCTTTTTGTTCTAAAAATTGTCTTGCTGCTGAAAATCTACTGGCCATATTTACCTCATTATGTTTCTTCGTAGTCTCGATCTGGTGAGTGGGTCATTAGATAAACTTGCAAAATTAACGTATCCACCATGTGGAGCAATTCCTTTTCCTGCTAACGCTTCTGCAGCTGCTGATGTGGTACCAGGAGGTACCCCTTTAGAGGTCATATAAATATCAGCACCAGCCAATGCAAGACCTGTTAAGTCATTAAATTGGTCGTCTGATCTATTTTGATTATATTGGTTAACACCTTCATTGATTCCAAATGCATCTCTCCTAAATCCTTGTTCAGCGTTGTAGGCATTTAGGTCAAAATCAGCAACCCGGTTTTCCTGTCCAAAATTAAATTCATTAAGACGTTGTAAACGGGCTGTATTCGTGTCCCGCTCATCATTGGCGCGGGTTAAATGAGCTGCAGAGAGTTTTCCTATTTCATCACCTAATGTCCTTCCAATGTCTCTATTGACTCTTCCAGCGATAGCTTCCTGAGCCCTAACATTTCCAGAAAGTCCCCCTGAGGCAATTCTTCCGCTTGCGTCTCTAATTTCATCAGCTTGTCTTTTCTGAAGCGCAGACTGGATCAATGCCTGTTGAGTGGCCATCATCTGGGGATCAAAGCCAACTCCAACCCCTTTAGCCCGGTCCCGGATTATATTTTGGGTGTCTGTTTCAACCGGACGGAGATTTTCTACATGCGGAGGACGGTATCCCGTATATGGAGCAAATTCATAGCCACCGCCTTTATTTTTTCTAGACATTAGAGCCGATGCGCCACCTGTTAAAATTCCCTTCCATGTATTATTCATTTCTATCTCCTTAAAAAGATGTTAACGCTACTCTGTACCGGCTTCCGCCGTATAAAAAAACCAAATAAAGTGTTCCGCTGTTCAATACCACTAAAAATTCAGGATTGTCCTGACTTGCATCTGGAAATGAATCTAAAACAGGAATATCTTTTAAATTTCCAATTCCTAATGTCTTTTCCATGTCCTCTAATTGTCTCTCAGACTGCATTCCTGGTCTAAAATTCCACATTAACGCACCAAGATTTCAATTTGTTTATCAGAAAACCCTAATGTTTTTAGTTTTTCTCTAAGGTCTTCTTCTTCTGAGATTTCTAAAACTTTTTCTTCTTCATCATGTTGCTTCTTTTCTTCATCAATAACGATTTTATTACCTTCTCTTATCCAGTATTTCCTGTCCTCTTGGTTTTCAGGGATACTCGATTCATCAGCCTTTACATATGTAAGTCCACCTAGCCCTGAGTCTTTTAAAAACTCCTCTAACGTATCTTCAGAACCAGGAAGATATTTAGCAATAGCCACAGAATTATTCGGTTTATCAACAAGATAAACTTCCTCTGCGTAAGCGTTAAAAGATAAAAGAATAAGTAAAATTAGAATCATCATCGTCTTGCGTCTCCTACGGCTATCATGCTAACCCTCGCGCTATCGGTTGCTGTGCTTGTTGTGTTTGATTTACAAACTCCGCGAATTGATCCCGCTGCAACGGAAGATGTCACAAACTCACCTGCATCCGCTACGTTTTCACATGTTCCAACTACTCCATAGTTGGAATTGTTAAAATCAGAATCAACAGTGCAAGTCCAGTCCCCGGCTCCGTTATCAACCGTTCCGGAGACGTTGTAAGAATCTAAAATTGTTGCCGAGGCATTAATAACGCAGTACGCCCCGATTAATTCCCTATCAAAAATACCATGAACGGTTACAGTGTCCCTTGAAGTAAATAGGCTTGTCGCATCAGTATTAATTGATCCAATAAGCCTGTAATTAGTTACCCCAGAAGGGCCTGTTGTGCTAGTTGAATAAGTAACAGAAAATGACTTTGTAGAGTCCTGATCCGCAACACCGTAAACATAATATTTTGTAGATCCAGAGATTGATCCAGTATCTAATCCTGAAATCCCGTTTGCGGGGTCATCATTTCCTGTTGTAACCGAGATATCTGAGCTTACGGACCTGTATTTTCCGTTTATATAAAGCACTCCCGGAGTAACTTTAAATGTCGTAAATCCGTCATAGGAAACAAACGCCCCTCTTGCGAGTCCTACAGGAGTCCTGCCAGCTGGTGAAAAACGTCTGACGGTCGACCCATTAGATAGAACATCATTTAGATTAGCCTCACCAGCCGCACTTGATATATTTGTAAAAGGACCATTTGTGCAGGAGGTTGTCCTTAAATCTTGAACCGAAACAACCGTAGAAGAATCCGTTGAGACACGGGCGAGCCTGATAGAGTTAGTTGCTACGGACGGGGCTGCTGCTCCAATCGCAACCTCGGAGTATTGAAAATCTCCATTAATATCAATATCAACGTAAGTCCATTTTGAGGCGGTATAAGTATTCGGGGTTGAGCTCGCTTTGTTAATTCTATATCCTCTTGGATAAGCTGTCCCCGATGATGTGCTAGTCGTAAGACTCGCCGAAGTACTAGGCAATAGCCCTGTATATACAAATTCACATCCAGCACCTTCATAAGTCCTAATCCTTGGATTGATTTCATCGGCCATCTCAGCTTCCCCGATTGAGTCATCCACTACGTTGGCCGCATTTATCGAATTAACACCTCCAATTAGAACCTGGGTAAAGTTTCTATTTAACCGGGTATGAAAATCCGATGAATAAATGTCATTTTGTACAAATGTGTTATCAAGGCTGGTTACTGCTGAGTAGCAATGGCTATTAATGGATAGTAATGACATGATAAGGAACGCAATGAATTTAAATCGCATAGTTTTCAACCTTTCGGACTTTGTAAAGTTCTCTCGGTTCAATCGAATAACCCTCTATAGATAACCTCTGCCCTGGAGTTTCACATCCAATCTCTATTTGAATGCTGGACCCTCTAGCATCTACCCCAGGACGCTCAATGTGCATTGATAATGCAGGACCACCAAAAATAAGACTCTCATAAATGTCATATTCCCCAAAATAACTGTCTTGCTGAATGGATGGATTAAACACACCAGGGAATGCGTACCCTCCAAATGATAGATAATATTTAAGTTTTGCCTCAAAATATCCAGTTGGACGGAAGAAGACTAGAATCTCAGGGAAATGAAACATCATGTTTGCTGGTTCGCCCATATGAACCCTGGATAAAAACCGAGTAGGAATTAAAGATCCATCCACACCATTTGAGCTTTTAAGTGTGTTTCCGTTCTCGTAATAAACAAACCCATCCGATTCATCACCCATCAAGAATTGATTGTTTGCTTGACGCCCGTTTAAAACACATGAAGATATAAACCCGAATGTATGCGGCCCATAAATAGCCGGGGTTCCTTCAGGTTTAAGATTAAGAATATCTAAATCCAATGAAATATTATTAGTAGTTGAAAATCCCATAGCTAAAGAAATGGTATAAAGATCTCCGTGCACATCCGCACACGCATTTCTTAAATTGTTCTTATTTGCTCCCTCTAAATAAGGAGTAATATCATCGGTCAAAAGCCGGCAAGTTGATCCATTAAAGGCATAAATCCCGAGTGGAAATTTATTTCCAACACCTTGACCTAAGAACCAAATTTCATTTCCCACTTTTTTAATCGTATTCGGGGCCACACATCCTACAGTGGTAGGAGCTTGCTCTAGTCTCCAGTTTTCTTCGTTTCCAGAGACGTAGTAGATCCAAATTGAGTAAGTATTAAATATAATGAGTTTTCCATATAGAACTTCTCCGCCTTCGGTTCTTTCCCCATCTTGGAGTTTCATTCTGTCAACATTGGCAGCGTCCCATGTCTCAGGATCGCTTAAATCGCACCAAGTTATCTGTCCCAAAATAGCGTCATCTGAAATTCCAAACATCCGGTCAATTTCTTTCATGTACACAATAACCCGGAAATTTCCTGGCTCTGTGATTCCTCCTCCAACGTTATAAATAGTATTTCCGCCAAGATATTTCATGAGCCCATCAGAAACAGAGGCAATATACATAACCCCGTTTCTAATCGTGGATGTAAAAATACTATTAGGAGTTAAGCCGCCCTTTAAAATGGACCACTCGTTAGTTTGGAAATTTTTCTTATAAATTCCGTCCTCAAAAGAACATAAAAGCTCAAATTGGTCCGTCTGGTCATTGTAATAAGGCATGATCGCGGTAACTTTTCCAGAACCCAAAGATGAGGACTGAAATTTCCTGGTCCCTAAGATTAAATCTAAGCTTTGGTATTGATATCTAAAGTTCTGCATCAAAACGCACTGTTTCTTTTCAGCAAGTTCTGGTCTCCAAGCTTGGAGCTTTAAATTAATTCCACCCGAAAAATCTAAAACTTCGATGTTTTCCATTAAAATACCGTTGAAGAAATTCTTCTTCTTGCTGTAGTGCAAGCCGTATACTCTGCCGCTGGCCCGCCAGATGGAGGAGTAACCGCAGTACCTTTTACCCATCGAAACTCGTCTAAGCGCCCATTAAGGTCATCAATAACCGAACTACAATTTGTTCTATCAGATTTACCAAGCGATAAAGAAGCGGCAATATCAGGCCAGGAATCAGAGTCAGTAAATGTTCCACCAGAAATAGCACTTCCATCAACGTAGAATGTCCAAGAGCTTCCACTTCGTTTTTTAGCTATGTGATACCAAGTTCCAGCCGATGGAACAAAAGACCCGGCAGAACTTTCCATATTGAAGACAGTTGAGCCACCGCTAGCTGCCGTAAATTGAATACTGTCGTCTGCTCCAGCCTTGTGATAAAAATGCACAAAATTACTAGTGTTATTGCATTGCTGGTAGAAAACTTGAATATTGTTTGTGCTTGTCAATGAGCCGTATTTAACCCAAAAATCAATCGTTGCATCTGATGCCCCATTAGACCAATCTGCACTATCAGCAGCATTTACCCCATCATCGGTTCCATCCAAAAAAAGTGCTGCAGTTCCAAATTTAGGAGATGTGGTACTTAACTGAGCGTTATTAACAAAATTAATGGTGTGCGCTGAAGAACTTGAATCGGTAGTCGAAGTTGCTCCGTCTGATCCGTTAAAAGGAAGCATCAACTTACAGTCAGTATCGAAGCAGGTATCTGTACTTGCTGCAAAGATCGGGCTACAAATCAAAGTAAAAATAACTAGTAGAATTAATTTCTTCATACTCTGTCGTATTCCCATAGAACTAATAGAGAATAGTCATCCGTTGTTGGAGAAGGAGTATTAGTGACATCAAATTTAAGACCTTCACCGCTAACCAGTGACCCTCCTGCTGTCACGCTCACAAAAGCCGCAGCGGTATCACCACTAACGCAAGTCGGGGTTGCATGAGTCATTACGTTTCCACCACCGTCCTCTAATCTAAACTGGGCCGTTGTGGTTCCAGTTCCCTCATACCTACAGGCAAAGTCTGTAATTGTGATTGCCCGTCTTGGGGCCATGAAAAATAGAAAGTTGTCATCAGTAGCAGAAACGTCTGGAACGGTTACACTAGCTCCACGTTTAGAGGTTAGAACTTTTGCTGAAGACCCGTATACAATGTCATTGCTTGTCGTATCTTCAGCAATCATCCCGGCAGTGTTAACAGTTGGATTGGTTCCTGTGTTAATCAATGCCCCTGAAAATAAATAATTAGCAGTCTCATCAATTTGGTTCGGTCCGATTCCGTCATTGTTAATTGAAATCGCTGCAGCTCCACCAATCACTTGACGAGTCGCAGAGACAGCCACAGGAGATGTAGCTGTTAAATTTCCAGTTGAAAGAGTCGCTTGATATCCACTACAAACTTGTGAAGTGTCACAAATAACATTTCCGTTTTTTGTAACAGAAACAGAAAGATCAAGAGACGGGTTATTCCCCGATGTCATGGTCATTAAATCCGTATAAGATCCTCCGTCCACGTCATAGCCTTGTAATTTAACTGTCTGCGAACTAGCGGCAGGTCCCTTGATTAACCCGGAATTATCAAAACTTACGCTTTGAACTCGCGTCATGTTTCCAGAGTCGTCAATGATTACTTGAGAATTATCAATACTTCTCCCAGTTGCTCCTCTAAATCGTGATAACTGGTTATGAGAAGATGAGGAAGGTCCAGAGACGTTTCCAATCACGTCACCGTTTTTAGTAACCACAGAAGAAAAATCTAAAGAAGGAGAGTTTCCAGATGTTACAGTAACTAAGTCCGTATAAGCCGCACCGCTTACGTTATAACCTTGAATTTTTAAAGTTTGGCTCGCTGCCGCCGGCGCTTTAATTGTCCCGGAGTTATCAAAACTAGCTGATCCGATCCTGGTGATATTCCCAGAGTCATCAATAATAACTTGTGAGTTTTGAACAAGTTTTCCAGTAGTTCCATCAAACCTAGTAACAGCGTTATCTGTTGCACTAGACGGCCCTGAAACATCCCCAGGAGAAGATGCAGAAATTCTCGTAGAGGTCCCTGCATCGTTTTGATAATAAAGCTCATTATCAATCGAGACATACACAGTCCCGTAACTTGAAATAGTAGATGGGGCTTCACCACGCTCTGAAAACCGGATATTCTTAAAAAATCCGTTTAACCAGTTCGTTCCAGATTTTCCAACATCATGAGAGTCCGAGCTAGTAGCTAGAACGTCCTGAGAAGCGACAAAATTAGATGTTGGGAGTGGAGTAGGCCAGCTTCCAGCGGTTTTGTTAAATATTCCTAAGACAAGGATGATAATAAGCAGCTTTTTCTTCATGTACTTCCTCGTTTTTCAACATTGAAAAGTGTTCGTATAAAACCTTGTTAACCGCCATTACTGTAAGCATCACCACTGAGAACCGCCCCAAATGAAACGGAAAATTAATCAAAGAACAAAACAAAATTGAGAATAAACTTGATATCCATGCCCGGTATTCCATGTTATGAGAAAACTTTGAAAACTCTTTGAACCTTTCTTTGATCCACATAAAAATTAGGGCCACTCCAAACGCTCCAAACTCAAAAAAAGCTTGGATAAACTCGTTATGAACCCAAATCCATTGAATCGGTTCACCATTGTTTTGAATAGTCATTACATTTGTCTTGGCAAATGAGGAAATTCCAAGCCCGATAAAAGGATTGGATTTAAGAACATGCGAAAACGCAAAAAACCAAACTTTTGGACGTTCTAAAAATTGACCCGTCGGCATGTCGTAGAGAAAAACGTATAAACCTGATAAAACAAGCACTAAAAGAGACGAGATCCAGAAAAGTTTTTTATTTCTAAACATTGGATAGATAAGAAATCCGAATGTTAACGCGACAGATACCACTGCAACGGATGACTTAGAGAACCAAATCAAAATAAGACATAAAGGAATGGATAAAGGAGTCAGATAAGCGACAAGTGGAAATAAAATAGCCGTGATAGTCCCTAAATGAGCCGGAAGTTTCATCATCCCAGTAGGATCTGACTTAGGAATCAAATCAGGTCTAATATGCTGGAACACTGGATCAATACCAAACACCTGAAAAGCACACATGATCCCGTTTATAATCAAAATCAAAGCGGCGAGATTGATTAAAAGATTAGTCTTAGAGGCATCTAAATAACTCACTACCGAGTAATAAAAAATAAGAGCTGTAAAAATATTAAGTAATGACCTTCTAGCTGAAAGATCCATTGAAATGATGAGAGATGTGAAGAGAACATAAATCACAAAGATAGGAAAAATCCTGTCTTTAAATTGCCGCCTATGAACCATCAGACACCCAATTCCAAAAACCGCAAATGCCCCATACCTAAAAAATGATTCCTGAATGTTATAGAGGTATTCAATCGGGTTTCCTTGAAAGTCCTGGTTAACAGCTCGAAAAAACATAGTCGAGACCACAAACACAAAACCCAAAACGAAATTAAAAATTTTAGAAGGAGTAATCATCGGTATAAGGATAGTTATTAGGTAAATTGCTTCTAAATTCGGTCTGGTCAGAATCTTGTAAGATTGTCCAGTTGTCCGTGTTGTTATCATTAGCGATAAGATTTTGAAACATCTGGTCTCTTCGCCGTAAAGTCTCAGATGAAACTTCTTTTTTGTTCCACTCAGTCTGAAGTTTGATATAAAGATCAAGAGCTAAAAGCGGATGCCACTGCGAAGGGAGCAAAGGCGAGTCTGTGTTTTTGTATAAATAGGGGTGCTTTGATCCAGCTTCGTAGCTAATCGCCTCCCCCTTTGTCGGAATAGGGTAAAGTTTCACACTTTGAAAGTCTGCCTCCGTCTCTCCTGGATCAAGCGTAATATTTGTAATTAATCCGTTATTTGAAGTAGCCGTTACATAACCTCCTGTTTTGTCAGACTTTGAAATCCTGACAACCATTTGATAAAAATTAACGGTGGAAACCGAAGTCGCCCCATTTAATTGGACTTCTTCTTCATACAAAGATCCATTATTTAAGTACCCTAATACGATCCCTTTTTGCTGAACGTCTCCTATCACATAAGAAGCTGTTGAATTATTTGTGCCCTCATAAGGAGCATCTAATATTGCAACCGTTGAAGACTCCATTTTTATGATTTGATACCGTCTTTGGTCAGTTCCAACCCTGAACCATCTTCCCAGAACATCAATCGTGATAACTCCAGAGCTAAAAACAACTCTGTTTGATCCATAAGTGACGTTAACTGTCCCTGTAGATATGTTCGCAAGAGAAGACTGGAATTTAATAAGACTGGAAGCGCTTACTTGAGTTTGAAATCCTCGATATTCTCCGTCCCAAAATATATACGGATCTCCGCTTGATAGTTCATAAGGATGAGTCTTTAAAAATTCAGTGGATGGTTTAAAAGAAATTCTTCTAATAGGGTCACTTCCGCGCATAGTCCCATTTAAAATTGATTTAACGCCAGCGCAGTATTTGCTTAATGAGTACTCTTCTATGTTTTGGGCTGTTTGAAGGTAAAAAGTGCCTTTTTTAAATCCGAAATTCTGATACTCCCAATGCTCCTGTATGATTTCGTTTAAGAAATCAATTCCAAGGGACCGGAATGAAAAATCTTTTACGGATAAATCCGCTTTTCTTAATCCTGATGTAACTATGTTTCCAATGTTCATAAAGAATGGGGGGTGTTGCCACCCCCCATCTCGTTAAATGACCGTGATGTAAGCGTCAGTCGTAGCTGCAGCTGTCTCAGTCTTTAAAGCAAAGGCAACGTTGGGATCACGGCTTGCTACCGTATTTCCAGCGTAAATACCCCCACCTAAAGCACCAGCCGTCGAAGAAGCAAACAACCTGTCGCCACTCGTGATAGCACCAGCGAGCCGGACTTTTCCTTTACCACGCACCAAGATCATGCCTTCATCACCCGTTGCGATGGTGTTTTGAGCAACACCAGCAATTAGGTAGGCATCACCCGAGGCTGTGGCAACACGGACTTGAAACGATGAATCATCAGCACCTGTTGAGGATGTGAAGTCGTATCTCAATACCGTTCCGGAAATAACCGGGGTTGTTTCGCTATTTGAAACTTTAACCACTGTCCAGCACTCATCACTTTGATTAGATTGCGAGGTCTTGCAATTCAAAGCCCACGCATTCTGAGTCAAAAGGAGAAGCGCAATTACGAGAAATAAAAATTTCTTCATTGTGTCCTCCTATTAACCTGTGATGTTAGTGATGACCCCGTTAAGATAAGGGGCATCGGTACAGAGCTGGCCAGCAGTAAGAACCTTAGCGATTCTCTTATCTTGGTCAGCAGGCTCGATGAACTTACCTAACGAGAAGTTGCGTTCTTTGGAAATGCAGAGGAAGATACCGCCGTCCGTTTTTGGTTTCGCCACACGAAGCATGTACATGTGGTTAGGAAGCAGGTTGCTTCCGTCAGAAAACACAACGGGACAATCTCCCATGAAAACGATGCTCTTAAAACCAGCGCTCGCTAGTTTCTTATCCGCACCTTCCATCACAAAACGTTCGTTCTGTGTTAAAGAAAGCTGGAAAAGAACCCAGATTGCTTTGGTCGTAATCGCATAATTCGGAGAACGGTTTCCTTTCGTGCAGTCAGCATATAACCGGGTCATGGCGTTACGGCCAGCTTGATTCGTGTTAAATGCGGTAACTGCAGTTGAGTAAACCTGGTTGCGGAGTTGGGCGTAGGTAACACGGGAAAGACCGCCGATAGATCCTGTCGTGGGATCATCCGCGACAAGATTCTGAAGACCATTCCAGTCTTTTGAGTTATTCCCAGTTCCATCACCTAAAAGCATGTTCTCGAACTTATTTCCAGTCGTTACTTCTGACTGTTTCATGCGTCCTTCTAAAACATCCGCAGCAGCTTCCGGGCCGGTGTTCATCACTTCTTCCAAGCCGTCAATGACGACAGTGGAATAGAATTGTTTCCAGCTAAACGTTAGCGGCTGTAGACCTGCGGGACGGCTCACGTTGAGCGGATCATCCCCGTAATAAGATCCCGCGTTTCCATCATCAAGGATCACTGGAAAGGTAAGTTCCTTACCACCGTTCACCAGAACTTTTCCTTCTTTCTCAGCAAACTTTAAGAAAGTTGGATTCTGTTGACTTAGGTTGTCTTGAAACTTCTTCTCAATCCGAGCATGGGTTGACGCGAGAATGGCATCTAAGTTGTAAGCCATTTTCTACATCCTCATGTTTGAGCCCCAAGGAAGATTTCCTTGTAGCTCATATCGCTATCAGTCTTCTGTGGGTTCTTGGGATTGATCTTTGGAGGATTGGTTTCTTTGGATTTATCCGCGCTCTTGAGAAGTTTTGACCGAAGCTGCGTCTCAAGTTCTCCAATAGTGGCATGTTTATAAGCTTCATCGAGAACTTGCATGTCGTTCCAATCCGGATGTTTTTTAGTGATGGCGTCAATAAAAACTCCCATCGCTTGATCTACTTCCGGAGTTACCTGAAAAGACTTATTCTCTTGTTGCTTTTTTGCCACCCAGGATTCCCAGGTTTTCTGAGACTCGGCACTTAGCTTCTGCATTTCACGTTCCTCAATGGACTGCGTGAATTTTGAAAGCTGCTCTTCGAGAGTCGCGATTTTCTGCTCTAAAGCTTGAGTGTTTGAGTCTTTAGCCTGGTTACTTGGTGCTTCTGGTTTAAAATTTCCTGACAAGATCGCATTGATAACTTCTTGAGCCTTTGGGTCCCGGTAATAACTTTGAACGAGTTTTCCAAGGGCCTTGATTTCATCAATTTGCGGTTGTCTTCCAAAAGATTCCTCTAAAGATTTCCTGAACTCAGAGATTTCCTGAGTTTTTTTAGTGTAGTCCTGTTGGCGAAGGTATCCTTTTTGCCATTCCAAAATTTCCGAGAGTTTCGCTTTTTTTCCCTCCTGCAAAGTGAACTCTGGATCTTGTGGAGCTGGCTGGACCTCTGCTTCAGGCTGCACTTCGTCAGTAGCTTGCGGGGTACTGGCTTCCCCGGCGAGTATCTCCCGGTATGAAGAGTCCTCAGAAGTGGCCGCCTCTGGGGTTGTTCCTTGCTCCGTTTCGATTTGCTCAGACATTGATTTTTCCCTTTCTGTGACTCCCTTGCTTCGAGGGTTGGTCAATAAAAAAGGCCGCCAAAGGATTTTTAGTCCTCTAGCGGCCTGATTGATGCTAATTAGCTGAATGAAGCCAGTCTTACTTAATTTTTTGTAATGCTTCTAACACCCGGTTCTCAAATCCGGGAAATAACCTCTCAAAAGTCTTGATTAATCCTATGGTATGCGCCATCGCTTGGCGCAACTCGTTATTTTTCGCGCTCAAAAAATGCAACGCTTCCTGTTTCTGGGTTGAGACAGCGCCAACCATCTTTTCCCATCTCGTTTATAAACTCAAAAAATAAAACTTCATCACCTTCATTAGACCTTGCGTTATTACTATTTCTAATAGCTTCAACTTGAAGACGAATGTTTACTTGCTTATATTCAAATTTTTTCATTAGCCAGCCTCAACTAACCCCAATGCTTTAGCAGAACGTTTTTCATCTGACCTTGACTCCACCAATCCACCAAGACCAATATTGAAATAAGGCTTAAAATCATTCAATTTAGTTTGTCGGCCAATTTCACACTGATGGCACGCTCTAACCTTGTAATTCTCAACAATCCAAATTCCATGTTCACAAAGCTTATGTTTTAAGTTGGTTCCGAACCTGACTTTTCTAGCCTTTTGGGCTCCAGTTTCGCCTCTTTGAGAATGAACCGCCATTTCAACAGCCTTACTTTTCCCATATTTTTTAACCATATCCTGAAATGGAATCATACTCTTTGCGCTAGTCCTAATTCAGTTGCCAAGGGATCACGTTCTCCAGTGATAGCCGCTTCTTCTTGGGCAGGAGGTATGCCTTGGGGAGTATTCATAATCCCTAGAGCGTTCTGGAGGTCCATAATCCCTTGGTCAGCATTTCGGATTGCCATCGAATCCATAAGTTTTTCAATCCAGAACTGGGCGTTTAATGTTTTCCCTGCTCTATTTAAGATTGGTTCTAATTTTGTAAGCATTCCCAGTGCGTCAATGATCTGGCGTCTGAATACATCTTTATTTTGGGCCTGCATGGACTCCACATCGACATCCACTATTACACTCGATGTAAATCCTTCTTTTCCAACCTCCTGAACTATTTCTTCCTCAACCATCAATCCAGTATTAGGGTCTTGAACTTCGACCGTCTTTGTAACAGACATCGTGCCGTTTATCTGTGTAAGGATTCCAACAATATCCAGGACTATATCCTCGATAAAATCACGGACATCATCAATTCTTGCTTCTATGTCAATAGTCTCGCCAGTGGCAATAATCTTTGCTTCAGTAGCAGAGTCCGGCTTTGCGTCCTGTGCACCTCTTGTTAACCCACTTTTTGGCGCAAGCTCAGAAAGTAACTGCCTTGAAACAGTAAAGAAGTTTGTAACATCTTGATTGACTTGAGCCCGTTCTTTCTCGTAAAAAAGTGTGGATATAGGGGTCCCTGCTTTATTGGAAACTCCAACCCACTCAAGATCATTATTTGATTTGAGTTTTTCAGCTTCCTTATCAGTTATTTTCCCTGAATCGTATATGGTTTTAGGATTACATCGTTTGACGTGGTTTAAATAAACCTTCCACCACTGATCTACAGCAGATAACTGAGACTCCCATATCCAAGGATCTCCATTAGGGTAAGGAGAATCATCATCTAAGGGATTAAAGACTAGGAATTTAATAGGGTATCCAACATGCCCTTTGCTGTATTCAACCTGCTGAAGAGGGCTCGTGCAGCTCTTAGAAAAAACAAGAAGCTGATATTTCCCGTCTTTTTTCTTAGGTTTAATAAAACAGTAGTGAATTAAGACATATAACTCTTCAGAATCGTCCGTGATATCTGAGTTTTTGGAAATCTTGCTATATTTCTCACCTTGTAATCGGTCCCTTTGTGCCTGGTCCCAGTTTGGGACTTCTTTTGCCTCTTCGAGAGGCATGATAATGTCAAATCCGATCCAAGGAGAATCTTGGAAATCATAGAAATCAAAACCCCGTGGAAATCTAACTAAATCAGGGCGAAGTCTTTTGATATAAATATCATTCTCTAAAACAATTCTTTCCTGAGTAGGGACTGACTCACCAGTTATGGGATCAATCGTAAATCCAGCCGGTTTATCATCGTAGATATAATCCGTATATACACACCCAAACCCGCCTAAATAAGCGTCCCAAATTGACCTTTCAATGGTCCTTTTTACTTTCAGGTCTTTTAGGATGTCATTGACCTTAACTTCCGTGTTTTCAACATAATCATGGTTTTGTTCTTCACGGGCCTTTAAATTGACATTCGGAGACTTGAAATAAATGGAGTTTTTAAGGGCCGTTCCAATCGAATAGACAAGATTCACCTGTTTATGGCTCATCCTATCTGTATTTTTATTGCTAACTAGATGTTCAGATCGGAGTCTTTTCTTAGCGATTAGATACTTGAAAAGAAACTCCTGACGCATAAGCTTTTCGGAAGACTTAAACTTACTTATCCACTTTTCAACAATCAAATCATCTTTTACTTCTTCAATCATCGTTATCTCTGTACTGGGTTCTCTCTAGCGCCTCGAAATAAGCTACCGTGTTTTTCTTTTTCGGCACTGACACCGGAACGGGGTCATCCGGTAAACTTAAAATCCAGTATTTGAACGCATCCCACGCGTGGTTATTTACCTGCTTGATCGTTTCCTTCTTTCCCCGATTCTGCTCAACGGAAGGACTAAAATCATCCCATCGAAGGTTCTTAATCTCATCCCATAACGGAAGACACGTTTTAAATATCTTTAGCCTAGGGTCTGCCTTCGGTGTCCGGATCTCTTCACCTTTTTCATCAATCCGGATATCGAATAACATTCCGATGGTTCTATCCACGGCAGAAATGTCATCGGTACGCCCCTTGATAAAACTGATGCCCTCATCAGCAAATAACTTTTGCTTTGAGGTGTAACTTCCGTCCTTTTGTGCATCCGTTTCGGTCCATATCGAAGGGTCTGCATATCGAAAATCAACTCTTGAGACCCACGGGGACCGTTTTATGAGTTGCACTTGCGTCGGGATCTCATAACCGGACCCATACGCACAATAAGTTATGTACTTCTCCGAATCCGGCCCGACAGTCCCCTCAATGTATGCAAATGGGTTGCTCTTCCCCCAATCGTAACCGCCGCCAATTTGCCACCATTCAGGAACATCAAACGGATTAATCAGAATCTTGTCCTCTAGTTCTTCAATCCCATCAAATATTTTCCGTCCGGCTGCGGCCTTGAAGTTTATTTCCATTTCCCTTTGCCACTCGGGTGAACGCATTCCGCCTTTATAGCCTTTAATCTCTCTTGATAACCATTCACGGCCCTTTGGCGTGGATGGGTCCTTATCACTATCCGCGGTATAATGCACACGGGCAACCATGTAGCCGGACGGTGTTTTTCTAGTAAGTAGTCCCTTCATGCACTAGCTCGCAAAAGTAACCTTCATTCGCTGAACTGACAGCTGTAAATCTCCCGCCGCCCTTAATACATGCCTGCACTGCTCCAACAGCACCTTGAAACTCCGGCTGAAATGCAGCTTCGTCGCTGAATAAACCCGATGGAACTTGTGACCGAATCTGATCTCCGCCTTCCGGTATTCCAACAATGTAGCTCTTCTGCGATTCAAACTGGATCTTGCAGAAGGAAACGTCTTTCGCGTAATCAAAGCCGCGCGGCCAAAGAAACCTCGGCTCATTCTCAAGAATAAAGCCGGCCCGGTCTCGAACAAGATAGTCTGCATCGTCCTCTTTCTTGGACTGAAAATAAATATAGCGCCCATAATGAAATTGAGCATCCCACAGAAAAAGCGCACTGAATAACCATGAACACAAAATTTGGCGGCTTTTAGGAACCAAAAGAAGCGGTTCGTTAAGCCATAAATCCACCAGGGCCGAAAGATATTCCTTTTTCGGTAACCGTTTAATCGGACTCTCCTGGTCATGTGTGTCGAGCGTAAAAACATATCCGTCATGCCTATACCCATCACCCCATAACCAATATTTAGGATTCTTTGCACAGCGAGCCCTTTCAATTTTCTGTAGCGTGGAATCCGTTTTTAGCTTTGCCAAAAATTCGCGTTTCGTAACTTTCAAGCTCTGACTCGGCAAGCTCAAAGAATCGGTCACTGAACTCATGCTCTAATTTTCCTTCAATTTTGCTCGGCATTTCCTTTGCCAAAAGCGCACACCAAATTCTTGTTTTATTCGCTTCTTTGATCTTGGACCAATTCTCACCGGCCCAATTTAAAATTTTTCTTTTGTGCTTTAATTCAATGCTATTTAATTTAGGCATGATAATTTTTATAAATTATTTCTAAGTAATAACTTACGATCTCACTCATTCCTTAATCTTTCCCACTGAACTAACTTTCTAAGCAAAAGCCCAAAAAATACAAAAACAAGTAAAGCCTGCCCTGTCCCGAAGCTTTGGGGATGATTAGGGGAAATTAACTTAATCGCAAAGTCCTGTATAAGCGCTCCTAAGATGACTGCTGTATATACAATCAAGTCTTCTAGATAAAATGCCTTGGCTATAGCCTTAAATTTGCTCGCTTCCTCGTTAAAAAACCGTAGCCTGCTAGATAGGGTGTCTTTTCTCGTTTGGATTCCGTTCACTTCATAACCCTCATAATCACCCAATCAAAAAACAAAAATAAAATACAAACTATTAAGATTGCCGGGGCGTAAGACTGGGCAAGATACTCAAGCTCTGTAATAAATTTACAAATCGCATATACAACAGGGCTAATTTCCACTTTCGTAGTCTTCTTCTTAGGTATCTTTTTAGGTTGTAATAAGGCTTAAACCTTGAAGGATGCATAAAAAAAGGCCGCAGACACTTTTGATGTCATACGGCCTAAAGACCTGCACTATTTTGCTTAGGAATAATGCCTAAATAAATGATGGTAATTCCCCTGATGTTTTCAGAGTTTACGCAATATTCCTAAGCAATTAAATTTTAATATGGAGTTGAGTTATCGCAAGGGGTTTTTAACCGATTTTTTTCTTGGAGTGGATTGTTTTATAATTGCGGGTGTCTTTTGGTTCTTTCGCGGAAATTATTTTTATTACATAATCTAAGCCTTTATGCTCTAAAGCTACGCTTAAATACTGAAAAGCAGCTGTAACACTTATCCCCACCGATTGTCGATCTATTCCGTGTGCTTCATGTTGTTGAGAGATAATATATTCTATCGCCTCGTATTTTTCTTTGTTATATACACTGGCAGGAATATCAATCACTTTCAAGAACCTTATCTAAAGACTTGTAGTTTCCTTGGTATTTAGGCAGGCCCCATGACCAAAATAAAGGGTTAGGGCCTTCTTCTTCAATTTCTAACTTCGGGCAGGGGAGGGTCATTCCTTCCTCTCCGAGCCCCCGCTGGCTTTGTAGAGGGCAACCCTGCTGGCATCAGTCCTCGATGGAAGAACTAAGCATATTTGACATCTGCAATACGGAGCATGACCTACTGGTTGAATAATTTCTTCTAATGGACTCATACGCTTTCTCCTAGGTCGTTACTTTGCAATATCATATTGATGGCTGTGCATAATTCGCATTGATACAAGCCTTCGCAATCTTTTAGGCTTATATGCCACTCTCGCACCGCTTTCAGGGTGGCTTCGGTGGCAAAATCTACTGGACAGGCTTGATCGTAAAGCGTAGTTGCTATCTCTCTAATCCGCTGTTTTAGGTTCATACATCTTCTCCGCTATTTTCTCTAATGCGTTTGCGATTCGGCATTGTTGTTTCGCTTCAGGAAAACCACGCAAATTGAAGCGTTCACAATCCTCCGCGAAAACATTCCCACTCACTAACATCATTACGATCAAGATTAGTTTCATGGTTCCTTATCGCTCATGCTTTCCTTTCTTCCTCTTGGTGGAGGGAATGGCGTAGATTATGGTGCAGGGGACAGCTACATGCCCTTCGCAATAATCCCAAGAAAGATTTCCGGCAACCCAATCGGTATGTTCTTTTGTTCTATAAATTCTGTCCAGTAAAGGGCCAGTGAACTCGTTTATCACGATCCACGCCTTAACCTTCCTCACCCTCGGCTTGCTCATACTTCATCACAGACTGTTTGATATTGCGGGATGTGTATAAACGTTGTCATCTTTCCGATTCTTTGCGGAATCAGCATGTTGTGACTAAACACTCTTCTACACTCTTCTTTTGCATGCCCCACAGCAGGGAAGAGAAGGAGGAGGATCAATATTCCAAAATACATTCTCGGCCAATAAATAATCTTCTCAAACCAGTTAAGATCTCTTACTTCGATATCTTCCCAATGAACTTTTGTCATTTTCCAACCATCACTGAATCTGCTTAATTGCCATTCTCCGTCCATTCTCCATCATCTCTATATGTTTTAAGATATACTCGGCTTTAGAATTATCGGTTTAAACATATATAATAAGGTTGACAGTCCATTAAGTTTAGGTTTACAAAAAAGCTGGCTCGGCCCCGCCACCGGAGGACTTTCACCTCGTTCGCCGAAACTCACACCAGCTTTAACTTTGGGCTGACTGGCAGTTTGTCTGCAAGATTAGCGTTTCCCTACTCATGGTCATGACTCCACCCCTCGGTACTTAAACGCCTGTTATTACAGGTTCTTAGGCTACAACGCCACAGCCAGCCTTTAACTCTGCCGGGGGATAGCTCTAGCATCTTCCTTTATCCTGAATACATCAGGCCCGGCATAACTCATTCCTTGAGCGGCAGGAGTCGATGTACCTGCTACCCTCTGAAACGAGAGCCACAGACAGGGAAAACTTATTTACCATGCTTCCAAAACACACTCTTACACCTTCCGCATACATAAAACCCAGGCTGGATTGCCTTAAAATAAGTATGAATACCAATAAAACAAAGCAGCCTTTTCATCTTCCCTCCACTCATGCGGGGTTACTCAGATTCATTTACCCATTGCTGTAAATAATAAAGCCCATCATCAATCATCTGATTCATGCGGTTAACAAAATCTTCCTGACTTTCGGTATAAGTTCCCATATCTCCCTCACTCCTTTATTTGAGACTGCTTTTTGTTCTTTAATGCTCTAAAGTAAAAAACGCCTTGGATTTCCTCAATAGCACCTTGGTAGCAAATAATATCGTTTTCAATTTCTTGAGACTTTTCCATTCTGTCTTTCGTGGAAATGCTTAAATACTCTTGCCTTTCCTTCGCCGTTGTGTCTGATAATGGTTTAAGCATCCAAAGCTCATCTGACTTTATTCTAAGTTTGTTTATTTTGTCCCTGAGTTTTTCCAGAGCATCATTAATGGATTCAGCTATAATCTCATCCCGTTTGCTCGCATAATTGAAAGCCTTCATTCTCCCTTACCTGCTTTCGCTTCTGCTAGGATTGATTGGACTAAATGCTTAATGACGTTGTCGAAGGCGTATTCGATAGCTTCAACTCTTTCAGCGTAATCGTCATCCCCACCGCAATTTATCGGAGGTCTTTTATATCTTCGCTCAATTTCTGCATTACCTATCTCCGCAGCCCTCTGAAGTCCGCGAATGTAGGAGGCGCGAAGTTGTTCAGCCAGTTCATTAGCCGCATCTTCCCGACAAGCCTTTCTTGTTCCGGTATCGTTTAAAGAACCTACGTTCCACCATTCACAGAAATCCTTAGCGATCTTCGCTTCTTCCATCATGGGGTGGTCCTTTACTTACCGCACTTATCGCATTTGGTTTTCTTTAACACTTTCAAAGTTGCACAATCAATACACTGATTGAATGCTTCTAGAAATCTTTTGTCTTTATCACGCTTTGGCTCATTCCCGCACTGTTGGCATTTCTTCATCCTACCCCCTAGCTTCCTTCATACTAAGGACTCCTTAACTTCTTTGATAGATAAACATACAAACTTTGAACCGGGTACTAAATTGATCCAAGTTACTTCTCTTTCAAATTCCATTTCATTTATCCAATCTGCTTTTTCT